>Ga0307507_10005942_pt1 | contig 19387 bp, 3 predicted proteins | sample 7_EM_MG_FD_207223 | JGI IMG/M metagenome (GOLD analysis project Ga0307507, IMG submission 207223) | Populus trichocarpa ectomycorrhiza microbial communities from riparian zone in the Pacific Northwest, United States - 7_EM | ecosystem: Host-associated > Plants > Roots > Unclassified | place...
GAGGGTAAGGATCGGATTGTAGAACTGGAGGATAATAAGGAGTAGAAAAAAGTTACTAAATTTAAACTGCTGGGTCTCCTCTCTTTTTTCCTATTTTTATTTTATTTTATAGTATTTTATATAAAGAGAAGTATAAATAAAAAGGCAGAAAGAAGATATCTAATTAGTAGGAAAGCTAAAGGTATTTGCTAAGGCTCTATATGAAGCTCTGCACAAAGCTCTGCACGAAGCTCTGTACGAAGCTCTGCGGAGGCTCTACACGAAGCTCTGCGGAGGCTCTACACGAAGCTCTGCGGAGGCTCTACATGAAGCTCTGCGGAGGCTCTACACGAAGCTCTGCGGAGGCTCTACACGAAGCTCTGCGGAGGCTCTACATGAAGCTCTGTGGAGGCTCTACACGAAGCTCTGCGGAGGCTCTATATGAAGCTCTGCGGAGGCTCTACACGAAGCTCTGCACGAAGCTCTGCAGAGGCTCTACATGAAGCTCTGCACGAAGCTCTGCAGAGGCTCTACACGAAGCTCTGCACGAAGCTCTGTATATGGAGGCTCTGCATGACGGCTCTGCGTATGACGGTTCTGCGTACGACGGCTCTACTACGGAGGCTCTATATAAAAGCTTTGTGTAGAGCTTCGTGCAGAGCTTCGTGCAGAGCTCCGTATGCGGCTCCCCCTAAGCCTTATTCCGCAGAGCTCTTATAAGCTTTATATCTATATAATATTACTTATCCTTAGGATATTTAGATAAAAGTGGTACCATTTTAAAGCGCTTTGCAAGCTCTATCAATCTATATTAATAGAAAATTTATTTATTTAATATTGGGGGTTGTATCGCAAGTATAAGTATATTAAGGTGATTTTGCCAAGACTATCCGGAGACTATCCGGATAGTCTCCGGATACTATTAGCTGATAGGTCTATTATCTGAGAGGCCTATCCGGCCTATCCTCCGCAACTTTGGGGACGAACGTAAGCATGGGTCAAGAACGTTAAAGACGCGCAGAGGTTATCTTAGGTGGCCTTAGCCGCTTCTTTAAGGAATTTATGGCGTTGCATGGCCCCACTCCAAAGCCACAGCCCTACTCTGTAAACTCGTGCAAACTCCTAAGCCAATTAGCGGCTCACACTAACTCCTGCGAACTCCTAAGCCAATAGGACCTTACGCTACCACCTAGACCCCTACACCCCCTAAAATTCCTCTGCGAAGCGTCTAAGAGAAAATAGGCATATATTTACTGTAAGCTAGGCTAGATTTCTAACGCATGTTAACTTTAAGTAACTATACTAGGGTTAATCTAGCAGCTACAGCTATAGTTTGCGATGTAATTAAATTATAACCTCCTTTACTAGTATATTTTAATTAATATAGCTAGCTAACTACTGTATTAGGGGTTAAAGTACAGCCTTAAAGTTTAAAAAAGCGTTTTTTAAAGCTAGGCTAACCTAACTAACCTTGTTAACACAGTGACCGTACTCTACTACAACACCTCTATTTACCCTAAAACTTTCTAAGGTGCCTCTTGTACCCTATTGCAAATAGCTTATTTAAATTTACTATACCTATCTAATATCTATAGCGCGTTATTGGTTGGGTACGCTCTTTTAGAGACTCCTATAACTCCTACAAACTCCTAGGCCAATTAAATAAGCTCCTATAAACTTCTGTAAACTCCTAGGCTAATTAGATAGCGAGATTTAAAAGGAAGAAGGAGAAGATGGGTAGTAGGAATATAGATTATCGGAGTCAATAGCATAGAGCTTAGGGTAGGGCAGTGGAGCCGCCTATAGCATAGATGTTAGCCGATTATAGTTCTATCCCAGAGACTCTCTAGTTAATTTAGAGACTAAGTGTAGAAGAATTACTATTAGTTATCTAGTAGGCAGGGTGTATAGAGAATATACCGTTCTAGCACAAGGTTGTTAACCTCTACCTTTAGTAAATTATGCTTTAGACCTGCCTATAGCTTAATAACTTTAAGCCGCGCAACGAGTAGGTGCGTACTCTGCGTCAGCTTATATTTAGGAAAGGCGATACTCTTCTTATTGCCTATATAGGCTTTAGTAAAAGCCTAATCTTCTATATATATTCTGTCCTTATAGGGAAGATTACTATCTAGATAATCCTGTTAAATAAACTAGGTAATAAGCAGCTAGATAATATTAAGAAGATAGATAGCTTTTATCTAGTTCTTATTAACGCTAAGATAAGAAGTTAGGAGAAGTCTCTAATTATAAAAATCCGGGAGGGGGTATATACGTATATACTTCTTAGACCTAAGTAGGTGTTAATAAAGTCGTTTCAGGACGCCTTAAAGGAGCTAGAGTTGCAGTCTTGGATTAGGCTAGTTGCAATTAATAAATATTATCTTATAAAGGAATAGGAAGGCTTTTAACTGGCCTACTTAATGCTAGGTAAGCTACAGATAATCCTCCGCCTAAGTATAGTCTGGTTTGCCTGTTCTATAACTCTTAATAAAAAGGTAGAAAAACTAGCCCTATTACACACTAGGTTTTAAGCAGTTGGCCATTATTTATACCAGACTAAAATTATAAAAATATCTATTAATTGTCCAGATATGTCTATATATATACAACCAATTCCTAAAGGAAAGGTAGACTTATAGGAAAACCTATACTTTCTATTAGATGACTATATAAATAGCAATAAAGTACCTACACCTAAATTAATACTAAAGATAATAGTCTTTATTAATAGTTGAATGTTTATTTAGTAGGTAGTAGAGTACCTCTAAAATATACTACTTTAAAAGTCTAAGGCGTATATAAAAGGGACCAATAATAATAATAAGGCCTTTTATATTAGTAGCGTAATCCAGGAGTTTACCGCTACTATATAAGAGTATAATTACAACTAGCAGTATATAGAGTTTAAGAATGTAACGGAACCTTATAGCAGGAACTATGGTGGGTCCTATTATTAGGCTAGGTATATAGGTAAGAACAAATTAACAACATAATAATAACTGGTAGAGTGGTTGCCTAATAGATTAACTCCAATTATATTCTAAGATTTACTATAAGAAGAGAACTATCTACGGTAGGGACTAAGGTCCTTTAAATATATAACTATACTCCTAAGAAATTCTCTCTTATACGTAAGGTACGTGTTATACGTGTTATACGCGGGCGTATACTATATATACTCCGTATACTGTGTATAATATTATATAACTCGCTTACTACTCCTTGTTATATAGTTCTACTAGATCCATCCTAGACTATACTTATATTAACCAACTAGCTTCCTCCAACTCTTCTCTAAGTAGTTATAATATTGTACTTAAAGCGTCTGTAATACTATCTCCCTCCTCTTTATTTTTGTTTTTAAAGATTCCTAACATCTCTAAGTCGTCCACTAGAGGTATAATGTCTGTTTAATTAGTCTGGTTAATATCCTTGCTTATTATGCCTAAAGCTTCTTCTTCTTTATAAGTACAACGTTGTGCTCGCACTATAGCTGCCATACTATTACTTAGTGAGATAATATTGTCTCTATATTCTTATTATACAAAAGTAGGGTTAGTGTGTATTATAATAGTAAGTCCCTTGTCTTAATAACCCTTATTTTGCTTAGAGTGTACTAAAGCAAACATTTAATTGTCCTGCGATGTTCGCTCTATCTTTAATGCTAAGTATGCGCGTCCTATAACTCTTAACAGTCTTTAAGTTCCCTAAGTAACTTATTATAGGGTCTTGTGTTTAATCTACTACTGTAAAGCTTAAGTCTAAGTTGGCCGCCGTATACGCCAAACTCTACCGTTCTACTGAAGAGACCGCTTAGGCCCTTAAGGCTTAACGTTACTTCTTTAAGTCTTAGTAGGTTTTGTTTGCTTAGTTAACCTGTCTTAAGAAGGTTTATAAGAAGGTTTGTTCTAAGGAGTGGAAACTTGTTTAATAGGGTCTTAATAAGCTAGGTAATAAAAGGACTAGCTCTTCTCTTGCGAGGGAAATAACTCTAAGTAGCTTGGCAATTGCTCCTCTTAGGTCCCCCTTAGGTAACTTATTCTTTGGCGATTTTTTTTTAATATTTCCTGACCTGCTTTTTTTTAATACTCCTTTACCTTTCCTATAGCGTTCTCTAGGTTGCTTAGTGGCTTTTAGGTAGTCTTATTATAGCCTATCTACTTTACTTTATACTACGTTTTGTTATCTACGTCCTTATAACTAATAATCTTTAAAACTTGCTATTTGTCTTCTTCTTGTCCTCTATATATATCTGCCTTATAAACTAGTGGCTTAATATCTCCGTATGCTAGTTCTAGCATTGCGATATATTATATAGGGTAGATCTTTATTTTGGCTAGTAGGTTCAACTTATATATAACTAATAAAATTCTTTACGTAATTTTAAAAGGTCCTAGTCTGATATAGTCCAATTTTTTACTTAGTTGTTAAATCTTGAAATTTTTGTGTAGTAGCTATACTTTATCTCCCTCCTTAAGATCTGGTCCCTTAGATCTCTTAGTATTATAGTACCTTTTTATTTATTCTTGTACTAGTTTAGCTGTTTTTATAAGGTCTGCATAAAGGTTTATTAACATCTCTATTCTTTGTTTAGCTGTGCTACTCATTTTCTTTGCTTAACGTAGCGATAATAACGTTCTTGGTTTGTACCTATAATTTGCCTTAAATGGTAATGTCCCTATTTCTTCTTGTAATATTGTATTATACGCAAACTGTGTAACTGGTAATAATAATACCCAATTATTCTATGCGTGATTAATATAATGCCTTAGATACTGTTCTAGTATCTAGTTTAGTCTTTCCGTTTGTCCGTCTATTTGCGGATAATATGCTATAGAGGTTACTGCGTAAACTCCTTATTCTGCCAGAAATACTTCTTAAAATACTGCTATAAATCTTAAATCTTTATCTGATATAATCTTGTCTAGTACTCTATGTTTTATAAATACTTCCTTTATATAGATTCTAGCGATATCCTCTGCTAATATCTCTTTAGTGTATGCTATAAAGTATCCCTACTTTGTTAGCTTATCTACTATTACTAAGATTGTGTTATGGTCTTATCCCGTAATAAGATCTTTTAACTTTGGTAACTTAATAATAAAGTCCTATAATATAACTTCCTATAGTCTTCTTGGTATCTTAATAGGTTATAGCCCTCCGTATAGCTTATGCCTTATTAGTTTATTCCTTTAGCAATCTAGATATTCCCTTATAACTTATTTTGCTAGCCCCTAGATTTCTTAAATAATGTACTCCTTTTAAAGCCTTAACACTAGTTCTGTAGACACGTTATATCCTTATATTATTCCCTTATAGAATTCCTTAATAAATTCTTCTATAATAGACTTAGGTATATATGTTGCTTCTCTATTTTTATATTGCTTTAAGTCTAAATCCTTTACCTATACTTTTTAGATCTTCTATGTCTAATTACTCTTTAGTAATTTATAGATCTGACTTTCCTTAGTTGCTATAATCTTTGGATAATTATACCTAATTAATTTGTCTTAATTCTTTTGTAATAAAGCTCCTGATAGCTTTTTGTTACTTTATAGTTTAGCCTTTCTACTTAGAGCGTCTGCTTGTGCGTTATCTATACCCTTAGTATACTGAATTTCGAAATAGTATTCTATAAGTATTTCCGCCTATTTAACCTGTCTTTGGTTGAGTTTCTTTGTTATTAGGAATCCTGTAAGGTTCTTATAGTCTATTTTAACTATAAATGGTTTCTCTGTGCCTTATAAGAATGCTTTCTATTTTTTAAGTGCTGTAACTATTCCTAATAACTCCTTGTTGTAGATATTATAGTTTAACTTTATGGTGTTATTTTCTGACTATAGTATGCTACTAGGTGCTATGCGTCCTAATACTTCTATAGTAAGTATGCTCCTAGTGCAAAGTCTAATATATCTGTCTTAATAACCGTTTCTAACCTTGGTTAATAGATCTTAAGGACTGGCTCTTAGGTGAATAACTCCTTAAGTTCCTAGAATAGCTTCTTTTACTTACTATCCTAAACCTATAGTTTCTCTTTCTTTGTTAGCCTTATAAATAGCTTAATACTTTTTAACCACTGTACTATAAACCTCCTATAGTAGTTATAAAACCCTAAGAATAATCTTAACTGCGTAACATTCTCTAGTTCTTGCCAACTTACTATAGCTTTAACTTTCTTTAGGTCCATGCTAATCTTTCCTAGTTTAATAATAAATTCTACAAAATTGGTTTTTCTTGTAAAGAACTTGTATTTCTTAATTGCTACTAGCATCTATTCTTCCTATAGTCTCTTTAAGACCCATTTAATGTGTTCTCTATGTTCTTTCTTGTTCTCTAAGTAGATAATAATATTGTTAAGATATACTATAATAAACTCATTAAGGTGTTCTTTTAATACGCTATTAATTCGTTTCTGGAATATTGCTAGTATGTTTATAAGCCTGAATTATATAACTAATGGTTTATATAGTTCTTCCTTTAACCTAAAGGCTGCCTTCTATTTATTGCCTTCCTTAATCCTAATTTAGTGGTACGCCTATCTTAGATCTATCTTTATAAAGATCTTTACGTTGCCTATCCTGTCTTAGATCTCGCTAATTAAGGGTAAAGGATACCTATCCTTTCTAGTAATGCTGTTTAACTGTCTGTAGTCTATATATATCCTAAGTTTTCTGTTTTTCTTTAGGATGAACAGTACTGGATATCCTGCTAATAACTATAATGGTCTAATATATCCCTTATATAAGTTCTCCTGGATAAACTCCTTAAGCGCTACTAACTCTGTTTTAGTAAGCTTGTAGATTAGAAAGAACTTTGGATTTATTCCTTTTTCTAACTCTATTTTATAGTTCTATGCTGTATGCTTTAACAGCTTTTTACTTTCTAGTAACTATAACTTTTTACTATACTTATGGTATCTTTTTAGTATATAACTTAAGCCTTGCTTAGTCTCTTTATATATCGCTCTAACTTAGTACTATACTAACTTAGTTTACTGTCGCACTTTATACTGTTAAGTATTTTTAATATTAACCTAACCTGTAACCCAATTAATCTTTAAATTGTACTTCTGTAACTAAGGTATTCCTAGTATTGCCTTGTCCTGTCCTAATGGTAGGATATTAAAAGACATTCTAACTGGTCTTCCTTTAATAGTTAACTAAATAGGTCCTGTTTTAAGATTAATAATGCCTCCTTTGTAGGCTATCTGATCCCCTAAAATTGTTATAAGTGGATATAGGTGTTTCTTCTGTCTGTATGGTAACCCTATTCTTTTTACTATTTTTGGTGATATGTGGTTTCTAGTTGCTCTACTGTCTATTAACGCTTTAAACTGCTAATCTTGCTATTTAACTTATAAATTTAGGTGTTAACCTTGAATTCCTTTAAGGGTTTAAGGCTCTAATACTAGTTCCCTCTAGTTTTATGCGCCTCCCCTTTTCCTAACTGTTAGCTGCTAGATCCTGTCTATACTTAGTTTAACCTTGGCTAATACTTAGTTTGTTTCTTTTCCTTTATATACTATAGATAAGTGTTCTCTGGGCACTTTTACTACTATTATCTATCTAGGTATTCTTCTATAAGGAATCTTTCTAGTTAAAGTGCTAAGTCTTCTTAACCTTATACTTCTACTGGGTGCTATCTATATATATACTTAGCGTTCCTAAACCGTCTTTCCTTAGGTGCCTAATATATCCTTACTAGGTACTTCTAGTTCTTATCTTTTAGTGCTCTATATATATTGCATATGTCATCCATATAAGCTATCCACGATAGTGTATAATGCGCTATATGTTTTGGGTTAACTCTTAGTTTGTCTTTGTTCTTAAGTTTAAACCTATACCTAGTTAACCTAACTACTGGTATTTCTACTGTGGGTATTAAGATTTGTTATTTACTTTTTTAGTCCCTAGATCCTTCTTCTAGGTTCCTTAATATTATAATTAATGCTCCTTTAATATAACTTATGCGTTTTTCCGTAATGGGTTGGTTTTAGACAACTTTTTTGTCTAGCTACATATAAAAATCTACCTATTTGTTATTGTGTTGTTGTCTATACCACTTTTTATATAACTGGTTTAGTGTGTATGGTCTATCTATTAGAAAGTACCTTATTATTACTGCATTGTAATATCTTTTAGTATGTCTTTCTTTAAACCTAGTTGGAATATCTAAATCCTCTTCTTATTTTAGTTTGTCTAACTACTTTACCCTAAGTGTCCCTATACTTGGCCTATTAGTAACTCTTTATATAGGTGCTCTATCCCTTATATAACCTAGCATAGCTAACCTCTTGTCTAGCTTTTGCTCTTGCTATATAATAATTCTTGTTTTAAACTTATTTATAGTTTCTTGTTTTCTGCGTCTTGCAGCTGGATCTTTATAGTTATCTTGCTTTTTAATCCTAGTATTAACTGTTTAATCTTTAGGCTAAACACTATATTTACCTAGGATTGCTAACGTTCTTATTTATTCCCTAAACTTGTAGTTCTTAAACTTGCATCCTATACTTATTTATTTATTATTAAACTGAGTTGCTGCTCTTTCCCATTGGTTTTTGTCCATTGTGGGTCCTTAGGTATATCTTATCTTGTTTTAAGAATTTTAAGCTTCTTATATCTCTTCTTAAGAATCTTAAGCCTATGGCCTTTTGCCTTTATTAAGTGATAAGCTAGCACTAGTAGTTATCTACTTGCTTAGTTTCTTTTAAATATTACTTCTATTATCTTATAAAGCAATAGAAATTGTATCTAATGGTATTATAGCATCTATTACTAAACCCTATTCTGCAATGGTCTTAGTTTTTGCTTTTGTTTTGACTTCTCTAAGGTCTATATGCTCCTAGTAAGCTGCCTTTATTGCCTTATTATTGGTAAAGGCTTCGCCTGTGTTAAATTTATTGTCTTTAATGTCTAATCTATAAGCTAGTTTATTGGTTCCTCTAAACTTAGATAATAATAGCTCCTATAGCTAATAGCTTACGCCATACTTAGCGTCCTTATAAATTTGGTATGTGTTGTTATAACAATATATAAAACTGTTAATTAAACATTCTTTTGTTCCTTATAGTGTACTATTATCTCTCTGTATATACGTGTCTCCTACTGGTCTGGTTCCCTTTACTGTGTAGTTACTCTAACCACCTCTATAGTCTTTGGCGAAATGACCTTGTTTTCTGCAATTTATATAAGCCCCATCTTTAAACTATTTTTCTTGCTATGGAGTCCGCCTAAACGTCTTTTGCTGCTAAAATCCCTAGTTTAGCCTTTACTTCTAGGTCCTTTAATTACTAGATCCTTAACCTTTAGGTTTCTATAGTTTCTTTTCCTATCTTTGGGTTTCTTTAGTACTGCTTAGGTCTATTAGCTTTGCGCTATTCCATGGTTTTTAACTCTATGTCTGTTGTTGCGTATTCTGCGCCTTATATAACTATAGAACTCTATCTTACCCTTTCTTAGCTTGTTCCCTTTAATAGATCCTATTATTAATCTTTATTAATTAGTCTATTAACTCTCTTAGAGTATCCGCATCTTCTATTAGGATGATTATATTCTGGACTTTAGCCTTAAGTCCTTATTTGTACTATATTATAAGCGCCCTGTTATTCCACTTAACCTATATGGCTAGTGTTTAAAACTATATTATATACTTAATTGTTAAAGTGCGTTGTACTAAGTTCTAAAGCTTTTATTTCGCTATGGTTGTGGCTTCTAGGTCTCTAAATATCTATATTAGTTGTTCCGTAAACCCGTTCTAACTGGTAAATATATACTATATATCCTGGTTAGTAGTTGTTATACCATTAGCCTATATTTCTGTAAGGTATAGTTTAAACTACTTAAGTGCCCTTCCTGTTAGGAATAATCCTGTATAGGCTACTTAATCCAATAATATTACTAACTTTACTTCTTCCTGTATTACCTTAAAGTGCATCTGCGTAAGAAATCCCTTAAGCTTTAACTTTTCTCCTAAGAACCATTTAATTAAAGGTAGTTTGATTTTCGCTGCTCTAATTCTATTAATGCGTTCTTTAAGTATCCTATTATTGTCTTATAAGTGATTAACTATTTCCTATAATTAACCTTGTGTAACTACTTAAGAATCCGTATCTGCTATACTAGTATCTCCTAGTTCTAAGGTTGTGGCTATTATTAACGCCGTTATGACTAGTGCTTTAGGTGGCATGTTATTTAACCTTATTTAATACCGTAACCTTAGTAGTAAATGTGTAACAAAACCTTGTAGCAGGAACTATGGTGGGTCCTATTATTGGGCTAGGTATATAGGTAAGAATAAATTAATAATATAATAATAACTAGTGGAGTGGTTGCCTAATAGATTAACTCTAATTGTATTCTGAGATTTACTATAAGGAGAGAACTATCTATAGTAGGGACTAAGGTCCTTTAAATACACAACTATACTCCTAAGAAATCCTCTCTTGTATGTGAGGTATGTATTATACGTATTATACGCGGGCGTACACTGCGTATACTTTGTACACTGCGTATAACATTATGTGACTCGCTTACCACTCCTTGTTATATAGTTCTACTGGATCCATCCTGGACCGTGCTTATATTAACCAACTAGCTTCCTCCGACTCTTCTCCAAGTAGTTGTAACATTGTACTTAAAGCGTCCGTAATAAAGAAGCCCTTCTCTATTATCTAAATTATAATAGCTATAACCTTACTTGGTATAGGCGTAAATATTACAAATATTAAGTATATAATTATTTGGAGGTTTCTAATTATAAATAGCCTAGGCGATATATAGCAGTAAATTAGTTAAGGTAGATAAGGGAAAAATTACACTAGTATAGGTTATATCTTCCTACTATACTAGGCATTTAATATAGAGGGGGTGAATAAGCTAGGACAGAAACTACTACCGCTATATATAGAGCCGCTAACCTAGGCGCCTTAGAGAGAACGTAATAGCTTACCTATTAGATATAGATAGAGTAAACTTATCTAGAGTACTATGCCTAGCGATATTAGTAATATAGAGTGTTGCCTTAGAGAAATTGGCTGCAAGTTATAATTCTATACTTACAGCTAATGGTGACCTTCCATTCTAGATAAGGGTTAAGATAGCTAGTTATAAGAAGCTATTGGCCAAATAGAAGGATATAGTAAATAGTAAATGCTATTAAAAGGCCTTCCTTGCCTTCCTAGGAGAGGATAGGTTACCACTAGCAGTTTTAGACTATATTGTTCGCGCGCTAGCTAATTAGTGCTGTAATTAATGCAACCCTTTACTATTTCCTAGGTTTACGTTGGCTCCTAAAGCACTGGTATTACTTTACTGGCCAAGGGCTGGCACCTAGCCTAATATTGCATTAGGGTTTATTGATAATTGGGCTATTAAGCAGGCAGAGTTAATATACGCTAGCAAATATTAATGCTTCCCTATGCCATCGTCTGTATTTATAGACAAGAAATATTACTAGCAGCTTGCGTATCTATATAATAGGACTACGCCTAATACCTTTTGGGAGACACTTATAGCGGGTTTACCAGAAAGTGCGGCTCCCCTATTTATCTTATGGCGATATTGCGATACCTATAAAGATTAGTTAATTAAATAATTAAGGAGTATAGTTAAGATAGTTAGGACTACTTATAAGAGTAATCTGGTGTAAAAAAGACGGGTAAAAGCTGCTTAGGGCGAGGCCTTAGTAGTATATAAGTTGCTAGAGCAGCCGTTTACGCTAGTAGAGTATACTGCGCACGTTTAGTAATGGGATAATAGCCTTACTGTCTAGGTTGCTATACGGGAGGCAGTATAGAGCGTAGTGGATATGCTAGCTTCGCTACTTAGGAGCTAGGTTACTAGTAGGATTAGCGCGCTGGACTCTCTGTCTAGTACTCCATTTCTAGCTATACTAGAGGGTATTAAACGCGCGGTATAAGTACTTAAGGATGTTTGGAGACTAATTTCTATACCTATAACGCTACCTATTATAGAATCCCAGGATATTACTGCTCTTAACGCCCAGAATATTGCTGCTCTTAATACTTAGGATGCCGCAGTTTTTAACTCCTAGGTTATAGCTGGTCTTAATTCTTAAGTAGTTGCCGTTCTAGATTCCTAACCTGCAGTTCCAGTTATATCCCAGTTAGAGGTAGTCTTAATGCCTAGTTAGAAAAGACAAGCTAGTAACTAAAGGGATTTGCCTACTAAATGTCGGATAGTTATATAGGAGAGGGATGCAAATGTAGATAAAGTACTTATATTTACCCTAAAGACCAGAGCTAGGCGTGTTAGGAAAGCAACACTAAGGGGTAAAGAGAATTTCCTAATAGAATTATAGATAGAGAAGGCTTAGAGTTTTGGATAATAGCTTAGAAGTAATTGGCCTAGGAGTTTATAGGAGTTAGTAGGAGTTTATATAGGGATCTTAATAGGGATTCTTATATTAATATGCGACCTTTTATATAGTGCTATGCGTTCTAATTAGCCTAGGAGTTAAAAGGAGTTAGTAGGAGTTTATATAGGGATTTATAATGTGTTTTAGTTGGCTTAGGAGTTAATAGGAGTATATAGGTATTCTATACTAGTAGTGATACAAGATAAAGAGTTATAAAAGTAAAGTAAAGTAGGTAAATGTAAACGTGCTAGTACTTATAGCCTGCCTACTTACTTACTTTCTTACTACCACCACCACTATACTATTATAAAAAAAAAATTTAATAATGGTCCCCCCTACGGCTTAGGTGCTTTTACATTTAGTTAATTTTCCAATTAATAAGGAGTAGATTCTTACTACTGCCTCTACGCTCCCTTATAGAGCTTTAATATTAGGTTAAATTTAGCGTCCTTTATATATATTTTCCTGCATTAATTAATTTGAGTTTTAGTTAATTAATTAACCAACTAATTAACTAATTTAAGCTTCTAAGTACTCTTTAGTTTAGAAGGGTATCTACTAACTACTTCTATAGCTCTCCTCCTTACTTTTAGCGCCCTTACCCTCTTCTTCTTCCTCCTCCTCTTATTATTGCCCCTCCTCTCTCTTCTATGCTGCCTACTAGTGGTAATAATAATAATAACAACAATAATAATAATAATGGCGGTGTTTAGGGTGGTAACCTATATATTATAGAATGCCTTATATCTTAAATATTAGCTAACATAGAATATAGAATGCTATTACTATTACCACCATTACCACTATTACTACTACTACTACCGCCGCTGCCGCTGCTGCCGCCGCTGCTAATGCCTACTACTACGCCTCCCCTACCCCTTGCCTAGGCTGGCTTTATAGCCGCTTAGTAGGCGGACTAGCAGCGCCTACTATAGAACTGGGCCCTCTATAGTAAGGTAATGGACAACTATGCGCCCGCAGTTACTAATAAGTGGTAGTTAAACCTCTTGGTGTTAGTAGGCGCCAAGAATACCTCTTATATTAGGAGGATTATAGAGACGGAGCTGGGTAAGCAGCTTACTAGAAAGGATTAGTGCTTAGCTTGCTAAGTAAGGGATAAGGAGTGCTAGGTTTACTCTAGAAAGGGTTCCTAGTAGGTAAGCAGGCCTAGTAATGCCTGTGCTTGCTATTATATGGCGGCCTGCTCTGGTAGGTATAGTTTATTAAAGCGATGCAAGTCCTAGAGAAGCTTATAGTTGCTACCTCCTCCCCCTTAGTCTCTTCTTCCTAAGGGGCCGCTGCCGCCTCCTTTGGGAGCTAGGGGTTTAGGTATAATAGTATAAAATGGGGGTTAGAGGGGTGGATGTAGCGGCTTTGGCATGTCCTTTATAGGGTAAGCTTTAACCTTGTTCTAGTTGGTTTAGATCCTATATAGGTAAAGAAGCTAATATCTTAGGCGGGCCTAACTATAAGGCATCCTTTATAGGCAAGCTTTAACCTCATTTTAGTAAAAGCAAATATCTTAGAAGGGCCTAACTATAAGGCGTTATAAGTTAGGATAAGTATAGTGGGCCTCTATCCTAGGGTAGAGTAGGTAGAGAGAGTAAGCATAGCGGGCCTCTGCTCTAGTGTAGGTGGATAGAGAGAGTAAGTATAGCGGGCCTCTGCTCTAGAGTAGTAGTATTAAAATAGATATTGTCTTTATTCTGCCGCTTAAATATACTATAACTGTTCTTACCCCCCTAAAGTGTATAAGCTTATAGCAGTTTGCTAGAATATTGGGGGATAATAGTAGGGAGCCTAGCGCGCGCTCTAATTAGCCTAGGAGTTTATAGTAGTTTACTAGGAGACCTTAGAAAATAATAATAATAGTAGGGAACTTAGCGCGCGTTCTAATTGGCCTAGGAGTTTGTAGTAGTTTGCTAAAAGACTATAGGGAATAATAATGCCTGTCTCCCATCCTGTTATATATAAGAATATTTACCTTTACTACTATGGCATTCCTACTCCTATTTAGTGCTATTATATTCCTACCATTCTTTAAGGCTATAATGCTGTTGGCTGCGCCTAAACAGGAGGAGTGACAATAATAATAGTAAGAAACTTGGCATCTACTCTAATTGGCTTAAAAGTTTGTAGCAGTTTACCGCTAATAAACTATATAGTTTAATAACGTCGGTCTCTATTCTACTATATATAAGAATATAAGCCTCTGCTACTATAGCGTTCCTACCCCTATTAAGTGCTATTACACTCCTACTATCCTTTAAGGCTATAATTTTGTTAACTGCGCTTAGACTGGTATACTCCTACTTATAGTATTTAGGAGGAAATAAGAGGAGTAATAATAATAATAGTGGGAAATTGGCATCCGTTCTAATTGGCCCAGGAGTTTATAGTAGTTTGGGTACTCTCTGGATCTAGGTTAGTCTCTAGCTTAGGGATTAGAGGTAGGAGATCCTTGCTCTAATTGGCCTAGGAGTTTATAGCAGTTTGGGTAATATCTGGGTAAGGAGCTTAGGAGACGTCCAGCTCCTAGCCTATATTTAGGTTAGAGGTAAGATCTACCTTATCTAACCTATTACTAATAATATTGGTAAACTCTTGTATATCTGTAAAGCTAGTTAGGTTATTAGTATCTAGAAGAGGATAGGAAGAAGTGGCTGAATGCGGGTCCTGTATATAGAGCTGGTTAAACTGCTTAATTCTCTCTGCTAAAACGTCTATACTAGTATGGAGAATATTATAAGAGTTAAATATCTGTAAGCCTACTAGCTGTCTAGGGCCTTATAGCATAGCTAAATCACTTAAATAGATGGTATAAATAAGTAGGAATATGTTAAGTTCTGTAAAAGCCCGCGTATAAGCACCTGACATCTCCTTGCTAAATATATACTCTATCTTACTATGCACTGTCCTAACCGTCGCGTTTAATAGATATACTTAATTGAATATAATATTAGTATTGTAGGTAGAGTTCTTATAATACTTTATCTTAATTTTATAGCTACTATTTAGGTGCTCCAATCTAAGATTAATGGCCTTATATGTGTTAGAAGACCTAAGCTAGTTTATAACCCCTAAAGCTAGTATTATATACTAGAGTTTAGGCGAATTTACTAAAGTAAGATTCCACCAATAGAACAGCATTTTATAGCTGTAATTATGCTATAACGCGCTAAAGAAGTAGACAATAAGGGGGTTAATAAGCCGTCATAGCATACCTATATTGGCATGTTTAACGGCATGCTAAATAGTAAGAAGTAGCTTGGCTTTTTAAAGCAGGCGACATATTGTCCGAAACTTAATATTGCCATACATATACCTACTTAAGTTTACGCCGTTCTATACTTTAATAGTAAAAGTAGTAAACTAAATGTCCTTAACTATTTCTAGAAACTGCTTTGGTGTAAGGCAGTTAATTACCTAAGTAATATTCTCTATACATTCTAACGATGACGGATTAGATAGGTTAGACAGTTTAGGTATTATAGTAAGGAGACCTCGGCGCTATATAGCTGTATAGAAGAGGGCTATTACGCGTGCTACAAAGCCCTGTTTAACGATTGGTACTACTTAATAGTACTTAGCGTTCTCTTGTGTAAATGGTGTATAATTTTATAGAGTAACGTTGGATCTTAGACAGTGGTGCGCCTCCTTTTAATAGTCCTTAGGCGCTAAATATATGCGTACAATGGTGTTATATAGATTTATCTTGATATGGAACTACGTAGGTATACTAAGGAGCTAGTTCCAACGGTTAAAAGGACAGCCTATATGGGCCTATTCCTATTTTACTAACCTAATATAATATGCAGTAAGCTGGTTACCATGGGCAAGCCAGAGCTAATTAGTAAAGTTGTTATATATAGAGCTATAGGGATTATCCAGAGCCTAAAGTCCAAGCTAGTTAAGGAAGATATTCTTATAGACGCTGTATATACCCTAGATAGTACCCTTGTCTTCCATTATAGTACTAAACTACCAAAACTTGGTCTTTCTAGTGTTAATATAGTGTATACTTAGCATCTAAGGGAAAAGATTACTTTTAGTAAAGACGCGCTCCACCCTATATAGATGAACCCCCTTTATTATGTTAGCGATAAGGTAATAGCTAATCTTTACTATTAACTTGTCTTTAATAAAGCTAGGTAACCGGAAGATATTATTAAGTTATAGCGGTTTTGTTAGATTATATATTGATTAGCGTAGCCCAGATAAAGGTAATTCTTGTGACGGCGCTGGGGCGCGTCACCTAGTCAGGGGTTCGCTTAGGGCTTGGCTTGTGTATTTAGACGTGGCCTCACCACTTCTCTTGCTCCTCACCTTGATATCTTCGTAATACAGCATTCGTTCGCTTCATCTTGGAAGCATTTGTTCAAGTCTTCGTTAAGACATTTGTTCAATGGTTCGAGCCATCACAATTCTGGATAGAATATAATAGCAGCGGTTGTTAGTAAACGCATAACAGATATATAACTAAGTAATTTATTACGTTTTATGTCCTTAAAGTTTACATTATTGTATATAACTACTGTTTGTGGGTTATACGCTAGGGTTTTAAGATGCCTCTATAAATGTTAGCCCCTAAAGGAGTCCGTAGGATCCCTTTTTAATTGGCCTAGGAGTTTATAGGAGCTCTTCTAATTAGCCTAGAAGTTTGCAGGAGATAGATATAAGATAGTTAATATACCTCTGCCTCCTTAGTAATACTATTTATAATGCAATTTGCCGAATAATAGCTATAACATAGCCTAAAGCCGGATAGTGTTTTAAACACCCTTCTTTTTACCCTAGAGCCTATAAGATAGATATCTATAAGTAAAGTAAAGAAATTAGACCGCTTCTTAGCTCTAAAAGAATAGATTATACTAGTAATAGTATACGCCTGCCTAACTAAAGCGTCCTAACCCTCCGCCTTTTAACCTTTTGTATTCTAACCTCCCGCCTAATAACTTACTCTATAGGCGCGCTGGTTACCAAGCAGCTATAGCAAAGTTATATACTATATTAGGGCAATATCTTATATAGTGCGGAAGGCGACTTTAAAGTCTAGGTCCTCTATATTTAACGTCCTATTAAATATATTAAAGTATAGCTCCTAGATAAGGCGGTCTAGCTCTATAGTAAAAGACCCTACTAGTATAACTGCCCCTTAAATATAGCTGAGTTACGGATTTTTTGTAACTATATCTAATAATGCTTATCGTCATTTCTTAATACTATTATACTAATAGTGCCTAATTCTAACCCCCCTACTATCTATATTGTCTGCTTTAACTTAAGCAGATAAGAATTAAGTAAAGCTCTAACCCTCTTGTTTTAAAGTATTAACTATAGCTTATAACTTCTTTGCGTACTACTGCTATCTCCTACTTTGGTTTAATAAGGGAGGTTTAGGCTTACTGGTACTAGGTTAGCTGTTATTATCTATTTAGTTATTGCTATTAGAGAAATCTTTAGATATATTAATAAGGTGTTCTGGCGGGCTAGAAAGGCTAAAATGGCTAGATATAGGACTCTAAGCGTCCTGCTTGGATATACGCCCATTAAGGGCATAGTTGGGCTCTATTGCGGATAGAATATATAGAGTAGAAGATAAGCTTTTAAATAGAGGTATTGGCGAGCTAAGTAGTGCTATATTAGGGGTTAAAGTATAATATTAAAGGCGATATAACTGTCGTCTACTAGTGAGGCCGTACAGCCCTTATAAAACGTGCCCATAATCTCTTAGACCCTTAGAAAGGAATCTACCTTAGCGCTTTATAATTAGCTGCTAAAGCTAGCGCAAGCGCTAACGCCTGCGGCGTATATTAGGCTGCGGCGCCGGTCGCTAATTAGCTTAGGAGTTTGCAAGAGTGTAAGGGTGCGAAGAGGCTTTAGAGAAGATTCGAAGGAACAATATAAATTCTATCTAAATCTAAGGGTATATAGCTCTTAAAGAGAACAAGACGTTATATAAGGAAGAGAAAGGAATATAGGAAACGTGTAACTAAATATTTAGGGTCTTGGCAGCAGACGCGTGGGCATAAGCCCATGCGGATTTTAACAGGTTTCAACTAAATTCCATTACATTAGTAGAATTTGGCGGAATTTAATTAACTTTAGTAGAATTTGGCAGAATTTGATTAAAGCATTAGAATTCATCTGTTAAGTATTTCATTAAGACATTCTTACTATAACTAGGCTAGTCCCATTATAGTACCCCCCCTTTAGCTAAAGGTCTAAAACAATTTAAATTAGTCAATAATTTATAATTTATTGCGTTATAAGCGTTGTAATATATTTTAAGTTCTTTTTAATTTCAAGTTTTCTGCTATTATGTTTCGTGTCTTTATATTAGGTGGCAGTTGTTTGCCTTTATATTATATCCATCCAGCTAGAGCAGGCCGTAAAGGATAGTCTTTATAGAATTCTTTTACTAAGAAAGGCGCGTTGGCCTTAATCTGTTCGTAGGTTTCCTAAGTTTATATTTTATATCCTTCCCACTTAACAAGAAGTTTAAATTGTTTAGATTATATTTTCTATTATATATTATTAATTAAGTTAATGAAGTAAGAACCGTTACTGTTGTTAATAATTATAGAAGGTAGTAGTGGCACTTCGCGAATCGTAGGATGGTCTCTTAAAGGTTATAGCAAGCTTATATAAAATATCAGATGTATTTTTATTTTAGTTAGTAGTTTGAGCTTATAGGCGTATAGGCTTAGTTTCTTCTTAATTTAATACAAGCCCACGAACTTCTAATTAAGTTTCTTTAAAGGCTATTAAGTCTTTATGTTTTGTATATTTAAGTAAACTATATTACCTTTCTTAAAGTCCTATGTAGGAGCTTATTCTTTATTTATATGCTATTCTTATAACATTTAAGCGTATATTAATTCACTTTATAATTGTCGGTATCACCTAAGTGCACTTGATTGGCCTATTAACTGATGGATTTGTTCTTGTCTAATAGGTGTCGAAAGCAGAGGATCGTAAGGATCGCGGTGCCTAAGTAGGGGGTTGATTAGTCACCATAAGGATGACT
>Ga0307507_10005943_pt1 | contig 19386 bp, 3 predicted proteins | sample 7_EM_MG_FD_207223 | JGI IMG/M metagenome (GOLD analysis project Ga0307507, IMG submission 207223) | Populus trichocarpa ectomycorrhiza microbial communities from riparian zone in the Pacific Northwest, United States - 7_EM | ecosystem: Host-associated > Plants > Roots > Unclassified | place...
AAAGCTATTTATAAGGCTAGTAAAATAAATAATATTATTTTAGATAATTTAATATAATATAGCAATGGTTCTCTTCTACCTATCTACCTATTGACTTACCTACCTGCCTACATCGCCTACCTGTCTGCATCGCCTACCTATTTGCATCTGCCTACCTATCTATATCTACCTACCCGTTAGCATCTGCCTACCTATCTGCATCTGCTTGCCTGTCTGTATCTACTTACCTATCTGCATTGCCTACCTATCTACATTGCCTACCTGTCTGTATTGCCTACCTGTCTGTATTGCCTACCTATTTGTATTTGCCTACCTGTCTATATCTACCTACTTGTTAGTATCTATCTACCTATCTACATCTGCTTGCCTGTCTGTATCTACTTACCTGTCTATATTGCCTACCTATCTGCATTGCCTACCTGTCTGCATTGCCTACCTGTTTGTATCTGCCTACCTGTCTATATCTACCTACCTATTAGCATCTGCCTACCTATCTATATCTGCTTGCCTATCTATATTTGCTTACCTGTCTATATCTACTTGCCTGTCTGCATCTGCTTACCTATCTGTATCTGCCTACCTGTTAGCATCTCCCTATTTATGCCTACCTGTCTGTGCTACCTTGATTCGATTAATCGATTAAATCGTTTATAGTGCTTGCTGGCTAGTCGTTATCGTCTAGCTCTGGCGACGGTCGTCTGGTTCTAGCGACGGTTGTCTAGCTCTGGCGACAGTTATCTAGTTCTGGCGACGGTTATCTAGTTCTGGTAACGGTCGTCTGGTTCTGGCGACGGTTGTCTGGTTCTAGCGATGGTCGTTTAGTTCTGGCGACGGTCGTCTGGCTCTGGCGATGGTTGTCTGGTTCTAGCGACGGTCGTCTAGCTCTGGCGACAGTTGTCTGGTTCTGGCAACGGTCGTCTAGCTCTGGCGACGGTTGTCTGGTTTTGGCAACAGTTGTCTGACTCTGGAGACGGTTGTCTGGTTCTAGCAACGGTTGTCTGGCTCTAGCGACGGTCGTCTGGTTCTAGCGACAGTTGTTTAGCTCTGGCGATAGTCGTCTGGCTCTGGCGACAGTCGTCTAGTTCTGGTAACGGTTGTTTGGTTCTAGCGATAGTTATCTAGTTCTAGCAACGGTCCTTTGCTGGCTGCCGTTCTAGTGCCTCCCTAGGTAGGGAGGATGTAAGAAAGGAAAGAAAGGTAAAAAATAAGGCGGCTACATAGGTAGAGACACGTGTAGACGCTATCGGGAATATAGCGGGGACCTAATGCAGAGCTTCGTGTAAAGCCTCCGTATGTAGAGCTTCGCGCAGAGCCTTGTGCAGAGCCTCTGTACGTAGAGCTTCGTATAGAGCTTCGTGTAGAGCTTCGTGTAGAGCCTCTATATGCAGAGCTTCGCGTAGAGCCTCATGCAGAGCTTCGTGCAGAGCTTCGTGTAAAGCTTCGTGTAGAGCTTCGTGCAGAGCCTCCGTACGCAGAGCCTCGCGCAGAGCCTCGTGCAGAGCCTCTATACGTAGAGCTTCGTGCAGAGCTTTGTGCAGAGCTTTGTGCAGAGCTTTGTGCAGAGCTTCGTGCAGAGCTTCGTGCAGAGCTTCGTGCAGAGCTTTGTGTAGAGCTTCGTGCAGAGCCTCTATACGCAGAGCTTCGTGTAGAGCTTTGTGCAGAGCCTCCGTACGCAGAGCCTCGCGCAGAGCCTCGTGCAGAGCCTCTGTACGTAGAGCTTCGTGCAGAGCTTTGTGCAGAGCTTTGTGCAGAGCTTCGTGCAGAGCTTTGTGCAGAGCTTCGTGCAGAGCTTCGTGCAGAGCTTCGTGTAGAGCTTCGTGCAGAGCTTCGTGCAGAGCTTCGTGCAGAGCGTCATACAGAGCGTCGTGCAGAGCCTCTATGCGCAGAGCTTTGTGCAGAGCCTCTATACGCAGAGCTTCGTGTAGAGCTTCGTGTAGAGCTTTGTGTAGAGCTTCGTGTAGAGCTTCGTGTAGAGCTTTGTGTAGAGCCTCGCGCAGAGCCTTGTGCAGAGCCTCCAAGTAATAAAACTATATAAGATTGTATAAGATTATATTAGATAATATATAATAGTTAAATAACGTATTCCACTATTACCTCGGTTACACCATCACCTTGGTTAAAAATGCTTGGCACCACCAACTATCCTATTAACGCGACATGTCTCAATAATAAAACGCGCCAGCGCTAAACCAAGAAGGTAGAATTGAGCTTGCCCTTCTTGCCTATTATAATCGCGAATTTAAAAGCCTCCGACGTGCTACTAACACATTTAACGTACTATCTTTAACATTAACTAATCGATACAACGGAATCGTAAATCTCCAAGATAGACGCAACGGCCGCTATAAGCTTACCTTAACTGAAGAGCAGATAATTGTCCAATACATCCTTAACCTTAATTCGCGAGGGTTTTCTCCCCAGCTGTATAAGGTGGCAGATATGGCGGATAAACTATTAACTATATAGGGTGAAGAGCTAGTAGGCAAGCGCTGGGCAGAGAGGTTCGTAACGCGTTTAAATAAGCTTAAAATGGCCTTTAATTAAGCAAAGGACTATCAGAGAATACTCCAGAAAGATTCTAAGGTAATTAGCGCGTGGTTTAAGCTTGTTAAGGAGACTAAAACCAAGTACGGCGTCTAGGACGATAATATACACAACTTTAACAAGACAGGCTTCCAAATAGGCGTTATTGGGTCTATAAAAGTTGTTATAGGTTCTAAGAGACGTGCTTAACCTAAGCTTATTTAGCCAGGCGATTAAGAGTAGGTTACCATTATCTAGAGCATCTACGCTACTAGGTACGCAACCCCACCTTTTATTATCTATAAAGGGCGCGTCCATATCTCAGCGTGGTATAAGGAGACGTCTATACCACGTAACTAGAAACTTTTAGTCTTTAAAAACGGCTAGACAAACAACAAGCTTAAAGTTGCGTGGTTAAAGCACTTTAACGCGCATATAAAGGCGCATTAGGTAGGGGGGTACTAGTTACTCATCTTAGACGGTTATAAGAGCCATTAATTGTAGCTTTTTAAGGATTACTGCCTTAAAAACAATATCCTTACGCTCTATATGCCAGCCTATTCGTCACACATACTCTAGCTACTAGATGTAGTTTGCTTCTCACTATTAAAGCTAAAATACTCTTATCGCGTTAGAGACTTGGCACGCCGGTATATCTTCTATATTAACAAAGAAGGCTTCTTGCCAGCCTTTAAAGACGCGTTTTTTAACGTGTTTATAATAGAGAACTACAAGAAGGCCTTTAAGGCATTAGGGCTAGTCCCTATAGACGCAGCTATGGTCCTTAATCGCCTTAAAGTACGGTTACGTACCCCGCCAGCACCCTTACCACTAGAGATGCTGTGGCAGTTAAAGACCCCAAGTAATATACTTAAATTTGGATTATAATTAAAGCTTATAAACAACTCTTTTACTAAATCGCCTATAACAGCCTAAAACGGGTTCTTATAGCTTATTAAAGGCGCTAAACTAATGCTGCACTAAAACGCGCTTTAAGCCTCCCGCATTACCAAGCTTGAAGAGTAATTAGTAGTAATAACCAAGTAAAAAGCGCGTAAGAGGAAGCGTATCTAGAAAGGTAGCACACTAGAGTATAGGGAGGCAGCTAATCTAATAGCTCCTAGACCGTTTACGACGGTCCAGCCATTAAAGAAGGCTTATAGTAGGGATGGTCAAGACAGAGCTCAACCAGCTCTACGACGCTGTGGAAATTGTAGAGGGACTAGGCATAATGCGCGAACGTGTTAAGCAGCTAAAGGGGAGTCTTCTAAGTTAGATGCGAGTACTTAGTATATTTTTTTAGATAGTTCCTATAGCGATAATAACGATACAGAAACATAAGTTAGTAGCGCTAAGCATTTTTAACCAAGGTAATGGTGTGACCGAGGTAATAGTGGAATACGTTATATAGCATATAACTTTACCTTAATTGCATGTTAAGAAATATATAGTTACCTTTTAAAGTTGCTAAGTAGGTTAATTGCGTGTTAAGAAATATATAGTTAGCTTTTAAAGTTGTTAAGTTAGTTAATTGCATATTAAGTTAGTCAAATTACGTGTTAAGTTAGTCAATTGCATGTCAAGTTAGTTGAATTGCGTGTTAAGTTAGTTAATTGCATATTAAGTTAGTTAAATTGCATGTCAAATTAGTTAATTGCGTGTCAAGTTAGTTAAATTGCGTGTTAAGTTGGTCAATTGCATGTCAAGTTAGTTGAATTGCGTGTCAAGTTGGTTAATTGCGTGTCAAGTTGGTCAATTGCGTGTCAAGTTGGTTAATTGCGTGTCGAGTTGGTCAAATTGCATGTCAATTACGCGAAACGCGAAAATCAAAGTCTACTTGAATCTTATCCTGCGAATATTTTCCCGATGAGGCTCTATCTTATTTTAGCGCTAATACTAAATATCTGGGTTAAATTTAAGACTATGCTACAGCTATCTATACTGCCTATAATTTCTAGTAAGCCAGTTAGTAACGCCTGATAAGGGAGTAAGGTTAGTATACTAAGGATAGGGTAAAGAATAGGGGTAATAAGAAGGTTGCTGTTTACTATAAGAAGGAGTTTGTATATGCGCGTTAAGTTTTAAAAGAGCATAATATGATGTGGTATTAGGTAGGTTACCCTTCGGGTACCTAGTAAATAGGTAACTAATAATTACCATAGCAAGGTCTTAGTGGTTCTAGTCTTTGCTAGCTAGCTAACGTCTTTATTTATTCTGGGCTTGAGCGTGTCTTTATTAACTATAAGCTTACGCCTTAAGAACTTTATTGGTACTAGTTTGGGCCTAATATTAGTGTTAAGCGTTTAAGGATCTCTGCTCTATCTATACCTTATCGGCCTGCCCCCGTTTTTATGCCTACTTATACTCCTATTAAGGGATCTAGATCTGGATCTTATTCCTATTAGCTATTACTTAGTAGGCCAATAGATACTAATCCTGCACCTAGGGATAAGGCATAGTGGCTTTTAATTTAGGCATTTAGGATTAATTTTTGTATATAGTAGCAATTGGGAAGGCCTTATAAGGCATTTGGGAAGGTATAAGAATACTATTTCTAATATAGACTAATAAATAGGAATGCAATTCTAGCAAAATACCCTATTAATTCTATGCTATGTACGTAAAAAGGCTAAGGACCTATCCTGCCTTAGGCCGTAGCCCTAATTAATCCTTATGGTTTCCGGAGCTTGTCTATTCTATATCTAATTTAACCTATTTACTCTTTAGGGCCTCTTTTAGCCTACCGTAAGCTTTCTTTATAAGTTGCAATAACATCGTAGTATTAGAGCGCTTTCTGTAATTTATAAATTATAGATCTTAGTCCCAATATTCTTTTAGAATATCTTTATAATAATTAAGGTGATTCTCTGGTTCCTATATAGAGTCCTTAGCGGGCCAGCCTAGCCATTTAACTTTATATTAAAGCTTGTTCTTAATAGACTTATGGCGTAGTATAGCTTTAGCCTCGTACCGCTCGCCTACTACTTTAAGGTGTTTAATTGGGCCTAGACAGAAGTTCTTTTCTAGCGGTAGTTTATACCATAGCTCTAGTAGATTTATATGAAATACTAGATATACATGGGCTATAGATAGGGGTAGCTAGAGACGGTAGGCTAGCTTGCCAATTTATTCCTTAATTTAGAAGGGACCGAGGTATCTTATATTAAGCTTCTTTAATAGTTAACGGGTTTTAATATTTATTAAACGTAATAGAACCTTATTGCCTACGCCGAAATACTTATCCTAGTGTTTATAGTTGTATTAAAGTCTCTACTGCTCTTGCGTATCTTGTAGGCTCTGCTTTATATACTTCTATTACTCCTCCTATTTCTTAAGGTATTCTTATACTCTCTAGTAGATATCCTTAGACTTCCTAGTAGGATCCTATAATTAATTATACGGCCTTAGCCAGTAATTATTGGGTATACTATTAAATTCTAATAGTTAGACGCTATAGGCAATCTGGATTAGTGCAAACTAATATAATAAATATTGCTTTAAGTTATAAGCGTACTCTGTATACGGAGGTAGCTTATACCAATTGTCTTACTGGTAGTTTAAATATATTTATAGATAAGACTCTAGTTCCTAGTTCTGGCGTTCCATTTACCTATCTATCTACGGATAGAAAGCTGTACTATAGTAGTGGTCTATCTTTAAATAAAAGCATAGATCTAACCAGTACTGGCTTATAAAGACGCTGCCCCTATTAGTAATAATAGAGTGTGGCTAATCTACTTTAAGAAAGCATTTCTTCTTAATTAGACTGGTAAGCGCTTATGCGTTAATCATTTTATTAATAGAAAGGTATTAGATATACTTTAAAAACCTATTAATAAGTACTAGGACTAAATTGTATGTTTATCCTTGCCTATTTTTTAAGGGCGGGAGATCCGTAATAAAGTCTATAGTATAATATTGCTATAGCTTACTAGTGGGGGAAACTAATTTAAGTAAACCCCATAGCTTATGCCTTTAGATTTTATATACTTAACACTTCTTATAGTAGTTAATATACTCCTTTGCTTCCTACTTAAGCTTTAGCCAGTAGTATTTATATTAAAGTAATTCTACTGTTTTAGCTTAACCATAGTGGCCGCCTAGAGGATTATTATAATTCCTTATAAGGATCTTCTGTTATAGATTTACTTTTTATGGTACCCAAACCTTGCTATATCTACGCAGTAGGCCCATTGGGTCTAGTTCCTAATAGTAACACCTAGCAGCTTCCTTTCTGTTACGTTTCTAGTCTACTTCTGCATTAAAGATAGCATAGGAGGCGTCCCTCCGTTATACCTTATAGATAAGATCTATTAACCTTTTAGATAGTTTCTAGGTGAAAGCTATTTTGCCTTATACTACTCTAAGTATAAGACTAGATAGTACTATAGATCTTGCAACTTCTTAGTGCGCGTGCGTTAGGAAGGCCGCTATAAGGTTAAAGTCCTTTAGTTTTTATAGGGCTCCGAGTTCTAATTACTCTTTAGCTTCGCTATTAGTTTAAGGGGATAGCTTAGTAATTAGTGGTGTATTACTAGGTTCCAAACTTATATTAGGGACGTCCTGTCTAGGTATATTTAGACCCTTATTAGCCACGGACTAGGTACCAGCCAGAATATTAGTAGAAGCCAATAGGGTTTACATCGCCTAAGACTTAGTACGTAAAGCTGTAGGTGCTTAAGCATCCTATACCTAGAGCTTATTCTACAGTATAGGGAGTAAGATATCTATTATCTATTTTCCTTCTCCTGTTTTAAAGCCTTTAGCATAATCTGGCTATCGTGATGATTTGTTAACAAGGTTATTTTCCCCTAGTTTATATTTAATCTTAAAGTTAAATTGTGTAAGCTCCTCTACCTATCTGGCTTGTTAAGGTGTAAGCTCCTTTATAGTTATAAAGTAGCGTAGATTATAATAATCTAAGAGTATACAAGTAGTATGGCTCGCGTGCTTAAGGTAGTGTTGCCACTATTTAAAGCAGTTGACTATGGCCAGCAGTTCCTTATTATGGGTATAATACCTAACTTTAGGTCCCTGGAATTTTCTGCTATAGAATGCTACCGGTCTCTAGTAGAGCTGGGTAGTGTCTGGATACCTATTAGGTTGTAATAGGATACTAATAAAGGCAAAATTTAATATATTAGTGAATATTATTAGTGGCTAATTTGGGTTAAAATGCCGCAATAGTAGAGCTTTTGTAAACTTTATATATAGTTCCTAAAAGGCTTCCTAGACCTTTCTAGACTATATTTATGGTTTGTACTATTTAGTTAGTCCCTTTTTAGTTTTCTTCCTTTTTGCCTTTAAGCTTTTTGCTCCTTAGGCTAGGTCTTAGAAAGCTTTAGTAATGTAGTTAAATAGGTATTAGGCGACGTCTAAGTAGTTATAAATAAAACGCCTATAGAAATTGGCAAAGCCTAGGAATGCTTAAACATCCTAGTAGCTCTCTAGCTCTAGCCACTCTTAAATTGTCTGCACTTATATTAGGTCCATAACTATACCTATAGGCGTTATAATATAACCCAGGAACTTAACCTGCTTAGTATTAAAGATATACTTTAACGCCTTAGTGTAGAGGCCCTAATTATCTAAGCGTTCTAGTACTTCGCGGATGTGTTGTTTATACTAATCCTTATATTTTAAGTAGATTAGAATGTTATTTAGATAGATAATATATATGCGGTTAACTAGTCCCCCTAAGGCTCTGTAAATATATAATTAAAATATTATAGGCGCATTGGCTAGCCTAAAAGGCATTACTATATACTTAAAGTGACTGTATTGGGTTTTAAAAGCGGTCTTTTACTTATCCCCTTCTTTAATATAGAGCCTATAATAGGCGTCTTATAGATCCAGCTTTATAAAGATCTTCGCCCTAGATAGTTAATCCAGCATTTTACTAACTAGTAGTAGTAGGTAACGGTTTTTAATTGTAATCTTATTAAGACTGTAATAGTCTACGTATAGCCTTATAGTTCTATCTGGTTTTGGGATAAAGAGGATTAGCGTGCCTACTAGTAACTTACTAGGCTATATCCATCCCTTTTCTAGTAAGCTGTTAAGGTACTCCTATGGGATCTTAAGCTCTTTACAAGAGAGGTTATAGATAGAAAGATTCGGCGGTTATTTACCTTTTTCTAGATTAATTATATAATTATATTCCAAGTTCCGCTAAAGGACTTTTACTCGCCTGCCTAAAAATACCCTAAGTAAGTCTCTTAGGCCTAACGGAATATTTAATAGGTTGGGGTTACGCTTGTCCTCTATATTATTGTTGGGTAGGTCCTAAAGCTCCCTTAAGATGCTCGCGGGCAGCGTCGCGCGCTATAGTGGCTGTTTATATATAGTTGCCACTGTTTATTAAATAGTTTTATATAATAGCCAGTAGAGGGTAAGGAACTCTTTAATATAACGTTTAAGGTATTATAGTATACTCTCTGCGTATTGCTTAAGCCAGAGTAACCTATAGCGGTAGAAGTATCTTATAAGATCTTTAAGATTGCCGCCTCCCTATAGTGTCTCCGTAACCTATCTAGTAGTTCCCCATAGGGTATCTATTATAAAAGGGTTATTGCCTATACTAGGCTTTATACCCATCTTGCTATAGAACAGGGGTTAGATCTAATACTCCTTTAGGTATAGAGTGTATACTATTTCTCCTAAAGCTATATCTTCTAGGATATCCTTTAAGCTTATTAGTAAAATACGCCCTTCCAATTCTTTATTATTCCACTATTTAAAGGCTCCTATTTTAAAGCGTATCTTAGGATCTGCTTCTGCAAGCCAAGGATATCTAAAAATAAGGTCGTAGCCTATAAAGTTAGCCGCCTAGAAGGGTTGCAGGCCAACTACCTTAGTGCGGTTGTGCATATTAGCCACTAACACCGTAAGCTTATAGGCACTATATAGTTTAATCTAATACTTATTTAGAAACCCTATAATAGGTTTCCGCTACCTTAGTAATAGGATAAGCTTATACTCTTTTACTAAATTATATTGTATAAGATTAATTTCAGCGCCGCTATTATATAGTGCTTAGAACTAACATATCTTGCCTATAGGGAGTACTGTTTCCAGCTTAATAGTAATATAGAGAGTTTCTCCTTCCGTATCTTACCCTAGTTATAGCCGGGAGAGGTCCGCAACTAGGGCTTTTCTTTTTTTAGATTATTAGTGTAGTTATTACCCTACTTGTTATTCTAGTTAGGTTTACCTCTAGAGAAGTTTTCTCTTAACTTTTTAGAGTGTTCCCGTAAGGGTGTCGGATAGGTGTTAGGTTGGCCCTAGGAGTCTTTCCCATTACTTAGGGTCCCTAACTTTAACTATTCTAGATTTCTCTTTAAGAACGGCTTCTTTAGAGCTTAGGTCTACCCTATGTTACTACTAAAGTGCCCGCGCTTCTAGTTACCCCTTAGCTTCTTACTAAAAGAGGTCTAGTTCCTTACCGCATCCTTAACATTTAGAACCGCTCGTTTAAAATCCGCATATATAGTAATCCGTAATAGGGCTCCCATACGCTTTATTTCGTTATAAATTGCTAGCTTAATTCTAGCTTAGATAAATCCAATCTTCTCCTTCTTATAGATGCTACCGTCCTTATTTTTAAAGGGCTCTAGATCCATTAATTAAGCACGAGTTTCCACAAAGTTTATAAACTGGCGGAAATTATAGCAGTTAAGCTGTGTCCTATTCCAGAATAATTCTGCATTATTATATTATACAATATACGGATCTTAAGTCCATTTCTTTAGGAAAGTTTACAGCCACGGCTATATAGTAATTTACTCTTTATTAAGCTAATTAAGTGCGATCTGGTTTAGGGATCGGTTTTTAATCTTGCTAATAATCTATTAAGTACGCTCTTTGGTATTATCTTATATTATTAGCATCTTAAAGAAGTTATCTACTTCATAAACCCTGTCGTCCAGCTATTAGGCGTTAGGTTTATAGCGAAGTTCTAGACTACTAAAGGCCTTAGCTAGTTGGTCTATATCCTTTTTCTATTCACTATATAGATACCTCTCTAAGTCTTCCATACCTCCTTAGGTAGGTACTAAGTAGCCCCTAAAAGGCCCTTAGCCTTAACTAGGTTATAAAAGATTTTATCTAGCCTAGATTAAGCTTTGCTAGATCTGGACCTACCCCTAGAGGTTTCTAATATGTTTATTAGTGGCTCCTTCCTATATAGCTTCTAAGAGCCTTATAGCAGCTTCCCAATATCCTTCTTAGAGAAAATTAGTATAGGGCTCTCAACTTTCCAACCTTAGACCTAGGGAAGCTCCAGCTATAGAGGTAGTGTTAGTACTAGTAGCTAATGCGGGTTTCCCTATAAGGCTTAAGTCTTAAGTTAATAGTTAGATTAGATTACCTAAAGGGGTAGGCCCGCTTAGCTTATAAGCAGTCTGTATATCGCTACTATACTAATTATAGGCTAGTAGTCTTCTAGGAGGGTTCTGGTTAGGTCCCTAGTTAGGTGTATTAGTGTATTCCTCTAGCATTTCTAATTTAGGGGAAGATTTTAGAGTTGCCTCTAGCGCTTAATCTTCTAATTAGCCTAAGTGGGGCTAGAGGGGTTCCGGCTGCTTTCTAGTAGTGTTATAACTGTTATAGAGGGTGTTTGCATTTTCCTTAGCGTTGCTAGTAACCGTAGGTATATAAGAGTCTTTAAGCTCTTAGTGCATCTAGGTGTTAGGGCTCGTTTAGCCGTCTTGCCTAGAGGTTTATATTATCGCAATCTCTTACTATTAGAGGGACCTTCCTGCCTTAGCGCGATGGCTTTCTATAAGGTGTTTATGGAGTTTCCGTTTAGGTTGTCGCGAGATTTTAAGGAAGGATAGTAGATGTAAATAAAAGATATAAATAAACAATCTGGTCCTTAAAGCCAGCTGCCCTTCTAAATAGAGTAGGAAGGATTCAAATATAGGGGGACTTTGTAGACAGGGGGCTATAAGGACACGATTATGGAACAGGATAGATTGGTAAGAGAGACGAATCCTTAAGGAGGTGAGGCCTTAAAAATCGTGGAGACTATATACTACGAGCATGTGCCTCTGGTATGTGACCGATAGATGTCCAAGGGGTGTCCGGGGGTTGTCCTAAGGGCAACCCGAGGTGACCGCAATAATATCCCTTACAGTAGTAGTAGCGGCGGTAGTAGTAGGGGCGGCGAAGCTATATAGGAAGAAGAGCCTATAGTGCTTACCTAGGCGGACGTATATTTACTAAATCCTATAATAAATAAAGCTAAAGGGGCCGCTTCTATAGGCGGATACGGGGGTTTAGTAGACTAGCCTTAAGGCTATACTATTATAGCCACTGCTACCACCACTGCTATAGCTAAAGAGGCTTCTAGTCGAAATATAAGGCCTTTAAATATTAGTAATTAAAGTCATAAAAATTAGGCCTACTAGGACTTATTTAAACAGTTTAATATACCCTTAATCTTATTAGCTATTTACTTATTTTTAGAGTATAAAGCCTTTAATTAGTTAGTAAGGAGTAGCATAGCCTAGTAAAGAATTAATAGCTAGTTTAGGCTCCCCCCCTCTTTCTATAGGTAGGGCTCTAGCTTTTATACTAGGGCCTTATATACCTTATGCTAAAAAATAGAGTAGCTCTATACTGGATAGCTTAGGAATATCTTATAAAGGGCTACTAAGTTCTATAAAATAACCTTATAGAGGTAAAAGAGAAGGCTTATAACCCTATAGCGGCAAGGTTATTAATCTAATAAAGCTATATTTTTTCCTTATTAAGGTTTTTTAGGAGTTTAAAGTAGGGGCTAGATAGCTAGATTATAGACAGCGGTATACCAATATCTCTCTAAACCCCTTCCGGGACGAGCCCTTATAATCTCCCTTTACCGCAAGGTAATAGCGATTGGGGGCCAACCGTAAGAAGGGGGGAGGCAATATAAGGGGTATTATTGTGGTTACCCAGGGTTGCCCTTAGGATAACCCCCGGATACCCCTTAGATGGCCGTTAATTACGTGCTAAAGGCACGTGCCCGTAGTATATAGTCTCTCCAATCCCAGAGGCCTTACATCCTTAAGGATTTATCTCCTCTACAATCTGTTCTATTCCTACAATCGTGCCTTATAGCCCCCTGTCTATAAAGTCCCTTTATATTTAGGTAAGATTTAGTATAAAAATGCTTCCGACCGGAGACTTTTGTCCTAGTACTGTATACCACCACACTAATAAGCAATAAGCTAGAATGAGTGTTTAGTATTACTAGAAATATAGTGCGGTTAAATAGGGTAAGGCTTAAAGCTAATATAATTGGCACTACTATATATTTAGGGCGATAGAATTGGAACGCCGTTAGGATTATTAAGCAGATATAGAATAGCTTAAGTAGTAAACAGAGGACTAATAGATGGTAGATAACGACCCGATCCCACTACTAAAGCCTTAACACTACGCTCATGATGTCATATATCGCGGATTTCCTCTTATAGCCAGCGGCGCTACATAGAGGAGCTTATGCAAAGGCCTTACGGGCAAGATTCAGGCGAACTTGGTTGCTACACCATGCCAAGACTTTCTATAGGGACTCCATATACTATCTTAATAATTTAAGCCTTTTAAAATTTCCGGAACTAGCCCGAGTTAATTCAATTCGATGACTTTGAAGCGCCAAGCAATTCAATTCAAGTCCAAGGTTGTTGGGAGACTTGAAAGGCTTACTGCCATGCCTGGATATCAGGGAGTTGCATAGAGTTCCGCAGCGATGGCTTTGGCGAGCGGTGAATGTGGGAACGGTGGAAAGAAAGTGCTCTAAATCCGGACCTCCGGTTGATTTTCTTCTCAGGAGTGTCCACGATCTATACGCGCATGAGGAGGCATTATCAGCATTCGCTGTCAAAGCTCCCAACGGTTGAATTGAATGCCTACACTGCAGGAGCAAGGTAGTTCCGTGCATGTCCCTGTGGAACGTCGGTGCTTCCTTATCCTCTCAACTAGTTCTGGACTGAGATCATGCAGAAGAAAATTGTTCAGAGGTACAGAGCCACTGAGTTTGGAGCTGCGTTCAAAGTTCATCTCGGTGATACGGAGATTCCCGATGGCTCTGTCGGTGAGAAAGCCTCTGGCATTGATTTGAAGCTTTCTGAGGGCGACGAAGGAGAGGTGCTCGTGAAGAGTCCCGTGAGTTGGTTTTCTTGCTATTCGAATTACGTTGGTCTAATTTAATTGCCATCAGTACTTGTTCTTAAAATATCTCTTCGACCGGGAGGCAACGGCAAAAGCCTACGACGCTGACGGATTTTTCTGCTCTAGTGACAGTGAGATTGCCTGAAGCTTCTGTGCGTATACATTCCAACTTCTAAAGTTGCTCGTTGGGAAGGCAAGTATTATTGGATTGGCCGCGCGTCTCTTGACATCAAGTCAGGTGGCCGCAAAATATCCGCGTTAGATATTGAACAAGAGATCCATGCGCTGCCGTATATCGGAGTCGCGATGAGGAGTTTGGTCAACGAGTTTCTGCGCTAATCTCCTTGCAAGATCAAGAGGTGAATGAACGTTTCCTAAAACTTCATGGTGATGTGACGCATATTCTGACCATAAACGACTTGCGACGAGACTTACGAGAACGGCTGGCTGGATACAGACTACCCACGCTGCTGCGGGTTATTAATGGTGAGTTTCCAAACGCGGCAACAGGTAAAGTACAGAAAAAGGTTCTTGGTCCTTAGTTCTTCCCTCCGGATTACAAGCCGTATCTGGAGGTGCAATGTTGGGATGCATTGGCTAACCAAGGAGTGATACCAGCGAAGCTATAATTATAAGGGCATAGACAGGAATCATTGCATTAAAGCACCATTCTGAGGAAGACTCAAGCATATCGCTCCCGACTCTTGGGGAATCGCCATCGTATTCCGAAGTAACCAAATGTACTCTCTTAACCCTTAGAGGAGCCAATCGATCTTAGGTATCAACTCGAAGTCGCGCCCTTCTCTTACTCCCAATTCGTGGCTCCATCCAAACCCATTTACACCAACTCCGTTAAGTTGACCGTAACTCCGTTCCCGCCTCCCTCCTGCCCTTCACAAAGGTCACCGGCGCCGTGTAATGCTTTTCCCCATGAATTGCATATACCACAAACGCAAGGGCAATCATTCCGGCCCACACCACGGGAGCCCAATTCGCCGTCTGCAATGTAACTGGCACTACAGCTGGGAAGCATGAGAATACAAGCACAAACCCTGAATAAAAGAATGCAAAAGCATTGATTGGGAGCCCGCAGATTTTACGTTTTAGCGTGTCTTTATATATACCTTATAGCTTTTCCTTTCTTATATGGGTTATAGAGCCTTAAGTCTTCGTCCTCCTATTATATAGCGCTCAGCTCTTCCTTTTTAAGGGTTATACCTTTAACTAATCTAAAGGTCTTCTATACATTCTTAAGGCTAAGATGGCTAAAGTAATAATATTAGAGTTGAATTGATATCTCTAATGGCTTTTTTTTATATAACTATAGGGAATGCGTATATGCGGGGTGCTTTAATAATTATTATGTCTTTATTAAATCGGAATATGCCAAGGCCTTCTTTATTAACTATAAGGTTTCTATCTTTAATTTAAATGTTACCCCTACCTAGGAGCTTTCTAGCTCTAAAGATATTAATGCTATAGTTTGGTAGATACTGCACCTTGCTAAGGTTTAGTATATGCATCTCTCCTGTATCTATAGCATAGATAATCATCCTCTTGCCAAAGCTAAGCGGCGTAGCTTCTCTACTTGCTGTGTTAATTAATGGTAGAGATGCTGGTACATACGTACCAGTATTAAAGTTGTTAATTAATTTGGTAATATAGGTTTTGGCTCTAGTATTAAACAGTGTTCCTTTCTGCTTAATTAGTAATTAATTCTTCCTGTTTAGGTATACGTAGAGGTACCCTGACTCTTTCTTTGTAAATATATAAGCATCGCCATCGTCTAAGTTACTGCGAGCATTGTTATTATCTAAGGAGTTACTGCTAGGTTCTTCCTTCCTGCTCTTGCTACCTAACTTCTTCTTATTAGGTTCCTGATGTAGAACGAACTTCTTGCCTATCTTTTCTTCCTATTTGCGATATAGCCTTTTATTTATGATAAAGCAGTTTTTAGGTTTGTAACAGGCGTTTAGCTTCTTATAGTTCTTATAGTACTTTCCCTTGCTCTTCTCCTTATCCTCCTTTACCTTTTATTTGCCCTTCTTATTAAGCTTCCCCCTATATAGTATACCTCCCTTAGCCTTCTTATCCTTGTTTCGTACCTTATCTATAATATCTTTGATTAACGCGGAGAGTAATAGTCGGGTTAATTCCTTTTAAGAATTCAATTGCTGTTATTCTGCCTAGATGGGCTATATATTGGATAGGGCTATAATAAAGAGAATTAGATGCCATAATTTAGGTAGGGAAATGTTAAGGTTCGCCAGCTTTTTAATAGCCTTTTTAAATGCGATAATAAAGTGCTTAAGATTAGGGTAGTTGTTATACTTAATCTTCGTGTATGATTTAATAGCGTTATAGCTAAGAACTGCTCCGGTTCCCTTATACTAAGTCTATAAAGTTACCTATATCTCGCGCGCTAACTTGCATCCCGCTAGCATCTATGTAGGGGTACTCTTAACATTAAGCTTAATAATAATCTTTATGCTTAAGTCTCTAGCTTCCTATATTAGCCATACCGCTAGCTTTGTCTTATTAGCTTTCTTATTAAATTTATCCACGTATTTAGGTACTTTTCCCTTTTTATAAATATAACGTCTTAATCTGTTTATAACGGCAATATCCTCTATTACTTCCTTCTATATAATATAGTTCTCCTTTCCCTTTAGCTTTATGCTATTAGGCAGTAGGTTCTTACTGCTACTACTTTTGCTCATCCTAAGTGCAGTAATTGGATATTAAGTTAATTAGGAACTCGCTATATTTGTGTCGCGGTGTCGTAATTAAGATCATTCTGATTGGTTTTAATTGTCGTCTACTTCTTAAGTTATTAGTAGGTGGTATATGCTACTAGACGCGTCATGGTTAAGCTCTTGATACGCATTATATTAATTATTATCCAGTTACGAGCTTAACCTGTTACTATCTCCTGTCTACTTCTTAGCTCTTATCTTCTAATTAGACTTAGCGAGTTAAATAGGTTAGTAAGGTAGTAATTAATTCCGCGGACAATACGCGTCCTTTAATCGTTTAATAACTGCTATAATTACACATCACAGCTCTCTTCACGCGTTATTTAAAAACGCTATATTAAAACCCTCTATAGGCGTAGCCGGGCTCATAACCTGTTAAGGCTGGTACTTGACGAGGTGCAGCGGAGGTGTAAGGGAATTAGATACGTATATCAAGATATATAGATAAAGTTGTTGTATTGTTAATACTATTCTATAGGTGGATTCTGGTGGATTTTATACTTGCTTAGCTCACGTGACCAGTACACGTGACTACCCTATAACTAGTTAGTTATAGACAACAACTAACATAATTTCCTTTAGTCTTTTTATAAAGTAACTCTATTTCTTTAAGGAGATTGTATAATACTAAAAAGGGTTCTAGAATTAGTTAATATTCTTAAGGATATAATATAGACCGCATTAGTATATTATATAATACTCTTAATATTTCTTTAGCTAACTTTTTTATAGGTAACAGCTACTAAGGCTAAGGATAAGTTTATAACTCCTTAACTCTAATATGCTAAGAAAAAGCTTATAAAGTATATTAAGAAGCTAGATAATTCTCCCTACTATTTAGCGGCATAAGTTCTTAACCTAAAGTGTTATACAGCTTTCTTAAAAGATTAAAACAATTGTATTACCATTAAAGGAGAAAAGAAGCTTTTTAGCATATAAAAGCTCTAGGAGATATTCCGCGAAAAAGTAATACTTTTAGGTTTAACTATATTATACGCAACTAAGAAAACTTAAAAGTCGCCTTTAGAGTCTAAAGAAAACCTCTTTGCCTTCCATAAGGCTTGTCTTTAGTATTATTTAAAATATACTCATCCGTAGAGTCTAGATAAGTTTAATACCTATATTAATAAGAATCTAATTTTACTTAATAGCTATATAACAGCTATTTAATAGTAGAACCAGCCTCTTTAGTATATAAGATTTCTATAACTTTTATAGCTTATAATTAAAGTTCTCTTAATACCTAAAATAAGTAATAAGCCAGAGAGAGTATTTTTAGGTTCTTAATATCGCGTTCTATAGGATTATATAAGTACTACTCTATAAATACTTAAGGCATTAGAATGCGCGAAGGACTAGACAGCTTATAAGATTCTAAGTATTCTCTTATAGTTATATAAGGGAAAGTATATAAGGGGTATGCCGTATAATACTAAAGGGGGGAAGAGGGGCATATAAATAAAATAATTTTAGGTAAAAGGTAATCACTAAAGGTGTATAGGTGACGTAGGTAAATATATGCTAACTTTAAACTTAATAGATTATAAGTTTAAATCCTACTAATGTCGTCCTTTATTAAAAATTAAGAAATATAATTATCTAGTATACTTCCCGCCCTATTATATGAGAGATTCTCTGGCAATATTGCTATAATATAAGTAAACTCTCCTCTCTGTATAATATACCTATATAACTAACTACTCTTAGGATAAGTAGGAGAGGGTAAAAGCTTTACTAGTAATTAATATAGAGGCTTAGGTAGGAAGTGTATTAAAAAAGTAGGTTTAGATAGGGAGGCCCTTATATATAAATACAATTCTAATTTAGAGCTATAGGTCTCTAAATATAATTATAAGTAACCTATATTACTTATATAAGGTAGAGAGCTAATTAATACTAGCCTTACAAGGCTTGTATGGCGACTCTATATTATTTAGTAGGCCCTTGCCCCTTTACTAAATATCAGAGTCTCCCAGGGTTCTATAGTAGGTGCTATAGAAATTATAAGTAGCGGGATTATAGGGCTTAATGTTCGTTGTATAATATAAATTCTTAGCCTATAGTGGCGGCAGCAGAAGCACTAGAGGGTAAGGATCGGATTATAAAACTGGAGGATAATAAGGAGTAAATAAAAGTTACTAAATTTAAACTACCGGGTCTTCTCTCTTTTTTCCTATTTTTATTTTATTTTATAGTATTTTATATAAAGAGAAGTATAAATAAAAAAGGTAGAAAGGAGATATCTAATTAGTAGGAAAGTGTAAGAGGCCAGCCTAACCGGAACGTATGATTATCTAATCGACAGTGTTATAAGTAAGTAGAAGGTGAGTCAAAGGTAAGTCAAAGGTAGAATGAGTTTTACGTATTAAAGGATAAATGCTTCTAACTACTTCCATTTAGAGACTAATCGCTGGTTCTTCTCTAGAGGAGAACTAGCTTCCTATATAAACCTTCTAAGACACTAGTAAAACCTTTCGCCCCTATTTATCTGACTATGTCTTTTCTAGAACATACATGGGATATAGGTAGGATATTAATAAAACCTCTTACTATCTTATCTGATATGTACCTCCTGGGGGATTCCGTTATAATTGCCTCCCCTTTAAGGGTCTTGGTTCTCTAAGACTTCGCCTCTTAATAATCTCTTATAGAGTTCCGGCTAAAACCACTAGGGAAATTCTTTAGTGGAAAGGTACTCTATAATGCGGCTTATTGCCAGTTCTTTACTAGCGTAAAACCTTACTTTATCTTTCTATTCCTCCGCTCTTCTTCTACTATAGCTCTTATAGTGCCTTTATAATGGAACTTTAATGATAATAATAAAAATTAGATGGGATTCACCTTCCTTATTATAAGAATTTGTTATAAGCTGATCCGGGGGTTGTCCTATGCGATATATTAACTAGCCACCATCCCTATTTACCTAAAATGGGTCTTAATAATAACGTCTTAA
>Ga0307507_10005944_pt1 | contig 19382 bp, 7 predicted proteins | sample 7_EM_MG_FD_207223 | JGI IMG/M metagenome (GOLD analysis project Ga0307507, IMG submission 207223) | Populus trichocarpa ectomycorrhiza microbial communities from riparian zone in the Pacific Northwest, United States - 7_EM | ecosystem: Host-associated > Plants > Roots > Unclassified | place...
GATTATATTAGATAATATATACTAGTTAAATATATAATTGCATGTCAAGAAATATATAGTTACCTTTTAAAGTTGCTAAGTAGGTTAACTGCGTGTTAAGGAATATATAGTTAGCTTTTAAAGTTGTCAAGTAGGTCAACTGCGTGTTATTTAACTTTTAAATATGTTAAGTTGGTTAATTGCGTGTTGAGTTAGTTAAATTGCATATTAAGTTAGTTAATTGCGTATTAAGTTAGTTAAATTGCGTGTTAAGTTAGTTAATTACGTGTTAAGTTGGTTAAATTGCGTGTTAAGTTGGTTAATTGCGTGTTAAGTTGGTTAATTGCGTGTTAAGTTAGTCAAATTGCATGTCAATTACGCGAAACGCGAAAACCAAAGTCTACTTGAATCTCATCCTGCGAATATTTTCCCGATGTAAGGATTCGTCTCTTTCACCAATCTATCCTATTCTACAATTGTGCCTTATAGCTCCCTATCTACAAAGTCCCCTTATAGAGGGAGATAGTATTACGGAACTTATATTAGCAGTAGTATAACTACTAAAAGAAGATATAAATAGGTTAGTTAAGATAGTATAGGAGGCGCTATAACTAATTAAGCTATAGAATAAGGGGTAGCTAAGTTACGTAGCTAGTTACAAGATTAGTTTAAAACGTAAAAATATAGAAACGTAGGAACGCGTATAATATACCAACGTAATAATATACCGACGTACTAAGTACATTTCTTAGGCGCAGTATTATGTATTTAAAGGACCACAGTCCCTACCTAAATAGTTCTTCTCTTTATAGTAAATCTTAGAATATAATTAGAGTTAATCTATTAGGCAACCTACTCCACCAGTTACGTTTACATTATTGACTTCTTATTTAACTATACACCTAGCCTATTAATAAGTCTACCGTAGTATTTCTTATAAGGCTTTATTATACTAACCAAAGACTTAAGCTCTTATTTTTTTTAATAATTACGCATATAATAGGGAAATTTTTTATAAGTCCTATTTACGTACCCAATTAGCAAGGAAGGGCTACTATATATGAGTTAATTGCTATTTACATTGGTATATAAATTGTTTTAATAGCTTGCCATATAGTCGCAGGGTAAGCCTACCCCCCTGCCTACGTAAGCATTCGCTTAGTAGGTAGGGGAGTGCAATACACAAAAACCAGAAATACGCAAATATTTGCCTATTTTTAGGCTGAATCGACAAATATGCCACCCAAGATCGATTATATAGAGGCCGCAGTGCAAAGAGCAATGGCCGCTATGGACGCAAACCCCCGATTAAAAGGGACAACAGCTACACAGCAATTTGGAGCTCCTTATGATCGGCTTATAGCTTGTCGGCGGGGTCGTCCTGCAAGTAATACGCGCGGGGGACATAATAAGAAGCTTGATGTACCGCAAGATTAAGCTCTAAGAGATTATCTTATGATGCTTACAGGAGCTGGTATAGAAGCTAACTTAGCTAAGGTAAAAAATGCAGCTTTTAGATTATTGTATTACGAATTAGGCGATCCTATAAAGACAGTCTCTTAGTGCTGGATAAAGGCATGGATGGCACGTAATAACGAACACCTTAAAATACTTAAGTAAAAGCCTCTCTCTGCAAAACGAATTGCGGTGACTATTATAGAAAAGGTAGAGCTCCATTTTTAAGAGTATAGAAGGTGCAAGCTCTATTGGAAGATTTATAATGACGATGTATCTAATTTCGATAAAACAGGCTTTTAAATAGGTGTTATTGCCAGTGATATTGTTATGGTTCTAGTAGACTATTAAGAGGTCTATGCTGCAGATCCAGATAATTAAGAGCTTGTAATATCTGTGGAAATAATTAATTATGGCCGTACGAAGGTCCCATTAATGCTTATATTTAAAGGCGCATATTACTTATAGAAACACTTTAAGAATGATATAGACGGTAATGTCTATTGGGTATGCTCTGAAACCGGCCTTATAAATGATAAGCTTGCACTTAAGTATTTAGAGCATTTTAATAGATTTACGAAGGATACAGCTAAAGGGTATCAAATGCTTATATTTAACGGCTATGGCAGTTATTTAAGCTAGCAATTTATTAATTACTGCTGGGTAAATAAGATTTGTCTATTTTAGCTCCCTCCATATATAACACACCTTCTACAACCTCTTAATGTCGGCGTATTTCAGACCTTAAAACACTACTTTAAGAAGGCAATTTAACAAGAAGTGTTCCTAGGCGCATCCAAGATCTTAAAGACCGACTTTTTTGCGTTCTTCCAGAGCTTTTATAACAAGACCTTTAAAAGTCGACGAATTATTAAATTAGCCTTCCGCAAGACAGGTCTTATTCCATTTAATCCATAAGTCGTACTAATGAAGATAAAGGAATACCTAAAGATACAAAAAGAAGCTCGAACTTAAACTCCTACACCTCCTCCGCGCGAATCATCACCTATTCTACCTTTGAGCCCTATATTTACTACCCTACCACCTTATACTCCTCCCCAGACGAATTAGAGCCAGTGGGAGACCCCTCTTACCTTATAGACGCGTCAAAAAGGTGTTAATTATATCCGCGAACGTATAATTGCGGCTATAAATGGAACTCCAATAACACCGTTAGTTATAAGGGTACAGGATAAGGTAGAGGCAGCTTCTCGTCAGTTAATTCTTATAGGTGCTTTATCAACGAATTAAGTTTATAATTTAAGCATTGCAGAGAAGGCGCATTAAGCTAGGAAGAATAAGGACAGAAATAAGATTGTACAGAAGTATGGAGAGATCTATGGCTACCAAGCTAGGAAGTAAATAGAGGAGGACAACGAAGATGATAGGAGAGTAGTTAATATAAGGGACAAGAGGGTGCGGGACAGGCAGTGGAAACCTAAATATATGGCAGTTATGACGTAGTTTAAGTTGGATTATAATAAGATCATTTTAAAGCATATAGGCATCGATTTGTAAGATTTGGAACCTGCTTAGTGCTCCTTTCTTTATATATCCTCAAATATTTGCGTATTGCTGGTTTTTGTGTATTGCACTCCCCTGCCTACTAAGCGAATGCTTACGTAGGCAGGGGGGTAGGCTTACCCTGCGACTAATTGATCGCTTAAAATTAACAAAGGGACACTATATACAAGCACTGCTTTTCGCATAGACTTATAAACATTATATTTAGACTCTATTATAGCTATTTATAAGTTCTACTTATTTTGGTCTATATTAATTAGTTTATTATGGATAAAATAGGTTAACAAATCGGTGGTTTAATTTTGGTTGGGTGGCCGAGTTTAGAGGGTAACTGAGAAATCTAGTAGTTGTGCATAACAGTTTCCTAATACTCTATTATAGTCAACTATTAAAGTAGCTAGGCCTAACTCAATAGAGTACACACCAGAAATCGTTAATTTTATGTACAGTATTATAGGAGCAGTAATAACGGAGAAAGTCAAGCCAGCCGCTGTCTAACTAGAGTCGTCAAGAACCTCATCCTCATCGTCCTCCCATCCACTATCTTCAATATCATCGTCGCTGTCTTCAGGAAACTGGAACTTCCCTAAATCCACAAAATTGTCAAGGAAGCGCCTACCGTTCTCGGGCCGCATGCACTCGGCAATCCGGTGGTGTTTCTCCGGCAACTCCTTAATAGAAGTCCACCGACGACCCCTCTCCTTCTTCCGGAAGCAGTATAATAAAGTATAACACTCGGCTAGGTCCGCTAACCGGCAAAGCGCGAGCTTACGCTCATTCTCGCGCTGGATATCCGCCATTGTGCGTCCTAAGAACCAGTCTATTATGCTAAGGCGGCTCGGTAGCCGCGGTGAGTGGATACGGAATACATCGGCGCATGAGTCCAGTAGCCCTGGTAGTGTTGGCACTGGGATAAAGCTATGGTCACACTCTATCGTAGTAGTACGCGCTGTATCTGTCGGATCAAATGCGACTAGGTCCCTAGGGATAATACCGATGCGGATATGCACATACTCCAGTACCAGAATATCTGGAAAGTCGACAGGAATGCTCGAGTTTGGAAGTCTTAGCTGCGTCACTAGGGAGCGCTCATAATAGGGGAGGTCAGTGGAGATAGCCTTCGCCGCTGCATCGACACGGTCGTTTGGCACTACAAAGTATATAGTATGGAGACATGAGGTAGGAACTCGGAAGGCTGCGGCCCATAAGAAGTCCCCCCAGAGAACGTGGGGAATTTTGTGGTGGGAGAGAGCGTGCGAAAGCGAGACGGTGTCCCAGGCGGCAGAGTGGGCTGCATTTTTGGAGATTGGTCCATGAAATCCCATAATGGCTAGGTGTTTAATATCGTCGATAAGGTAAGGGTAGTGTAGTTTTGGGGGATATTAAGGGTGAATAACTGCTGTAGAAAAGATTCAGTAGGAACTAGTTGGAGGTTGAGGTCGAAGGGTGACTATATCCACAGTTACATTTATATGGCTGAATTAGCAGCTGAGTCACCATTTTGCAAGCGATATGGTCCGTGTACAGTCATTACCGGGAACTCGCTTAGGACGCCGCATCGCCCCCACCAAAATTTCTATGAAGGGCAATTCTTTTAATTTTAACCACCATAATTGAAGTTATTATGGGCCGCCGCCTTCTAGATAAAGTTGTTTATAGAATTAGGATTCGTATTAAAGCTAGTAAGGCGGTACCAGCTATTGCGGAGACTGTAAAGGTGAGTAAGAAGACGATTTATAAGATGCGATTAAACCTTACGAGTTTGGGCCGGCTCGTGCACGGTGACGGCTCGTGCACGGTTTTCCTCGCCAACATTTACCAAAATACACTTTTTTATACCACCTATAATTTTACAGCCTTTCAATAAATTTTTATAAAATTTAAAATAGAGCCTATTTAATACCAATACTATAATTCTATGTAAATATATTATAATATATTATAATATATATATATATACTTAAAATTAAGTTAAAAAGGTACTTTTTTTTTACTAAAACCTAAAAATAATAATAATAATAATAATCTCGCTATTATATAGCTAGGTTTTATATACATTTATATTTAATATATAAATAGGTTCTTTTAATATCTATATAGTTTACTAACTATATATTAAATAAATTATATAAAATTTTAATAAAATTTGAACTTATATATTTATATTATAAACAAAGTTTTTAAATAATAAATTAAAGTGACAAAATACTTTACTATAAGTAAAATTAAGCATAAAAAATAATTAGGCTTATTATTATATTTAATATCATAATTAAATTTTTTTTGTATATATAAAAGGTAAGCATCTTTATTTTATATCATAGCCAATAATATTTAAAAAAAAATTATCTTATAAAAACTCTTACTTGTTATAAAATAAACCATATTAAAAATTTTGTATTAATAATAATAATATTCATTGCTTAATGTCTAATTTAGATCTCTATTGGGCCTATGTGGACTACTCCTTATTTATATATAGGGAGAAAACTCTATTTAAGAAAAACCTGTAATCTATCTCCCCGCCTTTTAAAACTTGCCTACTTAGCGTATATAAGTTACCTATAGTGCTCTACTACCTTACTTTTTAACCTTCTTAGGAACCACTACTGCCGTAATAAGTCTACGGATGCACTAGTATTGTAAACTTTACTTTACTACTATAGAGTTATTAGGGGAAACCTATTCCTTACCTCTTTGCCTTCTATTACTATTTCCTTTGCAACCTAGAACTAGTCTAGTACATTTTAGCTAATAAACTACTAGGTAACCGCCTTAAGACCTTTTTATATTAAGAGTAGTACCCTAGGGCGCCCCGTAGGAGAGCAATCTAACAACCCCAAAGTAGGGAAGACATATTAGAGAAACAGGTGGAGAAAGCAGAAGAAGAATGGTGCCGCATTAGGGCCCAGGCCTATATAGAGGAGAAAGGGAGACGCGTAAGAGACTAGTAAAGATAATAGTAAGAGAGAGAAAGGAGCTAAAGTAGGGTATATAAGAGTACCGGGAAACCATCTACCGCAATATAATACTGGTTAGACCAACACTGGAGAGGTATATAGGAGTCAAAGGTACAAAGGCTAACTTAGGCAAAAGAAACCTAAGCCGTAGCATGGTTAATACTATAGGAGGTAAATACCTAAGGGCTCTAAGAAGGCCTAACAAAGGTAGAAAATATAATAGCAACACTTTTAAGAATAGGAATAATAGGACTAAAAGATTAGCTCTACTAGGTAGGTGTCCTAGTAGGTAGCCTAAGATATAAATATGGCTGGCTAAGACAGACACTAAAATATATAATACTATTATACCCCTTACGCACCAACTGTAAAGCAATGCTCTTAGTAGCTGGCATAGAGAACTATAATACACTGCTCTTAATATAAAAAGGTCTTAAGGCTATTACCTAGTGGCTTATTAGCTAAAATGTATTAGACTAGTTCTGGGTTATAAAGGAAATAGTAATAGAAGGCAAAGGGGTAAGTGTTAGGCGCCCCCTAATAACTCTATAGTAGTAGAGTAAAGTTTATAATACTAGCGCGTCTATAGGCTTATTATGGCAGCAGTGGTTCCCAAGGAGGTCAAAAAGTAAGGTAGTAGAGCACCATAGGTAACTTATAGGCGCTAAGTAGGCAAGTCCTAAAAGGCGGGGAGATGGATTACGGGGTTTTCTCAAATAGAGTTTTCTCCCTATATGTAAATAAGGAGTAGTCCGCGTGGGCCCAATAGGGATCCAAATCGGATGTTAAGCAATGAATAATAATATTAAGAGTAGTATATTATAGTTCTCTATGCTAGCTATTAAGAGTATTGCTTTTTAATTAGTGTATAAGGGGTATAACAGTACTACGTATTTTGGTGTCTGTCTTAGCCAGCTATATTCGCATCTTAGGCTACCTACTAGGATACCCACCTAGTAGAGCCAATCTTTTAGTCCTATTATTCCTATTCTTAAAAGTATTGCCATTATATTTTCTGCCTTTATTAGGCCTTCTTAGAGCCCTTAGGTATTTACCCCCTATAGCGTTAACTATATTACGGCTTAGGAGGAAAAGTATAAAAGGCCAGTCTAACTGGAACGTATAATTATCTAATTAATAGTGTAGAATAAGAGTTATAGATAAGTAGAAGGTAAGTTAAAGGTAGAATAAACTTTATGTATTAAAGGGTAAATGCTTTCTAACCTCTTCTATTTAGAGACTAATTGCTAGTTCTTCTCTAGAGGAGAACTAGCTCCCTTTATAATCCTTCTAAGATACTAGTAAAACCCTTTACCCCTTATCTGCCTAACTATATCTCCTTTAGGATATTAGTGGGATATTAGTAAAACCTTTATCTGTCTTATCTAATATATACCTTTTAGGAGCGCCTGTTATAATTGCCTCCTCTTTAAGGGTCTTAGTCCTCTAAGATCTTACCTCTTAATAAACTCTTATAGAGTTCCGACTAAAACTACTAGGGAAGTTCTTTAGTAGAAAGGTTCTCTATAATGCGGCTTATTACTAATTTTTTACTAGTATAAAACCTTACTTTATCTTTCTGTTCCTCTGCTCTTCTTCCACTATAGTTCTTATAGTGCCTTTATAATGGAACTTTAATAATAATAATAAAAATTAGATGGGATTCACCTTCCTTATTATAAGAATTTGTTATAAGCTAATCTAGGGATTGTCCTATATAATGCATTAACTAGCTACTATTCCTATTCACCTAAAATGGGTCCTAATAATAATATTTTAATATTAATTTCTTCTAGTTTATAAGCTGTTGTCTCTTATATGTCTTTCTATTAACAATACTATTTATCTTGCCTTTTAGCAGACCGTTTTTTATTATATCTTAGCTTTTAGCTTTTATATATTTAGCTATTCTTTCTTCTATTGCTTTATTATCTTTTTATAACATATATATAAGTAATAGGATCCCCATTATATCTCTTTTAATAATACTAATTTCCCGCCGTATTCTCTTATAATGGCTTATAATTATGCTATACGTCCCCAGACTAGCGGCGGCGTTATACCTACTCTAATAGCACTACAGACTACTTCTATTGCCCCTGCAGTGGTTTCTCTAAAGTGCTACTGTTATTATATTTACGCGCTTATACTAGACCTGTCCTACGCCTATAAGTGTAACGGAACCTTGTAGCAGGAACTACGGTGGGTTCTGTTAATGGGCTGGGTATATAGGTACGACAAAAACGACAACGTAATAACAACTGGTGGAGTGGTTGCCTAACAGATTAACTCTAATTGTATTCTAAGATTCACTACAAGGAGAGAACTATCTATGGTAGGGACTAAGGTCCTTTAAATACACAACTATACTCCTAAGAAATCCTCTCTTGTACATGAGGTACGTGTTATACGTGTTATACATAGCGTACACTGCGTACTCCTCGTATACTGCGTACAACGTTATGTGACTCGCTTACTATTCCTCGTTACATAGTTCTACCAGATCCATTCTGGACCGTGCCTGTATTAACTAACTAGCTTCCGCCAACTCCTCTCTAAGTAGTTATAATACCGTACTTAAAGCGTCCGTAATACTATCTCCCTCCTCTTTATCTTCGTCCTTAAAGATTCCTAATATCTCCAAGTCGTCTACTAGAGGTGTAATGTCCGTTTAATTAGTCTGGTTAATATCTATACTTATTATAGCTAAAGCTCCTTCTTCCTTATAAGCGCAGCGCCGTGCTCGCACCGTGGCTGCTATACTGTTGCTTGGTGAGATAATACCGTCTCCGTGTTCTTATTACGCAAAGGTAGGGTTAGTGTGTGTCGCGCTAGTAAGTCCTTCGTCTTAATAACCCTTATCTTGCTCAGAGTGTACTAAAGCAAACGTTTAATCGTCCTATAATATTCGCTCTGTTTCTAACGCTAAGTATACGCGTCTAATAACTCTTAACAGTCTTTAAGTTCCCTAAGTAACTTATTATAGGGTCTTATGTTTAATCTACCGCTACAAAACTTAATAGTAAGCTTTTAAGCGCCTTAGATAAGCTTTATTGTTCGCGGAAAGCAGAGCAAAAGGCTATAGCTACTTAACGGCGTGCCCTTAAAGCCCATCTATCCGCTTCTACCCGTCTTCTTTATCTTAAACATGTTTGTGAGAAGGTCTATTCTAAGGAGTGGAAACTTGTTTAATAGGGTTTGTCTAAGCTGGGTAATAAAAGGATTGACTCTCCTCCTATAAGGGAAATAACTCCAAGTAGCTTGGCAATTGCTCCTCTTGGGTCCCCCTTAGGTAACTCATTTTTTAGTAATCCTTCTTTGTTAATGCTGCCTGACCTGCTTTCTTCTGATACTTTTGTACCTTTCCTATAGCGTTCCTTAGGTTGCTTAGTGGTTCCTAGGTAGTCTTATTATAGCCTATCCACTTTACTTTATACTATATTTTGTCATCTATATCCTTGTAACTAATAATCTTTAAAACTTACTATTCGTCTTTCTCTTATCCTCTGTACGTGTCTGCCTTATAGACTAGTAGCTTGATATTTCCGTGTACTAGTTCTAGCATTACAATATGCTGTATAGGGTAGATTTTTATTTTAGCTGGTAGGTTTAACTTATATGTAACCAATAAAATTCTTTGCTTAACTTTAAAAGGTCCTAGTCTGACGTGGTTTAACTTCTTACTTAGTTGTTAACTCTTAAAGTTTTTGTATAGTAGCTATACTTTATCCTCCTCCTTAAGATCTGGTCCCTTAGATCTCTTAGTATTGTAGTACCTTTTTATTTATTCTTATACTAGTTTAGCTGTTTCTTTAAGGTCTGTATAAAGATTTATTAACGTCTCCATTCTTTGCTTGGCTGTGCTACTCGTCTTTTTTGCTTATTGTGGCGATAACGATGTTCTTGGCTTATACCTATAGTTCGCCTTAAATAGTAATGTTCCTATTCCTTTTTGTGGTGTTGCATTATATGTAAACTGTGTAACTGGTAGTAACAATACCTAATTATTCTGTGCGTGATTAATATAATGCCTTAGATACTGCTTTAGTGTCTAGTTTAGTCTTTCTGTTTATCCATCCGTCTATAGATAATATGCTGTAGACATTACTGCGCGAACCCCTTGTTCTGCTAGAAACACTTCCTAAAATGCTGCTATAAATCTTGGATCTCTATCTAATATAATCTTGTCTAGTGCTCCATATCTTGTAAATACTTCCTTTATATAGATTCTAGCGACATCTTCTGCTGATATCTCTTTAGTGCATGCTATGAAGTATCCCCACTTTATTAGCTTATCTACTATCACTAAGATCACATTATAATCTTATCCTATAATAAGATCTCTTAACTTTAGTAACTTAATAATAAAGTCCTATAATATAACCTCCTATGGTCTTCCTGGTGTTTTAACAGGTTATAGCCCTCTATACAGCTTATGCCTTGTTAGTTTGTTCCTTTAGCAATTTAGATATTCCTTTATAACTTATCTTGCTAGTCCCCAGATTCCTTAAATAATATACTCCTCTTAAAGTCTTAACACTAAGCCTATAGCTCCGTTGTGTTCTTGTGTTATTCCCTTATAGAATTCCTTAATAAATTCTTCTGTAATAGACTTAGGCATATACATTACTTCTCTGTTTTTGTATTGCTCTAAGTCTGGATCCTCTATCTATGCTTTTTAGATCTTCTATATCTAATTACTTTCTGGTGATTTATGGATCTGACTTTCCTTAGTTGCTGTAATTTTTGGATAATTGTACCTAATTAATCTGTCTTGATTCTTTCGTAATAAAGCTCCTAATAGCTTTTTATTGCTTTATAGTTTAGCCTTCCTACTTAGAGTATCTGCTCGTGTATTGTCTGTACCCTTGGTATGCTGAATTTCGAAATAGTATTCTGTAAGTATTTCCGCCTATCTAACCTGTCTTTAGTTGAGTTCCTTTATTATTAGGAATTCTGTAAGGTTCTTATAGTCTATCTTAACTATAAATAGTTTCTCTGTGCCTTATAAGAATGCTCTTTATTCCTTAAGTGCTGTAACTATACCTAACAACTCCTTGTTGTAGATGTTATAGTTTAGTTCTGGTGGTATTATCTTCTAACTGTAGTATGCTACTGGGTGCTATCTATCTTGATATTTCTGTAGGAAGCACGCCCCTAGTATAAAGTCTAATGCATCCGTTTCTATAACCGTCTTTAGACCTGGTTAATAGATCTTAAGAACTGGCTCCTAGGTAAATAACTCTTTAACTTTCTTAAACAGTTCTTGTTATTTCTTCCCCTATACCCATAGTTCTTCTTTCTTCGTTAACCGCGTAAACGGCTTAATGTCCTATAACTACTGCGCTATAAACCTTCTGCAGTAATTGCAAAACCCTAGGAACGATCTTAACTGTGTTATATTTTCTAGTTTTTGCCAATTTACTATAGCCTTAATCTTTTTTGGATCTATGCTAAGTTAGCCTAGTTTAATAATAAATTTAACAAAATTAGTTTTCCTAGTAAAGAACTCGCATTTCTTAATCACTATTGGCATCTTTTCTTCTTGTAGTCTCTTTAAGACCTATTTAATGTGTTCTCTATGTTCTTCCTCACTTTCTAAGTAGATAATAATGTTGTTAAAGTATACTATAACAAATTCATCTAGGTGTTCTCCTAACACACTATTAATTCGCTTCTGGAACGTTGCTAGTGCGTTTATAAGCCTAAATTGTATAACTAATGGCTTATATAGTTCTTCCTTTAACCTAAAGGCTGCCTTCTATTTATCGCCTTTCTTAATTCTAATCTGGTGGTATGCCTATCTTAGATCTATCTTTATAAAGATCTTTACGTTACCTATCCTGTCTTGGATTTCGCTAATTAAGGGTAAAGGATACCTATCCTTTTTAGTAATGCTGTTTAACTGTTTGTAGTCTATATATATCCTAAGTTTTCCATTTTTCTTTGGGATGAATAGTACTGGATATCCTGCTAATGACTGCAATAGTCTAATATATTTCTTTTGTAAGTTCTCCTGGATAAACTCCTTAAGCGCTACTAACTCTGTTTTAGTAAGCTTATAGATTGGAAAGAACTTTAGACTTATTCCCTCTTTTAATTTTATCTTATAGTTCTAAGCTGTATGCTCTAACAGCTTCTTACTTTCTAGTGACTATAACTTTTTTCTATACTTGTGGTATCTTTTTGGTATATAACTTAAGCCTTGCTTAGTCTCTTTATATATCGCTCCAACTTAGTACCATACTAACTTGGTTTGCTGTTATACTTTATATTGTTGTGTATTTTTAATATCGACCTAACCTATAACCTAATTAACCTTTGGATTGTACTCCTATAACTAAGGTATTTTTAGTATCGCCTTGTTCTGTCCTAATGGTAGGATATTAAAAGATATTCTGACTGGTCTCCCTTTGATAGTTATCTGAATAGGTCCTGTTTTGAGATTAATAATGCCTCCTTTATAGGCTATCTGATCTCCTAAAATTGTTATAAGTGGATATAGGTGTTCCTTCTGTCTGTATGGTAACCCTATTCTTTCCACTACCTTTAGTGATATGTGGTTCCTTATTGCTCTATTATCTACTAATGCTTTAAACTACTAATCTTACCACTTAGCTCTTAAATTTAGGTATTATCCTTAAATTTCTTTAAGGGTCTAAGGCTCTAATATTGGTTTCCTCTGGTCCTATATGCCTCTCTTTTTCCTAACTGTTAGCTGCTTGATCCTGCCTATACTTAGTCCAATTTTGGCTAATACTTAGTTTATTTCTTTTCCTCTACGTGCCATAGACAAGTGTTCTCTAGGCACTTCTACCACTATTGTCCATCTAGGTATTCTTCCGTAAGGAATCTTTTTAGTTAAAGTATTAAGTCTTCTTAACCTTGTACTTCTACTAGGTGCCAACTATATATATACTTAGCGTTTCTAAACCGCTTTTCCTTTAGTGTCTAATATATTTTTACTAGGTACTTCCGGTTCTTGTCTTTAGGTGCTCTATATATGTTATATATATTATCCACACAAGCTATCCATAATAGTGTATAATGCGCTATATATTTTAGGTTAACTCTTAGTTTATCTTTGTTCTTAAGTTTAAATCTATACCTGGTTGACCTAACCACTGGTATCTCTGCTATAGGTACTAAGACTTACCGCTTACTTCTCTAGTCCCTAGATCCCTCTTCTAGGTTCCTTAATATTATAATTAATGCTCCTTTAATGTAATTTATATGTTTTTCTATAATGGGTTGGTTTTAGACAACTTTTTTGTCTAGCTATATATAAAAGTCTTCCTATTTATTATTATGTTGTTGCCTATACCACTTTCCGTATAACTGGTTTAGTGTATATGGTCTATCTGTTAGAAAATACCTTATTATCGCTATATTATAATATCCTTTGGTATGCCTTTCTTTGAACCTAGTTGGAATATCTAGATTCTCTTCTTGTTTCAGTTTGTCTAACTACTTTACCCTAGGTGTCCCTATACTTAGCCTATTAGTAATTCTTTGTATAGGTGCTCTATCCCTTATATAACCTAGTATAGCTAATCTTTTGTCTAGCTTTTGCTCTTGCTATGTGATGATTCTTATTCTAAACTTATCTATAGTTTCTTATTTTCTGCGTCTTGTAGCTAGATCCTTGTAGTTGTCTTGCTTTTTAATCCTAGTATTAACTTTTTAATCTTTAGGCTGAGTACTACGTTTGCCTGGAATTACTAACGTTCTTATTTATTCCCTAAACTTATAGTTTTTGAACTTGCGTCCTATACTTGTTTGTTTGTTACTAAACTAAGTTATTACCCTTTTCTATTGGTTTTTGTCCGTTATAGGTTCTTGGGTGTGTCTTATCTTACTTTAAGAATCTTAAGCTTCTCTTATCTCTTCTTAAGAATCTTAAGCCTGTGGCCTTTTGCCTTTACTAAGTAATGAGCTAGCACTAGTAGTTATCTACTTGCTTAGTTTCTTCTAAACATTGCTCCTATTGTCTTATAAAGCGATGGAAATTGTATCTAATGGTGTCACTATGCCCGTTACTGAACCTTGTTTGGTGATGGTCTTAGTCTCTACTTCTGTTGCGTTATTAAGGTTTGAGTGCTCCTAGTTAGCCTTTTTTTTGTCCTTATTGCTGTTGATTAATAAGTACTCTAACTCTATTATTATTACTGCTAATCTTTGTCTGTATATTGCTGTGATATCTTAATCTAGCTTATAGAGTTAATCTTATTCTTTATCTAACTCTCTGGTTCCTTAGAGTCCTTTTAACTTTGGCTCTTATAGCTAATAGCTTGCGCTATACTTAGCGTCTTTATAAATTTAGCATGCGTTATTATAATAATACGTAAAACTGTTAATTAAACACTCTTTTGTTCCTTGTAGTGCACCGTCATTCCTTTATATATACGCGCTGTCTGCTGGTCTGGTTCCCTTTACCGTATAGTTACTCTGACCACCTTTATAGTCTTTAGTGAAATAACCCTATTTTCCATAATTTATGTAAGCTCTATCTTTAAACTATTTTTCTTGCTGTAGAGTCTGCTTAAACGTCTTCTACTGCTAAGATCCCTGGTTTAGCCTCTGCTCCTTAGTCCTTTAATTACTTGATTCTTAACCTTTGGGTTTCCATAGTTTCTTTTCCTATTTTTAGGTTTCTTTAGTACCACTTAGGTCTATTGGCTCTACGCTATTCTATAGTTTTTAACTCTATGTCTATTGTTGCGTACTTTGCGCCTTATACAACTATAGAACTCTATCTTGCCCTCTCTTAGCTTGTTCCCTTTAATAGATTCTATTATTAATCTTTATTAACTAATCTATTAACTCTCTTAGAGTATCCGCATCTTCTATTAGGATAATTGCGTTCTGGACTTTAGCCTTAAGTCCCTATTTATACTGTGCCATAAGCGCCCTGTTATTCCACTTAACCTATATAGCTAGTGTTTAAAACTGTGTTGTATACTTAATTATTAAAGTGCGTTGTACTAAGTTCTAAAGCTTTTGTTCTGCTATGGTTATGGCCTTTAGGTCTCTAAATATCTACGTTAGTTGCTCTGTAAACCTATTTTAACTAGCAAATATATACCGTACATCCTAGTTAGTAGTTATTATGCCATTGGCCTATATTTCCGTAAGATATGGTTTAAACCACTTAAGTGCCCTCCCTATTAGGAACAATCCTGTATAGGCTACTTAATCCAATAATATTGCTAACTTCGCTCCTTTTTATACTACCTTAAAGTATATCTGCGTAAGAAATCCTTTGAGCTTTGACTTTTCTTCTAAGAATTGTTTAATTAAAGGTAACTTAATCTTTGCTACTCTGATTCCATTAATACGTTCTTTAAGTATCCTATTGTTGTTCTGTAAGTAATTAACTATTTTCTGTAACTGACCTTATATAACCACTTAAGAATCCCTATTGTCTATACTGGTATCACTTGGCCCTGAGGTTGTGGCTCCCGTTAACGCTGTTGTGACTGGTACTGCTCTTGGTGGCATGTTACTCGATTTTGTTCTAATACCGTAACCTTGGTAGTAAATGTGTAATGGAACCTTGTAGTAGGAACTACGGTGGGTTCTGTTAATGGGCTGGGTATATAGGTATAACAAAAACGATAATGTAATAACAACTAGTGGAGTAGTTGCCTAATAGATTAACTCTAATTGTATTCTAAGATTTACTACAAGGAGAGAACTATCTACGGTAGGGACTGAGGTCCTTTAAATACATAACCATACTCCTAAGAAATCCTCTCTTGTATATGAGGTATGTATTATACGTGTTATATATGGCGTACACTGCGTACTCCTTGTATACTGCGTACAACGTTATGTGACTCGCTTACCATTCCTCGTTACATGGTTCCACCGGATCCATTCTGGACCGTGCCTATATCAACCAACTAGCTTCCGCCGACTCCTCTCTAAGTAGTCGTAACACCGTACTTAAAGCGTCCGTAATAATAAGATACTATACTCTAGCAAGAACAGATCTAAGTGTTCCTACTATTAGAGCCAGAGGAAGACCTATATTCTAGTATTTCTTATTCTATCCTATTCTGGATTTTACTAACTATATTAGATCCCTACTGTTTATATATATAAGGCTTACTAGCTTTAACGCGCCATTAGGGATTTTTGTTTGTATTAGAATAGTAAAAGATAGGGATAAAAGGTGTCTTCTATTGCTTATAGCCTCTTTAATTTAATAAGGGTTTCTACTACTATAGAGATATAGTGATCTTAAATATATAGTGTCCAGAAGTATATGTACAAGCAGCTCGTTCTTATAAATAATAACATTTACACTTTTATATAGGCCTTTCTAGCTAGATAAGTCTCTTTAGTAATATATTTAGGAACTATACTAACTCTTTAGTTATTAACTTTCTAATTCCTACCTAGATACCAATTTAGAACCTAGGGATAATACTAAGGATAGTAATAAAGATAAATGTTCTTCCCGCTAGCCCCCTGGCTATAGTAGTCTATCTAGTTTCTACTACTCTAAGAAGAATATTAGTAAGAATGCTAATACTTCTAGGGATGGGAGTGCTAATAATACTGCTAATAATAATGTTAAGATAGAGGAGGAGGCTCCTATTGCTACTTCTAGTATTTAAGTTATTATTTTATTCCCTTCCTCTTCTTATAGGATAGCTTTATATAGTGCCTCTCTAATACCTCTAGGATGCCCTAGTACTAGGAATTAACTTTATACTTTAGGGATGCCTCTATTTTTATTTTTGGTAATAGTCTATATAAAAGCAGTATACTGCTATAATCTCCGTATATAATAAACGGGTAGTATTCTTATAGGTGCTTTATAATTTCTTAAAACTTCTAAATCTTCACTCTGTGTCTTTTTGGTCCTCTTTATATTATTAACTTTACTGTGTATCTCTAGTATTAAACTAGATACTCTCCTTTTATTCTTAGGGAACCCTTCTAAATCCTTAGGGCCCCTTCTTTCATCGGCAAAATATGGTACCCTTTCAATGGCCTCAATGGTTGGTGGTTGACGCAATTGGCGCGCAGTTGAGGTCATTTGGCAACTCGACCGACTAGCCTATGTCGTGTTTTTTTGACACGCAGCCTGCCAGTAATCTGCGCATTTGGCAACCATAATTATTATTATTATTATTATTCATTGCTTAACGTCCGATTCGGATCCCTGTTGGGCCCATGCGGACTACTCCTTATATACATATAGGGAGAAAACTCTATTTAAGAAAACCCTGTAATCCATCTCCCCGCCTTTTGGGGCTCGCTTATAAGTTGCCTACGAGTCACCAGTGGTGCTCTACTACCTTACTTTTTGACCTTCTTGGGAACCACTGCTGCCGTAATAAACCTACGGACGCGCTAGTATTATACACTATACTCTACTCCTGTAGAGTTATTAGGGGGCGCCTATTACTCACCCCTTTGCCTTTTATTGCTATTTCCTTTATAACCCAGAACTGGTCTAGCACATTTTAGCCAATAAGCTACCGGGTAGCCGCCTTAAGGCCTTTCTATATTAAGAGCAGTGTATTATAGTTTTCTGTGCTAGCTGCTAAGAGTATTGCTTCTTGGCTAGTGTATAAGGGGCATAACAGTATTACGTGTTTTGGTGTCTGTCTTGGCCAGCCACATTTGCACCTTAGGCTACCCACTAGAACACCCACCTAGTAAAGCCAATCTTTTAGTCCTATTATTCCTATCCTTAAGAGTGTTGCCATTATATTTTCTGCCTTTATTAGGCCCTCTTAAAGCCCTTAGGTATTTACCTCCTATAGCGTTACCTATGCTATAGCTTAGGTTCCCCTTGCCTAAGCCTGCCTCTATACCTTTAACTCCCATTTATCTCTCTAGCGTCGGTCCAACCAGTATTATATTGTGGTAGATGGTTTTCCAGTACTCTTTTGTGCTCTACTTTGGCTCCTTTTTCTCCCTTACTATTGTCTTTACTGGCCTCTTACGCATCTCCCTTCCTCCTCTATATAGGCCTGGGCCCTAGCGCCGCACCATTCTTCTTCTGCTTTCTCCACCTATTTTCCTAATATATCTTCCCTACTTTAGGGTTATTGGTTTCTTCTCCTATAGGGTACCCTAGGGTCCCTCCATAGTTTGTTTAGGCGTGTCTTAATCAGGTAGTTATATAGTAGAGTTTAACGTGCCTGCTTATCTAAGCCTCTACCCTAGTTTTCTAGTGTCGTCCCACCTTAGGGCGTATAGACCTTCTACGGTTAAGGCCTGGCCAAAAGCCTCCCCCGCCTAGGTAACTCCTGTTTGCTCCTTAAGTGTACCTCACCGGCGTACCACCCTAGCGAGCAGTCCCGTCTGTTAGTACACCAACACGCGCATCCGTTCTCTCAAGCCGCGTAGTAGTCTCTCCGGCCAGGACGTGATCCTGCCTACCTACCAGGTGCACTAGGGGTTAGAGCCTAGCCAAGGGGTAAGGTCCCTAGAGCCAGCAGTGGCTACTACGCACTACGCCCCACAGGAGGCTAGTTATAATATAGGGGCGCAACACCCTATACTACTGCCAGTTCCCATTTCGCGTTGCCTATAAGAGTCTCCTTATAACAGGCCAACCGTGTCTTGTAGGAGGGGGCTATAGAGACGCCAGGTCCCGTGCCAGGCAACCTACTCCCCCCTCTCCTACTAACTAAGCTTATGTCCCCCCTTCCTATAAGCTAGCCTGTGTCTCTAACTGTTAAGACCTTATCTAACTGGCCTGTGTTTCCTCTAAGACCTCCCCCATATATATATATACTAGGTTGCGTGCACCACGCCTATTAAGACTCTCCTATAAGTCGCCTTATATGCATGCGTCAGGTTACGTGCACCACGCCTATTAAGACCCTCCTATAAGTCACCTGGTTAAACGCCATGGGGCCGTCAAAGCTGGCCTATGTTTCCGCTGCCTAGAGCTTTACCCGTGTTTCCACCTCGTTAAGCCATCTGGTCGCCGTCGCGTCGCCATTGCATCGCCGTCGTCCAGGTCGCGCGTACTACGCCTATTAAGACCCTCTTCTAAGTCACCTGAGTGTACCGGATACCAGATAGGCTCTCATAGAGGGGCCTTAACGAGTTCTCTAGGCAGGGCCTTAACAAGTTCTTCGCGGTGGCCTTAGGGGCCTTAACAAGTTTCATACAAGGAATCTGCAACGCGTTAACCTTAACAAGTTCTTATAAAAAGAGGTTCCCTACGCCCTCGCCGCGTTCCTTGCGATCTTAGAGCTAGTGCAAGCCTAAGGGTGTCCTATCGTACGCCTAGGACGCGTCCGCATCCGCTGGCTTGATAAGGCCAGTTTCGGCCCTAGCTATAAGCTAGGTAGTTATACGTTGGGTAGGGCAACCATAATTATATTTACCTCTTTTATACTAATAACATATTTTAAATAAATAAAAGCTACTTTAAAGCTATTTATAAGGCTAGCAAAATAAATAATATTATTTTAGATAATTTAATAT
>Ga0307507_10005945_pt1 | contig 19378 bp, 5 predicted proteins | sample 7_EM_MG_FD_207223 | JGI IMG/M metagenome (GOLD analysis project Ga0307507, IMG submission 207223) | Populus trichocarpa ectomycorrhiza microbial communities from riparian zone in the Pacific Northwest, United States - 7_EM | ecosystem: Host-associated > Plants > Roots > Unclassified | place...
CAATATTCATCGTCTGCGTCATCTCTATCATCAAATAGACCCTCAAGACACCTCCGCTGTGACCTTATAACCTTGTAATTCCAACAGGTTATAAGCCCGGGTAGCGACACCTCTCCTGACTTGAAAATCGACCCCGAAAATGACCCTCTCTACCTTAACCTCAACGACACCTACATACGATCACAAGGCCGGTAAAATCGTCATTTTTAATAGAGACAACTTTGCAGACTAGGAGCGCACCTGTAAGGCAGCCCTGATCATGTCAGAGGGCTGGGATTTTATTACTGGTGCAGAGGACCCAAATTAAGTCAATTTAGCTAACGGAAGAAGAAGATAAGGGGAAGCAAACAAGATCATCTATAATTTGATAGGAGACGACCGTCAGGAAGAGATACGTGCGATAATAAAGGCGTACGATATTTAAGGAATATGGGAAGGAATGAAGAAGTTTAATAAGGCTAATGACGAGGTCTACATCTCTAGACTCTACAGAGAGTTCTATAGCACTATATTTAACCCTACAAAGATGCAAATTGTTGAGTTCCTCTAAATACTTAATTAATTTAAGATTAATCTAGCCTTAACCCCTTAAGCACTTACTAATAATGATATTAAAGAGCAGCTTTTCTTGGCCCTCCTAAGCGATGTTATGTGGTAGAATATAAAGACCTAGTGTCTACAAGACAAATAAGACCTCAAGAGCTGCATTACCCTTCTTTAGGAGTAAGAGACTGCTCTCCCTATATAAGTACAAAATGCAGCACTTGTATATGAGAGGAAAGACAAACCTAGGGGGAAAAGGGGAAACCAAGGTTAAGGTTAAACAAGGGGTAGAGGCCGTGCTAGTAGATTTAATTATTTCTTATCGCGTTATTGCTATAGCTTATTATCTTAAGTAAGCAAAGAGCTAAGACAACCAAAAAAAGACGAGTGTAGAGTATACTATCAGAAAGGTTACTACCAGAAAGACTGTCCCCTACTTAAGTAATTCCAATTTGATAACGCCAGGAAGATAGATTAAGGTACTCCTAAGGCAGAGGAAGTAGGGAATATAGTAATAGCTAAGGAAGAATTTAACAGCGATTTAATCTACCTTAACCCTAACCCTAAACGTGCTATGCTTATAACGACGTCTCTAGCTTAGGCTCTTAACTTAAGAGCAACTAAGCACTTTACTAGTAACTAATCAGACCTAACACACTTAAAGAGATGGAATACGCCATAATAGGTCTATACTACAAATAGGACCGTTGTCCCTGCTATAGGCTACAGTTAAGTTTAAATCGGTACCCTAAAGCTAAAAGACGTCTGGCTTGTACCTTTATTTAAGTTAATTAAGCTGATCTTAGTAAGGACTCTTACTTAAAAAGGCTACTTAATTACATTTAACCTAGACAATTAAGCTACTGGCAAGCATAAATTAGGTGCAATGTTTAAGGCTACTATAAAGAACAACCTCTACGTGCTATAAGAGCATTAGGAAGCATTTAATGCGATAGCAAAAGCACACAATTTATAACCAAATATTAGTGAAACAGATACTAAGCTATAGCACCACCAAACTAGATATACGAATTACAGTAACCTGTTCAAGCTACAGCACTCCTTACTAGGCATAAAGCTTAAGAAGAGAGTAGTACTAGTTAGTAAGAGTACATACAAAGCTTGTCTAGCTAGGAAGATACGAGAAATACTAAGCAAGAAGATAATTAAGCGCAAGAAGATACCTAATTAAGGGCTACACCTAGATACTATGGGATGAATTGGTATATTAATTAGAGGTTATAACTACTACCTCCTAGCCCTAGACGACGCCATACACTACACGTAGGTTATTCCTCTTAAAACCCTCTAAACTAAAGAGGTACTGCTACATATTAAAGAGATCATTATAAGGGTAGAGAGGTTTACTAGCAATAAAGCTACATAGATTTAAGCGGATAATGGAAAAGGGGAGTTTAGCCATAGATTTCAAAACAAACTAATACCCTAGGGTATTAACTTTAAACCTTGTCCGCTATATAAGCACTTATACAATGGCGCAATTAAGCGTGTAATCTACATAGTCAACTACAAGACAAGGTTACTTCTATTTTAAGGAAATATACTAGTTAAACTCTAGTGCTACGCAGTTAAGCATACTGTCTGGATTAAGAATTGAGTACCCACCTTAGCACTTCCATTTAATAATAAGTATAGTGGTGCTATTATACCCTACAAGGCATATACCTAACGAGTTCCTAACTTGAAGAATCTAGTTATCTTTAGGTGTTACGCCAATCTAATTAATACGCTTAAGAAACACCCTAGGAAGTACAATTTAAGAATGAAACCTAACTACGTTTTTATAGGGTTAAAAGGGAGTAGTTAATTCAAAATGATAAACCTATATACCTAAGCAATTAAGCTATTTGGAAATGCTAAAGTAAACAAGTACAGGTTCCCTTATAGAGCACCTTAGGTGCAAGCTATAAGACATAGTAACCAAGTGGGCCGCTTAGATCAAGTGGGAAGCCCAGGTTAAGATTAAGCGGGACGCTTAAATCACGCTATAAGCCAAGCCGCGAACCGACCTACACCTCCCCCTACTACCTTAAACGCGCCGATAGAGACTCTAGTTGCGAGAACTACAAGTAAACCAAATAGTGACTAAGTGGGCCGCTCTAAATAAGTGGGAAGCCTAGGTTAAGACTAAATAGGCTGCTCTAATTAAGTGGGAAGCCTAGGTTAAGATTAAGTGGGACATTTAAATTAAGGTAATGCTAAGGGTGGGACGCCTATATAAAGCACATCAATACGCATTCCTTATGCGCAGAAAACAAGGTCTGGAAGGTTACCAAATATAAGGGTTTTTAACGATACAGTGGTTTAGTTAGTAATAGCTATAAAAGCTATTTACCTGGAAGCTAAAAACACTACCTCTATAGGAGCACCTATAGCACCTTTTGACGCTATTAAGTTAGATTAGGCCTTAAGGGAGGACACTCCTGGCTAGATAAAAGCTATCTTTAAAGAATTCCTCTTACTTAAGAGGATGCACACCTATACCATTATAAGGGGGAGAGTACTAGAAGGAAGGTTATTACTCCTAAGCAAGCTAGTTCTAAAGCACAAGTATAATGCTAAGGGAGAAGTAATTCGCAAGAAGGCAAGACTGTGCATTTAGGGAGACAAGCAGACCCCCAATATTGATTATTTTAAGACATTTGCGTCTATTGTATAATACGACACCTTCAGGTTCCTAATGGTAAAGGTAGCAGCTGAGGACCTTAAGCTCGACCATATTGACGTCAAAACTGTATTCTTAAACCCGCCGTTGTAAGAATAGATTTACATGCAGATTTCTAACCTATTAAGAGACTTCGAACCTAAGCTTAAGGGCGTAAAAGACGTCTACTTAAAGCTAAATAAGTCACTTTACGGCCTAAAGCAGGCACCGAGAGAATGGTTTTAGATAGTTAAAAAGTTCTTTAAGAGCATAGGTTTAAAAGCAGCTAATACTAACCCTAATCTCTTTATAGGAAATAAAGTATATATTTTACTATTTGTTAATAATATGCTAATTACAGAAAAGCGCCAATACCTTAATATCACAAAGACAAGAATCTTAAGAGAATGGAGATGCAAAGACCTAGGTCCTATAGAAGTATTTATAGGCTTCTAAATTAAGTAAGATTATATAAACCGAACCCTCAAGCTACATTAGACGATATACACTAAGAAGCTACTTAAATGGCTAAAAATAGACAACTATAATCTGGCTAAGCTACTAATACTAGCAGGTACTGTCCTAAAGCCCAATATCAAAAGCCTCCTTAAGTATGACGATGTAACAGTGTACTGGCAGATTATTGGCTCTATGATCTACCTCTTAAACTGCACACGTCCTGATACTAGCTACGCTGTTAGTTAGTTAGCTAGGTTTATGGCAGCACTAGGAGAATTACATTACCGCTTAAGCAAGCAGCTACTACGATATCTAAACGGCACTCTTGAAGCAGGAATTACCTACTTAAGTTAAGCAGTCTACCTTCCTTTATGCAAGCTTACGTTACCTACTGGTTACAATATCTTTATTAATGCTACGTGGGGAACAGAATACGATCGGATATTATTCCAAAGCATAGCAGTTATATGCTATAGGGGAGCAGTGATCTGGATGGCTTAAAGGCAGAAGTTAACGGCATTAAGCTTAATAGAAGTAGAGATCATAGCAGTATTAGAAGGAGCAAGGTTAGTAGTATAGCTTAAGAAGCTAATAAGAGATCTAGAAGAGAGAAATAATAACAACCCTTTTATCCCTACGCTCTACTGTAACAATAAGGGTACAGTTAACCTTTTATATAATATGAAACACTACTAGAAAGCCAAGCATATTAAGACTTAATACCTCTTTGTACAAAACAACATGGTTCAGCGAGGTCAACTTAAAGTGGTACATATACCAGGCAAAGATTAGCCGGGAGATATGCTCACGAAACAGCTACTAATTAACCAATTTACGAAGCACTGTGCAACGCTAGGAATCGGTAACTGACAGAGACGGTAATGGACGGAGACGGAGCAAGTTACGGAGGTTTTTCGCCTACTATAAGGTTTCCCTCTGTACGTAGGCCAAATGGCACTTGCAAGGTATTTGGGAATAGCTTTATAATTGCCTATTTAGGACAGACGAGGAGAGCGTCGTCAGCATAGGGGAGTGTCAGAAATTAGCGATAAGGTGCTGACTAAGCTCTGGACATATTGCGAGGTCAAGCTCTGCATGCAATCTATATAGACATTAACCGTATTTACTGCATCACGAATCAATCAATATTCATCGTCTGCGTTATCTCTATCATCAAATAGACCCTCAAGACACCTCCGCTGTGACCTTATAACCTTGTAATTCCAACATTTACCCTATCCTTAGTATACCAACCTTACTCCCTTATTAGGCATTGCTGGCTGGCTTGCTAGGAATTATAGGCGGTGTAGATAGCTATAGCATAGTCTTAAATTTAACCTAGATGTTTAGCGTTAGCGCTAGAATAAGAGAGAGCCTAGGTAATATAGTAGTTAAGGATATTAAAGGATTGTCGCCATTTAGGCCTAGGCTATATTAAAGCCTAAAGTTAGCAATAGAAACCTATTAAGGATAGGAAAGCTTACCTTAACGTAACTACTGCTCTTAGTATATATGCATTAATTATAAGGACTAAAGGTATTGGACCTTATATAGTGGGTCTTATTATAAGCATCTAGAATCTTCTTATTAGACTTCTGGTCTTTCAAGGACGTGCATATAAAGTTATTTAGGTAGGACTAGCACCAGTTGCGGGTTAGCGGAGGTTAGGGTTCTATATATAGCGGTAGGGCCAGAATACGCTGTGGAATTGGATTAGAAGAGTAGTTAGCAGGAGAATAAAGAGGTATATTAAATTAATAATAGAAAGAAAGAAAATCTTAATAATATATTAAAGATATGTCTAAATTTGGACGAAGGGCAATGATGGGAAGTGAGGTGTTAAAGAAAAGAAGCAGCTTAATAAGCAAGGTGTCTCTATACTTTACCTCCTAATACCCTTCCGGTAAATAGCCGCAACCTTGCTAATATAACTCCGTTACAATAGCGTAATTTAGAAGGAAGGAAACACGCGTATAAGCTATTTAGTTATCACTTCCTTACAAAAACTGATTACGCGGCCGGGGAAGGTAATTAAGACATTAATTATAGACGTATATAGGTAAAATTATACCTAAAACGATACTACAGTATTAAAGAATAACGTTATAGACGTTCTTAACAAATCGTATAATAGCTAGAGGCGCTATTGCGTAGTGTCCCTTCTATTTGCTAGGCAGTAGAGCTATGCTAAATATATAGCATAGAACTAACGAGAAAGGATTATAGATTAATATCTTAAAGGTTAAAGACGACGGCAAGCCAAGGCTCTATATATTAAATCCCATACTAAAAGGTCCTATGGAACCATATTAGGAACACCAAATTGCCTATAATACTTGCGATTAATTGCAGACCGGCATAAAGGCTTAGAAGTAGAGTTGTATAAAAATTCTTGGGTTAGCCTAGGTAGTTACCGGCACGTTTTTGGTAGGCTTTTAAGGGGTCTCCTAGCAATCCTTACGTCTTTTCTCCAGTTATGTTTTTTCCTTATTAAGGTTTTTAGGAGTTCAAATCAGGGGTTAGATAGATAGATAATATATAGTGGTATACCAATATCTCCCTAATATCTCTCCGAACCCCTTCTGGGACGAGCCCTTATAATCTCCCTACTGTAAAGTAATGGCGATTAGAGGCCAACCGCAAGAAGGGGGGGGGCAATGTAAGGGATATTATTGCGGACACCTTGGGTTACCTTTAGGACAACCTCTGGACGCCCTTTAAATGGTCGCCGGTCACGTGCCGGAGGCACGTGCCCGTAGTATATAGTCTCTATAATCCCAGAGGCCTTACCTCCTTAAGGATTTATCTCTCTTACTAATCTATCCTGTTCTACAATCGTGTCCTTATAGCCCCCTGTCTACAAAGTCCCCTTACAGTTTGCTATATATTAAGGGTTTACTATTAAAGCCTTATAGGCCTTAGGGCTTGTTAAGTTTCTTTAAATTTAGGTATTAAGTTTTTATATAGTTTGTGTTAATAAAGCCTATACTAGTAGCTCCGCTATCTATAAGGATTTATACTTCCTTCTATTTTCTAAGTATTTAAATTTTGCTAAGTATATTAAGGGAATTGTGTTATATATTAGCGCTAGAAGAGCCTAAATATTTATACTCTTCTACCTTTTATTCTAAGGCGCGACCTAGCCTTAAGATAATTCATTTTCCAAGTTAACTAAGGGCGAAGTGCTTTGTAGCGTCTAAGTACAATTTATAGATTAGGTATAATTTAAGGAATAAGTATAACTTAAAGAACGGGTATGATTTAAGGATTAGGTATAACTTAAGAATTAAAAAGAGCTACGGCGGACTTTTTTAAAAGGGTAAGTTCGGCAATGCTTTTAAATATATTCTTTTTTACCATATCTAAAGCATTCTCTATTTATAGCTTAAGTTCTTTATTTATTGGTTCCTAAGGGTATATAGGATTAAGCGGCATTAAGGTCTATAGGGTTATATATAGGGCTTTTAGGTTTTGGAGACGGATCGCGCTTTAGGGTATATACTAGTTTTATAAAGTTTTAAACGTAAGGTATAGTTAGCTTTAAAGAACAAGTCTATTTATTATATTAAAGGTCCTTATTAATTTGTCAATATATTATAGCAAATTTGGATAGGTTTTTTAATAGTTCTCTACCTACTAACTAGGCTCTAATCTTATCTAAAATAGCTTATTAAAGAGCAGCGACTTTAGCGGCTTTATTCTAATTTAGCTTGCTAATAAGAGCTAAAAATTCTAAAAAGAAGTTAGTAAAGTCTTAATCCCGTTATTGTAGGTTTTTAAGTTTAGTAATAGCTGTATATTCGCGGTTGGCGTTATTATATATTTATTCTAGCAGAGAGATAAAGGTTTTAAAATTAACAAAAGTACCATTACGGAAGAATAGATTTATAGTTTATGCAGCGTCCTTACTTAAATAAGACATTCTATAGCTAACCTTACTAGCCTTAGTAGGGTGTTAATTATAGTTTATTAAGAGTTTAAAATGGAGCTTGGTTATAAAAGAATATAGGTTATTTTAGTTTCTATTAAATATTAGAGGATTAAGGAGCTTTTTGGATTTTATAGTAGGTACTAGGTTCGCTACAGGTGTAGGTTAAGCTACTATTACTAGTTTAGTATTTGTATTTAATAGTTTAGGTTTAGGTACCATTATTTTAATTTATTTATAGGTGTTGCTATTAGGGTTTATAATATAAATGCCTTAATATTACAGAGTTCTTTGTAGAGTGCTTCTATTAATCGCTAGTACTAGGCTTCTAGTATAGCCCACTGCTAAGCTAAGGCATCTATAAAGACCTGTTATATTATGGTTAACTATTCCCTAACTAGGGTTATAATACTTATGGTTATTAAAAGGGATTTAAGTTTGTTTGCTATTTTAATAATAGTTATTTTAACGCAATGTAATATAAGGGCGCAAAGAGACTTTTGGGAAGATTTAAAGGAATAATATAAATTCTATCTAAATCTATGGGTATATAGCTCTTATGGAGTATAAGACGTTATATAAAGAAGAGAAAGGAATATAGGAAACTTATAACTAAATATTTAGGGTCTTAGTAGCAGATACATAGATATAAGCCTACGCAGATTTTAACAGGTTTCGACCAAATTCTATTATATTAGTAGAATTTGGTAGAATTTAATTAGGTTAGCGGAACTTAATGGGATTTAATTAAGTTGGTGGAATTTAGTAGAAAACGGTAGATTATGGCGGATAATTATAGATAGTTATAGACAGTTACAGACAGTTGCAGATAGTTATAAATAGTTTTATACAGTTATCTGTCAAGTGTTTTACTAAGATATTCCTACTGTAACTAGGCTAGTCCAGTTATATATAGATAAGAAGAAAGATATTATAAATAAGTTTTGCAGTTCTTAAATAAATTAATAAAGTACTTATTGATCGCCTAATTGGCCTAAAAAGAGCGGTCCTTTTAGCAAAGCCAAATAAAATATATTTTATTAGTTAATAGTACTTTATGTATAGCCTATAGCTATAAAGCGAACATTTCTAGACAAATTTTATAGAATTGGTTAATATATTTTTGGTTACTAAGTTTATAGACTATGCTAAACTTAATAGACGTATATATATTAATATTAGCGTTATAAAGCATTTATATAGCTTGCCTATTTATAATATCCTAACTAAGAGGTATACTATATATTTATATATTCCTAGGGATAACACAGTTTAAATTAATACGTAGCCTAATTAAAAATTAAAAATCGTAGCATTTATTTAGTTTATATTATTGCTATAAATCTTTATAAGGCGATACCTAAAAGCCTCTAGGCCCATATATTAATATAGTATATCCCCTTTCTTTTCTCTTCTTCTACTATTATATTTAAGAATTCTTAACTCCCTCTCTATATTAAATCTAGATGCTTGTATATGGCCATTAATAAGTATAATCTCTAGGATAATAGCCAGGTTCTTTATATTAGATTTCTTAGTAGAGCTAAAAGCGTCTATAAGTAGGCTAAGGAGTTTACTAAGGAGTAGGAGAATTACGCAAATATTAAGTTCCGGTTTATTAGCACTGGAGATGCATATATCTATATATCCTTTGACTAATATATTGGGTTATATTTGCAAGTTAGAAAGGCTATACTAGAAGTGCGTAATGCGCCTACTATAAACCTTGCCATTATGACCTTAACTCCCCTAGCGGAACTAAAACACTATATTCTCCACAAATTTAGTTATACGCTTAGGTATATTTATAAACATTATTCCCCTAGAGCTGCTATCCAATAGAGTAAGGAAGAAGTTTACTCTTATTATAAGGAAAGAGGATAGAATAGGCCGATAGTAAACTAGAATATCTTTTAGAAATATAGCCGTAAACGTATAGAATTTTCTTAATTTGACCTAAAGTCTATTATAATATACGGGATTCTAGGTTTACATACTAAGACTAGCTTTTCTATCTCTTATAGTTAGGAACTTTCGGCAATTAATAAAGAGTTTATAGTGAAGGTGTACTCTAAACTTAGAAAGGGTATAAATAAAGATTCTAATATAACTAGATAAATTTCTCATTATATATCGCGAACGTAATTATAGTAACGCTTTCTCTAAATGCAGGTATTACCTTTTAAAATTAACCCTAGTAATCCTTTGGCCGCTTAGGTGGAATCCATTCCTATATATTTTATAGAAACTTTCTTTTCTTAATTTAATTAGGATATTACTACCTTTTCTAAATTAATTGTCCTCTAGTGCTTTAGGAGGAAAAGTAGAGAATAAATTGGATTAGATTAGACTAGATTAAATTAGACTAGATTAGACTAGATTAAATTAGACTAGATTAGACTAGATTAAATTAGACTAGATTAGACTAGATTAAATTAGACTAGATTAGACTAGATTAAATTAGACTAGATATTATACGGCATTTAACCTATCCCTAAGCTATATAGGCTAATATACTATTTCCTAAAGATTTGCTCTATATTTATACCATCTACCTTAGGGTATCCTTATATACGGTCTTGTTATAAAGAGTATTCTAATTTACTAATATTTTTGTTCCAAAATTCTAAAATCGCATCCATTTCCCTCTTAGAAATAGATTTTTGTGGTCTATTTACCTCTGGGTTTAGCTCCTTAGGTCTACTACTTAGTACTACTATAGACCCTACTTACCAAATACTTAAGCTTACCCTTAAGCGAGCTAGATGGCCATATATCTTAAGCTTTTTTCTATACCTTATGTACTAAGTTATTCGCTTTATTAATAAAGCTCTTTTAGTAATAGGATTGAAGAAGGACAAAGCTACTGACGTCACTTGGCCCACTTCTTATATCTTAGTCGTACAGAGTAGTTGTTTACGGCCTCATGGTAAATGGTAGCCCGTAAGCCGAACTATATCGCCTATCTCTTTGCTTATAGCATATGCAAAACTTATATTTTACTAGTTAATGTCACCTTAACCTAGTAAAGAGATAAACTTATACCTACTTTACACTTTGTGTCTAAAGCGTTATTTAACAGTGCATTCTCTACTAGACGTTGTCTTGTAATTATCTTATTAATTACCCACTCTAGCTTATTAGAATTAAACTGTCCTTAGACCTAGCCCTTTATTATTACACGGTCCCTACCCCTAGAAGATTATGTCTAATAGCGAGATATACTTATTAATATACTTGTTAACTATAATCTAAAGTCGACTAAGCATAATTGCTATAAGACTATACTGCTTGAAAAACTAACGACACTATTAATAGACTAGCTAGTGCTAGTGCCTCTAATTATGTTAAAGTAATTATAAGGCTTTGGCGGCGATTTTAGGTTAATAGTGTCTATAAGCTGCTTTAAGATATAAAGGGTTAATTAGCCGCGGATATTACCGCTATTAAGAGCTAGTAGGCGGAGTTTATGTTTGGGTATAATTAGAGGAGGGGTAGGTTGTAAGGCTTAGTAAAGCGTATTAGATTTAATAAGAAATATAAAGTAGTACGCTTATAGCTCTATAAGGCTGATAATATAGGTACTAAATTTGGGGTTGCTAAATCTAAGTAGTTTTCCTTCACAGCTAGGTAGCAGAGATATATTTCGCTAACCCACACATAAACTTTTCCCTACTATTTAGGAGCAGGAAAGCAACGCTAGTATAAAAATTTGCCTAAACCTTTTTATAGTTTGCCTATACTAGCAGGGAGGGCGGCTAACCTACTCCAGCTATACCCTTATTAAGGCGGAGATAGGATTAGTAAATAGAACTAATAAGGAAAGGCTAATGGGGGGGCTTAGCTATATATAGTGGAGCTAAATACCAGAGCACGTTTCTTGTTTGTACTTATATAAGGTTAGTTTAATTAGTATTTATATATAAGCCCTACTAAAATTACTAAAAAACTAAAGCGAATAATAGTTTTTTTAATAGTTTTACGACTTTTTTTTAATTAATTTTAGTTATGTTTTAATAGTATAGGCCTAATTAGTAACTTCTACCTTATTACCTTAACCGAACTCATAAACTGCACCCTAGTACTAGAATTAATTAGTGGATATATATATAGCCATAAGCAGATATCGCTAACCCTTTTTATTAAAAGGTTGATTCTATAGTCTAAGGGACTTTTGTAAGGTTTATTAGGCAATTTAACTTACTTTATATATAGAGTAGTTACCTTTTTTAATAAAATTGATTTCTACTCCTATAACAGGTATTATATTAAAAATACCATTAAGTTAATCTGTAGAAGCAGCTCTATAATTAATAAATATATCTACCCTATTAGCTCCCGCAATGTTAAGCAGAAAGCGCTACTAAACGGGCGATTCGCCTACTTAGGCTCTATATAAAGCTTTACGTACAAGGCTCTGTATAAAGCTCTGTATATAAAGGCCGCCATTACGCCTTAGAATAAATACTTAGGCACTAGTATATAGCTAACTTTATTAATCCGCGCTATAGCCTATTTACGCTCCTCCTGTCTATAAATTAGGTGCCTAAGAGTCTGCCCTTAGCGCTAATAATCTCTTCTTAAGATTATGCCCTAAAATGTATATACTGCGCCTAAAGCAGCGGCTGCTTATGGTATTTATTTCTTTCCCAAATCTTTATAACGGCCTTATATAATACTAATACAGTAGCTCTATTGTTATACCTTATAGTTTTACCTTAACTAAGTTTGGAGTAGAACGACTTTGCAATATCTATATATACCTTATTATTAGACGGCTATATATACCTAACTATATGCCTAAATCTAGTAACTTGGAACCTACTAATAATATAAAGCACTTTATCTAAAAGCCTAATCGCCTAGTTCTACGCAGTTAAGTAGGCTAAGAGGTGGGCCTAAGATACCTCGCGAACGCTTAGTATATCCTACTTTAGCTCTTAAGTAGATATTCTAGCTGTCTGTAGTATTAGGCCACTTCTAGAAGGATTAACTAGATCCAATACCTCGTAATAGACAAAGTAGGCAATATTACACTCCTAGAGTTAAGTTATAGCGCTTATAATATTTAGGTACTTTAGAGACTGTATAGAAACCAAAGGCCCTATAGCCGCTATAACCTTAAATTATATATAATAATAAGTAAGACTTTTAGATACTTCTATGTAGCGACTAGACCCTAGTAAGGGGGTTAGTCCTAAAGTTTGTATAAAGTAATAACTCGCGACATCTAAATAGAGTTATAATTAATGCGACCGTTATAGGGCTGCTTTTGTTTTATATATAGGTAGATATTAACTAATAAAACACGCCCTATTTAGCTTCGTTAGAAGGACTAGTCTTTTTAGGCTAATTAGGCGATTAACAGCAGATCAAACCGCGCGGCTACGTAGATTTTAATAATATTTATTAAAATAGTGGCCTTTAAAGCTTTCCTGCATACAAATTAGAAGTTTAAGCCTTATTATTTAGGCAGTTATATACGTGCTTTTAATGTAATAGTGCCTAACATCTCTAAGGCTACAAGCATGCTATAGCTAAGAATTTAAAGTTTCTTCCTTTGTACCTTTACCTAGGTCTATTAGTTAATCTGTTACATTTCCTGTTAGCTATATTGTCGCGTATATATAGCTATAAACCGCCGCAGGTTGTATAGCCTCTCTAACTCCTTTAATAGCGGCAGCGGGTTCTTATTTTTAGAAAGACGGGAGTATATAGAATTATTACTAATATTAGTGGTGTTAAAATTGTAGTAAAGTCTAGCTAGTGCAAGATCCAGCTATTAGAGCCTTTAGAGATATCTTATAACCTTTTTAATAGTATTAGAAAGCTTTTAGCGGGCCTTAATATAAAGAACGCATAAGTGCCGCAAATGTTAAGAAATTTATAGAAAGACTATCTCGAGAAATATTAAGTATAGTATATATACGCGGATAATAAGATTAAGTTAAGAATAGAATAGTGGTTAATATAGTACCAAAAAATTTCGATATAAATAGTGCTAGTATTCCACGCTAGGTAAATAGCCCCTATGGCTATATTAAGAAAATATATACTAGTAGCAGCCACTAATAAATAGCCTAGACTAGTTTAATAAATAACTATATATGTCACGGAGTGAGTACAAGTGGTGATAATATATAGCGAAGTAGATATTATTAAGCTATGTACATGAACTATGTAATGAAGTCAAGACGTTGCGTAAGGAGAGAAGGTAAGGAAACGGGAAGAAAGGGTATATATCGCTAGTTTGGTTGCTTGGTCAACACGTACACAGAGCAGAATAGGATTCGAGTAGCGGTCCTAGCAGAACTTGGCAGGATTTGGTGGACTTGGCAGAATATAGCAGAATGCGGCAGATTGCCGTTAGATTGCCGTAGATTACCATTAGATTGCCATCTCGTGGTCGGTCTCTTCTTGCTGCGTAGGTGGAAACAGGTGGACGTGTATAAGGTGTTACGGAGGAGTCCTATAACAGTACCCCCCCTTTAAACTTGAGCTTCTGTGAGATGGGGCTGAGGTAGTTCTAAGTAGAGTTTATAAAAGTCTTCTACGGCTTATATAAGTCCTACAGAGTTAACGGGTTTCTATAAGGGCTTAGTAAAGCCTCTCCATTTCGTAAGATATATATATTTGCGTTTCCGTTTGTCATACTTAATGTCGTTAACTCTTTCAACGAGGTATTCATCCTCACCATCTACTTTAACTGGTGGGGGAGGGTCTTAGATCTATCCAGGTAGGGCGTCTAATATAGGGGCGGTAGGGCGGAGGACTGACGTATGGAATACAGGGTAGATTTTAACCGTATTAGGGAGCTTCAGTTAGTAGGTATAAGGAGAGACAACTTTTTCAACCTTATAAGGGCCGGCGTTCTTCCAGTTAAGTTTCTTAGTAGGTTATTTCATGTTTAGATTTCTTGCGTCTAGCCAGATAAAGTTACCAATTTGGTAAGCTAGTGCTAGGGTTCGGTTCTTATTTGCTGCGGCTTTATAGACAGACTAGGCCTATATTATTTTGTTAGTAAGGAACTCTTATAGTTCTTCTATCTTCTTTATGAATTCGTTTGCTTCTGCAACTTATAAGGCCTAATGAGCTAGGTAAGGAACATTACTAAAGGGTTTAAAACCTATTTGCGGGTACTGGCCGTAATTAGCTAGGAATAGGGAGACCTTTATAGTTTCTAAGATAGAGTTATTTGCAGTAAACTCAGCAAATATAAGCCAGTCTATCCAGTCGTCCTATAAATACGACGTGTATATCCGAATATACTGTTTTATTATAGTATTTGCACGTTCCGTTTGACCGTCCGTTTCCGGGTAATATACCGTAGATAATAGCGCTTTAATGCGGAGTTAGGTAGTTAGTTTTTTCTAAAACGCTAAGACAAACTAGCGGCCTCTATTAGAGATAATTGTTTCGGGAAGTCCATAGAGTTTCTATATATAATCTAGAAACAGTTGGGCGACGGTAGGTATTAACATATTAGGGCAGGCAATTAAGTGTCTTATTTTAGATAGTTAGTCTATAACTACTATAATATTCGTATAGCCTTTACTTACGGGGAGATTAACAACGAAGTTAATTAAGATGTCCTTCTATCTTTAGTCCGGAACAGGCAGTGGCTTTAGAAAGCCGTTGTACTTCTTATACAAGGCTTTAGCTCGTTGGCAGGTGTGACAGCTAGAGATATACCTTTGTGTTATATTATATATGTTTGGCCAGTAGTACTCCCGTTGGAGCAGCTCTAGGGTTTTTCCTCGGCCTAGGTGGCCGGCTACCAGTAGATTGTGTACGTGTTTAAGGAGCTTAAGCTTAAGTTCGTTGTGGTTAGGTATAACTAGGCGGTTCTAGTAGTACAAGCAGTCTCTACAAGCTTCACATTTACTTAAAGAGATCTTTTTGGAGCGTCTAACACCATCTTAAATTAACTTAAGTGTCTCTTGGATAAACTTGTTATTTAGGTATTTATCGACTATAATCTGCTTAATTAATTGATCAGTTATTTTAAGGACGTATACCGTAAGGTCTTTAGCTAGGGGATTAAATAATTTAGGGCGAAGTAGCGTTTAATTGCGGTAGGCGCGTGCTTCTTCCTATACTGTTATGTCTTGTGAACATTAAGTTAGGGTATTAGGTTTTTAACCTTGAACGCCTAGGCGGTATATAATTGAGAATTAGAAACAAGACAGATATTCTAACTAGCGGGCTTAACAATAACTTAGCTATTTCGTGGTTATAAAGTACTGTAGATTCTTATAGTTGCTAAGAACCTTAATTGGAAATCTGGCGCCTTTTAGTTTAGGTCGCCATTGTTTAAAATATCTAATAATGGCTAATAATTCCTTATCGTAGATCTTGTAGTTATATTTAGCTGGACTTAATCGTTTTAAGAAGTATACTACTAAATGCAGTACTCCTTCCTTATTATACTAAGACAGAATGCCTCTAGTGACGTAGTTAGATAAATTAGCTTCTATAACACTCTTTCAGTTTAGGTTAAAGTGTTAGAGTATAGGTGCGGTGGTAAATATAACTTTTAGATAGGTAAAGGCCTTCTTACATTCCTTATTAAAGATAAAGGCTTTATCCTTTTGTGTTAGAGCTATAAGAGGTAAAACTAGGGCGGAGAGGTTATTAATAAACTATTAGTAGAAATTAGCAAATCCTATAAAGGCTCTTACATCCTTGACGTTCTTGGGTTCTTGCCAGTTTATAATTACTTTAATCTTCTTTAGGTCCATTTATATGCCGTCTATAGAGATAATAAGTCTAAGGTATAGAACTTCCGTTTTATGGAACTCGCATTTATCTATATTTAATTATAGTCTAGCTTTATATAGGGCTTCCAGGACAAGGTTAACGTGTTTCTTATATTTAGCTAGGTTATTGCTATATACTAGGATATTGTCGATATAAGTAGTACAGAAAACGTCCAGGTAAGGTTATAAGGTATTATTTATAAAGTATTAGAATAAACTTAGGGTATTTACAAGGCTAAACGGCGTTACTAAGTATTTAAACAGTCCATATCTAGTACAGAATGCGGTAAGCCATTTATCTCCTTTTGTAATATAGAGGCGGTTAAATGCGTAGATAAGGTCAAGTTTTATATAGTAGCGAGCCTTACTTAATCGGTTCAGTGTCTCTTAAATTAACAAAAGTGGGTACCGATTTTTGATGGTAATAGCATTAAGAGCTTGGTAGTCCACACAGAAGCATAGACCGCCGCTAGGTTTCTTAACGAAGATTATAGGTATAGCTATAGGCAAAGAGCTTACTCTGATAAATCCTTTACTTAGGTGTTCGTCCAAGTACTTTTACAGTACTTGGAGTTTGTTTTGGGATATTTCGTATAAGGGTCTAAATCCTGGCTGTTTTCCTTCTTTAAGTACGATCTTATGGTCGTATGGTTGGTGTTCTGCTAGTTTATTGGCTTCCTTTTATAAAAATACTTCCAGGTTGTTATAGTGGCATACTAATACTTTTATGGTAGGGTTGGTATGTTTCTTTAGTGCTAAGGCCTTTTTAATATCGGCCATTGTAACAGCGAAGATTGTATATTTAGGTTTCTTAGCGAGTTGTGCTAATAGGGTAGCTCTAATTATGTAGATATTTAAGGTGTTAAGCAAACTTGGATTATCCTTAGTTTCTTATATGGTTTCTTATTTAGGTTTAAGTTCAGTATTAGGTATAGAGTTGGTGTTAGATTTAGGTTTAGGTTCTTTAAGTATCCTTTTTATAGTAGAGTACTAGTTCTTTTAGTACTTTTATATATTAAGCTTAAGCTTCTGCTTGGTTCGGGGTGTAGCAGTTAAAGTTAGTTTATATAGTTATATATTATTTCTGGGTTCTTAGTGGACGTTAGTGGAAATCTTAGACTGGTGGATCTTGGTAGATTTTCCAGATTTCGGTTTGGGGTCTAAGCAGTAGGTTATAAAACACTTCTGCTTATAACGGGAGGCGGTAAATAGAAGCTTAAGGTTGTCCTAATTAATAGTTACCTTATATAGCTTTATCTAGGGTTGTTTAAGGATCACTAAATAACCTAGGGTGGTAATAAAAAGCCTAATTAGTTCTTTATGGTTTAGGTATTAGAGTCTTAGGAATACTATATAGGTAATACGGCCTAAGACAGTGCGTTTACCATCAAATCCAAATACATTAATATGCCGGTTAAGGGGGGTTAGAGTAAAACTATTATCTTATATAAAGATCTTATTAATAAATCCTATGCCGCTGGCTCCTGTATTAATTAGGACTTGAGTATTAACCTATTAATTATTCTGCTAGAGACAATAGTTAACGGTTATGCTATAATCCTAAGAGTTAGAGTTTGTAACATCTAAAGCATTTAACGAGATCCTAAGGCAGCGCCGTCCTAGAGAGTGACTTAGCTCTAAGACCTTCCTTTTAGAGGCGATTGGGGTGGAGTTCTTATAGCATATTGGTTATAGCTTCGTCCTTATAAGTGGTGCTTACTGGATGCGGGGCTGGAACTAGGTAGAGATTGGGGATAGTAACTAGAGGATCAATATAGTAAACGGCTGCTAGTATTAGCCGTTCGTAATTTGCGTTGGGGTAGGGGGATAGAGCAGTGGTTAGAGAGGTAGGAGCTACTTCCACACTTAAAACAGAGGCCTAGCTTAGTGTATTATTCTTATTTAAAGGACCCTAGTGAGGCGTATCCTAGGGTTCCAGTGTTAATATCCATGGCGTTGGGGTGCTTAGGCTAAGATAATAGCTTAATAGATATTTACGGGGTTGTTATATTATATTAAGGAGCGGACTTTGGTGTTAGACGTAGTATATTATTATACCGTTTATTAATAACGTTTATGTAGGCGTTAAGGGTTCCTAGTAGGTCTATACCTATTAGGGAGGTTTTCAGTTCAGGACTTAGGGATTTAATAAGGCTATTAATTAGTGCGGAGTTATTCCAGCCTGTTTCTTTTACATAACAGTTAAATTCGGAGAAGTATATTAGAAAGCTTTTTATTTCTTAAGTTATATAGTTTATCTTTCTCTAAGCAATAGCTTGGCGGTTCGGGTCACTATATATAGCTTTAAGAAGTACAATTAGGCTTAATACTAAGTTCGGTTAAAGAGGTTTAATAAAGTCAGCTGCATCTCCTCCTAGTTAACTTAGGGCATAACAGAGTTGGTTGGCTTTAGTTAGGTAGCAGTTAGCGTTACTAGTTAGCTTATTTTTAAGCCGGCTTAGGAATAATTGGAGTTCTTATTATTTACTAGTAAATATTGGAGGGTCTAGTAATCGTTTAGATTGTTATAGTGCAGTAGTTAGTTCTATTGGTGGGATAACTATTGCTAGTTTAGGGCTTGTGTTCCGTATATTGGCTTCTAGTAATGGCGACCAGTCTTAAGGGCTTAGCGTGGATATCTTAAGGGTGCGGATTTCTTCTTAGAGGGCCTTAATTGTTTTCTAGTACTGTGCTTCTTATTCGGCTTACTGTTAAGCTATAGCAGCTTAGTTTTATACGAGGGCGTCTATAAAGGACTTTTGTATATCTGCCAATTGTTCCCGGAGTGCGGATATAATATTGGCGGCCATTATAGGGGCTTTAAGGTCGTTCTGCATTTTAAATAGGGCGGGGTAGAGTGTAGGTTTTAATGCAACGTAGTGTCACGGAGTGAGTACAAGTGGTAATAATATATAGCGAAGTAGATATTATTAAGCTATATACATAAACTATATAATAAAGTTAAGACGTTGCGTAAGGAGAGAAGGTAAGGAAACGGGAAGAAAGGGTATATATTGCTAGTTT
>Ga0307507_10005946_pt1 | contig 19377 bp, 10 predicted proteins | sample 7_EM_MG_FD_207223 | JGI IMG/M metagenome (GOLD analysis project Ga0307507, IMG submission 207223) | Populus trichocarpa ectomycorrhiza microbial communities from riparian zone in the Pacific Northwest, United States - 7_EM | ecosystem: Host-associated > Plants > Roots > Unclassified | place...
GCTTATATAAGATTTCTAATACTTCTAATATAAGTTAGTTATTACATAAATAGGCCGCTATTAAATTTGCATTAATTATTATTTAGTGGTTGTCGAGATATAAAATGCGATTTTTCCAATTTTTGGTAAGTTTTGAGGTGGCCGACTCGCTTGCATAGCCGACTCGCTTATTAAGTACGTTAGTAGATTCTAGTAGGTTTTTTAGAATCTAATTTTTAGTTTAAGTAGTAAGTTATAAGGTACTTCTATTTATTATTACAGGACTGCCCATTACATGCACTACGCGGTATACGTAGCTAGCGTTATAGGATTTCTTTATTTACTTCCTTTCTTATTTAATATCGCTTAGTAGCTAGTTTATCCGCCCTAATTGCCCCTATATAGATTCGCCCGCAGCTGCATTTTTATTAAGCTTTTTAGCAACCCTCTTAAGTTTCTACAACAGCTATATATAGCTATTAATTCTATAAATCTAATACTTGTTTATTTAGCGTTTGTATATAATATATTGTTATTAGAACTTATAACAGGAGGCAGTAAATAAAAGCTTAAGGTTGTTTTAATTAATGGTTACCTTATATAGCTTTATCTAGCATTATCTAAGAATTACTAAGTAACTATTACGATGACGAAGTATTATATGCGAACGCTAGATAAATAGGCATTAAATTTATAGAACTGATAGCTATATATAGCTATTATAAAGACTTAAGAGGATTACTGGAAAGCTTAATAAGAATGTAGCTGCGGGCAAATCTATATAGGGGTAATTAGGGCGGATAAACTAGCTGCCAAGCAATATTAAATAAGAAAGGAAGTAAATAAAGAAATCCTATAACGCTAGCTACGCGCACCGCGTAGTATATATAATGGGTAGTCTCGTGACAATAACCTAGGGTAGTAATAAAAAGCCTAATTAGTTCTTTATAGTTTAGGTATTAGAGTCTTAGAAATACTATATAGGTAATACAGCCTAAAACTATATATTTACTATTAAATCTAAATACGTTAATATACTGGTTAAGGGAGGTTAGAGTAAAACCGTTATCTTATATAAAGATCTTATTAATAAATCCTATGCCACTAGCTCCTGTATTAATTAAGACTTAAGTATTAACCTATTAATTATTCTGCCAAAGACGGCAGTGAATGGTTATACTATAATTCTAAGAGTTAGAGTTTATAATATCTAAAGTATTAATAAGATTCTAAGGCAGAGCCGTTTTAGAAAGCGACTTAGCTCTAACCCTTTTCTTTTAAAGGTAATTAGGGCGGAGTTCTTATAGCGTATTAGTTATAGCTTTATCCTTATAAGTAGTACTTACTAAAAAATAAGTTGGAACCGGATAATAATTAGGGTTAGTAAATAGAGCTTACTTAAGGCGACTGGTTACTTATATTAGTTATTTATTTATATATTTAGGATGGTAGTACACCGCCTATACCAGTTATTTATATATATATTTAGGGCAACAGGATAGAGTAGTAGCTTAAGATATAAGCAATTTACTTCTACACCTAAAATAAAGGCCATATTTAATACGTTATTTACGTTTAATAGATCCTTTTAGGGCGTAAGAGAGGGTTCTATCGTTAATATCTATGGTGTCTAGGTCCTTACAGGTCCTAGGCGGCTAAAGGGCAGAGTATTAAGGTATATATTTTGGGGTAAGGCGTAGTGTATTATTATATAAGCGATTAATAACGTTAGTATAGGCCGTAATAGTATCTGGCAGCTTAACTCCTATAAGGGATACTTTTAATTTACCGTTTAAATATTTTATTAAGCGATTAATTAAAGCAGATTTATTCTATTTAGTATCTATAGCGTAGTAGTAGAACTTAGTCAAGTATAACAGGAAGTTCTTAGAGCTTTATATTATCCTATTTAGTTTCCTTTATATAGTAGTAGTTTGGTTAGGGTCGCTATAAGAGGCTTTTAGTATAGTAATTAGCTCTTTTATAGTATTTGGTTAAAACGGGTATATAGTTTCTATGGCGTCTTTTATTAGACGGCTTATAGCGTAATATAGCTAGCTATTAGGAGTATGGTAGCAATTAATATTACCGTTTAGCTTATTTTTAAGTTAGTTAAGGAAAAAGCGTAATTTACTTCTTTTACCTAAATAGGCAGGAGAATTAGAAAGATATTTAGCTAGCTTTTTTATGGGGGCACTAATTAGCAAATTTAGGGTTAAAGAGCTAGTTTTAGACGCGTTCTTTCTACTTAGTATTTATAGGTTAATACCGGTAAGGGCAAGTAGGTGTAATAGTGTAGTAGATAATAGGTTTTAGCGGATCTCTTTAATTTCCTTTTTTAGAGATTTAATTAACTTATAATATCGGGCTTCTTAATAGGCAAGGGTTTCTATAAAGGTCTACTAAGCTTGGACCCCTAGAACTTGGTTACCTCCCAAACTCAGACAGGTTTTTCATATAAAACGCCGGTTTTCCACCTCTATAAAAACAGTATTAGTAATATATTATTAATAATATAAAGTTCTAAACTTAAAGCTTATATAGTCCTAAGTAAATTTATAAAAAAAAAATTAAAAAAATGTCTTTATGCGCCTAAAATATAAATAGTTTATTTTATATAGTAAATAGTGTAGTAGTTTTTAAGATATAGTGACTTAGCCTTATTTCAGCCTTATTTTAGTCCCCAAAATTTAATATCTTAAAAACTACTACACTATTTACTATATAACTTTAATAGAAGTTATAAAGCGTATATAAAAGTCTAAATTTAAATTATTAGAATTTATTAAGTAGTTGTTAGGATATTAAGGTATAATTTTTTTCAGTAAGTTTTAAAATAGCTAGCTTATCTATATAACTAGCTTACCTATAAAATATATTATTAAAATAACTTATTTATATATAAATATAATAATTATAAGTATAATTAGTCTCTAATAGGCGTATTATTAATATTATTAATAATTTTACTTTATATTAAAAAGGTACTTTTTTAAAATTATATTTTTATATTACGAAATTATAATTTTAGTATTAGATAAGTTATATTTTAATTTTTATAAAATTCTATTAAAAGGTTATTAAGCTATAGATAGTAGAAAAAGGTATATTTTAGTAGGGAAAGCTATATAATATTACGGCGCTGGTGGAAAACGGTGGATTATAGTAGACGTTATGGTAGACGCCAAGTTACGTAAGTCCACGTAACTAGAGGACCGCATAAAACTTCGCACGGCGCTACTATTCTTCTCCCTTCCTTTCTCTAGCTTTGGATCCTCGTTTATAGACTACCAATTGTATAGGCTTATACGTCCCTTATGCTATGCTCGTGCCTTAATTAACTGAGTTGCTAACATTATCTAAAGCTCAACTACTCTTTCTTCCTAAGAAGGAACTCAAATATATCTATAAAGGACATAGAATAGGACCCCAAGGATATTACTAGGACTATAAGGATAGGACAGACCCCTAAGAACTAAAAGAACATAAATAGAACGCGAAACCTAAGAATAGGACACGCACGGACCAGAACCCCTAGAAAATAAACAAACACCGGAAATTACCCAATACCCCTACCACCATGCCAAGAAATATAGTAGCCGGCAAAGCTGCTGTAGGACCCGCAAATACCTCTAATAGTAAAACAGTCGCCGTCTTAACCCCCTAGGAAGAGCTTGCAGCAGCTAATGCCGAAATTAAACGGTTTTGAGAGCTGCTTGAAACTAGAGACACCCCTATACCTAGTAAGGAGTTATTAAACACCTAGAGACTTGCTATAGTCCTTAAGACCCTAGCCTAATGTATAGTATTAGCATTATTGTGGTCTGCGAAGGTTATGGACCCCCTATTGCTTACAGACGGAACTAACCCTATATTTAACAATTGGAAGCTTTAACTGCAAGACAAGCTTAAAGTTAATACAGACCACTTCCCTACTACCCAAGCTAAAATGGCCTACGTCTTCGGCTATACTGGTGGGGATGTATAGACGTATCTACGTCCGTGATACGCCTAGGACTTAACAGACCCCTTCCTCTCTAAAGAAGAGATAGTTAACTACCTGTCTTCCATTTATAAGAACCCCTTTAAGACACAGAACGCCCGCCTTAATTATAAAGCTCTTAACATAAAGATAACGGAGACCTTTTTAGCCTTCTAGACCTGCTTTTTGTACCTAGCTGGCCAAGCCTAAATTCCCTATAAAGACCTGATGCTAGACCTCTTTAATAAGCTTACCCTAGACCTATAGCGCGCCGTACTGCCAGTTTTTACTACTGTATAGATGCTAAAGGTACTTATGGACTACTGCCTAGCTATTAACTAAGGCCTTTATTAAATTAAGGCATGATCTAAGCGGTATAAAGCTAGAAACTCTTTAAACTAGACTATAAGCACTTTACAAATGGCCTATAACACCCTAGCACAATCTGCAACTCCTATAGCACCAGCTATATAGCCCGCCGTTAATTTAGCAGCTAGCTGTATAGCTAGTCCTACTGCGGGTCCAGCGTATACTTGGCCTATATACAACGACCCCCATAAACAGGCCCTTAGCAATTAAGGAGCTTGTTTCTTATATAGCCAGAAAGACTACTTTGCAAAGGATTGCTAGACAAAGGCAAAAACGGGCGAGGTTCTGTTAATTTAGAAGAATAGTGTAGAGTTAGAAAAAGAGGAACCCTAAAGGAAGACTCCTCTCTAGGGTTAAAAGGGATTAATATGTTATATGTTAATCTAGGTTAGCTAGTTAGTAGAAGAAGCTGCACTATCCCTTATACCTTATTCCGTAATAAATATTAAGTTTTAACCTCTGCTTTAGCTAACTCTAGAGTAAATACCTTTGCCTTAATAAACACCTAGTGTACTATAAAGCTGGCTAACTTTTTAAATGCACCCCTTAAAGAACTGCCTAAACCAATTCCTATTTGCGGGTATAATGGACGAATAGGGCCACCTATTATAACTATCTTGCGGATTTACCTCCGCATTAATGGATAAAGGTAGTATAACGTCCCCTTTCTTATTACGGACCTTAGGAGCCACGATATGATTATAGGGAGAAAATGGCTAGCCTATTTAGGCTTACAGCTTAACGTATGGAATAGACGGCTTATCTGGCCTAAAACCCTACCCTTAACCCCTTCCTTTATAAAAGAAATTAGCATTATAATAGAAAACCTTATACGGCCCTAGATTAATACTATTTACTAGGTTGATGCTATACGCAGAGACTAGGCCTTTAAGAAGGATATATATCTTAATTCTTAACGGATCCGTATACTACGCCGCCCCCAGACTGTATATATTACGCCATCCGCACTAGAGACCTAGGAAGTTAGTAGTGACTTAGCTAAGCCCCCTATAGAGAACCTAGGCCCTATGCAGCCCTAAAGGAAAACTAGAGATATTGGATGCTATACTAAGCTAATAGACAGAAAGGATAACTTACGGAAAATGGAATATAAGTTAAGGAAGACTATACACCCTATACTGCAAGATACGGCCTAATAAGTGTCTATAAAGAAACCTATAAACCTCCCACCAGTTAATATCTGCTGCATTGGCGCTGTAGAATTCTACTAGAACTTGGTTTAGCCTAATACTATTACCTTTATAACTAGCCTATATAAAATTGATTAAATGTTTAAGGAAAAGGAAAGTAAGCTTAGTAGATAGGAAAGCGAGCTTATGGATAAGGAACTAGTAGAACAAAAACTGCCTAATTAACACTAGAAATTCAAGGACGTATTCTCCAAGGTAGTATTAGATATACTTCCGCCTTACTAACCGTATAACTATAAGATCAAGATTAATTAAGGCAAGGGAAGCACCCTTAGCTTTAGCCCTCTCTACCTATAGTCTATTGCTAAATTATAGGCCATAAAGCAGTACCTTATTGACAACCTTAATAAGGGCTTTATTGAGCCTAGCTAAGCCCCTTTTAACTCGCCTATTCTCTTTGCCAAAAAACTAAATAGAGGACTGCGCTTCTATATTAACTACTATAAGCTAAATAATATAACCCGCAAGGACCGCTATCTACTACCCTTACTTAATAAGACTTTTACCTAAATAAGTAGAGCTAGGGTCTTTATAAAGCTTAATATCCGCTAGGCCTTTTACCAAATTAGAATAGACCCTGGGTCTAAGGAGCTTACTATATTTTAAACCCATTACAGAACGTACAAATGTAAGGTACTCCCTTTTGGACTAACTAATGGACCAGCTATGTACCAGTGGTACATAAATAATGTACTCTTTAACTACCTTAACGACTTCTATACGGCCTACCTAGATAATATTATAATTTACTCTAAGAACAAGCTGAAATACAAGGAGCACGTCTATAAAGTTCTATAACGGCTCCGCAAGGCTAGTCTCCAGGCTAATATTAAGAAGTTGGAATTTAGTATTAAGCGTATAAAGTACTTAGGTTTTATTATTAGTATAAACGGAATTAAGGCCAACCTAGAGAAAATGGCTGTAATTAACTAGTGGACACCCCCACGGACCGTAAAGGGGGTATAATTATTTTTAGGTTTCTATAACTTCTACCAACACTTTATTAAGAACTATAGTAGGATCGCCTGGCCTCTTAACCGCCTTACTAGGAAAGACTAGCTATTCCACTTTGACGCCATATATATGCAGGCCTTTAATGAGCTTAAAAAGCGGCTGGTATTAGCTCCTCTACTTACCCACTTTAACCTAGAATGGCCCTTAATGCTAGAAACTGATGCCTTAGATAGTGTAATAGTCGGTGTTTTTTCCTAGAAGTAACTGGACGGAGAATAGCACCCTATTGCATACTATTTAAAGACTATAATAGATGCTAAGCTGAACTACTATATCCATAATAAAGAAATGCTGGCTATTATTTCTAGCTTTTAGCACTGGTGTGTACAGCTAGAGGGGACCCCTAAGCCTATTAAGGTAGTTTCAGATTATAAGGCCTTAGAATACTTTATAACAACCAAGGCCCTTATGGCCCGCTAGGTACACTAGGTGGATATCCTATCTTAGTTTAACTTTTTAATTATATATAGACCAGGCGCTATAAACTGTGCGGATGCTCTTATAAGGTGTAAATAGGACCTAGGTAACTAGGTAGCTATAAAGATCTTATTATAGACCTAGGTACTACTATAACTAGAGCACCTTAACCCCTAGATATAGGCAGAACTAAATATAGACCCTTTAGATGCTAAGATATGCCCCATTAACTCTATGGAACTTGACCTTATTAATAAACTACTATAGGCAAACCGTACGGCCCCTTCTCTATAGGAGTGCTGCGAAAAGGTAAAGGATGCTACTAGCCTATAGTCCCTTAAAAACGGACTGCTTAAGCACCAGGAACGGCTGGTAGTAGTAGAGGAACAAAATTTACGGACTTGGCTTATCGCTAAAGCACATACTTAGGTCTCTACGGCCCACCCTAGAAAAAATAAGACCTATAGAATTATTGGCGACCGCTACTACTGGCCTGGAATAGTTATGGATATTAACTGCTATATATAGAACTGCGATAACTGCCGTAGGTTTATAATTCTACAAGATAAGACCTTAGGGCTATTAAAGCCACTTCTAATACTAGAACGCCCCTAGTAGCATATCTCTATAGACTTCTATAAGTTACCTACAGACCGCGACGGATATAATATGGTTATAATCCTAGTTAACTGCTTTAGTAAGCGCCCATTCTTAATCCCCTGTTATAAGAATATTAATGCTAAAGAGGCGGCTTAACTGTATATCTACTATATCTACCGAATTTATGGACTACTAGATACTATTATATCCGACTATAGGCCGCAGTTTATATTGGCCTTCTGGAACAAGTTTACCTAAATCCTAGGTATTAGGCTAAAGCTCTCTACGGCATACCACCCCCAGACAGACGGTTAGATGGAGATTATAAATTAGTACTTAGACTAGAGACTCTAGCCCTTTATTAACTACTTTTAGGATAACTAGAGTAGACTACTACCTATAATAGACTATGCCCAGGCAACCCTACCCTATAACTCTACGGGGTTTGCACCTATTTAGCTAGAAATGGGATACTTACCCTATATAAGCTTTAACTGGAAGAGACCGGAAGGACCATAGACTGTGCGCAAAAAACTATCTTATAAGGAAGCACAGCAGTATGCTAGACGCTTAGAAGAAGTATAAATAGTAGCCCATAAAAACCTAGAGAAGGCCTAGAAATTAATAGAACAGCAGGTAAATAAGCATAGGCGCGAGCCCAACTTTACTATAGGTAATAAGGTCTGGGTTATAACAAAGAACTAGAAGATAGAACGGCCTAGCTATAAGCTAGACTATAAAATAGCAGGACCGTATAAGATCCTTAATAAAGAAGGCAACTTATATAAGGTTAAACTCCCAGACTTAATTAAAGTCCACCCTGTTTTCTTACCAGATAAGCTATAGAAAGCTGCAAATAACCCACTACTTAGATAAAAGAATAAGCCTCCACTACCAATTTAAGTTAATGGTGATGATAAATAGGAAGTTAATAAAATACTAGCCTATAAACTAGTACAAGGAACGCTAAAATACTATATCTAATAGAAAGGTTATAATCTAGACCTAACCTAGTACCCCACCTAGAACTTTATAGGTTGCCCCTAGAAGCTTAAAGAATTCTATAACTAATACCCTAATAAGCCAGGACCCCTGAAGTATCTAGACAAGTAAATGGAGTGCTAGTATAGCAAAGATAATAAGCTACCTGTTAAGCATACAGATAAGAACACCCTATAGACATAATACGGACATACAAAGCCTAAGGGCAGGCTTTTTCGGAGGGGGGGGTAATATTATGGCGCTAGTAGAAAACGGTGGATTATGGTAGACGTTATAGTAGACGCTAAGTCACGTGAGTCCACGTGACTAGAGGACCGCATAAAACTTCGCATAGCGCTGCTATTCTTCTCCCTTCCTTTCTCTAGCTTTGGATCCTCGTTTATAGACTACCAATTGTACAGGCTTGCGCGTCCCTCATGCCGTGCTCGTGCCTCGATTGACTGAGTCGCTAACATATAAGAGGTAACACTATATAAAAAATAGCTTAAATTTCTACTTTATAAAATATTTTAGTATAATTAGAAGTTTCTTTAAATTTTAGCAATTTTAATAAATCTAATATGGCCTTAATTAGGGTTATATTGAGGAGATAAAAATAATTGAAATATTGATAATTACTATGCGAGCGATCGTTACGCGAGGGCGATCGTTACGCGCTTAGTCACGGTAACAAATATCAATCTATGGTGGCAGTAAGAAAAAAGGCGAGGATAAATTAATTAAAGCGACGACGACGACGGGGGCAAGAGGAACGACGCTTGTATACACCAGAGTTTTCAGATTGTATAGTTCGTACACCCAATTATGAAATTAAAGCTCACCCTCAGTCGCTAATTGGCTCACCCTTATATTACACCTACCCGAATCGGGTTAGAGAATTGGAGCTCCACGGCTTCAAATCCACTCCATCCAACCAATTAAATCGACAGGATCCAGTCCAGTCAAACTACGGCTCCACCATGGAGATCCAAGATTAACCCAGTCCAAAAAGATCACTGCATTTCCCTCCTTCCTTCTCCCTTAAAGCTTCATCCAGAAGCTGGTCTCGATGTACGGCAAACTGCCCACGTCATTGGCGTCTCCTAAGACATCAGAAGAACAATATCACGAGGGGAAAGACCAAAGACGTAGGTCCGCCTCGTCAACTACAATGCCGCTATGCAATCGCTGCGCAAAAAGCGACTTCTTGATTTGGCCATGGCAAGAAAAGCAGGGTCTAGTACTTTATTCATGGGATTTGCATAGCCACTCTCCTCCTTGCACACTTTGTCGTTTCATCAGCGAGGAAGTCGCATTCATTCACAAATTCGAGCGTAGAGTATATACACTAAGGTATGATCACTACAATGACAACTACAAGAAGAGTTCATCGGTTACTAGTTATGGGCTGATTTCTAGTTTACCTTTTCAAAGAACTAACAATGTTTAGTACATTCGCCAGGATGTTTGTCCAAATCAACGGCTTTGTCGAAAAGACGGTGGTCGAAGTCGAAATGCAAAAAGCTAGTGGCAGTCATGTTTACGGACGACAGCCGAGACTGCTTGATAGCAGTAAGAGCAAGGAACTGTTCAAATGTTCAGCCGATTGCATCATTTGTCACCCCCCACAGAACAAAACCAGAGCAAGACATCTAGCGCTGGCAAGCGTCTGGGAAGCTGCGAGTTCCCTCGATCGCGGAATTTCCGAGGCGGAAATAGCGCATGAGTATGATGAAGACTTCAAAGAGAAATTAAGATAAGCTATCATGGGATGCTTGCCGGTTCTGCAGAGGATGAAGCCGACGTTTGCGAAACACAAGGACTCAGAATCTTGCCTCGTTTGTCGATTCGTTTCGGGAGATACTCCTTACCTGCGGCTGGATCCTATGGACACCAGCAAGTCTGAGAAAAGGTTGGCCATGGCCAATCATTCTCCGCTTCCGCTGAATGCGCCAGAATTGATGGATGTCAAAATCTTTAAGGTGGATCTCATACTTGAGAGACACGACCAGTGGGACGCCGTCTTAATGCAAGAGTACGAACGGAGTTCAAAAATTCCCCCACCTCCCGTCGTCGAATTAGAGGTTTCTGATGTTCTGCGCCGACCTAGAATTCAGATTGCGGAACCGTTGGAGATGGGAAATGGGCTAAAGGAACCGAGGGGACGGTTTAGCTTCCTCGAGCCACCGTATTTTATGAAAGGCCCGCAATCGCCAGGCCCGTCGCCGGTACAGAAGCCACAAGGGATAATGCAAAATGTCCCAGCACACCTAGAAAAAGCTTTCAGACAGAATCCCAAAGACCTGAATATCTTTGTACCACTGTCTCCCGGGTCTTTTGGCCACGCTCGTGAGGTGGCCAACGAAATTAACTCTCAGTTATTTAGGCTGTGGCTAGATCGGTGTCGGGGCTATCACCGAACCATCTGTGGTGGGCAGGGTTCTGCAGTGGCTCTTAAGGATTGATCTCAATCGACACGGTAAAGGATTGTCTGTACGATGTGGTAGAAGGCCAAACACCACAATATACTGTGCTTAGCTATGTCTGGGGCTACGTCAACCAGCCGACTCTCGGACTCGACACTTTCGAGAGTTGGCACCAGGCAGGAGCGTTATCCGACGTAAGTATCCCACGAAAAATTCGGGACGCGATGTACGTCACTCAGAGTGTCAGCTTTAGGTATCTCTGGGTCGATGCCTTGTGTACCGTGCAGGACGAAAGCACGCTGAGACATCAGCAAATCCACCAGATGTACCTGATATACCAGCAGGCCGAACTGACAATAGTTGCTGCGGACAGCGACGACTGCTCAATTGGGTTGTCTGGAATCAGCCAATCTCAGGAACGAACAGAAGCTCGTGGGACATACAACATTGACGGCCTTCAGTTGGCAAAAGTCCCCAACGAGCCGAATTACACCCTCCAGGCTTCGCCGTGGAGGACTCGCGGATGGACCTTCCAAGAGGAACTCTGTTCTCGAAGGGCTCTGATATTTCTTCCTAATATCGTTCTGTTCTCGTGCCCGTCAGCGGTATGGAGAGAAGATATTTGCCTTGAGAACAAGGAGCTTCCCAGAACTGACGTGGGACTGAAGTCTATCCTACCCATGCTATCCAGTAATTCCATGAAGTCCAAAGAGGCGATCGGGCTGTTCCGGGACTTGGTCAAGCAATACCTTCAACGAACTTTCACCAGAATTTACGACATGGAAAACGCGTTTGCGGGAGTGGCAGCCATATTGGAGCAACTTCTCCTCGGACCGATATACCACGGCATACCAGAAGCGTACTTTGGTGAGATCGTTGAGGGCTGTTGGTTCTGGGACATAAGGTTACGTCAAAGATTCGGATTTCCCTCTTGGTCATGGACAGGCTGGATCTACGCAAAGGAAAACGCCGATTTTGGAATCGAGCCATTGGCTTCCCTTGGTGACACCTCAAACTTTCTCAGGTTCTTCAAGCTTGAGACCTACATCCAACCTCTCGGTCATTCAATTGGAGACGACCACGAACTTCTTTCCTGTCGAGATATCCGGTCTGATCTTGTGTCCCACTTTATCCCAGATCATTACGCAATGCAGTTGGTTCAGAGACAGCTCATGGGGAAACAGAATAATCCAACGTACCTTATTGCATTCTACACCAGCATTGCGTATATGGAACTTCGAGCTCCACCTGGTCTCGGGTTTGGCAGAACAAGAGAATACCGTGTTGTGCATCCAGGCACGAAACAAGAGCTCACAAGCCTGCATGTGGCAGTGAGCTTTGTTTCAGAACACGGCACACTCAACCCCTTCATCGTCATTGCTCACTGTCCCGAGGCGAAAGCATTTAGGCTGATGTTGGTCAGGATAGTGGATGACATATTCTTCAAGGTTAATGTCACGACTCCCCGGCGGCCCGTGAAGGAGGACGATTGGTGCAGCCTTAAGCCTACCAAGAGGTTGGTTGTGATGGCATAACCAGCGTGTGCAGCACTCAGGCTGACACCCGCCCCTACGACGATCATGAGATTCCCTCCGCGGAAGACCTGCCGAATGTGTTTCCTATACTCCGCCTCGCTACGATCTTGAGTTGAAGCCATATTGCAAGTGTTGCGCGGTCCGACGTCGAGGATGAGACGCGGCGTAAAGGCTAGAAGGGTCTATGATAGAGAAGTTAGGGGTGATAGCGAGAACAAAGATCTGGCTGTTTTTCTGGCAGGTGATTTTAACTCGTTTCCGGACTAGGAAGCATATCTAGCATTGACACAGAGCGGCTTGATGCGTGACATTTGGGATTTAGTAGAGCCGGAGAGGCGCACGGTGGTAATAGCACATTCACTAGGTTTCAGCCTCAGAAGAGTAAGCAAAAACAAGGGAGGATCAACTTTATTTGGCTTGGGCCATGAGGCAATCTGAATGAAGAGAGATATAGATGGGCACTTACTTGACGTGAATCAAAGATATGTCGTTGGATAGCTTATATATATATAGTATTACCCAGTGCCTTTGAAGCTAGGGCCTTTAGTAGTGACCATCGCCGCGTTGTGGCTGACGTCCTATTATTTTGAATGTAGGAAGTATCGAAGAGTTAATTGAAAGAGGAGATCGGGCAATGATTTATAAACGGACACGAAGTTTTTGAGGAGATCACGTTTCAAATAACCTTTGAAATTTGCTATTGCACTTCTACCTACGGTCGCAGCGCGACCATTCTTGTAGGCATTATGTGAAGAATGGCAGTTTCCTAGTCTTCGCAGGATCTCACAATAGCTTGAACTTGAGAGGGTTGTTTAATCAGTTAGCTTTAGAACCGTCTCTGCGGTTCCGAAAATCCTTAACTTGTTCCCATAAACACGCCAAAAGCCTGAGTCAAAGGGTGGCATCAGGATCATCGAAGCTTTCTTTTCCACTTGAGGTGCGCTGAAGCTGGCTGTAGCCAATCCAGTGTGTGCAGCTTTTATCCAGTCCATCTCAAGCGCCTTAGGTGGTCCTTCGGGTATTGGATCCTCGTCCGCATTAAGCTCCATGTTGCGCAGTTGATCAAACATCGTCATATGGGCGTAGCGTCCGCCTTTTGCGGCCTTTGTGGTCCCAGATTTCTTCTTCTTCCTCTTTTTCTTGCCAACTTTGACTTCCGCAAATGCTTGTGGAGGATTGGACGGCATTGCAGGATCTACGAACACGCCGGATGATGCGGGCATTGAGGGCGCGGTAAGGGTTGTCGTTTGCTCAGGAGCTGTGGTGAGGAGGCCATTGTTCGCAGGGAAGCCATCGATACGAGGCAGTTGATCCTCTGGGAGTAGAGAGACACCTCCAGCATCCTCGGGGGCTGTAGTGTAGGGTCCGTCGTCGTCAGAAGTTGAGATATCTTTGATATAAGTCCCTTCAGCTTTGAGTTTTGCGGATAAACGAATCATAATATTGGCTGTCAAGAGGCTATCATAGCCTGCTTCATGGAATGCCTCAGTGCCACGGTATTTAAGGTGATCTCGGTGTGTCTCTATGAATCATCAGCAAAAGAACCCTAATCAGTAAATAGGAAGTTACGAACCTATAACTGGTGATTTCTGTCGGCGTAGCCTTTCTTCTATTTGTTCAAGAGAGGAAGCTGGGTTAATGTCTCCGCAATTATGAGTTGCCATGTATTTGGTGTCAACAACCACGGGAAACAGCCCATGTATGGCTCTCTGGAATTCATGCACTGTCTGTGGTAGCTCACCAATGAAGCACCGGTAGAAGTACACAAGATCAGTGAACATATTGTGCCCAACAAGTACCGGCCGTCGCGCTTTCAGGTTCTCCCGAGCCCGACCAAATCGAGCCCTAAGGTCGTCAAGATCAACGAATTGAGCATCTCCGGAATGACTCCGAGCAAGAGACTTCACATCCAGTTTGTTGAAATCGCCGCCCGCCATAGCCTCCACAACCCAACGAAAGCCTGTTTGCTTGATAATCTGCTCCTTCACTTTTAGTTTCCTACCATACTTGATATTTGTCTCCCGAACCTCATCAAGGGGGATGATTTTTATGAACGTTGGCTGGCTGATTGTTACTAATTCAGGGAACTCGGCTCTAACGAGCTGGTGAACAAGGCGCTTTTCGAATCTGGAAAGCTCGGGGAAAGTTTGCTGCACGCCAACGGCGATACTTGATGTAATATTCAAATATTCGTCCTAGAAGCCATTAGTCTCAAGGTTTCCTTTATATCACCATATCAGAGCATACAAAGGGAGATAGACGAGAGGAGTTTCACGATGTGTGCTCTGCCGGTACATGAATGAATGGACGGGCTTCATACTTTTCCAAGTGTTTTCCATGCAATGATTTTTTCTCGAACCCTCTTAACGAACTCCAAGGACTGAATATCATCATCCTTCAAATACAGGTCCTCAATATTTGCCTTATCCAAACGATCATAGGCCAACTTTTTGGCCAGTTTCGCCTCATCACGAGATAGATACGGGACACCCATTGTGAATGGGAGCTCCATTCGGAAACCATGGTTCAAGAGAAATTCTACAGCACCACTCTGGTATGCAAATATTCTCTCAATATTGAGCCTCTCTTCAACCAGAGGATTGAGGTTGAAATTGTACGGTCGAACGGTATAGACATCTTTTTCGAGGTCCTGCTCGACACAAGTGAGGCCAACCTGGAGAACTTGATATCGTTCTGCAGCTTCTTTCACTTCTTTATAGCGCTCCTCAAGGGTTTGTTTGTGTCTGCTTGAGTTTGGATGTTTGCTTGGTACTCCAGATAGTTCAAGGTCTAATGAAACAAAATGGGCATCCGAGAGAGCTGTAAGAATGCCCAAAAGACGGGACTGGAAAGAGTTGCGGTCAACTTCCATGATTTACAGTCGTTCATGAATCTGCAGGAAGATATAGAGAGGGTGATGGAAGGTATAAAAGTCTTGTTGCGCTGCACTCAGCACGTGGATCAGTCGCTTTTCCTACACAGTTTGGAGTGCGTTGCTGCAGGAACATGCAAAACCGAAAGACTGGTGAATTCTGTGAGAGATGAAAGTTGTTAGTGTTGGAGAAGGAAGGCTGCTTTTGACAGTGGAGATCGTGTCTCGATTTCGCATGAGACGAGTAGCCATGCGGGAACTAGACAAACGTTTGGCAGCTACAAACGGCCTCTGAGTCACTGCAGATACCAGCGCCGGCAGGAGTGGTTTTATGTAGAAGATGAGACGACTTTCTTCTTAATATAAAAGGGCTAACAGCCTGAGTCGCTTAAATAGTTGTAATCAAAACGTCTAACGACTAAGACGCCGAAAACGTCAAAGCGGAAACAGGCGTTCTCCGCCTAGTGTTGACACTCGTGAAATTCGCTGTCCAATGCCGAGGTACGAAAGGTTGTGCATTCCAGCCACGACAACCGTCAACATCCTGCCCTCGAACCATGGGGCTCCTCACGACACTCCCCTCGCATGCCGAATAAGAACTTACAACATGGCTGTCTCCTACGAGGACTCGCTTTCGGCCTCGCACATGCTCTCGTCATCCGTCACGTCACTCTCGTCCAGCCGGCAACAGTCATCTCGGATTGCAAAAGCATATCGACAGGCCGCACAGCTTTTCCTGACGCGACGTCTACCTGAAGCGCTCTCCACGATTGAACCTGTCATTACTCCTCCAGAGACGGAGCATACCAACGGCTCACAGAATGGAGACTATCATGCCCTAGCTCCGGTAGCAGCCGTGTCGCGGGGAACGAGAGTCAAAGTATGGAGTTTCTATCTGACCTTCCTTAATTCGGTGATAGAGTTGGGTGCAGAGGAAGGCAAACATGCTTTTGGGAGTACTAGGTGGAAGGCATTAGTTGCAAAATGCCGTGACGGCAGTATTTGGGAAGAGGTTGTTCGCGATGGATATGGCGGAGTCGAGGGTAATGTCGATGCAGACGTGGTTATCAACTTGTGAGGATACGCGTTGTGCATCCCAGCAATGCCATGAGCTAACTGGATATTCCTAGAGCAACACTCCTTCTCACACACTCTCCCTCTCAGAAACTCACTCAACAACGTCTTGAAACGTACCTCTCCACTTCTGCTCATCCTACCTTCGACATCTCATCACACATGGAATCTTCCATATATCAACAGAATCAGCGGCGGCCCAGTCAGCATAACAATGGCACTAGCACTCCGCGAGACCTGAACACCAGGTTAAAGTTACTCGAGTTATACACACTTCATGTCCTGCCACGGAACGAAGAATGGGATTACGCTCGCGAGTTTATCAGCATGAGCGAAGTGCTCGATGATGAGAGGAAAGAAGCTTTTCTTCTTGCATTACATAGCTTAAAGGAGGAGAAAGAAGAGACAGAGGTGCGTGAGGCGCAGCAAGAGCAGCAGCAGCAAGAGCAGCAAGAGCAACGGCGGAAGGAGGCAGAGGCTCGACGTATGGAGCAATCGAGAGCAGAAGATGAGAGGCGGAAACGAGAAGAGGAGAACAGACGTCAACCTCGAAGCGCAGACGAGTCACTCAGGAAAGCTCTACCATCAAACCGCCAACAACCGACTTCCACCTCCTCTCGGGCCTCACAACCAGCAAAGAAGGCCGTGAGTCCACCTCCAGGCCTATACAATCGTGCATCGTCTCTATTCGCAGCGATGCAGACTCTGATACTCAACACTGCTCAATCGATGACCAACAACCCTATGGCTTTACTTCGTACCCTCCTTTTTATTCTTGCATTTGCATTGGCGTTTGGGCGGCGAGATCTCCGCGAACGAGTCCAGCAGATCCTAAGGAACGCATGGGATAAGATTCGCCGTACTGTTGGCATGGGCGTTAAGGTTTCCTATATCTGATATTGCACGATCCAGATTTGGCGAAATTTTCCATTTTTGGACGAACAGAATGGTTATGCGATCATGTATTATATCCACGCGATTAATGTTTGAAGAAGGGGGTGTTCTAGAAGTGGCAATGTGGCTCTGCGAAGCGCAAGCACTAATAGCAAATATGGATCCATTCTTTCGATTGCTATTTATGTACGGGGAGTTCATAGGGAAGAAAAGATGATGCAAACTTGTCGTTCACAGCCAAATTGTTGCCGACTGAGATCTATGGTATTCCTAAACGACAAGAGGTGAGCCTAAATTCTCATGATTACTAAATGCACATATGCTGCAAAGCGACGTTAGCCGACAATGCTGTTCATTGCTGGTTAGTTAGAGCATTAGCTGTGACTGTCAACTTAATTACATAAAAAGAGATGCTAGGTTCTTTGTTTTAAATATTCATGTCCCTTGGTACCGCATCCCTTGGTAATAAGTTTGCTCTCATTTAACGTAGACGTATTTTATCCCATGCGCCGTCAAGGTCCACTAGCGAATATGGCCCGTGCGCGAACACCAAAATTTCAAACAAACGTCTCTACCACATAATCTATAGCTTCTCACCTAGATTTTATCACTATAATGGGTCGCAAATATGCAGGAATACTTTGATTGAATTAAAGGACCGTAGAGTCAAGTATAGATCAATTTTGAACTTTACTATCACGAGTTGGTGTCGCGATTAATTAATTAAGTCTTCGGCTTTGTTTTGCTAAGACTACGTTAAATCTAGACGATTTGGTTGGTTCGCTTACTACTGGACCTTTCTTGACGGCGCATGGGATGGTGCCTTGTAATAATAATGAGGCTTCAAAACTGGGGAAAGTTGAGCCTCCAAGCCGGGTTGCCCAAGTATGTTGGCCGCGCTCTCGATTTTAGGCGGTCAATGCACCTAGACCCGCTAACGGCCCCCCAAAGAGGCCCAAAACCTCAGCAACCTTATGGGCGCCTTATGAGGAGAAAACCGCTAGTCCCGAAAAGGAAGGGGAAATCTCCGTCCTCCGTACACCGTCTTGGCGCACCTAGTTGAAAGCGCGTGTCGATCTTGGTGATCAAACGGCAGAATTTATACCTTTTGAAGTACAAGGGGGTAACATGTACGGGGCAGACGCCCTCCCTGTTAGTATGCTAGCAGAATAATACAGCCCAACCATTTTGCAAGGGTTCGCTTATTTTGAAAACCTACTAGCAGGGAGGGCGTCTGCCCCGTTCGTGGTATCCCCTTGTAATACAGAGTAAGCACAGCCCTTTTAGCGTATGTTTACCTACTTTTGGGTACAAACATCTCTACGAACAGCTCTGCAATCGCCTATATAATCGTCCGTACGAATGTCTCCATCATTATCTCTATAAACATCTGCACGAACGTCTGCACAAACGCTTACACAAAGCTCTATATAAAGTTGTTTACAAGGCCTTTAAAAACAAGCATAAACATAAGCTCTATAAAGCTCTGCACGACGCTCTGCTAAAAGCTCTACTTAAGGCTCTACACAAGGCTCTGCTCGAAGCTCTATCGAGGCTTTATCGAAGCTCTGTCGAACCGTCTTGCCTAACATTTGGGGGTTTCGGGACCATCTAACGTGGCTCCGGAGCTATGGGGTGGTGGGGGGTCGGGGAGATTCGCGGAGTCGACCAACAAGACGCGTCGAGAAATTTCGACCCCTAATTTTAGAACTTTATGTGAGCTGAAATGCATAAATAAGTACATAGATAAATAAAGTGGCCTTGGAATATAATCGATTACCTTTTAAAATAGTTAACTAGTTAACTGGTGGAGATATATTGCTCTTTAGTAGCGTCGCGTTCGATTAATGAGTCGACCCCTATAATGTAAGGCCACTGCTAATCATACACCCCCTAAACGATACGCATACACCCCCTGCCTCATTTAGTTTAGATGCTTCCTCATTAAGTTAGAATATCACGTGCGTTTGACTTGTTTGCGCCTGCATCGCGAAAATCAAAGTGCGCGCCATGTAAGTTTTAT
>Ga0307507_10005947_pt1 | contig 19376 bp, 16 predicted proteins | sample 7_EM_MG_FD_207223 | JGI IMG/M metagenome (GOLD analysis project Ga0307507, IMG submission 207223) | Populus trichocarpa ectomycorrhiza microbial communities from riparian zone in the Pacific Northwest, United States - 7_EM | ecosystem: Host-associated > Plants > Roots > Unclassified | place...
TATCAATTTTTTTCGGTGCCTTAAGTGAGTGATATTACATGACTATGCAATCTTCCACAAAGACTGGTCCAGGACCAGTCCAGACCAGACCAGACCACCCAAGTTAGCCAGGTCAAGTCAAGGCATCTACTAGGACTGGCGAGTCTGGTCTTGCCTCCAAGACTTGACCGGTCGGACTATTGGGAACCCTGTGCATGAATCGCCTGTTCCAAAAGGTTAACATATCAAGGACATATATGGGGAATGACTTTTGGCTTCTGCGAGAACCGGCGTGTCTCGTTTGGCAGCACTTTTTTCTTTTATTTCTGGACTCCACCTTCACCGATACTCATGCCAGTTTTCAGAGTTAGGCTTTGTAGGGAGTGCGAGCAAGAGTACGTGGCCAAAGAGGAGTCATCGGCCGGAACTCGAGTGGTTATATTCCACGAGTCATTCTATAGTACGTTGTCGAAATTAGAGTCATTCAGCCCCGGGGTTTAAAAAGAAATATGCAGGATTTTCGAGTCGAAAAACTTTGGTGTGTGACGCTTTTTTGCATACAAAATTAGCCCATCGACTAGAAACTTGGCACTCGAAAAACACCTTTTCAACCCAGGGCTGAACGCCTATATTAACCACTCACAAATCATTGACGGCAACGGAACCCTCTTTATTACCCTACCATTTTAACCAGTGTTCTCAGGCGTCCAGTCCGTCCGTCTTCGGGGGAAGAGGGGACAGACTACGGCTTGTAGTCCGTCTTTTTGGGGTTGCTAGGACGGACTATGCCCTGGAGCGTAAGGACCGGATGGACTGTAGGGGACTATAGTCCTAGCGCTTGCACCTTCGGTACCGGCCGGGTCAAAATCATGAGACATCACTCGTGTGGTCCCCGACAGTCCCTGTTGGAAGTATTACTTCAGTGTGATGTGTGGTACAGATGTGTTCGGCCAGAGGCCAGGCTACTTGGGACATGGGGAACTAGGAAGTAACTAGAGTCATGTTGATGTATGATGATACTGCGGATGGCTATAAGTACCGTAGTCTTAGGTGCGTCTATAGGCGATCAAGCAAGGTAGAATCTATCTCTTTCTTTCTCTTATTGTTCAAGTCCTATTACTTTACACTTCATCTCCGACCTCTTCAGTGCGACCTCCACCAGTCCCCCGTCTTCCCCTGCAGTCTGACCAACCCCTACACTCCTCGTTCTCCTGCCATCACCCACGATCTCCAGCCATTCTTCAGGGTCACTAGCCAATGCTCAAGTGGACTTTTACACACATTGCTTTATTAATGTAGGGGTGTACTAATTGACTTAGATTTCCGGGGGAGTGTGAATGTGAATAAGCGCAAATGACAATTATCGTGAAAGAACACTAAGCAAAGGAGAGAGTGTACGACCATCAGGAGTTGCATACTCACCTCGATTTTTGGGATGGTACACCCAACCCTTCCGTACTTTCCTATCCCCGTCTTAGATCCTCCTATCTCCACCGGAACTACTCCCATCAGCTATATTACTACCGAGTATTAGAGTCAATAGTCCACTAGGAGCTGTGCTCAATGAACTCGCACTTGGACTTCCGCAATCATCAGAATTCTCTCCTAACAATGGTAGGGATGCCTCATTCTCGATTCCTTGGATTTCAAAATCCCAAATAGTATCGATTGATGTTGCATGACTGAGATTCACTGGAAGATTACCTTCTTCTGACATTATCGAGGTATTAAAATTGTGTGAGATAGGAATAGTAGAGCTAAGATATATAAGACTTTATAATAAGAGAAAAAATACTCGTATCCACGGGTTTGCCTTATTCCGAACGTCGTATATCATGTCCTATTTATCACTATGAACTCGCAGCATCGATAAACCTATCAGTTCCCTCCGGTATTGGCTGGAGTTGAAATCGTACACTTCCGAACGAATCATTGTGGCATCATGAGACATCACTCATGCCGTCCCCGGCCGTCCCCCACAGCCCTCCACCGTCCTGAACCACCCCGTCCCGTCCGGGGCCCCCGATGTTGGGGGATAATTAATGGGGACTGAGTGATTTAGAAGATTTTGTGGCCCGAGTAGGGAAGATGAAGGAGATGTGGCAGTTCTGTTTTGTTATGGACATCCGGGGTCGGAAAGTAGTAGTGTGTACAGCGAGCCGGCTCGAGTCGAGCTAGACCGTAGGCTCAAGCTGGCTTAGCCGATGAATGAATGGTATTGAGCAGCTCAAGCTTAACCCCGAGCTGGAGCCTGAATTTGTTTGTGGTCACAAAATATCACTCGCTTTGAAGGTTCGGGAAGAGTGATATGGCAGACCAGAGTGGAGAATATAATGTTCGAATATTAAACATAGAAAAAACAAAATCAAATATGTATTGCATGATCACGAAAGAGTCTATAGCCCTCCTCAACTTGCGATTCCTCTGCGTCTAACTTGATTTCCCAATTTTCAACCCCCTCTTCTAAACCTAGCCGACCATTCAGAACTATAGCAGGAACGGCTGCAGGAAAACATTTTCCGGTATTGAACTTAATTTTCCCATCTCCCCCCGTCTTCTCTTGTTCCTCCCGTCTCCTGCTGTTTCCTCCCGTCTTACCCTTTGCAAGATTTGAGATGAAAGGCTGAGAAAAAAATATGGCGAAAAAATCGAGCTCGGGTTGAATCTGGCTCGGCTCGAGAAATAAGTCGGCTTATGTGGCTCGAGCCTCTTAGCTCGTGATAAACACTAACAGAAATTACGAAGTCATAGCACTACTGGACCGGTCGAGGCCAACCCGGACTAGCCAAAAAAAAGATGGCTAAACCCCGCTCATCCTCCCAGCTTCTTATGGCCCTGAGAGGGTGATTGCGCTACTCCAGTTTCACTCAGGGTATCCCACAGCGCTAGTTGGTGCCCGACAGACGCCGCCCCGCGTCAGTCGCTCACATTCGGCTCATGGAAGTTGCCCTTGGACATCACCCTTTGCCGGAGGGGGGGATCGGAGCGCACATATATTCTATCACATCCGTCCAAAACTCCTTATGTAAGGCGGTCGAGTGGGGGTTTATGAATTCCTATTTCTAGAGAACAGTACTTGGGAGGACTTAATCTGTAGGGTGAGGCAATTCTATTATTGTGGAAAAGGTCACTATATAGCTTGTACTTTTTCTCCCCCCTATCGTATTTAATTTTTCTCCAACTATGAATTCTTGCCTACGCCACGAGGTACTGATTACGGGGATTGGTGAATAAGAGGGAGAACGAAAGTGTAAGAAAGGAGGATACTGCTGTATATTGTTTGTACTCGTTGCCTGCTTATCTGTCTAGCTAGGGAAGAACGTTGGGTTTATATAGAGAATACGAAGAACATAGCGACACTCCCTCTCTCATGGGTATCTGTCCGAGCCCGGGGACAATTCCACTGACATACTGATCCATCCTGCTCCGTGCTTTTCGAGCATCGCCGGCCATGTACCCGGATCCTCCCACTAATACGAACTAGGTGTACTCGTGTCTCGCTAGCGATCGGTAGTGAATGAGGGAGGGAACTAGTACTAGTAACTAACATAATGGGAAAACGACATAGGAAGCTCGCCATCCAGGTGTGCAGAGTGATCGCCGGTGACTTTCAACATGGTGCTCCCGATTACCTGTAAGACCCGTCAATTACAGGCAAGGCCCACAAGCTACAGGCCGGATCCCATCGCCTATCATCCGTAGCATCCGGAAAATATGATCCTAGTTAAAAGTAATGATGTTTGTTGAAAATATTCGATGCGGAGGTAATGATTTACCCTGAGGGTTTTAAGCAGCCGAGTGGAACGGCTTAAGTGAAGACACAAAGTTTGTATTATGCGGGGATGAAGATCATAGTTAATCGCGATGAATTGAAGAAAGGAAAGAGTTGAGGAAGAAGTAAAGCGAGAGAAAGAGAGAAAGAGAGAAGGAAAAAGGACCTGAAGGAAAGAGGAAGAATTGAGCAAAGGAGAAATACAAGCAGACTTGAACACAGAAATCACCGCCATTCCTTCCCTTTTCGACCATATTGCTCATAGAACTTGTCCTCACGTTGTTGAATTTCTGGTTATTTGTCTTTCATTGTCTTCTAACAACGACTTTGTTTAAAGTGTTTCCTTCTAATATTACTTTGTTTTATTGGGTTGTATCTTTGGTGGTGGTGAGACATTGTCGGTTGGGTCTTGATTATTCGGCGGCTATTTCGTATCTGCTAGGCTTCTTTCTGGTTTGGAGGTGTATACTCGGTTAGAACTCATGATGCGTTATGGGCTGATGACAGGAAACCGGTTCCTTTTCATGACAAATGAAATCACTGATGTTTCATGAAACGGGAATTGAATATGTGCTGGCACCCCGCTCCAACTTGATTTAGTGAGGATTTACGAGTTTCTATTTACGATGTATAGTCGACATGTTCGGGGGGGTGATATAGTCTGGTTATTTTGAGAAGGTTCAGTGAACAGCTTGCTGTTCTTCTCCCCTTATTAAATTTAATTTTCCTCCACCTGTATGTTCTTGCTTGCACTATTTATTATTTCTTGTACGATTCCCCTTTCGTCTCTACAATCTCTTTCCTCCCCAGCCGCTTCCCTACGTGATAGATCAACCGTACATAGAGTATTTTTTTAGATAGATGAAAAGTGGTGCACGATAGCACAAATATTCTCCAGGCGGTTGCGAAGGACTATCGAGAGAGAGTATACGAGTAGGATAGGAGACTAGCTGTCATGAATCATAGGCTTAGGGAATAATGTGACAACATACGTAGCGGATCTGCACTAGGGTCCCGGCGGTGGGCATTTCCTACAGGGGCAGGACAGGGAGGCAAGCCAAGCCAATAAGCTTTTCATATCCCTGATCATCTCGATTTGTCTCCCGTTCTTTTCGGTAACAGGAAACATACCGGCCGGGAAACCGCCAAGTAATCTTATCCAAGTTTTCAGAGTTCACAAGATTCTCTCTGTACAAGCTGGGCTAATACCGGCTAGCAACCCTAATAGTAGGTATTGAGAGATCGGTGGTAAAGAGTATATGAGGGCGGTTCGCCGGAAGTCTCCACAGCAGCAGCATAATTATTTCCTAACAATTATAAGAATGTAATGCGGAAGAACAAGAGGAAATATTTCTAGTCCTGTATTGGGTCCTCATATACTCGCTGGGGGAAGAGGGGCTGAAGAACCCACCGCGCCGTAGGCCTCTATTCACTAGTGGATTGGAAGGAAAGGGGGGGGCGGTGGATTTACTTTTTATTTCTTGCTTCTCCATTTCATCTTCTGGATAATTATGATTTGATATTACCATTATAAAATTAGCCAAGTTCGAATTAGTGCGGGAATGTGATATTGTATGTTAGACTTCGGTGCAATTTGTGTTGAATATTATTAGCGTGCATGGTTACTCCGGTACCAGGGTTAGTCCGTGAACACTGTTGTATTAGTCAAGTTGCCCAGATTACCCCTCCTAGCGAATAAAAAATCGCAAACCGTTCACGGAATAACTTCTCTTTCGCAAGCCTTGGGCTTGGCTGCATACAAACTACGGCCAGTTATTAGGAGTGTTCACGGACTAACCATAGTACCCAAGTGCAGAACTAGTATTTACGATATCACGGCTGAAATTAGCGCTGGCCATTAGGGCCGCAAGGTTGAGACCTGCCCGGGACGGCGAGCTATTGATCGAGGGGACGAGGGTGTGAATTTCGCTCGCAACCGCAGTGGGTATATATGTAGTCCACTCGGGAAGCTTCTGTCATAGAGGGTAGGGTAACTTGGTATACCTAAACTTGGAGCCCGCGATATTATCACTGGCGAGGGCGTTTGTGATATGCACTACTCCTAGAGGATAGTTTCGTGGCGTCGGCCACAGTGGCTTGTGGATCTGAAATGGCGGTGTTATTACGGCAGCACTTGGAGTCTCGTGGGGGGCAGGTATTGTACCCCGGCATAAAGAACCGAACATCACAATGCAACGGCTGGCACTCCTTTGCCAACACCCTGCTTAACAAATAACTATCAAAGCCCCAGCCAAAAAAATATTTAAAAATAAAATAAATATATAATTCTAATTGGCACCCTGCGTGTCATCCATCTGTTCTATTCAGTTTTTTTTGTAGTGGTAAAAGGTATGGTGTATCTGAGAGTGAGGGGGCGGGGTTGCGATGCTATGTGGTGGAGCGTTGCAGCGCCAAATGTTCGGTTCCTTAAACTTCCTTTTGCTAATGTGCAATACAGTAGCACCGGAGGACAGAAGTGCATGAGTTTTTCCGCAGTGCAACCATCGAAAAAAAAAATCATCCCATCCAAAATAAAGCACACAAAGCACCAATCATCACCACCATGTCTCTATGTACCCCTCACATAGTGTCCCTACATGCTTTAGTCAAGTCTCTCTTAGAACTAGCAATTTCTTCTAGAAAAAGTGGGAGTCGGGCTAGGACTGTGGAGCCCCAGGTCCACCACATACATATCAGCTGATGGGTTGCCGGGTAACTTAACTTGCTCTCTGGAGCAGTCTTGCCTTGTGGTGCACCTATTTCCACCATTTCCAGGCCCAGAAGAGTACGTTTATACAGGGTAATGCAGGGCATCCGCAGCCCCATCAGTACTCGAGTATTCTTTCTTTGGCATGTGCGGGTATGTTGTGTTGCTGGCACTACGCTGGATTTTGGCTTTGCCGGTAATAAAGCAACCACTTCCTTGGCGATGGTTGCGTTGTACGAAAACTCATGCACTTCTGCCCTCCTAATACTAGAAACTCCTAGGAAGTCTGGATCTTAATCCCATCGTGTTACTATCTAAATCCGGGATGATATTATCCCGGCTAAGATTAATCGACTAGAAGGGCGGAAAGGTCATCGAAATACGGTAATAATAGCACTGTGAGCTCCTTGTTTTGTTCTCATACCGATACCGTACTCGTATTTTTCTCAAGTGCCGAAGCGGGTCGGGGCTTGGCATGCATAAGAATTATGAGATTTCAGTGGTTGATCAGAGGCATTCAGCCCCAGGGTTGAAAAAAGGTTGTGCACCAACTCCTATGCTAAGATGCAATCAATCAGCCAAGACAATGAATGATTGTTTATGACTGCATAAGAGGCACATGTGCAACCACGGTCTATAGATCTTTGGTCCAATCATTACCACCTTGCTAGATCGCATAGTTTAATGTCTACAGGGAAGAAAAAAAACACCATTTTTAACAGTCAGAATCATCTTTCTTTAGTGACTAACTGGCAAGCTTCCTGCATTCCGTAGTGGTTTTTTGGCCTCTATCCAGCATGCAATACGGCTGATTTTGGAGAACGAGGAGGATGGAGATTCCGGTTCAACACTTTTTTGGCCCCGGGGCTGAACGCCGCTATTTCAACGACTTGATGCAACCATGGTGCGCCAAGATTGACAGATGGCGTTCTCGAGGGGCCAAGCACCACTTTAATCTCATACGGTAGTTGTCATGCGCGCTGAGCCTGGCACGGTTCGTTATATACGAAAAAAATACGGTATTCTGAATGATTAGCTATGAAAAGCCTGCCAGCCGTTCACAGATATCTACAGGCTATGTGGAAATCTACAGGTCATGCAGTCCAAATTGAAATTTTGAATAACCTCGCTGCGGCGATGGCCGAGGTATCTTCAGAGTTTTGCCCGGCGGTTAGCGGGGCGCCCTCATGCTTTGCGACGGCCGGTTTGGTTGACAGGGCTGACTCAAACTTCCAAAAACCACGGTCTGACTGGCCGGACTGCCGACCTATGGTCTGGACTATGGTCTCGGTTGACCGCTTGGGATCACTGAATACCATAAAAACTCGAATATAAGGCCGGTGTGCTATGCAGTTGAAATCCCCCCTCTGGGGTAGGGGTACGCGAGCCACAGCGAACCCCTCAGCCGAGGCGAAAAAAAGAAAGATACACAGCGCTTTACTCCGAGAGGCAATTGCAACAAAATAGCACAACGGCCTTATATTCGAGTTTTTACGGTAAATGTTTTACCATCTTCTGGATCAAGTTCTTGAGGAGAGGCGTCCTGGTCGATGGTTCCAAGAAATTAACAGATTACCGATACCCGCAAAAAACCATTTTTTTCTCCTGTAGGAACTGGTCCGTGCCCTATGACAACATTTCCTTTTGGTAGAGGAGAAGGCTCTCCCTTGACCGACGTTGATTTTATTTTTCTCGTAATTTTCTGACGTTTGTAAAAAGGACTTGCATACGCCTACATTTAGTAGGTAAGCAAATAGCGTCAGTAGTAGCAAGCCATAAGAAAGAAAAATATGGTTGATGTATACAGCACTAACAAGTTCCCTTACCAAAAGTGCTGGATAAATTCCTTGCCTGAGACAATCTGAAATATACCCGTAAATTTTTCAAAAAACCAGGGAAGCATCCAAAAGTATAGAGGGAATATATTTGATAGATTTTTGGGCCAAATCCGACCAACCCGCTCGGTCAGAGTCCCCCTCTCTTCACAGAAAGGCACTAGTATTTCATGTTTTCCTAGGTTCTGGGAGAGTTGCCTTGGCAGCATATGCGGATCTAGTCATATGTGAACACAACTGCCATTGCATAACGCCGGAATTCAGCCTTTTTGCCAAGATCTTGGTACCATGCAATAGTGCTCGTGTTCACAAACGTTAGGACATTATGAGTGGAAAGTTAGGCTTTATGGAGGAGTACGAATAAGGATATGTGATGTAAGAGGAATCATCCTGGGAAATTTGCCCTCTCGTATTCCATCAGTGATTCTATGTGATGATTTGCTGTTAAAGCAGAGTGATTTTATCACTATACTTAGCTAACTATCGTGACACTTAGGGTGGTGATAAGCCCTAGGGCAACTAAAAAAAAGCTTTACAAAATATTGTACTCGAGTATGTGCGGCGATCACTGGACAACAATTTTTGGGATTCTTATATGGACACCAGAATATTCTTGTGCCATGTAGTTGAGACATCAATGGAGGATAGAAGTTCGGGAGATGCCATGTTTCAGACACTGAGAGGTCTCTGTCGCTGAGAACTAGCTTATTTGTGGGGTCTTGTACTAGCGATGAATACGAGCATAATCAAGCGGATTACGGGGTTATCGATCTTGATTTAATGTGAGATGAAATGCAGGAGCCCTGATCGAGTGATTGATTATGACAAGTACTCGGGTATCATCGATGATAATCAATTGCCATCGATGGTGTTCCAACATGATCGATTTCTTGTGCATTACGGTAGCAATCTTTATTCAATTTTGTTGACACAACCATGTATCCCACACCCAGAATTCCCCCTAATCGTTAGAGGCACCTACTCCATTGTCGATCTAGTATATAATAGAAATCTATTACTAATCCGGAGCCTTTTTTACTATTCCATTGACTCTCGAAATCGTATATAGAGTCTATTAGTTACCATAGCTTGAAGGGTGATGGAAGTAAGGACCTTCCGATTTCCCGTACTTTTATATATATATATAATATTATTATGGAACTATCAGTTATTTAGGTATATGCACAGCCTAATAGCATTACAAGATTGGGGCAAGTCAATCCAACTTGCCCATCCTGTGGCATACCTAGAAAGCTCCACCGGCGTGGTCGATATCACGGAAACAAAGTCACCTGAGAACTCTGCCAGCGTACCGCTATTTCTAGTAGTGTAAAAAATGCTCGGGTCGGTTTCCAGAAAGTTGGTTTGTTGAGGAACTGACCATGTAAGTCATGCGTGATACCCCGATTATCTTCTGAGGTGAGATAGACTCCCTTTATGCCAGTTCCTCATACAACTTATCACAGGGTTGAATGGTTAGCGGTCCTGATTGGGCATGCTCGAGTATGATCTTGCTGCACTAGTTGTCTAGTAGGTCGATGAGATAACGAGGGTATTCCTCTATCGTGTCGTGATCGAGGCAGCCTCTTGTTGAGATGATTGGGCATGATCTAGTCTAGCATAATTTGAGCATAATCTGATCATGTTTAGCACTAGTGTCTCGTATAGGTTAATGTAAAAACCGAAATAATTGAGAATCACTCTACGACGTCCAGAATTTCCCCTTTTGGATTAGGGGGAGAACACACGGGGGGAATATTCTCTTGCAGTCCCCACTTGAGACAAGGAAAAAGAAAAAATACCCCAGACCTGAGTAGGAGAGACAACTCGAACCTCCTAGCGAGATTCTCAATTGTTTCAGTTTTTACGGTATATAATATGGGAATGTTAGGCTTAGGGTTGGAAGAAGAGTCCCGGTACTGGCACTGCTAGGGTGCCCGCTTAGCTTCTTATTACAAGGCAACTCCATTCCTGAGAGCCGTTACGATATTGTGTATGTAGCAAGCCTCGTGGTAAAACTCGCTTTCTCTTCTAGTAGGCATTTCTAAGGGCAGTTGCCTTCAACTTTACCCCCCTAGCGGTGCGTTCTCTCTATTGGGGTGCTTTATAAAGTTTTCACATCGTACTCTTGATAACTAATTATAGGAAGCATTAGGCTTTTTCTTACATTAGGACTTCGGCTAGTGGAGGTGGTTGTGTAGTAACCGTTGGTCGGGGACCCCACGTCTAAGCAATTGCCATAGTGCTGTTGAGGGAATACCGTAAGGGCTGAAATAAGGGAGCAATGTGTTATACAGCTCGGAATTCCCTACTTTGAAAAAAGGGCGAACTGCACAAGAAAAAAAGGAAGCTGCACAGCCGCCCTAAAAAACGCAAAGGCAAAAAAACACGAAACCTTACCAGTAGACGCAAGCCGAACGACATAGCAGATCTTTCGATCATGATTATTACAGTTCCACGGCACCATAATGAACATTCATAAGCGATATAAATTGTGGGGCATAACAATGAGCTAATAAAGTGGGGTTATGCTGAAATGGTTTTTTACGACCCCTCCTTCTTCGTGTTTTAATTCTAGTAGGTAATTCTTGGGCTTAAGTTACCAAAGGTTCAACCTAAGCAGATAAAATAAAGAAAATGCTTCGCTGTATGTAGAGAATTGCAGTTTCGTGTATGGATAGCTGTACAAACTGTATTTGCAGAGCCAATGGGAGCTGGTGTGTCCTTGCAGACTCCCCTCCCAAACCTAGACATGAGATGTAGGAAACCCTCGGTTTAGACAGCAAGGAGAAGCTCGGATTCCTTGGGGAAAAGGGTTGCAAGAACAGCTCTAGTTTTCTCAGCCGGAGAGCTGACTGGAATTGGGCGAGCGCAGCCTTATCCTCCTATGGGGATCGATTCACCCCATTTCTCTTCTTTTTTCTGAATGGAAAGTGAGCTCTTCAGCAATTTTCAGACCATTATACCCTTTATCTTCGTGGCCATTCCAACATTCTAATTTAAGAGACTGTAAAAACACATCATGCACAAAAGTAGGGATACCCGGTTGGGGAGGTAGGCAATCTATCTCATTTATGGTTTCAATCTGTATTCGTATGCATACAGACTGATTGAGGTTGCTTGTTTAACTCAGACTTCCACACATGGTGTGAGTTCATTTGGCCCATAGGGCAGGGCGGTGCTAATTGTGCTAATATTACTGAGGTGCTTCACAATATCGATGTTCCCCTCAAATGAATGGAAGTTATAATTGCAGTAGCTATATCAAATTCTACCTGCTTGTAGCTCAGATTTCAAGTATAAAGCAACCCCCCTCCCTCCTCTGTCCCGCATTATCACTACCACTAGCTTCTCTGACTATCCATTAACCGCTTTAACATCCAGTCCCTAAGCCTATTTCCATCTTCACCCCCCTTTTATTCAAAATGCACGCTGAGGTTTTCCTCTCATACTTTTTGGCCACTATTCTCGCTGTCGGGGTCATCGCTACTCCTACTCCCGCCGATGTCGAGGGTGCCTCCACGACTGGTGTTAACACCTTGTTCGAAAAAGTGGAAAATGTGGCCTCTTTAGGACCCCCGGAACCCCGCCCTAGTGAGCCCGTTATCACTCCTAAAGCAGGAGACGTTCCCACTACTTGCCCCATTGTGGTAGCTAGAGACCTAGTAAGTATAACACGATCCTCTATTAATTGGATCCGGCCGACAGTGACTAACTCCCATAATAGGAGAGCCTGGAAAAGAGAACCCTTGGGTGTGTTACGGCGACTATTGACCCGTACGTGATACTTTACTCTGTATTCCCCTTTCCCTTTAAACCTAATCAAGCTACTCTAGTAATTTCGGTGGTATGTCTGTATACGCCTGCGGTCTCCCCAATGGCCATTGTATCAACTTGAGCCCTGACTGGAGCTTGAACATTAGCTCCTTCCGCCCTGACTCATGTATTATCACCCTATCCCAGAACTCCTCTGATGACCTCTACTGATATCCTCTCTCACAAGATACCTTCTGCAAAATTTTCACTGGGCCGAACTGTTCAGGCACTTCGTCTTGTATGTTTGGTTACCCCGGGCATGGGAACCTCGGAAAATGGGATAACAACATGAGATCAATCAAGTGCTGGTGGTAGTGGACGGATGCAAGGTTTCGCGACTGGGTAAGAAGGCATATGCCGGCATTTGTGCACATGTTGGTGGTATACCTTTGATTCTTGGTTCGTCTGGTTTGAGGCGAGGGGTTGCTATTTCTTAAGTAGTTAGTTTCCATTTTTCTTGAAATCAATATGGTTTGGCCACCTGTATTAAATTATCCAATTGTGATATTGAATATACGTGATAACCTTTGGTGATGTAATGAGCGCCTTGCAATCTTTTGCCCCATTTGCCCGGGTAAAGGTGCATCAGTCGCCCGTTCCAAAGGGCTAACATTAAGGACGCATGGAGAATGTTTTTTTACCTCTCGAAGAACCCGTGTGTCTCGTATGACAGCATTTTTTTTCTTTTTCCGGACCCCTCCTTCGCTAATACTCATTCCATTTTTCAGAGTTTGGCCTTGTAGGGAGCTCGGGCAAGAGTATGTGGCTCGAGAGGAGTCGTCGGCCGATATTTAAGTGGTTATATTCCACGAATGATTCTATGGTACGTTGACAAAATTAGAGGCACTCAGCCCCGGGGTTGAAAAACAGATATGCAGGTTTTTCGAATCGAAAACCCCCGGTGCGTGTAACGCCTTTTTGCATACAAAACTAGCTGATCGACTAGAAACTTGGCACTCGAAAAACACGGTTTCAAGCCCAGGGCTGAACGCCTCTATTAACCGCCCACCAATCATTGACAGCAACGGAACCCTCATTATCATCCCACACTTTTAACACCACATACCGGAGTTTATCTAGATCGGATATTAGTTTCAACTATGTATCCTACTACGTATTAACATTCTTAATTTATATTTCAGTTTTCATGATAGTAGGGCTAGGCTGGGACCGCCGGGCCCTATACGCTAGGCCATTCTTAGTATAGTGAGACACACGTGATATCGGCTACTTATGTGGACAGCAGGGGAGATGGCAGGACGGCCGGAATTGCGCGGGGGACTACAGGGAGTATCAGAAGACGGTAGGGCGTGGGTGAGGACGGCGGGAGGGGAAACAGACGGCAGGTATTTACGAAGGCGGCGGGGCACGTGTTGACAAAAGTGAGAGGGACCACAGGGGACGGCCGGGGATGGGTCATGAGGGCAGGGGGTGGATAATGACGGTCGGGGGCATGTAACGACGGCCAGGGGTGGGTGAGAACCGCCGGGGCTGAGTAAGGACGGCTGGGGACGGCGGACAAAGTATGAGTGATAAATGATGATGCCCCGCAACCGAGATAATAAATAATAGGAAAATTCCACAGGGCCCTGCGGGGCCCGGTAGGCAGGACCAGACTGCTCAATCTAGGTTGATGTCCATGACTATCCCTGACTAACTTGGGTGGTCCGGACTGTCCGCTTGCGAACCGTGCTATACTACAAATTATGTGTGGAGCGACCATATGGTTGCCGATGAACTGTCTCCACTCCTAACCTGGCTATCACCCCTGAATCCCAGCTTACGACATTCCGAGATTCAATAGCGCCTCGTCAACGAGGTTGGGTAATGGTTAATGGTGACTGAGGAATTTTGAAGATGGTGTGGCTCGAGTAAGGAAGGTGAAGGCAGTGAGGTAGTTTTGTTTTGTTATGGAAATCATGGGGTCGGAGAAAGACTTTGATTAGGTAGTACGGGTTATTCCCCGGAGAGAAGTGAACCCGTGTTCACAAACCGCGATGGCAGTTCGCTGGTAGTGGACAGGCTGTGCGATCAGGCCAGAGGACAACACGCAGCCGTTACCTGCTTTTACTTCAACCATGAGGTGCGAAAGGAGCAGACGGCTACCAGATGACCTGTGTAGAATCAAAGTCAGGCTGTGCGACTTAGATGAAAAGGGGTAATTAGGAATGTGAGGCTAAACATTTCTCAACAAGACACTAGCTTAGGGATGACGCAAGTCCTGGGGTTCATAGCACTTTTGGAAGATATGAGTGATATCGTGTGATTTAATAAAGATAGGTGACAATTCTTTGGGCATTATTTTGGGCTTTTTCGGGCTATACAGCCCAAACTCCCTGACGCCAGGCCCGGGCCAGCCCAATCAGCCCGTGCCCAATTGCGAGGCTTGGATCAACCGTCAGGATTTTACGCAGCGGAGTGGAATAGCTTAAGTTAAGACACAAAGTTTATATTATGCAAAGATGAAGATTGTTGGAAATGCTGTTCGGCATGCTACAGTTTCTTTTGTTTCATGAAAGCACGGAGAATATGAAAGATGTTTCATTGACGGATATGAGAATGGAAAGCATAGAAGGCTACGGAAATGGAGGAAGTCTTTGTGATGTATTTTCTTTTGTTCAGGGATAACGCAGAATGTTTCTTTCTTTTGTTGGTTTGAGGGATAGACAAGGATATGAAGAGACATGTGTGGAAGAAAGTGGAAACGAGTGGTGATGATTGGATGACCGAAGAGAGTGTTTTTTTTTTTTTATATATACACCTGTTATTACGACTAGTTTAGCAGGTGAGCCAGTCATAGCACAACGAATAGACCTATCTTGCTCGCTATCGTTATTCTCTTCCACTACTACCCTTTTGGTGCCGTATTCACTCTTATTTTTGTTAAGGTTATGAGCCCGGCTCATAGCGCTCTATAATACCAATACGAAGAACCATCTTCAACTATCATTGAACAACGATCATGCCTATCAATACTGGTAATGAGGTCAACATTTTGGCCTCACTAGGTATCAACCCACTCTCAAAAGCCGCTGACTATAGAGAATGGCGATTAGCAGTAATCGACATATTAGCAGAGAAGGGAAACTGGCCACTCGTTTCCAGCACTTTTACCCGTCAGGAAAACGATACTACGAAGGCTGCACAATGGGATGAGAAAGCAGGTAAAGCCCGTGGAATGATTGGACAGCTAATGGATAGCGCACATAGGGAACTAGACGCCGAAGACCGCAACCCCACTTCGCTTTGGAATAAGTTAGAAAAACAATATGCTAGAAAGGACCAAGCACGGATTTGGTTCTTGAAGGGGAGTTATCAAAGGTAGAGTTCCGCAATAATGATCTTGTGGACTATATTGCGACTCTAGAGATGCTCTTCCATCTGCTGGTGGCCGCCGGTGAGACCCAAGTGGAAAAGGATAAGAAGTCCCTACTTCTCGCAAACCTTCCAATTGAGTATCATCCATTTCGCACCTCAATTTGCAACAACGAAGACTACGATACTACTACATACGATAAGATCTGTGACCGCCTCGTACTTGAACAGCAGGAGTTAACTGGTAGTACGAAGCAGAGTGACGAGAGCAGGGAAAGTAACACTTTTCTGGCTGGGAAAAGCGGAGGATGGAAGGGGAAGGGAAAAGATTACGGTAATGCTGGGCAGAAAGAGAAGGGTCCTATCCCATTTGGGGGGGTGGATAAAGACAGCTGCTTGTATTGCAAGGAGAAAGGGCATTCGGCACGGAGATGTCCTACAAAGAAAAGGGATCAGGACAAGAATAGTGGAGTAAGAAGGAATGCAGGCCGCGATACTAGGTCAAGCGCAAACACCACATCAGCCCGTGAAAACCTTCAAGCGTGGACCACAATGGATCCTGTGTCAGCAAAACAAGTTCAATCAAAGTGGGTCCTAGACTCAGGAGCAACACATCATATGACTGCCGATAAAACTCTCTTTGAATGATTAAATTCAATTCGTACCCCAATTCATATCGCAAAAGGCTCGGAAATGATCGCAATGGGGGAAGGTGATATTGTCCTAGATCTCGAGGTCAATGGTACGGTAAACCAGGTGAAGCTGAGAAAGGCACTCCAGGTACCTGATATGGGACAGAGTGGGCTGCTATCAGTGCAGTGTATCCAGGCTGCTGGGGGAATTATCAGCTTCGGGGTTCCTGAGAAAGATGTTGTTAGCATCTGCCATGGAGAGAAGCTTGTGGGAATGGCACGACTTGAGAACAATCCCTATGTTCTTCAAACGCCCAAAAGAGAAGCCCAGCAGGCGAAGATTCAATAAACTCATGCAACGTTGATTGAATGGCATAAGAGACTGGGACATATAGGTTTTGACAATGCCAAGTGGCTTGTAGATCAAACACCGGGAATGGCGATTGATGAGAGCCGCACTAACCCAGTCTGTCTTAGCTGTGTTGCGGCAAAACAAACCAGAACACCAAATTCCTCCGCGGCAACCAGGATTACAACAGCACCACTACAACTAATTCATTCAGATGTCGCCGGACCAATGAAGACCTCGTCTCTCGGAGGAGGAAAGTATTTTCTTTTATTGATGGACGATTTTTATCGCTTTACTGCCGTTTTTACCTTGAAACAAAAATCGGATGTCACGGAAAAGTTCTTGGAGTATAAGGTTTATGCAGAGAACATGCAGGGAGAGGGCATAAAGGCTTTGAGGAGTGACAATGGGGGCGAGTATACATGCTACCGGTTCACAGAAATTTTAAAAGAAAATAGGATCACTCACGAAAAGACAGTTCCATACTCGCCAGAGCAAAATGGTGTGAGTGAGAGAGGAAATCGAATCTTGGTTGGGCGCGCAAAAGCTATGATGGTAGATAAAGGCCTCGCTGAGGAATTATGGGGTGAAGCTATACGAACCGCCGTCTACGTCAAGGACGGTACACCTACCTCAGGTATCGCCATGGGCAAAACACCAATTGAGTTATGGACGGGTAGTCCACTTCCAAACATAACACACTTAATCCCATTCGGTACCCCCGCATTCCGTCATGTTCCAAAGGAGAAACGAACGAAATGGGATAACAATGGGGAGAAGTGTGTGCTTATTGGCTACGAGGGGACAAATCAGTACCGGGTGTTCATTGGGCCTAAGATATATGCTGCTCGGATATTAGGATTGTGGGCAATAGGAATGAGGACAAGAAAGAAGGAAAGGACGGGGAAGAGGAAGGTCAAGAGCTAGGCGAGAGTGGGTTTGATTTGGCCTCAGAGTCAGAAGCAGAAACAGGAGAGCAAGAGACTGCCGATGGGGATGTATTAGCAGATGAAATACAGGATAGTGAACGAGACAAAGCACCGCTTGAACCTCGCCGATCCGGAAGCAGCACAGCAGGCCAATTCTCCTCCACAGGGTATCATGACGAAGCCTTCCTAGCTCGGCTCGATCCTGATGTACCTGCATCCTCTACTGAAGTGATGGGTTCACCATTACAAAGGGAGTGGAAGAAGGCTATAGAAGCAGAATTAGAGTCTATAAAGACGAATGAGACTTGGAAGATAGTGGAGCTACCAAAATCTCGAACCCCGATAAAATGCAGATGGGTCTCCAGGATCAAGAGGGGAGCTGGGGGTGAGATCATTCGGTATAAGGGACGAGTAGTGGCAAAGGGGTTTACACAAAGGTACAGGATAGATTATTTGGAAACATACACCACGGTAGTCAAGCTCACCTCACTCCGAATTCTCTTTGCCATCGCTGCAGCACGAAACTACAAAATTGATCAGACCGATATCAAAACTGCATACATGTTGGGAACGCTCGATGAGGAAATTTACATGGAGATACCGGAGGCAGTAGACGTCAAGGAAGGAGTGGGAGGAGCAAAAGGTCAAAAGGTTTGCATATTGTTGAAAGGATTGTATGGGTTAAAGCAGTCAGGCAGGATATGGAATAAAGAGTGGGATCGCTATTTGGTAGGAAAGTGTAGATTCAAGAGGAGTATGGAGGACTACGCTGTGTACTTTAAGGGTGAGAAAGAGGAACCGTGTTGGGCATTAATATGGGTAGACAATGTGTTATGGATTGGGCCAAGAGGAAAGGTGGACGAAGCGAAAGCTAGTTTGGGAAAGTACTTTCCCGTCACCGATCTCGGAAATGCGCATTTCTTCTTATGTATAGAAATCAAGCGAACGCCAGGAACTATCGCACTCAATCAGGTAGCATATACCAAAAAGATTTTGGAAAGGTTTCAACAAGCCAACTCACATCCGGTATCAACTCCTATGAATCCAGGTACTAGACTTCTAGACACTGCTGAACCGCTTGATGACGAATCCACTTATCCCAGCATTATCGGGAGTCTTATGTACTTAATGCTATGTACAAGACCCGATATTGCATATGCTGTTGGTGCTCTGAGCAAGTTTAGTAGCAATCCCAAGAAGAGCCATATGCTTGCCGCCTGCCACCTCCTCCGATATGTCAATAAGACGGCATCACTAAGTTTTCATTTTGAACTCTTCCAAAATACTACCACCTTATGTCCCGTGCTCTATACTGACACCGATTGGGCTGGGGATCAAGAAACACGGCGAAGTACAGGTGCCTATGTGTGCATGCTTACAGATGCTACAATGTCCTCCAAGTCAGCAGTTTCCTGGTCAAGTAAGAAACAACAAACCATTGCCTTATCGTCGACCAAAGCTGAGTACATGGTACTCACTCAGGCAGCCAAACAAGCGATTTGGGTCACCAGATTTATGACTGAGTTGAGTGCGAGCAGTATGGAAGAAACCCCAAAAGGCACGACACTGTATGCCGACAACTAAGGCTCAATGGCACTTGCCCACAACCCTGAGTTCCACGTAAGAACTAAACATATCGCAATTCGAGAACACTACATCCGGGAGAAGGTGGCTACAAGAGAGATTCAGCTAGAATACCTGCCGACTAGTGATATGGTTGCGGACTGTTGAACCAAAAGCTTAAGCCGTGAGAAGTTGGAATTGTTTCTCAAAGAGATGGGCATCTATTAAGTGGGAGCCTACCTCGCAGAGTGGGAGTGTTGGAAATGCTGCTCGGCATGCTAGAGTTTCTTTTGTTTGATGAAAGCACGGAGAATATGAAAGATGTTTCATTGACGGATATCAGAATGGAAATCATAGAAGGCTACGGAAATGGAGGAAGTCTTTGTGATGTATTTTCTTTTGTTCAGGGATAACGCAGAATGTTTCTTTCTTTTGTTGGTTTGAGGGATAGACAAGGAGATGAAGAGACATGTGCGGAA
>Ga0307507_10005948_pt1 | contig 19374 bp, 20 predicted proteins | sample 7_EM_MG_FD_207223 | JGI IMG/M metagenome (GOLD analysis project Ga0307507, IMG submission 207223) | Populus trichocarpa ectomycorrhiza microbial communities from riparian zone in the Pacific Northwest, United States - 7_EM | ecosystem: Host-associated > Plants > Roots > Unclassified | place...
GGAGGACGGGGGGGGAAACTTTTCTGTCGTTTTATATCCGGTTTTATTATGCTCTTAGGATTTGTTTGTTTATTCGTTTGTTTTGTCTTCACTCTCCTCGGGGTACTGTGGGAGATTGTTGTTTTTACATCTGGGGCTGTTGGGGGGTATGGGGAGGGGGTTTCTTCTTTTTTTTTCTTTGCAAAAAAAAACTGCTCGTTGAATTGTTGGGGCTTCTCATATAGAGCTGAGTTAAATTTATATACTCGCCGTCAAAAGCTTCCCTCTAATATGCTGTACTCGCGGGGTTGGGATATTTTTGGCTGGATCATATTTGCTGGGGATTTGTCTTGGGTTGTGTGCTGGGATGTCTATAGCACGATTGGTGAGTATGCTGCACGAGTAGTGGTCGAATATCGGGGAATAATTGCGATGCTCTTAAGGTCGGTAATGTGGGGGTGAAGGGTAATGCAAGAATTACATATAATAATAATATTATGTGATAAACTAAGAGGATATATTCATTTACTACTTGTAGCTGTAGGAATCTTGATTTGACCAAAGCTGTAGGCAATTCATTGTAACCTGTAAATCCCCCCCTTAGGAAAAGGTTCCATATATTTTTCTTCCGCAGCGAGGCAACCTTCACCCCTCCACACCAATACCACCCGCACGGCCACCACACACCCCCTCCTTCTTCTGTAGCTCGTCTTCCAAAAACTTCACGATATACTTATGTCTATCAAACCCCGCACTCTCAGCACTCCCTTTCCTAGCCACATCCAGTGGAGTCAGTCCCGCGTTATCGGAACTCGACACATCTGCTCCGAGCCGCAACAGCAACTCGACGCCATGCTTCCTGGCTCCGCTAGCTGCGACATGCAATGGCGTCCAACCCAGGTTATCCGCAGCGGATAAGTCTGCACCGTTTTTTGTCAGGAGCTCGAGAATCTCCTCCGTTGGCCCATCCAGCTCAAACGCATTCGTAGGCCCGCTTGCGTCAACCAGGTGGTGAACCGGTGTCCGCCCTAGATTATTGCGTGTGCAAACATCGGCACCTTTCTGGATCAACAGGCGTGCGGGCTCGATATTATTCCACCGGACTGCGGCTTGGAGCGGTGTTCGCCCGTGTGTGTCTCGGCAAGTGATGTCCGATCCTTTGTCAATGAGAGTGCGGGAGATCTCGATGTTGTCTGTTTTGACGGCTATGTGGAGGGGTGTTTGGCCCTTGTTGTTTTGGAGTGAGAGGTCTGCTCCTTTTCCAACGAGGGAGTGAAATATGTCGATGATTTCTCGCTTGACGGCTATGTGCAGTGGTGCGTGGCCCATGTTGTCTTGGATCGTAATGTCAGCGCCCTTTTCTAGGAGCAGGTGGGCGATTTCTTGGTATCTTCTGTCGATGGCCCAGTGCAGTGGCGTTTGGCCTATCTTGTCCTGAGCTGAAACGTCGGATCCATTGTTGATCAAGGTGCGAGCGACCTTGATATTCTCCGTATCCACCGCAAGGTGTAGTGCCGTTCGGCCTTCGGCGTCTGGAACGGAGGTCTCTGCTCCTTCCTTAATCAAGGCATCGGCGACCGCTGGGAGATCTCTCTTGACTGCAATATGTAAAAGTGTCTGCCCCATACTGTCCTGAACGAGGGTGCTTGCCCCGCCCCTTTCGATCAGGAAATTAGCGACAGCAGTGTCTTTCCTACTAAGCGCAGTATGCAGCGGTGTCTGTCGCGCATTATTCAACGTAGAAACCCTAGCTCCCCTGTCAATTAGAATCTCGGCAATTCGCGCGTCGGAGGTGATGTGCAGCGGCGTGTCCCCCAAATTGTCTGGGGTAAAGATATCGGCTCCCCCGTCTATCAGAAAAGCAACGATGTCGGGGCAGTTCCATCGGGCAGCCATATACAACGGTGTGTGGCCCTTGCCGTCCCGCGTATGGCCGGAAATAGTCGCCCCCTTCTGGATCAGGGCTCGGCTTATTTCGATTTTTCCCTTGTAGAGGGCGACGTGCAGCGGTGTTCGTCCGCCGGCATCAGGGATGGAGATGTCTGCTCCTGCATCGATTAGGATGCGGGAGGTTAGGAGCCTGTCTTGGTGAATTGCCGTATGCAATGGTGTTTGCCCTTCCTTGTCCCTTGTGGATAGCTCTGCGCCTTTACGGGCCAAGATGCGGACAATATCAGCGTCCCCTCTGAAGGCTGCCTTGTGTATCGGTGTCCGCCCCTTGGAATCTCGAGGGGAAATGGGTGCCCCGCTCTCGAGTAGCAGGGAAATCATAGCTCGAGAATCTTGGCCCGGTAGCCCAATTGTTCGGAGGAGGGAAGAAAAGTTGCTGTATCCACAGCTTGCTCGTCTTGAGACAGCCCAATGTAACGGAGTTTCCCCACTCTTATCAGCGGCAGATACGTTGGCTCCTTTGAGAAGCAGAGCTTCTGCCAACTCTGTACTCTGGTGCAGGACTGCCCAGTGCAGGGGAGTTGTCCCATTTATGTCGGTGATAGAGGAATCTTGCCCTGTTTGGAGAAGTTGATGACCAAGTTCGGGGTAGTTGTGCTTTGCCGCTAGATGAAGTGCCGTCTCCATACTACTAGTTATTCCTCCCGTACTATATTCCTTTCGGGCTAGGAACAAAGGGAGTAACTTGTGAAACCCAAAATCACTCTCATTACCCTCAATGATGCCACTGCTCCTTGCACCTCTATCAAGGAGCATTTTGACAACGGTGGCGTTTCTGGAAGAAACAGCATAATTCATTGCTGTCCATCCACGGTTATCCGCGAGTTCAAGTTCCATCCCGTTTTCTAGTAGTAATTCGACCGCATCCGAATGCCCACTTTCTGCGGCGAAATGTAATGGAGTCTTGCCTTTTTTGTCCCGTTCTAACAAGGTTGCCCCATTGTCTAGTAAACAGCGTAGTACCTTCACATGCCCTGCACGGGCTGCAATGGATCCCGGGGTCCGTCCTAAAAAATCCACTGAAGAATGATATGCTCCACGATCTAGCAATAACTGAATTACTTCTGGTCTTCCTCCATAAGCCGCCCAATGCACTTCGGTGGAGTGCACCTTATTCTCTTCCAATGGCTCTCCATCTCTTTCACCCAGTAACGCTTCCACAACTGGTATATATCCAATCATTGACCCCACACGTAAGGGAGTAATTCCTTTCGGAATTCCATGGCCAACGGTAATCCACGATAGGACTTCAACGTACATCGCCAAAGACTTTGGACTTTTGAGGAATTGCAGAGTCATCGCAGTTAATCGCTCGTCTGGCTCATTGCAGCGTAGATGATACGATATATTAGACACAGCATAGCGCAGGAAAGCAAAAGGCGAGCGACGCCAAACGGAACTTTTCAGATTCCTCGTATCACCTGGGATGTGGGAAAGTGATAAATACGCGACGCAAAAGATCGCAGTTCTCATATTTGCCTCTTTCAGAATGGGCGATACTTTCTCGTCAACGAGGTATTGTTTGATCGTGTAGTGCGCTAATCCGATTGTTTTACTATGGTGATCGATCTCAACTAGGCCTCCGCATATATCGACTAGAGTTTCTGCGCTTGTGACGTTTAGGGGATCGGGCTCTAATTCCCCGGGAACTACTGCGAGGGCCTCCTGCAGCTCGTTGATGCGAAGGGGAGTTGTGGCGCGGGAGAGCAGCGCGAGCACGTCCAGGGCAAGGCCGTCGTTCTCGTCTCGAGCTCTGATACCGTCTACGACTCTTTTGTAGCATTGCTCTAGAGCGTCAACTCTGCTCGAGGGATTTTTTAAGGTCTCTATGGCGTTTAGCAGTTTCCTCGCATTGATCTTCTGGCTGAGGAAGTCGAAATGGAACTTGGCGAGTAGAAACCTGTACGCGTTAATAAACAGGTGTTTTAAAAGAGTTGGAAAATTTACACACATTTCTCCGGCACTATTTCTAACCTCAGGGATTATCTTGTCTTTGTATCGTACCATCAGTGGGGGGGTTTTTGTTGGCCTGAGTGGTCTAGTTTGTTCAATTCTTGCCTCGAGATATGCACTTATGTCCTCCGGATGAGCAGAGAGTTTTACTTCAACAGCGTCCGTCAGTACATCTTTGAGATCCGCTAATGGCCGACTTATTATGAACAGGAACACTTTCTCTCCTAAGGTTTCTATCCATAGAAGCAGAGAGAGAATCTGTGTTCGAAGGCCTTCCTCGCACTCGTCTATGGCATCGAAAACGAGGAAGATGCTAGGGAAAAGACTGACCACACCACTCAACACGCTGCGTAGTTGATCCTGTGAAGCTTTCTTATCAGGAGCGAGCTTGCTATACAGGCCATTGACAATTTCAGGTAAGGGAGTAGCTGATGGCAACTTGCATAGGAGTTGCTTTACTATGCTGGCCATTATGCGAGTAGGGCTTTGCTGGTCTTGGTAGTTAAAATATATGTATGCGACGCCACCTTCGGTGGCGTCTTCTAGATGGTCAATCACTCGCGAGCTTTTAGGGAATTCATTAGTTGTGGAACACTAAATTTTGAGAATATCAAGAGAACCTCAAGAAAGTTTTTCCTGCTCCGGCTAATTATTACAAGATGCTTTATCAGCTTAAATTACTGATTCCGGAGACGGTTTCACCTTACCTATTCCTAGTCCGAGAAGTATACGGGAAGATACACCCCTTTTCCAGTTAATAAAGTCTTCGCTTCTTAACAGCCATTCTCCTGTCCCTTCTTGTCTGTTGTCTTGGATTAGCTGGTGCTTTTCCTTGAAGTCGTCTGAGTGAAGCCATTTAAATTTGAGGACCTCCCGACGCTTTTTTTCTGGGTTGTTATGCTTAGTTAGTTGCAGTTTTGCGGTGCTAGATGGGTTTCCTACCAGCCTCACGATATTCCAGTGAATCGGTAATTTCTTCAGTAGCATTATATATTTGTGAAAGGTCAGAATCTACCTTCCGAGCCAATTGAAGAACTTCATGCGATGCACTCCTTTACTAACGTGTTAGAAAAAAATTCCAATTTATTCGGCACAGATCGGTGTGGGGCGAAATCGCGTTGATGCACCTCAGCAAAGATGGGCTAGTGAAAATCTGATCAAGGTATCTCTGCTGACAAAAAATTGGCGTTTCTGTTGACTTACAAACTATCAGCCTGAAGACCCAGCAAAATTGTGCTCTTCATCCTCTGGATCCCAAGGAGATGTTTGGTTGTCTCGGCCTCAGACAAGGGCCATGTGAGCCTCCCGACCTTCCCGTGGAACCCTCTCGCCTCAATCCTCTTTTGTAGTCCATCCGCTAGCTCTTGAAGCTCGCTTTGACACATCTCGATGACACCCCCTTGCTTCGAGAATTCCTGAAGTAATGGAATAGGTTGCGACCTTAGGGCAAGGACCCGTAATTGATAGAGAACTGGGTCGAGTGCTTCAAGCTCTTTCATGATATCTCGCATGGCCTGCGGGGCATTTTTCACACCCCCGTAATAATCATAGATCGAGTAACAGAGTTTCAGGATCTGGGCAGAAACACCAAGAATCCCCATCGCGCCTGACGTGATGCTGAAGGGATCCATGGTGTCGGCAAAGCGGCAAAGTGCGATATGAAGATGAACTCGTTGAGGATATCAAGATCGGTAATGTTTGAAGGGAGGCTGTCTTCAAGCATCCCTCGGGTATGGTTGATGCATGCAGATGTCTTACCTGCCGAATTAGGGTGTGGCTGTGCTTCGTACTACCATGACTCTATGTGGACAAGGTATATATTTGGCACCTGGGGTGAGAATCAGTGTCTGGAACCGACGACAGGCGGCTGTTGATGATATTGGACCAAACGCCGTGATAAAAACCGCCAAATCTTTCTACTAGGTGTAATTGGACCTCCTCTGTTGCCAGGAACTGTTTTGCCATGTTTTTAGCATCTTCAGAGTGGTTTTCTGTGCTGTCGAGTTGATAGTTGGCGGTTGCTGCTTCTGGGCATTTAATCTCACCCCAAGACAGTATAGGCAGGTGGATGACTCAATAGCCACGAGGTGTCACTCGTAACTAGTAACGATACAAGAGTGCAATCAGGATTTCCAACACTCGCTTCAGCATCGAAATGATCGCCGGTGGTGTTCAATTCCTTATTGAGTTAAGTATAGGGGAAGGAAAGTCATGAAGAAAGTTAAGAACGGGAAGTACTCGAGTAAGGAAGTGAGTGGAGAAGGGACAAGAAGGAAGGAAGGAAAACCAAATAGGATAAAGCTTGTCATAGCTTGTGTCCTTTCGTCAGCATATGCGTATTACCGAAGTATCTGCCGAGGGGGCTTCTGCACCTTCCTCCTCGCCAAATAATCCTTCTCCGCCACTGACTCTGATTTCTTCCTAGCTCTTTTGCCCTCACTTTTGCTGTAACCACTTTTTCCTACCCATTTTCAGATCCTGATAGGATTTACACCTGCAGTCCTTGTAATCTTGGATCGACTTTGTTGGAGATATAACCAATCTCCGAATCTGGGCTTTGGAGTCATGGGAATCATGTAATGTATGCTATCATTCCGGGAACAATTTCTTGAGCCTACAGATGTGCTAACGTTCTTGTCCAGCTCCTTGGAAAAGGTCTTCTCATAGCTTGTCTAATCATCAGTCACTGTTTAACCGTGGCAATTTTTGTTACGGTCCTAACGAACTCAAATAGGGCAGTAGCTGCTCATTCAAAAGCATGTTTTTGAGACCCTATCCTTGATCATCAAACCAAATCCCGCAGTGAGCATCAGTTTCTAGTTACTGTAAACACCAAATCACTTGTGAAATCAGAGAGTCTATTTTCACACATGGCGCCGCTGACCCTTCTCGGCTAGGTCCTCAAGGCCTTTTCACTATGCTATGACTTAGAGTACACCCTTTACAAAACTCACCCAAAAAGCACATGAGAAAGAAACTCTCCCCCTAGAATGTCTTCAGTAATTACATTTGGCCCTAGGCCAATAACCACGTGATACGCAATGAGGGGAAGCCTGTTTTTTTTGAGAGTAGCAGTTTGCCCTGGAGTAGGGTTCGCTTAAATTTATTCCCAAGTGAAGCGCTAAGACTAATGATATCGCACCTTCAGTTAATGGGGTCATACAGTCAGTTCAAGTTAACCAAGTAAATTATACTCGATTAGCTGTTGCATTAATTCTCTCATTTGATTGTTAGTTGGGCCTGTGAAAATGGGATCAGAGCTGTGTTTATGAATCTGCAGATCAGGTCCATTATTATGGTTGTGGTTTTTAGTTCTTGCAGATATGTAAATTGAGTTTGCCTTTTCTGCTGAGTTTCAGCTGCCTTAATGACCCTATGAAGGAAGCTGTATTTGTGTCCTAGAACACGTAGGTCTTCTCTCCGGCCTCTCTGCGTCCCTCTCCCCTTCATCTTTTGTCTCTCCTCTAGTTTCTCCTGTTTCTTGTTTCTTCCCTCCGCTTTTTTGTCCTCCCTTTTTCTTCCACTCCCATCTCCTTTCTCCTTCCGCTTCCCACCACTCCCAACTCCTTCCCACCCACTTCCTCTCATCTCCCTCCTACAGCTCCCCTCCTCCCTTTGTTCCCCTCTATTGTACTCCACCTACCCACAATCAGTTCACCACCCTCACTCTTTTTTTCTTTTTCTTTTTTTACCCTACTACACCTGCGGTGTCAATTATATTAGCCAAGGGCTTTGTGGTTGCATCATGAGTATGTGGTGCGGCAGCCACTACTCCGACCCAGGAGAGCTGAGAGCTATTCCGATTCAGGGTAGAAGAGATAGCCCTATTCTCTCCTCAGTTCGCTCTTCATATCAAGGGTATGATAATAGCAGTCACACTGCATATACCCATAGAGATCCCCAAAAAAACGGCTTCGACCCAAGACTCCTACACCTCCGGCATCTCCAAAGCTCCACACTGCACCTATCGATCCACAAACCAGTTTGATCATAGCTACCGGGCTCTCAGCAAGCACTCATTTACAGGCTCCACTCTCTCACACACAGCCAGCTCTTGCTACAATGGATTTACCTTTATGGATAAGAAGTGTTGGTCAAAAGAGGTTAGCTGAGGTGCAAGTGGACAACGAAGGAAGCATCCAATTAGGAAGCATTACCAGTGGAGCCCTTCAGCATTGGACTTTCCAAAACCCTGAAGTTGCCAACAGTGATAATATACGTTACGAGTATAATTACCTTACCGAAAGGTTTATAGTCAAATGTATGCCCACGCCGACTCACGATTCACTGCAACTATACTTTACCGAACACGTTTTAGTCTCCCTTAGTGCACAATTTGGTGCACCCCAGATGAGAACTATGGTTCGTGTCGGTTCAGGTACAAGTATGTCTCAAAATAAATCCCAAATTTAATTTAATTAAACTAATTTGTTATCAGCATTTAAAGGTTTTACCGGAGACTGGAGTGGCTCTTCACAGAAGCTTCCAGATGCCTATATCATGCCCCTCAACAAGAAGTTTCCCACAGTTGTCTGCGAAGCGGGGTTTGCTGAGTCAATGGAAGAATTAAAAGAGGATGCAAAGCTCTGGCTTTTACACACTGGGGGGCAAACACGCATAGTCATTGTACTGTGCTTGACAGAAACCAACCCGAAGACCCGAATACTAGCTGTCAATAAGGAGGCGGAAGAGAATGATGATTGTACAGAGAACACTGCAAGCGACAAGGAAACAACTCTTAGTACCCAAGAGAGCGCCGATGATGAACAAATTCTACTAAATAGTATCGATGAGTCAACTGACCTTAATAATTTGGCCGAACAGTTATTTGTTCTCAATCAAGAAGGAAAGTTGATGCAACCATTAGTGGGAAACCTGAAGGCAACCCTCCATGTGTTCAAAGCTGTTGAGGGAGGTCAGAGCATCGAGGAATCGTTTGTGGCAACCTTGCTCCCACCACCAACTGCCGACTCAGATAGGTCAGAACCAACCGAATTCAGGATAACGATGCAAGATATGCTAGATAATTGTCTCCCTAAGGCAAATGATCCTACCGATGAAATTGCCTTTAGTCTAGCGGTTCTCCAAGAATACATCCAAAGTTCAATTCCCCACACGGAACGTCTACGGGCTGCTGGCCGGGCTGAGAAGCTCTTGAAGGCTCTTGGTGGATTGAATAATGAAGAAACATTTGGGAAAAGAAAACGTCAGCGACTGGGTCCTATTGGTGTCTGGAAATAATGCTATGGTTTTGTATTGGAAGGCCCAGGGGGATGAACAGGCCAAACGCTATTGCTCTGCTATTAGTTTCTTTTTTCTTTCTCCCCTACCCTAAATTCTGTGTCCCACCTTATGTATGAAGACCACCTCTTCTATAGAAGTAGGGCATATTGACAGGTCCCACACTATCAATCATGTGTGGCAATTTAAACTACATTCTCAACATTTGATGCTTGAGTTTCATCTTCTACTTTCAGATTTTCTTGAAGTTTCTGAGATTTTAAATGTGCTAGGCTGTGTCGAGCACAGCCAACAAGCAGGACCTCAGTATTAGAAATCGCAATCTATGCACAAGTAGAGATGTAACTCAGAAGACACTAATAGATTCAACCTCTAAGTCCATAGGCCAAAAGTTTTCCCTCATACCCGTTTATCATAAAACAGCCTGAGGCAATCTGGACTGGTAATATAATCTTTCAAGTTAATTCTGTGTTCAACAAAGCAAATAGCATCAGACCAGACAAACAGTGACTATGGCCCAGCTGATTGCCACCGTCAATATTATTTAGAAGTGCTGCAATATTCTATAGTGTATGAGATTTAAGCTTGTTCAAACTCTCAAGATTAGGAGTTTGGTATATAAGTGTATGACATTGACTTTTGACTTGCAATTTTACTGCTCCTGTAGACAAACCCTAGTTTGAGGGCACTTGCCCTTGAAAAGGTGATCTTCGTTCAAGGTAGTTGATGGTTTTGATTGATAGGTCCTACGAAATCCCAATGCTGGAAGAAGCATTCTGGGTTTGGTCTTATGAACTTGGAATGGTAGGTTTTACAGGGGAAGTTTGTAACGATCTGAATCCTAAACATTAATATAGCAAGATTCCTAGCTTTACCAAAACCAGTGTTTCACTGTATTTCATATCACTCCAGAATTCAGTCGAAATGAGAATATACCCACTGTTTAGAAGGTTCCCAGAAAACAAAATTAAGCTCAGATTTCGAAGACTAACTCGCCGATAGATTCTAAGCTATGCTCTATGGTTTGTTGGAATTATGATTCCTGGGAAAGGAAGCTATATGACGGGCTGCAGTTACAATATCTTGACTAGGAGTGCCATTTTTCTATTTCCCGGGATTTTCTTGGCATCATAAGGCACACTGAGGATATGGAAAGACCCATCGTGTACCATATTCTAAAGAGCCCAATGCTACTAGTAATTGATGTTTGTACAATAGGGACCATTACCGATATTTCGGTCAGCTCATATTTCTATCACAATTTTCTAAATTAGGCCCGATTGGGTAGGGCTTTGATAGACCCGGTATTAGTACTGGCCTTTTGGCTTTACTCCTTTGTTGTGGACAGGTAGCATTCTTAGGTTGTTTTGTATAGATACATAATTGCATTCGTTCTGACGAATCTTGGGATAACAAATTTCTCTTGGAAAGGACTGGCCCCACTACGATAAAACTTGAGCCAACTCAGAATCATGCAGAGCCCAATCGTGAGGTGTTTTATAACTCAGGCATTGGGATATCCAATGACCACCGTTACCACACCCTAGGAGCATAACACCCAATTTACCTATCCTCGGTGGGCTATTCACGATAAAACCATTGCCAGATCTAAGCCCCAAGGGAAGAGTGGGCATCACTGCAAGCTTTAATAAGTTTATTATTCTTGTTCACCTACCTGGCAAAAACTGGCAAGGGAGACCCGTGACGAGAGACCCATTCGATCGCCGTTCACTGTGCTCGAGCCCTCGAGTATACCCATCAGGCACCAATAGCTTAACCAAAAGCACAATGTCATAAAGTTTGTCTTCTCTTTCTACTTTATTTTTTCCAGCGGGTGTACTGGCATATATGCGACCCACCCTCACTAAAGAGCACTGCCGCGACAGGTTTGTGGCCCCATTTAGCCAAAGAAGAAAAAATGAAACCAAAGAATTATGGGGAGTCTAAGGTATTGTACTAACCTAGATCTTGAATATGACACTGGTATGATCGTGCTTGGGGTGTATTTTGGCATAACTTGTCTCGTGATCAAGTATCACTATCATAATAATATATCATAATATCTATCAGTAGGCTACAGGTTCAGCACTAACAGTTCGACTTATGGCCGAGTTGGAACCACAATTCCTCCGACACTGCAATAGTCAGATCACACGAAAGCGTGGGAGACTAGGTAAATGAGGTATCGCGAACATCGAACTAGCTAGAAACGGCCATCTAATGGAAGGATTCAAGGCTGGGTTAATCCTCCAGCTATGCTCCTTAACACTGCCAACCAAGGTGTTAAGCCAACTACTGCTGTTATAACGACCGAGGATCGGAAAGAGATTTTTAAAAGAGTGGGCTGACAAGTTTTGGTTGGATAGGATATGGGGAAGGGATTGGAATGAAGGAGGACATGGCGAGGAGATGAGGATACAAGATTGATGATCTTGTGGTATTTTTGTTTTTCTCCATACAAAATTCTATACAATGATTCCTTTTTTTATTTTTTTTATAATGGTGGGATGTATTGCCTTAGCTTGTCTACAGATATGAAGTATGAATATACAGTGAATTTCGGCTTGTCCACCGCCCTCCCTTCACTCGGGATGTTTTTATAATACTTGACCCGAAGACCTCACTTCATCGGAGCATGGCCCTTCTCTAAATTTCGAGTGGGTCAGGACTACAGTATGATACGATTCCTCCTGCCAGCCTATTTTCATCAACCTAGGCTACAATATCAAGAAGGCTTCGCATGGCACCGTAACCTAAATGAGTAGTGATCCGTGATTCCGAAGCAGCCCAGGTGGCCTGCCGGAGACGCTGATCAGAGAGTACGAAAGCTCGAGGGACGGCATTTGGTTCTCGGTTCTTGTATTAACATGATTGGTTTTTGGATCCCTCCCTCCACTTCGCAATTTTCAGTAGCCAATATTGAGCAACAGGTCTGTATCAGTCCCCGAGTGCAAACCGATGAGCGGAAAGGTGAACGGTCGGAGCGACCTATAGACAAGCCATCTAATTCAGCGCGACTAATGTTCACTGGCCCATATCCCTCGTGGATTTACAACCTTGAGAGGGGCTCTTCGTATGGCCTCGGACGCACGCCCTGAGCCTACTGGGGGAACAAAATCCCGGAGAGAGGACCAGCCTCCTATGACACAAACAATTGTTTACAACGACCAGCAGCAATTTTTTGACCATTTGTGAAATAAGAGTATAGGGTTCTTTCAACCATGGTTTGTATTATAACCAACCAAATTTCACAAACATATAACGCCAAACGGGTCCTTAGAGTCTATTCTTTAAAATTTATTGAGTGCAGCGAAGAACCAATATTAATACCGGTATTCATCGAGCTCCCTTTCACTCAAGGGCCAAGTTAAGCACAGGGAAACTCCTGTATGGTTTGCACCCAACTAGCTCCCTGGACAAGATATGTGAGGACTGCCGTAGTTGTAAGTTATTCTACCTTGTACGATATACCATACACATTCCCTAGAAAATCCGATATGAAAAAAATAAATACATAAAGGGATCGAAGAGTACCAAGAGCTATCCTATCACCCCACTCTGAGAAAGGTCATCGACCTATAATCCTGTACCAGGCCATTGTGTAGTTGTTCTTTTATCAGCACAGCATTTGAAGCCTTGTATCCGAGCAGTTTGTAGCACGTATGGCATTACAGGAGTCCACTTGCCCCATAAGTTACTGTATTGTAAAACAATTGATAGCACACCGGAAACCACATCTGTGAGGTAGAATATCGGAAACAGGGATCCTGAGCCACAAAGTTTGATGCGGGGTAACGCTGCTTTTTTCCAGAAAAACTAATGTTGCAGAAAGTGCCCATATATTAGATCTCCTTCTGCCAAGCAGATTAGAGATTGCTGATCTGCAGAGATAAGATAACGGTGAGACAAGAGATTTAAAAATAGGTCTAAAGGGGGAAGCTACAGAAGAAGAGCCAAGTTGGGCCTACAGTATCCTCTTCCGCAATGTGGGGGGTTAATTGATCACCCAAAAACTCGAAACAGGTTTCCTTCTTTTCCTCCTCTATACCTTATGTGTAAATCCTCCCACCCCCTTTCATCTCCATTGAGATCTGCGGCGTTTCTCTATATTGGCCTAAGTCAGATAAGGAAGTCTGGTGAGTTTACAATAAGTTACCATATTGCATTGTATTGTATTATATATAGAACGTCATGGGAATCTGCCATTCGAATGTCGGAAGTATTACTTCAATGCAATGGCAGATGCGGACATGTTCGGCCAGTTGCCAGGTACCGTATTGCCTGGTTTTTTTCGCCTGCCGCTAGTACGTTGAAATAAAGGTTTTCTTTGTAACCTGTCTCAAATTCGCAATAAAACGCCTCACTCAACCCTTTATGGCCAAAACCAGGCTTATTTTGGGCTCTTTCTGACTGTGTTGAATGTTTTGCTTCAGCCCCTACTTTATTTCAACGTACTAGCGGTAGGGGAAAAAAACCAGGTAATACGGTAGCTTGGGACATGGGGATCGAGGAAACGAAAGGAGCCATACCGATGCACATCCACGCTATAAATCGTTATAAGTAGGGTTAGTCTCAAACGCATCTATGAACAAGCAAGAGAGAGAGAGAAACTCTTCCTCTTTCTTTCTTTCATCAATACAATCCCATTACTTTTACCCTTCAACTCTGGCTTCTGTGTGACCTCGGACATCGAACCCTAAACCATGTCGAGTGACGTCTTGTGATTTTGGGCTCCTGTAATGATCATCGGAGTTGTACTGTACATATAGTAGAGTTTATATACTAAGATATCTGTCTATACCCTGTGAGACAAGAGCCGCCTTTTGATTGACTAGGCCTACACAGAGCTAATAAACCCCTACATGCAAGTTCGGGAATCCAACCTCCCGTTGTCACACAGGCTGATAAGGAAAATTTACTTTATTTTATTCTTCACACTTCCACCGCCGCTCAAATCTCAGCACAGAACCAGGAATTCATTGTTAGTGATATAGACTTAGAGATCTGACAACTCAAGCGATGTCGTAAATAGTATAATGGTTACCCGCCGCTGGAAGTATATCCTGCCTAGTGCTTGGCAGTAGGCCGCAGTAGCACGACGCACGGGGGGCTGCGCAGTGTATACCGTCCCCGGGCTTGGACATACAGTAGACAGGGTAGTGGTGGAGAACAGCGATGATTGATAGAAATGGGGTCCGGCTTTATCATAATATCTAGAGCTTGACTTTCCCTTCAGCAAAATTGTGACCCTACGGATAGTCCTAATAGAGCACATCTAGTGTGTGCATATGGTATTGCCATCCCACGGCATTGGTCTTTAGATACGCGCCCCACATCTGTCGCCGAAAGAATAAAGTCGAGCCGGGATAACTCCCAAGTATAGGTTACACCATATCACATCCTAGCACACTAGCTCTCCCCACTCTCGCCGAACCCGTCGGCTTTCCCCTGCATGCGAATTTCAACTCTCTCCGCCGAACCAGTCATTCTCTCCTCCCCCTCATCCCCACCTTCACCCTGAACTTCTTCCCCTTCCTCTTCATCACCACCACCTCCACCCTCAATTTTCTCCATATCGACCCACTCCGCGCGAATCCCAAACTTCACTTCCAACGCCTTCCAAGGATTTTCCACAAACCGGGGACTATACAGCTACTCTCTCTCATCCCATCCCAAGTCGAATCAGCCACCGATTCCCTCCCATTCCCTTCCCTCCCGCAGGCAATGAATCGAATAAAAACATACCTCACCCCTACCACCACCACCCGCCCTCCCTCTCATACCCCCCGCACCACCCACAAACTTCGGCGGAACATAAGGCGTGAATGCTGGCGCGACGTAAGGCGTAAACTCCGGCTTTTTTGATAAGGACTTGGCTCCCTCTGTGGTACTCGTGGGGGTGGTTACTTCTGCAGCCCCGGGTGGGGGTACGAGTGGGATTAGGTTGCTGTTGCTTCCCTTAGTGCTGTGGTGATGCTTCAGTCGCTTGTTTCTGGAGCCGAAGGAGGTGAAGCCTAGCGATGCGAGGTCTTCGGGTTGGTCTTCTTCGGGCTCCATTCTTCGTTTTTTTTCTTCCTCGGTGTGGTTGCTGTTGCGAAGTGAAGAGTGAGGTCCGGCCGGCAGCTGCCTTAAGGTGAGGTGAGGTTGAAGTGAGGCTGGGTCGCTACGTGATTTAGCCGCCGAGCTTACCCTTGTCAAGGGTGAGGCCCGAGAGCGCGGGTAAAGTTCGGATTGGGCGGTTAGACGCGGGGCGCGTTGTTTGGTCTAGGCTCTGGGAAGGGTCAAGCCCAATGTGCGGAGTCTTAGACGGGAAAAATGTGAGACTTGTGATATCGGGATGGTGCGATACACAACGGCGGAGGGACTGCGGCGGAGTTCTCCCCGCACAATTCTTTAAGACCGGAATTACTATCCCGGCACGGTACTGCTTTCATTGCCTCGTGAATCAAGTACACCGGTAGGGTATTTCTGTCCCGAGTTTAATACAGACTCTTATAAATACCCCTAAGGCCTGTTGTCATTCCTAGTAGCGTGTCTGCAACGATCCGACGATGGTTTGCTGTAAGTGAGAGCCCCCTGATGTCTATAGGAAAAATAAACACATAAGATACATGAATACAAGCTGCCACCATCCCTGAAAGTGTGCCAAACCTAACAACCGTACCGCAGAATATGCCAAACCGCAAACGAAAGGGAAGGGAAATCAACCAATCAATCAGAAAATACGCCAGGCAGCTTTTACGTGAACCCCGAAAAGAAAAGCGAAAACCGTAACGTAATCGTGATATTGATACAAGTGGTTCTCGCAATACCATAAAGTAGAAAAAGAAAGAAAAAGAACCATTCGGAATTTATTTCGTGCTTTCCTAACAACCGAACCCACAAAACTCCTAGGTTTGTTTTATTCTATTCCGGAACCGAGCCCTGCTGGTTGAATTTAGCCCTAGCATTACCGAACAACTCTTCCTGCTGTCTCAACAACTCCTCCTGAGAGAGTCCCGATTGCTCCAGCTTGGTCTGCTTCTTTTCGCGAGACTGGAACTTTTTCAGTCAGCATTTTTCAGCTAAAATCGTAAGGGCGATAGGCAAGATACCCTCTGATGTTCCTTGTGTTCCTGGGCAACCTCCTGGATCTGCTCGATATACTCCTCGAACCCTAGGTCCTTCAACGCCTTGACAACATGCTCGGCAGCGATGGTCTTCTTGGCTTCGCGTTCGGCGATGTCATTGGCCTCGGAGGAAACAAGGGTGATGAATTCAACGCAGCAGTCTATGAGCAGATCGCGCGTCTCTTTAGCGAAAGCAAGATCGTTCGGAAGGATTTCGGAAATTATTTTCTGCACGGTAGCTAGCCGAGTGTTAGCATATTCATGGGATGGAGGAAATCGAGCAGATATGTAAGGAGGAAAACCTTTTGGAAGCGAGAGATCGTCGGCTATTGAAGACGTTAGTACGTTTTGCTCTCCAAGTGGGGCGGGACGAGGTACCTCCTCCTCCGAACTCACGGTCTGACATGGCGATAGCTGGGGGGTTAGCGCTAAGGAGCAAAAGGATGGTAGTAGAAGGGCGGTGGACAGGAGGTAGGATATCGTGGCGGGCTACGAGAGGGGTCAGGCTGCGTTCCCAAATGTAGTGATAGAATGGAGGGGAGCATCAGAGCGGGTATATAAGTTACAGTACGGGGGGGGGGTGCATCCCTTTTTATGGTTGCAGGGTGCAGGCGACGATAGTGATTAGCTAGTCACCCACACGTCCTCTCGGTGGCACCAAAGTCTTGGCGAAATTGGACCGTGCACTCGCTGACATGATGTTGTCGCCAAGTGCTTTTTCTGTTTCCAGGATCTCAGCGAAAGCCCCGAGCCACCTATTTTCACAACCCTCCTTTACAGATGCCTTCTACTACTCTCGTGGTGGATAATGGTTCCTATACCATCAAAGCTGGATTCACTACCGGTAAAACATGCATCACTATTCCGAACTGCATAGCACGAACAAGAGACAAGCGAGTGTTGATTGGCCAACAGCTCGAGAATTGCCGGGATTTTGGGTCTGCTGTCTTTCGAAGGCCTGTTGAAAAGGTTAGGTGAAAACCCTTTGTCCCACGTGATACCGCATTCTAACAATAATTGAAGGGTTATTTAGTAAACTGGGAAACCGAAAAGGAAATATGGGATAGGACTTTCCTTGATTCAGAATCGAAACTCAAGGTACCAGTTCCCTTTGTTGGCGCTATGGTATGGCCCACGCCAGACTGATGCGTCAATGTCTTAGTGTGATCCGAGAAATACGACCCTACTATTAACCGAAGCTCCGAATGCTCCTTCAACGCTACAAACGAACTGTGATCAGATGGTATTCGAAGAGTACGAATTCTCTGCCTATTACCGCTGTATAGGTTTGTGTTCCAAGGTATTCCTATCTCAAGCGCCTCCTAACACCATAACCAATAGGCCCAACATTAATCCCTTGGAACGATATCAACACACTATGCTCTCCCGAGAACCCGCCACCCTTCCCACCACCGGCTGAAGCCGTCATAGTTGTTGACTCTGGTTTTTCGCACACCCATATTACACCAATCATAAACGGCCAATTATGGAATGCGGCCGTCCGCAGAATAGACATTGGCGGAAAGTTCCTGACTAATTACCTTAAAGAGATGGTGTCAACGCGTACATGGAACATGATGGAAGAAACCTACCTTATAAACCAAGTCAAGGAGTCCGTTTGCTACATTTCAACTAACTTCAATGATGAGTTGGAAAAGTGCCACAGTATGAAGAAGGCAGCGAACGATATTGTGGTGGATTATGTTCTGCCAGACTACAACTCTGGTAAAGGAGGTTACAGGCGACCGCACGTCCCCAAGAAGCAGCCAGCATTCGGCAGCAATGACGAACAAGTTATGGAGCTGAGCGACGAAAGGTTCTCAGTCCCAGAACTACTTTTTACCCCTCAGGATATAGGATTAGCGCAAGCCGGGATTGCCGAGACCATAATGCAGAGTCTCGAGGGTGTTCCGGAGAGGTACCGAAGCTTATTGCTAGCAAATATTGTCGTCGTGGGTGGCAATGCAAATATTCCAGGGTTTTTGGAACGGCTGGAGATGGAGCTGCGACCGCTTGCTCCTGCTGAGTCCGTGGTCAGGATTGCCAAACCGGATAATCCAGTTACTTATACGTGGCAGGGTGGAGTAGTACTGGCAGGAGATAAGGCGGAGATGAAGAGGAGACAGGTGACGAGAGCGGAATACATGGAGTATGGGAGTGTTTGGTGTGCCAAGAAAATGGCGGGAGAGGTCAGCGGTGTTCCTGGGACGGGACCGACCGGAGCGGTGGAAAAGGAAAACAGGAGTCATAAGAAGAAACGGGCGGAAGATTGACGGTAATCAGTCGAACAATCTCGATTACATCATCACTCAGTGTAGGAGCGAGGCGTGCGCGCTTGTGTGAACTTGAATTAGTTAGGTCTCCGATACAGACCGACACCCCTATTATTACAGTATATACAAGATATAAATGCGTGAACAGATAGTTCCCACATTCTAACTTAGCTCTAGTGCCGTATGGCTCACCGTACAGCCATCAAGCTAGGTTATACGAAGAAACCTTTTACATATGATACCTCCCAAACTGATAGTTTATGACACTCTTTGCACTCAGGTTACCTAAATTATGGTGCAAAGTATGGTATGAGTTTGTCTTAATTCCGAGCACCGGTCCCGCAGCCATTATCCACCAAGATTAAGAATATGTGTAATTCATCCAATGGATATAAAGAGAAGGCGGTTCTTTTAGATAAAAATCTAGCATCGCGGACCATGGCTTCCTTTCCAGTGTAGTTACCCATCACGGCAATAACCTGAGACTAGTGGTGGTGAGCGAGTCAGGACTACCATCATCAGGACAGAATCCCGCACGCGGGGGCGGTGACGACCCCTACCTCCCACCGTGCGAGCACAATAACCTATTCCTTACAAGAGCCCACTGTGAAAGTACCATGCTGGTATCATACCCACTCTTGACCCAATCCATCCATCCATCCATCCATCCTCAGAAAGAACACCTATACGGTATAATTTGTGGGGATTTCGGTTGCAACGCGGAATTTTCGGACACACACACCTCGGTTACAACGGCATTTTGCCAACACATCACTTTCCTCCGGTATAGTAAGAGTTTTCACCAATCTTGCTACTCCACCCCCTCTTTTCAAAATACCCTCCCTTAGGTGGTGTGGCCAATAAGGTCA
>Ga0307507_10005949_pt1 | contig 19374 bp, 17 predicted proteins | sample 7_EM_MG_FD_207223 | JGI IMG/M metagenome (GOLD analysis project Ga0307507, IMG submission 207223) | Populus trichocarpa ectomycorrhiza microbial communities from riparian zone in the Pacific Northwest, United States - 7_EM | ecosystem: Host-associated > Plants > Roots > Unclassified | place...
AGCTTTTTAATTAATATTTATTAGCCTTATGTACATATCATATTGAATTTACTAACTACTATAAAATCTTAGATAAACAATTAAAAGTTTTCCTCTACCTGCAAGAGCTAGTTGCCCGTATGTCATACGACAATGCTTACTATCTGAGAGTGCCACCTCTACCAAATGTCTTTTCTGCTCAGCTGTGAGTGCAGCATTGCATCCCTTCTGGCTGTTAGGCTTGGGTGCCAGATTCACCGGAGCACAAAGATTGGGATTTCCTCCTTGTTCCGCCGCTCGACGTTTTGCCTCCTTGATAATATTAGAACATGTGCTGAGCAGAACCCTGTTTGGGCAGCAATTTGTGCTCAGGTTACTTTCTGGTGACCTCTCATAGTTGAATAGCCTACGATTTGGGCTCTCTTCGCCATTGAGGTTGTTGACCCTCGTGGAACAAAAGGCATCTTGAAAAATATTCTTTTTTGAGATAGAAATAAAATTAACACACCGAACAATTGACTTACTCAAGTACAGCCCAGAAGCTATTACGAAGGATGGGTACTTGTGGGTACTGGATATCTGGGTCACAATTCTATTTTTTGTGCGTTGTTACTATCAATCTTATTGGGCTATCTTGCATATCTTGGCTTATGCGGGATCATGTAGACCCGGTCGTTTTTACAAACGTCAGAAAATTACGAGTACAAGTAAGTTCTTACTGGTATGGGATTTAACAGACTGACCTTGTTAAAGTGGGTGAGAACGGGTTGAATTTTTCCCGATACAGGTAGTTACTGTGTAACGTGCCCGAAAGGGAGAGAAAAGGCAAGGTTAAAATTGGGTCAAGAGAGATGATTGTGGTGATCGGATTTGATTTTTTGAGGAAAGGTGTGGTTGCACTGGTCTAACTAAGGAATCACGAAAAAGTGCCTTTTAAACCGAAAATTCTGCACGCCAAGCTATCTGTGAGTGGGCAAAGTCACAGTGGGCAAGTCACAATCGGCGAAAATTCTCCATGTGACTGCCAAACTACCCTATCAAATCGCCCTCGCTCACACTGGGCTTTATGTTATCAGGCCGATGGCGCATGATTCTGTTCTTTAGTTTGCAAGCTCTACTAAGCTGGAAGCCCACTAGATTTCCGATAGCAACCCGACACATTGCATCGCATCCCACCATCAGCTATTCAGTCATCCAATCGAAGAGGCCTAACTACCGTGAGATCATTTGCTCTATATACGGATAGCAAGAGCTATTCCATAAACTGGAGTAGGTGAGTCATGAAATGTCACTCGGACATAACGATTCCTTTATATATGATACCATAATAATGGTAATATTATTGTATAGTTATCTGGGTACTGTACTATGCTGCACGCATATAAGTAGTGCCAGGGTAAATTAAAACTAGAGAATTATGTGCTATGGATGGTATTATATCATACTGTATTATAGTAGGTATTGGGAGTTGAGGGGGGAGAGGATTGATAACTTTCTTGATAATTTACGGTACTACGGTGCTATGATAATCTTTGCTCTATTGGTGTGTATGTATATATTATGTATAATACTGTAACTCTTCATTTTATTTATTTATTTCATTTCATCAGTTAACTTAAAACAAACTGGCCAAGAGTATATCATAATACTTGTAGCGTAGCCGATTTTAGGAGGAAGGGAGGGGTGAAATGAAATGAAAAAAAAAAAGCAAGCGAATTATATAGAATGAACTTATATACCCAAAGATTCTTACATATTCTGTTGAACAATAGAGCACCCGGGTGGAAAAGAGAAAAACAGAGGAATGAAAGTTTGAAATGGACAGAAAGAGGAAAAAAACTAACAAAATTGAAAAAGTAAAAAGAAAGAAGAAAAAAGACAACTCCAACCATGCAAATTAGAAATAAAACCACGACATCATCTTGCCCCACTATATCAGGGCTATTTCGACCCCCCCTTCCGCTATAATGTGAATGGGTGGGTGCCTACCTAACCTTCTGCGCACAGCCATAGTGCACGACCGCTCCACTACTATCATTAGCCATACTCTACAAGGCAGAGGAAGAGGACAGGAAGAGCTTACCTGGCTAACCTCCAAAGAACACTCGCCCCTAACCTCTTGTGACAAACACCACAACTCTTCTCCTCGCCCACGACTACCGCGACTCCTTGCTCCTTCAGCAGGCGGTCTTGCACATCCACTAGGTAACTCTTCCTCAGCATTGCCGTTAATCGCTCGGTACTAGCCTTTGAATTTGCTGTTCGAATGCGTGATTGGAAGTATGGTTCTAGCGAAGCCATTGTTGTTCCCTCCGGGATGAGGGCTAGAGTTTCTGAAGCTTCGAGACGGGCGCCGTGGCGGGAGAGTAGGGTTAATGCTGGGGCTAAGTGAGGGGTATGCGGGGGTGGGGGGCGGAGGTAGAGCGTTAGGAGAGTGTGATAGATTGTTGGGGTGGTGGGGGATGTTAGATGGGTTTGTTTGCAGTATCTATTCTTCGTTAGTACCAGCAGCGGAGGGAGAGGGAGGGGGGAGGGGGGGTACTCTTCAGCTTTAACATGATCGTGTAGCTTGAAAACATAAATCTCTAACGCAGCTTTATGCTGGCCCATATTCCTGAGGACGATCGCCCTCGCTTCGTAAAACGCCGGGTCCTCTCTTGGCAGCCAGCCCAGGACTTTCTCACTGCGGTACTGTTTACTCGCTGTCAAAAACGCAAGTAACTTCTCGCTGTGATGCGCAGAATCAGGCATCTGCTTCAACGTGCTCAAATAGAGCCGAATCAACCGGGTGTGGAACTCGGGCGTTTGGTCACCCAATTCGTGTATCACATGTTCGAGGTACTGGATTGCGAAACTAGTGGAGCGGGATTGTAAGTACTCGACGACCTTTGAACGAGGCAGGGATTCAGCGTTCTCGCTATCGGCTGTGAATATCTCCATGCCAAAGCTGGGGTCTACTTCCAGGGGCCATTGTGAGAACTCGAGGATGAGATCTATGTGATTCGCTTTCAAACTTTGCAAGTAGACGATTGTCCTGCGAGGTCCGCAGAGCGAAGGAGCACGCTCGTCTTCCGGGCCCTTGCCGAATTGCAGGAGAAGTTCTAGCGCTTCGCGGTGTAGCTCCCGCTGGTAGAGAAAGTCGATGAGTTCCGTGAATTTCCCGAGTTCGCGGAGCTTCTCGCTGAAGACTTCCGGGTCACCGTGTTTTTGGATGCGCACAAAGGGACCGACCAGGCCGGGCCGTGTGATGATGTAGATCTTAAAGAGGGTCGTGTCAATTAGGCGGGCGGCGGTGAGGAGCTTTTCGGTTCGCTCGGCATAAGCCTCCGGGGATTTATCTAGTGGCTTGCCGGCGGCGAGGAAGCTGGCTTCGAAGGGGTCGCGGTTCGTGCTGGAGGTGCTGGAGGCATTGGAGATTATATTTGCAGGGTCGCCGCGGAGAGTGCCGTCTGGGTGGAAGTATTTTGATAACGCTTGACGTGTGTCGTTTAGGTGTGCGGAGAGTTGGTCGGCGGCTTTCTCGAGCTCGGGACCCTCTAGGACTGGCGGGCCATCTGGGATGGTTTCCGTGTGTTTCACCGCTATACTTGCTGCATCGTCATCTACGTGGCTCTTTCCTCCTCCAAAGCTGAATATTGGACTTGCATCGCCGACCTTTTTGGTCAGGGATATATTCCGGATGGAAGACGTCTCGGGATTTGCTCCGTTCAGCTTCTTTGGTATTGGTGTTGGTGGCTTCCAGTTTAGCGGAGGGGGTGTCCCCGACTTCTTTGGCGTGATGGGTTCAGCTCCCGTTGAGCAAACCTCGCACTCGGGGGTTTCGGCCCGACTTCCAGCATCCGAACCATCCGCCGCTCCGCCAGAGTCGGTAGAGTCGCTGGCAGCGGTATCACATATGGACAAATCGCCAGCGATAACTTTCGGGAATAACCTTATTACTCTTTCAGGAGGGGCCGATACTTCAGTGAATAGATCCATGCTTTCTCGGTATTTCCTCTTTTCGAACAATCGCTCTGCCTTCAGCATCTTCACTTCCCGAAGTTGCTCTTCTTTACTATCTAGGAGTACGCTTTCCAAGATTTCAAGAAGACTTATTGCTTCGTCGAGATGGTCCCCTCCTATCAACTGCTTGATTTGTGTTTCGTAGTCCGCTGCGGTCATCCGCCAGACTTGGCTTGAAGAACCGATGTAAAACAGTTTACCGGCATGGACAAGTGACACATTTGGCGGGGGCACATGGAGTATTGAGACACTATTCAAGTGGATGGTTTGAAGTAGGGTATATGTAGATGGGTTGCGAACTTCTAGATGTTGCTTGGTGGTGCTTAGGGACACTAGGTACGGATATGAGAAGGCGACCGCATCTGGAGAGGCTGACCAAGGTACTGGTCGCCTGCCCGGAATGATTGCGCCCTCTGAATCAATGAATAACGTTGTAGCTTGCAATCGCCGGCTCAGTTAGACGCAAACGCGAAACAATATAGATTTAGAGTACCAGTATACTCACAGTCCTTCACTAGTAAAAGGTCGTCTCCACCCAAATGTGTACTCAAGGGCTTAGACCCCCAACCTCCCATTCCCATATAGGCTCCCCACCCAGCAGTTTCACTGCTGGCAGGCCCGGAAGCTCCACCACCCTTTGTTTCTGGTGGAGCAATCTCCTTTGTGACTCCAGTTCGTACATCAACCACAACAAATCCACCGGCAAGTCCCGCGACAACCTTTCTTCCAGAAGCCCAAGTAAGCGACCTCACAGCGCCACTCAAAACCACCTCCTTCCCTTCCAAGAACTCTTCATCATGCCACGAGTACAACAACAGCCGCTTCTTAATGCCGATAGCTAACCGACTCACAATGCTGGGAATCTGGGTCTTTTCGTCCCGTTCGATATTACTCGTAACGGCAAAAGTTGAGGCGCCCTTCGTTTTCGTCAGGGTCTCGGTAAGGGTAAATTCGTTCAGGTCATGGATGTGAACATAGTTGTCGCTAAGGGAAACTAGGATCTGCACTTCTTTGATACACGCGAGTAGTTCTATCGATCGTCGGGAGAACTTGTCGATGTTGCGCAAGAGCTCCAAGGAGATCTGGTCCGAGTCCGGGGACAGAACCTTGTAATGCCGAAGGGTGCCATTTGAGAGGCCTAAAAGTAGCTTGTCACCTGTAGAGCCTTCATCAGTCGCGGCCTCTCCCCCATTGGAGTCGAGAAAGGTGAGGAGGACGAACCGTAAGCTAGCAGTGATTCGATCTTGAAACGTTCTTTCGGACCTAGCTCAAAGATTGAATGGGCATTGAAAGCGTTGAGCATGGCTGCCGGCCGGCGCAAGAGCGGCAGAGGCAAATGAGGAGCGAAAAGTAATGTCGGAGTTTCGTGTTTTATTGAGGTTTAAAGGTGGAAAGGGTTGGAGACGATAGTGTTTAGTGGAGGAGCTGTGGTTTGGGGGTTGTGTGTGGGTAAATGTTGGTGCTTGTTGTTCAGCTGTCTTACATATAGGATCAACCTATTGTCGACGCAGGTTGCATCCCTCAACTGCCGAATTGGCAGAGACTGTTTCGCCAAGCCAAGAGTGCACACCGTGAAAACTCGGGTATAACGAACTCTCCTGGACTGGTTGTGCAGCAGTTTTCAGTACTTTGATGGCCCGGGGGTCTGATTTCGTTGCACCACCAGACTAGGCGAGTTCGTTATACCTGAGTTTTTACGGTACTAGAAGCTGCCTGCATCACAAACTTGGACGAATAAAGATTGAGAGAAGTGGGAGTGTGAGGCCTTTTCCCCCGCAATTGATGTCTGGTGGGCGGACTCAAAGGCCTTACTGTAAGTCACATTTAACTTTGAATAAATGATGGAAAGATTGAAATAATTTTATTTGAGTGAAATGCTTTTATCCCTATATTCCTAAAGTTGAACCTTACTCAATGATTTATAATTCAAGACAGCCTACGGCACGCATGATGCCTACCAGATTTTCTTCATACTTGCTCACTCTGGGAGAAAATGAGGCTCGAGTGGTATTTCGTGATTCAAAAGCTCGACGTGTTGTAGGCTAAACGATAATCTATTGATTTTAAAAGATATTTTTTTCATTTTCTTTTGAGATTATAAACTGGTGATGGTCACATTCGTGGGGTCCACCCATGCCGCAGTATCGTACAAGTAATGTTATGTACCATTGGCCCCAATTCTTGAAGATATGTCCCGCTATTGTCGAGATACTTTATGGTGAGACCGGGTCTGTATCAAATGGTTTCCTCGGCTCTCCTAGATCTCGGGTATCGATCTCATTATATCCTAGTTCAGATACAGGAAGATCTCGGTCCAGGCTCTTGTACTATAAAATACTCCTAAGATCGATTCCATAGACCTGAGATGGTAGTGGCCTTGGGAATTTACATCTCCCTCACGAGATCCACGTAAGTCACCCTTTAGGCCCCTACTGTGCCACGCAATCCTTCTTGCTGCCTGTTTGCAGTGGCGACAGCTTTCCTACCTATTTAATTCCTCTTCTCTTCATCTCTTTCCTTCTCTCCCCTCCACCCGCAACCCCCGCCTTCCGGGCCCCAACACCCTCATTGAGCAACTTCATCTGCTCTTGCTGCAATTGCGGATAGGAGCTTCGTCCTAACTTTTCCTCACTCGCCCACTGGTTGTGGACTTCCCGGTAGACAATACCCTCGTTTGTCGGCCTCGCCTCAATTCATTCATTGTCCCGGCTAGACGATTCAAAGTGAGCCCATACCCCTCCCCCCTTCTGCTTGTGAGCTTGTAGGCTCTTTGTCCTACTCTTTCTTATACCGCTCCTGTCTCCAATTGGTGCTGCCCGATCGCTTCTTTTCCTAATTTCCAACTTTTTTTTAATTTTTTTTACCAAACCTTCGAGGTCGGGGCTATTGATATAGTCCCTCGTGACTCTCCCCTCCTCTCGTTTTGGCGATATTTATTTTCGTCTTCAGTGCCTTCTAATTCACTTGGTTATTTTGTCCTATTTTACTTTCGTAATGGTATTAACAGTGCGAGTGATTTATCGTGGTCAGGACTTGGAATAATGTCTATGCAACTTCGTCCTAGGGCTTCTTCTTCTGGTCTGCTTCCCGGCCCTTGTGCCAAAATTGGTAAGGGAAGAAGCAAAACTGCAAATACCAAGGCTTTGAAGCCTATTACCAATGATGGTGTCTCCAATGCGGCCAATGTCAAGAGGCAGAGAGTTACCCATCCTAAAGACGAAGCTATTGGGTGGGCTCAGGCACCCAAATCTTTTCAGCCCGAAAGTGATGAGAAGGAGGTTCCCCTTCCTAACCAAAACGCTCTAAGGGTGGAGACGGTTATCAAGAGAGAAGCTGCTGAGGACGAAACCGTAAAAGAAGAATCTGATGAAGATATCAAATCTCCCGACCTTCTTGATGACCAGTCCGACATTGAAGGTGAGATCAAGGCCAGGAATAGGAAATTGGCTTACGCCTTGGGTACAACTCCTTTCCCTAACCATAAGTTTCCGACACCTCAAGACGTTGAAGAGGTAGTCGCCCTCCTTGAGGCAGCACATGGACCAGCAGTTCGCCCCGACAAAGTCCCAAAGCCGGATAATTCTGTCTCTGGATGCGGGGAAGTTCCATCCGTCTTGGATGCTGTAATACGCACTCTTCTCTCCGCGAATACCCACAATAGTAATTCTTCAAAGGCGTTTGCAGGTCTTATCGATAGATTTGGCCTTGTACCTGAGTGTGCCGAAGCTGAAGGGATTAAGGGGAGAAGTGATGCAGGCACTGTAGATTGGAATGCAGTGCGTAGAGCTGATCTTGGCGATGTTGTCAATTCCATCCGTAAGGGCGGCATGGCCCCTACAAAGGGCAGGAGAATCAAGAACCTTCTTGACGTTGTTTGGAAGGAGAGTATCGAGCGCAAGCGTGCCGAGAGTATGAAAGATGAGGGTTCTACCGAGCAGGAAGGTGGCATCAAAACGGAAGAGACTATCAAGAAGGAGCCTCTCGAAAGCTACAATATAGATGATGAAGACGGTGACCTATCTTTGGATTACATCCACGAACTGTCTGACGGTGAAGCTCGCGAGAAGCTTACATCTTTTGATGGTGTTGGGCCTAAGACCGCCAGCTGTGTCATGCTCTTCTGTAATTGACTCCTCCATCCCGCTAAGATTTCAGCCACTAATGCCTCCTTCCAGGTCTCCAGCGCGACTCCTTCGCTGTGGACACACACGTTTTCAGATTATCCAAGCTCCTCAAATGGGTCCCGGCAAAAGCAACTAGAGAGACCACCTACGCTCATCTCGATGTTAGAGTCCCTGCTGAACACAAGTATGCACTGCACAACCTCTTGATCCGCCATGGGCGGACCTGCAAAGAATGCAAGGCCGGTCGAAAACATAAAGGCAAAAAGCGCGCCTCTCCCGAAACCTCTCCAGACCTCTCCCCTGAACCTGGGCCGAAGATGAGAAAGGTTTGGATCGGCACTGGGATGATGAAGGAAATCCTTGTCGAGGTTCCGGATATTGGTCAGGAGGGCGAAGCAGAGTCCCAGAAGTGTGTCCTTAGGGCTTTGCTCAAGCGCCAGCGCGACGAGAAAGCTAAGGCTAAGATAATCGTCAAGGAAGAGCTAGATGTGAAGACTGAGGGTGAATATGGCGGGGTCGGTGTCTAGGTGGGAGATTGGTATATACCACCATCGGTTTCGAAAGGGTCGTCGGTGCTGGAATTTTTCCAAGATCTTTTTTTACCCAACGCAATTTCCTACAACTCATTTTACTACTTTTAGCTATGAACTTTACCTCCCTCAGTTAGGGGCCCGGTTTGAACCTCTGCCTCTGCCATGACATCGAGAAAGGAACTGACAAACTGGCGACTTTTCGACAATATGGTGTAAGCTAGGTAGTGGCTTTTATTGTATATATATATTTCCCCTATTATTCATTTCTCTTTTTCTCCCCCCCTTGTTAAATAGATCATTCCCACTTATTAGATATCGATGGGCACTAGGGTACACCGCTAACTCCCAAATTATTGTCTCTCTTTTATATACCCCCCCGACGCCCTTTATTTCTTCCTATGAGCTTGCTTTTTTAGTATTCCTTTTTTTTCAGTTGGGCACAGGTATGGGGCTCGGCGCTGATAGTTTGATTTTTACCCAGTTTTCCTCTGCTGTTTACGAAAAACATATTTTAGCACTGGCGTTACCGCAGCTCTCTCTTTGCCTCATTTCCACTTTTCTTTCATGATAGATGAATGTCTTCAGTAAGACTATGATTAAGGGATTGATGCTTCATGATCGATATTGTGACATGACAGAAATAAATATAATCTCCTTCCTCCTTTTTTTTCTTTCTTTTTTGTTAATAAGGGAAGAGAAAAAAAACATAGATTTCAATGATTTCAATGTGCGGAAAAGTTTCACTTTGGTGATTTACTGTAAATATCATATCGTGAAGGGCATATGAATTGAACTAATAGTAGTGGCGAGAAAGATGTAGAATAAGATAAAACTTTTGTAGCAAACTTATTTATGATACACTGCTTCCCTAATCCATCCATTCAGATAATATTAGACTACCCTACATCACAAATCCCACTATAATTCCTCACCGCCCCTCCCCTCCTTCTTCCCCTTACTCCTCCCCTCCAACCTCCTCCTCTTCCTCTTCAACCCCTCGACTTCGCCTTCCTTCTTGGCATTGGAGTAAACCATCTTCTCGTACAGCTTTCTCTTCCTTCGGCTCATCATAACCTTCTTCATTTCCTTCTGGTCTTCTTCCTCGCGTTGCTGTCTGGTCATTTTTGCCTTATTCTTCTTCTTCTGCTTCTTCGTGGCTTGTTCAGAAGGGGTGGGAGGTTTAGTACCGGCGGCTTCAGCAGCGAGTTCACGCTGGTATTCGCTCTCTTCTTCTTCTTCTTCTTCTTCTGAGGACTCGTCTTCGATGGGGGCGGTAGCGGTAGGAGGCGCGGGGGCAGGTTCAGATTCAGACTCGGAGGCTAGGTCTTCTTGCATACCGTTGTCAGAGTCTTCCACTGCTTCCTCCTCTTCGCCTTCGCTGTGTTCGACGTCTGGGAGCGCAGCGGTGGGGTCGTATCCTTCACCAGGCTTAACCCACGGGCTCAAGTGCGGTGGTAATAATGCTCCAGGGGCGTACTCCCCTGGTGGGAGTAGCCTTCCAGCGTTAATGCAGTCCCAGACGTACTGTGGCTGGACGTATATCCTTCCCGGGACTCTCCCTGCAGTGGCGGTGGCGGTGCTAGGAGTTCCGCTGGGGGCGCTGCCATTGCCTGCGGCAGAAGGAGGAGGGAAGGTGGGGGGCCGGTCGACGATTTGGTGAGTTATACTTGTGTCACTGGGATCTTCAGTGTATGCACCTGCGCCTAGTACGGCGTCCCAGCCGATGCGCTTGCAACCCAGGGATCTCAGGAGGAATTCTAGTGGCTCGCGGGGGGTTTCGCGGGAGAGGTAGAAGGTGGTGTTTGAGAAGAGGGTTGTTGAGGTTGAGGTTGTTTGTGATAAGGTGGGTTGCGGGAGCGGGTCGGAGGAGGAGGCAGCGGGGGTGAAGGTGTCTATTGTTAGGTCTTCTCTGGACGTTCCACCTTCTTCTTGTTCGGGCTCGGTAGTGGTGGGGGTAGTGGAGTCTTCGTTTGTCAAGGAAGCGATCTTAGCACCCAAGGTGGCCATCTGTTTCGACACATCCTTCTTCTCCCCAGCCTCTTCAGCGCGCTTCTTCTCCTGATCCCCAGTAGTAAAAATCCCAGCAGCCCCCCGACTCTCAATCGTGAAAGCCCCCAACCCACCCGCATTCTCATCCGCATCCTTATCAAACCTAGGCGGGTAGACGAGTCCCTCGACAGCGTATAGCCTGAAAAGCACGAACCCAACAAGCGTAGTATAAAACTCCACAAATGTGTGCATAATCCGAAAATCCACATCGACTGGGACATTCTGCGCAAAACCGTACGGGACCAGCCAGAGCACCTCCTGGCCGCCCCCGACCTCAGCCTGGTAGTAAATCCCCTTGATACTTAAAAAGCTCTTCCGCAGTGCACCAGCGCGAATAACGTAGTGAGCCCACTCCTTCACCAGTCTGGCGCAATTGGCCACGGTTGCGGGAGGCAAGTTTTCGTTCGTAGGCAGACTGGCGAAGAGGTGGATCATGGAGAGGGCGTCGTCCAGGTCGCGCAGGGCATCGGTGAAGGTCGGGTAGCGCTCCTTCACGATATGGTCTAGCCGGATTACTGGCTTCTGGGTGGTTTCTAGACGTTTTGCGTCCGAGAAGTCACCGCGACCGAGGGCCTTTTGGAGCTTCTTTGCGAAAGCTTTGTGATCGCGGAATTTTTGCAGGACGGGTTCGTGGAGGAGGTATTGGATGTCTTTGGTCTATCGTATCCCGTCTTTTACATTAGCTATTAAGGGAAAGAAAAAGAAGAAAAAGGGTTACATACGTAGTAAAAAGTAGTATACTGAGTGGACCCTTTATTCGCTTTCTTCTTATTCCTAGGTTCACGGGGGTAGATTCCTAATTCACATCAACCCATCCATCTATCTATCAGCAATTGCCATCTTCTCTCCTTTTCATCCGCCACTGAGAGTAGGTAAGCAAGCAAGCAAGCGCACCTTTAAAAATACACAGCCTCCGAAAATCCGGCAGCGAAACTTGCAGCTTTCGAACGGCTTGCGTCCTCGTTATGAAGTTTTTGGCATTGCCGGAGACTCCTGTTGTCAATTGTTAGCTGCATATCCCTTTATATAGTGCTGAGTGATTGCAGTAACACTCGCCCTTCTTCTTGATTTTCGCCATTATTGATTCGTTGCAATTGAAGATAGATGTTAAGCAGTGGTTGAAAGAGAAGCCTTTACTTTTTTGCCGTTCTTTGTTTTTTTTTCACAAGAAAGGTTCTGGTGGGGTTACCCGGCTGCATGGTGGGGGTGCAAGAGATGGGGTGGGTTTGATACGATAAGATAGAGGATTTTGAGGGTTCGTTGGTCATAGTCGTGATCCGCAATAGTGATATTCCATGATTGAGAACGGTTCGCTCTGTAAAACACTGCGAAATGGAAACTTGAGAGTATGGTAGTCTAGCCATCGCATCGGTATTTCACATCATCAAGACATTATTTACTGCACAATTCCTATTCCCATTCCCAGCCTCATCCAGCTTCACCCACCCTCATTTACCACCACCTTCTCCGTCTTTGCCAACAACTTTTCCACAATCCCCTCGAACACCGGACAGAGCTTCGACTCCCCATACCTCTGTAGCAGCTCCACCCCATCCGTTGTGCCCTTCTGCTTCTCGAGCATAAGATTGAAAGCCGGATCAATCGGCACAGCGCCGAGAAAGTCCACGCCAAACTGCTCCGCCATGACGGCGCCGCCGCCGCTGGAGAAGACGTTCGTGCAGACGGAGCAATGCGGACACACGTAGCCACTCATATTCTCGACCACGCCGAGGATGTCGAGTCCGACCTTTTTGCAAAAGTTGAGCTCCTTACGCACGTCTGCTGTGGAGATAGCCTGCGGGGTCGTTACGATGACGGCGCCATCGGGGGATACGCTGCGGAGTTGCTCTGCTAGGGATATGTGTTCGTCGGAGGTTCCTATCGCGCACCTCGCATTAGCCTCCGCGGGGTAAATATGGGAGGAGAGAGGGGGAAGTAAAAATACCTGGCGGCGTATCAACCAACAAATAATCCACATCCCTCCACAAAACGTCCGTAAGGAACTGCCTGACCATAGCTGTCTTCTTGGGCCCCCTCCAAACAACGCTGTCTCCCCGGTCCCGAAGCAGGAAGCCCAAGCTCATACACTCGATACTCCCCACACCATTCCCTGTTGAATCTAAATCTCCGACTTTCACGGGGACCCAACCCCCGGGGGCTTGGTGGACCTTTTTCTCCTCCACGTTGAACATCCGCGGGATATTCGGGCCTGTCAGGTCTATGTCTAGGACTCCGACTTTTTTGCCGGCCCTGGCGAGGGTTAGAGCGAGTTGGACGGTTACGGAGGATTTTCCGACGCCACCTTTGCCGGAGAGGACCTGTGGGGAGTTAGCCGGTGGTGCTTGGGGGGAGGGAATTCTGGTTAGAGGGGACGGAGGCTTACTAGAACAACATGTTTCACGTTTTCCAGCATTTTGAGATCGATTGCAGGTTGACGTTGAAGGTGGGGAGGAGAGAGTGACTAAACGTGGTGGGGCTGTAGATATGGAGAGTGGAGCTTATAAACGAAATGGAAATTCATTATTTATCATGGAATCTTTGACGCTTAGTGATTTCGAAGGTGTAGTAGACCCCATAATAGATTATAATTCCCTATAAGCAACAAAGAACGAATGGAACCCGCATCACTCTTTGTACCTGGTATCCCGACATCTGGAGATCTTGGAGGAAAGGACCCACTTTGATAGAGCTCGGGATAGGCTTGGCAGAATATCCTCGCCTTTCTTTATCCAACCAAACCCATCACCGGTATCTCAAGCCTGTTCCCAAGTGCTCATAATAGTGCTGCTATACGCTATTAGGGGCGCCTTATCACCATCCCGGACACTGTACCTTACAGCAGGGGATGCCGTGCAGCAAGAGCCTCTCGTATAATATCCTGCTGCACCACACCATCCCTCCAGCAAGCAACACAACCTTAATCCACAACACCAACCCTACTCCTTTCCCCCCACAACCCGAAAACCATGGCAACCCCCTACACTCGCTTCGAAGTAGAACTCGAGGTTCCTCTCCCTCCCCCCCCCTTCCCCAACCAACCGCTAATATCCCCAGTTCGTCCAATGCCTCGCAAACCCCTTCTACCTAAACTTCCTCGCGCATAGCAAGATCCTGGAAGATGGGCGATTCAAAAATTACATAATCTACCTTCAATACTTTCGCAAACCAGAGTACACGAAACTGCTCACATACCCGGTGCACTCGCTGGCGGCGCTGACGCTGTTGCAGCAGCCGGTTTTCCGGGCCGAGATCATGAATCCGGGGTTGGCGATGGGGATGTTGGGCGAGGTTGTGGCTGAGGGGAAGAAGGGAGGGGAGATGGAGAAGGAGAAGGAGAAGGTTGGGGAAGGAGAAGGTGGTAGCGCCGGTGGTGGTAGTGGGGAGGGTGCGGTTGGGGGGAATTGAGTGGTGGGTTGTCACAATAGCTGCGGGGTCGAGTGGGATAGCTTGATGTTGTGCTGTAATACTGCTCAGTAGGGGTTTTTTTTACTGTTCAAATATATCTGCTCCTGGAGTTCACGTTGGTTCTATGAAATGGCTACAGTGGCAATCTTTTAGAGTACACCTTGGAATTGTGCCCCATCCGATAAATAGTAATTGACGCGCTGGAAGAGATAACCTAGGGGAAACCGAGGCAAAAACTATCCCCTCCCAGTCAACGTTTCCAACCTGCTCACTAGAACTTTATGCTTCGCCACAACTCCCACCCACTCCTCTTCCCCTCCATCCCCATCTTTCTCCTCCTGTTCCTCATCCCCCATGCCAAAACACTCAATAACGCCTAGAATGGCTCCAAACTCCCCACCCAGTCTCCCCATACTCCCAGCAGCATACAGCACCTGTGTGAGCAAACTCTCCCGAACACTCCTCTCTTCAATAGTCTTCAGATACCTCCCCAGCGTCTCGGTCAAGAGCGACAACAGATGTAACACAAAGCTAGCCAGCGGATCCGGCGCTTGACCACCTTCAGGATCGTCATCATTCGCGCTAGAGCTCATATTCGATAGGGTTGAACTGCTCCTGCTGCGAATACCTATCCCCACAGAGCTCATTATTGGCGAATGTGGGTGCGGAGAATTTGGAGGTGGGGGGTCCGGGTTTACGGTGGGAAGAGCGTTTGGGAAGATACTCTTGTACATGGAAACTATACCGAAACTCTGCTCCCGGAAGACTTCTATCCAGCGTTTCAGGTAGCGTTCTGTCTGTGTGCCGCCGCCCCAGCTGCTAGGCGCCGCGGTTGCTGTAGCGTTAGTTGCAGAGGCATTGTCTTCTTTGTCATTTTGTCGGCGCCCCCGTTCCTCTTCGGCTAATTCTTTGAGCGGATCTAAGGCGCTGAGAAGACCTGAGAGAAATGCGAGTCTACAAACAAGAAATAGACCGCGCAGACCTCGCTCATCCATTGCGGCTTCTTTAGTGCCACACCGGCGGAGGAAGCCGGTCGTTTTCATTGCCGTTGGGAGCTTTAATGGGCCGCGGAGAGTGTTGATCAGGTTTGTTGTCATGGACTTTTGTAGCGTCTCGCATTCTGCGTGGACCGAGCCAATTGTTGGCGAGTCATGGTGTAGTGAATGCAGTCTTCGGACATGAGCTAGGAGGTCGAGCGCTGTTGGGTAGGAGGATGTGGAAATTAGGGATTGGAGGAGTGTTGGGAGTTGTAGAATGTCCAAGACCCTGTCTAGGTTTTTTGAGAGGAGGTGGGTCTTCGAGCGGTTAGTTAGGTATGTCCCGTCTCGACCAAAATTTGTGGTAAAGCTCGTTATTTGAGAGTCAATCGCGGGTAGACTGCCCTCGAGGGTAGTGAGAGAGGAGTGAAGCAACTCGATAGATTCCGGGACCGCTGAGAGGTGATTAGAAGCGGCTATGATGGACTTGTGAGACCGCGAAGAGAGGGATTGTAGCGAGAGGTTTAAGGAATGTAGTGAAGACGATAACGATGCTGGCTCGGACTCCGCAATCGAGGTGAGTGGAAGTGCCGATAGCCGGGAGAGATATTGTGTCGAAACAACTGGGTCCGGTGGGGCAGCCGACTGAGGGATGTGTGGAAGTAAGAGCTCAAGAAGTGGGGGGTTGAATGAGGAGGCCGAGTGATCCATCATGGGTATTAGTGGAAGGAGTTAATTTAACTCCAACCCAGTTTCTCATCTCTTGCCCGGTTCAAGAATGGAAGAGTGGCAACCAAGTGGCACAGAGAAATGCAACAGTGGCTGTGCAACAGAATTGCCAAGCTTATTAGTGATGGATTGTGAAGCTGTGTAAATGGTTTACTCGAGTATAGGCTAAATTTAGTTATCCATTCAGGGATCTGCTTGCTACTCAAAGGACGGGCAAGCTATGAAAAAGGGTTCACACCATTGTTTTTTTTTTCTTTTTCCTTCCTGTCTTTTCTCTCTCACACCTTCCTTCCTCTTCACTTCTTTCCTCAAGTCTTTCCTTTCTATCAACTTATCACAATCAATCATGATCCTTATCTCCGCTTAATACAAAAATTTGTGCCTCCACTTAAGACGTTCCACTCCGCTGCGTAAAACCCTCACCGTTGATCATTACCTCGGTATCGAATATTTTCAGCATTTCTCCCTCACACCCCCCCAAACCTCACCACACACTCACCACCACCACATATCCACCACCACCACACATCCGTCACAACGTTTTTCACCTCAAGATGATTGGAAAAATCATCAACGTCAATTTCGGAATTTTTTATTTTTTTTTCGCACCAAGGTTGCTAACTCGGACTTAATGCTGGGCTCAGCCAGCATGAGCAAACACGCCATACCATGTTGGAAGTAGCAGTTTGATGGCCGCACTTGGAGTGGGAGATGCCCGCACGTCATGGCCGCGCGTATCCACTAGCCAAAGGACGCACAAGCTGTGAAAGAGGTTTCACACCCCTGTTTTTCTTTCCTTCCTCTCTTTTCTCTCTTGACACGTTTCTTCCTCTTCAAACTTTCCTCAAGTCTTTCGTTTCCATCAACTTATCACGATCAATCATGATCTTCATCTTTGCTTAATACAAAACTTTGGTCTCCAATTAAGTCGCTCCACTCTGCTGCGTAATACCTTCACCATTGATCCTTAATTACAACGGTCAAGAGCGATGTTATGGGCGTGCAAACCAATATTACCAACACCAGGAGCGACCTCCTTCACCAAATAAGATACACCCAACGGATTGCCGGCGGCACACCTTTCCCGTCTATTTCGTCAGACCGTGAGAAATCCGAGGCGGGCGAGAACGATCATTAATAATAAATCCATCGAGATTGCCTATAATGTAAAGAGATACCCTTACCGCTGCTTGCTCTAATTGGTGTCGCTAAAGTAAGTTAGATGGGTTGCTAGAGATGATGGGGGCTATCGGGGGCTGGACTGCTAGAGAATAATAGAGGCCATGAGAGCCGGAGGCCCGATTCGGGCTCATAAAAATTAATGAATAAAAATAATTTATCTTACCTCTTTTGTCCGACCCATATGATAATTGTGATGAGAGTGTAAAAGAAGGGTATGGTGCCGGTTACTGTATCATACTTGAAATAAACCAAAAACCAAAACAAGAATAAGCTTCGAAAGCCTTGAACCCAACCAGATCCTTAAGATATGGATTCATAGAAGTGCTCAGAAGACAATCCTTGCTTGCCTCTTGGTGTATCGTCCAACTCTGCTAGTTCTTGTAGCTCTTGGTTGGCCAGCACCAGCTTCACGTCTCCTCTGGAATCAGCATCGATCACACTTGCATTTGTCCTGAGTCGGTATTTGACTGCTAGACTACTTCATGGTACAATTCGTCCAGAGGTGCTGTGACTTAGTCCAATGGCTATTCGGGTCGCAATAATTGCTTGCCCTCTGGCTGTGATCTCTGTCACTTGGCCTACCTATAGGTGGTTTCCTCCTGTACAAATTATTTCGTAGACACTAGGGCCTCGGTCGATAAGTCCTCAACTTTGACTCTATGGTCCGTTATAGCATGGATCTAGGGGAAGCTTGTAATAAGATTCAATTCAAGGGCTTCTTCTTCAGATACAGTATATGGTATAGAAGAAATGTTAAGACATCATGTCATACCAGGTTCGCTGGGGAATTCAATCTTCTTATGATTCCAATCGATTGTTGGGTTGTTTTCTCGTAACCATGGCATGCCAGGGATGACCTCATGGTATTGGAGGTTCACCACTTGGAAGGTTGCTAATTCCCCATGACTACAAATGCATTAGCCAAAATTGTTCTTTGAGTCCTGAGCGTCCTGTGCGTCAGATGCTCGTGACGCTCCAGACGTTAACCGCGACATAAGAGGTAACGTCGGTAGGGCGTTCCGTCCTGACGGAATCACCATGCTTACGCTAGGTCCTGGCGCCATCCTGACGTCGATCCCCTGCGTGCTCGACATCCTGACCCTGCCCACTGCTAACCCCTCATATCGTGACGCCCTCTGATGCTACGCTCTCTCATCCTGATACCTTCTGATACTAGACTCTCCCCTCCTGACGATCTCACTGCTTGACGTCTCTCGTCATGATCCAGCATACGTTAGCTGTTGCCTCCGGATTGTAACTTCTAGCTGGCGTATCTTCCTGATATTACCAGGTGTTCTTTAGACCCTTTCCTGATAGACATCTCGACGCCGTCGTGGTGGCTACCTTATTTTCTAGATGCCTTCGCGATAGCTCACCTATACACTCCCAACGCCGTCGGGATACCTATCTCATTTTCTGGACGCTGTTACAATCCTCTCTCTCTTCGGGTGATACTTGCAGCAGGTAACTGATAGTTCGCTAACGATGACTTCTCTTAGCCCAATAGCTGTTGCGATAGCTAAGTCCGTTGACTCCTATCTAGCAACGTTGATCGCTAGGCTCATATAAGACAATCTTGTCTTGATTCCCGAAAGCGTGAGAGATAAAGATCTTTGTATTGAGAGTATAGTGTATGAAAGAACTTAGATGGTTGCGTGAAGAACCCAAATCTCAGGACTTTTTTTTCGTCTTTTTTTTTTTTTTTTATCATGCGTTCATTGTTTTTAGGTACAAGAAGCTTCGTGCAGCGCTAGCTATGGAAAAAACAAAACCTATAAATCCAAACGAATAACAAAAGAAACCTAAAATCCCTAATCCACCTCGGTGACTGAAAGGATACTAGGCCAAAACCATTTGCCTACTTAATTCAAATATGAAATATTGCGAAAGGAAAAACAACATGAGCCTTTTCTCATGTTTTTTGCAAGGAGAGATACATGTAAGGAAGTATCCAGACGAGCACGCCGAAGAGTTAAATCCTAGGGGGGGGAGGTCCGTCATCCGGGGCGGGGATGGGGAAGAAAGGTGTGTCGTAGGAAAGATCAAAGTCATGTCTGGCGGCAAGCCGGTTCCCGTGTCGGTGATGTACTGGCCCAGAGCTCGTATGAGGCTGGGTTTGGTTTAAAGTGTGGTGTTGTGCCCGAGGGAGGAAACCTCTTTCAGCAAAAGGTTTCTAGCTTTCGTCAGGGCAGGGCAGTTGAGGATGGCGTGCTGGAAGGACTCTGGTCCTGTTCCACACCGAGGGCAGGTTGGGTTGGGGCCTTCGTTGAACCAAGACGGGTGGGTGGCCAGGTAGCTTTTTCCTGCTCGCATCTGGTGGATTCTACCCGCCACAAATTTCCCCAGGCCCATAAAGGGGTGCGGGGAGAGGGAGGGGGGCTGTTCATAGTAGGG
>Ga0307507_10005950_pt1 | contig 19370 bp, 21 predicted proteins | sample 7_EM_MG_FD_207223 | JGI IMG/M metagenome (GOLD analysis project Ga0307507, IMG submission 207223) | Populus trichocarpa ectomycorrhiza microbial communities from riparian zone in the Pacific Northwest, United States - 7_EM | ecosystem: Host-associated > Plants > Roots > Unclassified | place...
CTCTAAGTCCGGAGAATAGCAGGTCTTAAATACACTTGTCAGGCTAACCGGAGCCTTGTAAACAATAACCATAAAGACTCCCAAAACGGTAGCCTTGAAACGTTACATAAAACATATCAAGTATCAATTGATACTTTGACACAATAACTAAAACATACTGAGTATCAAACGATACTCGAAACCAAACATAAAACATCATGAGTATCAAACTCAATCATAAAACATACTGAGTATCAAACGATACTCGAGATCAAACATAAAACATCATGAGTATCAAACTCAATCATAAAACATAATGAGTATCAAACATACTCGAAACCAAACAGTAACCTGTACCGGTTACACATGGGTACTTGTTGCTCTCTTACCTGTTCCTCAAAAGAGGCCGAAGGACCGCGAGATTGATAGGTCTTGGCATGAAGCGATTAAGCATATTCTGAATCTGAAAGCATAGCGGGATATAGCCGGTCCAGGGTCTGAGTGGGATTGCGCTGATGGCCAGGTCCGCCGATGCTATCCGATGCTAGCAACCTGGATTGCTAACTACCCAGAACCTGTCAGACTGGCAAGCATAATTAATGGGCTTTGCCCAATTTGTGGGATTCTGCGGACCGAGATGGGACACGAGCCCAATAGTAGTAGTACAGTTGGGGGGGTTAGAGAGAGTGATCCAAAGTCCTATCAGCAAGCGCTAGAACGAGGAAACACCGAAGATGCAGAGTACTTAACGTCCATAGGTCTGCAGGTGGAGGAAAATCCTTTTTGGAGGTTTCCTTTATGCAATGTGTACAGGCTCTGGCAACCTGACACTCTTCACCTCCAGCATCTAGGAATTCTCAGAACGATGATGGATTAATTGGTGGGACATCTGCGATAGCGAACGATTCTAGGCCGGTGAAATAAGTGTTTTAAGTCGATCCCTCTCTACCCGGCCTTTCAACCGTTTAAGCAAAGCTACGAAGAGGTCATTTCATGGTAGGGGAAAGAGATTAGCACTATGATGTGTTTCTTACTCACTGTGCTAGGCCCAATATTGATTGATGGGGTGCGATCTGGCAAATCAGAGGAAGTGTGGGTCCTAGCATATGTCAGATCCATCATCGAATTTCTCCTGGTTGTTGGACAGCGCAGCCACTCTGATTACCCACTCAGTCTGCTGGATAACAGACTCGCAATATTCCCCAGGACCAAGTCCATGTTTCGTCCGCAAAGGAGCACCAAAACAAGGACCAGAACCTGCCAGAAAAAGGGGGCTGAGATGGAGGCGAAGCGGAGCGAAAAGGGATAGTGAAGGCAATGGATGAAGGCAGAGACGGAAAAACTGAAGACTGCGATCTATCATTTTCAGTTTCCAAAAATGCACATGCTGAGTCATGCCTCAAATAGCCCCTGTCCAATGGGATTGCCTGACACCTTCTCTACTGATATATCAGAACTCCTGTATATAAAAAACGTCAAAGAAGCATACCGCACTTACAATCGCGTTCAATACGAGGAGCAAATGCTCTGGTACAATGATACATATACAGGGATCGCTGATATAATCCAGACCTTAGAGCACCTTGCTTTAAGCGGAATGTATGATCAGGATACCGCTACAGTCCTCGGTATGCAGCTTCAGAATGAGAGCTTGCTCTGTAGCAGGGCTGCGAGACTCTGGGGGAGAGGTCCAGGGATAGGCCAGCATACCTTTAGAACTAGCAGCAGACCTAGCCGGAACCTAGCGCCCACAGTTTGCCTTCAAATTGCTGTCCTGGAGCGGACGCAACAAGTACATCAGGTAATTCAGCCCACTAGATTAGCAGGGAGGGCAAGAAGTATCAAGCGGCTCTCGCTAAGCGAGGCTGCGGACCCGCTTTCTATTCCTGACCTACCACTGGTTTTCGGCAATTATGTTGAAGAACTCTGGGGGCAACGTGCGGCAAAGAGTGTCCTCGGCAGGAGAGAAACTTATGCGGAAGCTACGATGATTGCAATTTACAAATCAGTGACGAACTACTACCCACCATTTCACCGCCCGTTGGAGATTGAGAGGAGGCTATGGTGATGTACCAAAGAGTCAGGAAAGAATAAGCCATTGAGCCACAATATTTAGGTCCAGGAAAGTCAAGGCAGGGACAAGGATTCATTCCAAGGGAGGAAGGCATGCAAACTACTAATAGACCTTTCATTCAGCCCATCTAAGGCAGTAATTCCGCAGACCACAAAATAAAACAAATCCCCAGTGACAGAAACTCTGGAGTTAGTTATCCTAGTAGGAATGAAGTATACGATGGAATCGAGCAAGCTGAATTGCTTCCATGAGTTTGTGGAGGTTGTGCTCAATGGAAGGGATCGGTATGTCCAGCAAGTGGAACCAATTGAGTGCCCAGTCCATCTGCTAGAGGGGAGGAAAATCCGGAGGAAAAAAAACTGCCTTATGAATAGCTACATAGACCTCGAGACCTACTATTATGTGTATTAGGATTGGCGGTATATGTGAAAATAAAAGTGTGGTCCGGGAGGGCAGGACTAGACAATACACTAGACGCAAAAGTAATAGGTAGAAAAGACTCAGATTAAAAGACTCAGATTCTAGGGAGCCGAAGGTGAACGCGAGCGGTAATTCTGGCTCACGATTTCTACACTATTCGTGTGATCTCAAAGACTACGCTACCTCTTAGAGAATACAGGGCAGACCAGAATGATACGAGAAGCCAAAAAGCTAGGATTGAGTGGCTCCAAGAACAAGAGTATGGTAGCTAGAGCAACCAGAGGGCTGCTGAGATGCGTTGTGGCTGGATCCAAAGGTTGAGATCAAGGCCGGGGTGAGACTGGAGGCTCATGATCCAAACGGGGAACGAAAGAGGTTACCAAGGGCCACAGTAATGAGGACCCGTGGGGTAAAGTGGCCACCTAGGGGCGGACCAAGGGGGAACATATGTCGAATGGGGATGGACCAAGGGGAATCATGGGCGACAAAGACGCGGATCAGAGGAATTCAGGGGCGACAATATGGTGGACCAGGAGGGTTCAAGTGCGACAATGGGGTGGACCACGAGGATCAGGTCCATGCAAGCATGGAGCTGAGGATTAAAGTCCATGCAACCACGAACTGGAAGAGTAAAGGCCCGCGCAAGCACAGACCTGGAGGGTGGACATCTTTGCAAGCACGGACCAGAGAAGTAAAGGCCCACGCAGGCACGAACCTGAATATTCAAGGCCGGCTCAAGCGCGGACCTAGTGGCCAAAGGTCCACACAAGCGTAGGCTAGGAGGATCAAGATCTGGCAAGAGAGGACCAGGGTGCAACGAAGGTGTTCAGGTCTACAGGGGAGAGGAACAAGGGTGAACGAGTAAAATGTAGGGGTCCGCCAGAACCGAACAAGGGAGAGCAGAAGCAAAGAATGATCCACCAGTAATCCCAAGAGGCACAGATGGAAATTGGTATCTAGCTATTAGAGATCAGGGCAGAAATACCTTTTGCTGATGACCACTAGCCGACTGTAGAGAATCCTCCTCAATAACCGGAGGTGGATTCGTGTCCCCGCATGTACTTTTCGACTGATTGGTCTCCAACTAGCGAAGCCCTTTTGCGAGGACGGAGATGTGATCTCTTAGGCATGAAACCTCAGCCTCGAGGGCCAAAATCTTCCCAATGGCCTTAGATAAGACCTCAGCAGATGCCGCAACTGAGGATGAAATTTTCTTAACCATATTGCAATTAGGTTGATAGAAATAGTTGAAAAGTAGACTATTTAAAATCACTACGGCGAATAACGACGGAATGGCAGCGAGTTATGGGCAATGAAACGAAACAATCACAAAGGTAAGAACGGTGAGCCCGGTACTAAGAACAGATCACGAAAGTGGAAAAAAATCTTTCTTCTCTCAACAACAACACCACACTGCTTTATGATCAACTAACTAACGGACAATATGAAAGTATAAGTAGGAAAAACAACTTCTTCCTCCTCTCTCCGAGTTCCATCCTATCCTCCTATCCTCCCATCGATCACAACATAGATCCACTACCTTCTACGCATATTCCCCCTATCCTTCCACTCAGCAAACATGCTAACAAAGAAAAGAACAATCGTTACATAGGAAAAACTCTTCAGGCTCTGTTGCCTACTCGCATCCGATCCCTTCCTCACTGATCGCAAGCGTATTCCCCGAGGTTTGTCGAATGATAATGAGGCGTGCTTAGCAGCATGAAAGAACTGCTCCCGGAGGGTGTATATCTCCTAAGCGCATATCCACTGAACTTCTTTATCCTAAACGTTTGCTAGATAGGGCACATGCGTGCCTGTGGGTGATGTGCAGGTCCGATACGTTAGTGCGGGGCGAGTCTATATAGTGAGTATGCCGAGCAGCTCCAGCAATTTTCAACCTAGACGAAATAGATAAAACTATTTCAAAAAAGATAACTTAAACCAGGGAATAAATGACTGGGAATAAGGCTTGAAGCTATGACGAGATAGGTATCAATGATCCTGATAGAGTGAAACACAAAATGTGACAGGTCACAAGAAGTTAGGTTGTAGGTGTAGGAGTAATCGCGGATATGCAATGACTTTTTTTTTTTTTTATCAAACTTTTTGATTCTTATTAGCTACTATAACTACGAGCTATCTAGAACACTTCGGGCTTTCTGTAGTACATAAATCTGTCTGCCCTAACTCTTCTGTCTCGGCTCCTTTCAACCCACCAACTCTAACCTGGCTTTCCCTCCAGGGTAAAAATCAACCGGAATCCCTCTCATACCGACCAATAGCCAGAACCTACTTAATACAAAAAGAACATACCCATACCTCAGACCTGCGTTTCCACTAGATACGTCACCTGGTCCCGATCATGCAACCCAAGGCTACTCGCGTGAAAATAAATCAAACTCTTCGATCACCCTTTCGCTCCCTGAGGTACAAACGGAAGAGCCCCTGGTAGCTCTTTTAACTCCCCAGGATTCCTCCCTCGTGGCTAAAAAATCACAGCCAGTTTGACTAGTCGGGTGTCTGAAATATCGAGTCGTTGATGTCCGTGTCGTCTGAAGGTTCATTGGCTTCTCCCTTCCTTCCTCCAAAAACTCTTCTCTGGCCCAATCTCATCCCAACAAAAACAACCCCTCTTCCGGGTATGGGAGATGACAGTACTTAATGGCTGACTTAATCTCCCAACCCCGCAAGGCTTAAAGAATATAACGGCACTAATAATAGTACCCTCCTCTTTCCCGTCCTCTACCCCTATACCCGTAACCCTCCATCCCAAAACCAAAACCTCTATCCACAACCCTGCCCCCTCTACCCGCAAAGTAACTAGAAGGCCCACTAGGCACCTTCCCGCCCACAACACTTCTCCTGTCAACAGATCTAGGGCCGACCAGAGTCGCCCTAACCAAAGCTTTCTCCTCTACTGTCTCTCCTCCTCCTGTCTCCGCTATCCTTCTCTTTCTATCACCCGGCAGTCTGACAACTATCCTGCCTTCGATAACTTAATCCTCATCATCTCTCAAGCCGACACTCATCGCCTCAACTCCAGCCACAATCTCTCCCGCTACATCCTCTTCCTCAGCCACAACCTTGTAAACGCCACTTGTAATGGATGGCGCCCCAACAGCCGCAACCTCAGCCTCAGCCTCAGCCTCTGCCACTACCTCCGCCACCTCCTCTTTCTCCTCAACCATCCTTTCCTCCCCTTTCTCTTTCAACCGTTTCGATAAGACCAACACATGATGCCGGAGCCTCGAAACCTCCTTTTCCAAATCTAGGATGCGCATAAAAGCAGCACCCATCACCATGCCATTGTTTGCAACCTGGGTTGCCGTAAACGAAGTCTTCTTAGCATTAACCATCGCTAACGATATGATTTCGAAAGACCTTGATGAGATAAAGCAATTCAAGATAAAAAGATAGATAAAAGAGATGGATTTTCCTCTTTAACCTGATGCAAATATTATTAACCATCGTGAAGGAAAATAAAGACTTGGGAATATCGTAAGATAAAATCCAAGGAACTTATTGGCCAAAACTCGAAATGTGACGTGTCACTATTGTTGTTATTTCTTTCACTGGAGGTGTAAGAGAGACAGAAGTTGTGCACTCACTTTTTTCTTTTTTTTCTTTTTTTTTTATCAAACTTTTCATTATATTAGCTAGCCCACTAACTGCTAACCTAACTAATAACACTATGGGGCTTTTCTAGTATTTAATCTGTTTGCCCAAACTTTTCCGCCTACGTTCATCCAACCCATGCACTCTGATCCGCCTTTCCCTCCAGGGTACAAATCAACCGGAATCCCTCCCGCACCAACCAATAGCCGGAACCTAGTTAGTACAAAGAAGACATACCCACACCTAAGACCTGCGTGTCCACTAGATGCGTCACCTGGTCCCGATCATGTAACCTTAAAGCTACTCGTGTAAAAACAAAACAAATTAACTCCACCCTTCCACTCCCCCAGGTACTAATGGAAATAACCCCTGGTAACTCCTTTAACTCCCAGGATTCCTCCCGCTGGCTCCTAAAGATGCGGGTTTAGCTAGTCATGCGTCTGTAATGTCGGATTGCTTCGAGAAAAAACATGTTGTCTGAAGGATCATTGACTCCTCTCTTCCCAAAACAAAAAACTCTCCTCCAGCCCAATCTCATCCCAAATCACAACCCCTCTTCCAGGTATGGGAGCTGACAGCACACAATGTCTGACTTAAACTCCCAACCCCGCAAGGCTTAAAGAATGTAACGGCACTAATAATAGTACCCTCCTCTCCCCCTTCCACCACCCCTATACCTGTAACCCTCCATCCCAAACATAAACCCTCTTCCTGTTCCTCCTCTTCCTCTACCCGAAAACATACTTGAGGGCCCACTCGGCACCCTCTCACCCACAACACCACCTCTGTCAACTGATCTAGGGCCGACCGGAATCGCCCTAACCAAATCTTTCTCCTCCACCCTCTCCCCACCTCCTGTCTCCGCTATCCTCCTTTTTTCTATTGCCCAGCAGTCTAACAACTATCCTGCCGTCGACAACCTCATCCTCATCATCCCTCGAGCCGACACTCATCGACTCAACTCCAGCCACAATCCTCTCCGCCACATCCTCTTCCTCAGCCACAACCTTGTAAACGCCACTTGTAATGGGTGGCGCCCCAACAGCCGCAACCTCAGCCTTAGCCACAACCTCAGCCACCTCCTCTTTCTCCTCAACCCTTTTCTCCTCCCCTCTCCCGTTCAACCGTTTCGATAAGACCGACACATGATGCCGGAGTCTCGAAACCTCCTTCTCCAACTCTAGGATGCGCATAAAAGCAGCACCCATCGCCATGCCGTTGTTCACAACCTGGGTTGCCGTAAACGAAGTCTTCTTAGCATTAACCATCGCTAACGATATAATTTCGAAAGACCGTGATGTAATAAAGCTTAAAAGGATAAAAAGATAGATAGAAAAGATGGATTTTCCTCTTTAATCTGATGAAAATATTATTAACCTTCTTGAAGGAAAATAAAGACTTGGGAATATCGCAAGATAAAATTCAAGGAACTTATTGGCCAAAACTTGAAATGTGACGTGTCACTGTTGTTGTTATTTCTTTCACTGGAGGTGTAAGAGAGACGGAAGTTGTGTGCACTCACTTTTTCAGTGCCCTTGTACTGTATTTTCTCGCGTTATCCCTTGGGGTAAACTCTGAAACCGTCAAATTCGTAGCCAACGCGCTAAGGCCAGATTCGGCCTCAGAGTTGCCAGACTTGGTCAGAAAATGTGATTTTCAGCCTCTTCACCACGCTAATGACTCAGCTCTCTTGCCAAGCTGAATATCCTCAGCAAATCCGAGAGCTTAGTGTACCTGGCTACGAATTTGACTGTTTCAGACACCCCAAGGGCTACGGTTTTTTGCCAAGACCGGTTTTTGCCCAAGATTGGGCACACACCCCTTTCAGATGATCCCTCAGCCGCACTGTTGTAGACTCCTAAAACCCACACCTTGGTTGGTTACTATGCTGGCTGGGGGAATTTGAGGGCCCATTTCAGACTCCAGGCACCGGCCTTGGCAAAAAACCGTAAAACGCGAGAAAATACGGTGTATCAGTCCGAACCGGGACATGATCATCGAAAGTACTTGCGCACTGCAAAAGTTTCCGGAAATGTGGAGCTTAGGCTTGGCATTTTTAGCTGGTTGCCTCACCTAACTTAGCGCCAAGCAAAAGTCCACATTTCCGGAAACTTTTGCAGTGCGCAAGTAGTCCGACTTATCAATTGAATTCGATTGAAGCAGCTGCTTTGGGTCGGACTCTCTTGGCCACCTGAGCATTAACCCATCGGATCGGTAGGCCAATGGATAGACAGGGCTGGGTTCACAACGAGGCTGAAGATCATTTTATCGCCCGCCGTTTTGTTGATTGAATTCCCCTTGCCTTACTGGAGGACTGTACTCCTCATTCTTTCTCGTCCACCCTATTTGTTCAGCTTGGTATCAGTTCTTTATTTTTATTAGCAAAATTTTTATGGTTTGTCGTTTGTCCTTCAAGTTGTGACATTTGGAATCGAATGCTGCATTCCACATTACGCACCGATAAGGGGCCGATGATTATAACGTTGGAATCGCAATTGGTTCCTCAATCCTACCGTAGTGGGGTCTCTCTAGTATGGAAAAAAAAGAAAAGAAGAAAAGAAAAGAAAAGAAAAGAAAAAAAGAGGAAAAGAGAAAAAGGAAAATCAAGAAGGTGGGAGGTGGGGAGGCATGATCTAGAAAAAAATAAGAAAGTAGGGAAGGTAAACAACAGAAAGGCCTTCGGCGGGACGCGGTACCGGACCAGTAGATGTCATCGCTCGAAATTTAATGAGAATATGTGTAGTAGCTTGTGCTGTACGAGTGCTATACCGATAGATAACATGATCCAGGCTCTCCCACAGAGAAGGCAAAGCGGGAGGAGACCCGATATCGGCATGAACAAAACATGAAAAGTTCCTCGACCGGTGAACTGATCCGGACCGAAATTTGGACTCTCAAACAAGCGATTGCGGTGTATCCATCACTTCTCACTTCTTATATATAGGATATATATTTGCCCCTGCTCTCACTCCTGTTAACACCCACAAGAGAAGAATGACACCGCACAGTGGGGCTTAGTGTCATGCGAGTCCTTATTCCTCGGTGAGGCCAGGGTTCCATTCATCCTGTCTCCGTCCTCCTATGATACGGTGAAAGTACTCGTACAGTACTAGTACATACTTGTACCACAACAACCAGGTTACCCCCAATGGTAGAGCTCAGTCCCGATCTTTCCAAACGGGAGTCGGGCCACCGGTTCCGGAGAGAATAGGAACACGGAACTAACACTATCCTCTATGACCGAGGGCAAATGCATACCAAGACCATTGATGGGGAGTGGGCATCGAGTTCCGTATACCCCCGGGAGAGAAGTGGGCAGCAAGATTGGCATATCCTTCCGCCATCTACTGTATGCTCCCAATGATGGCTCTTTAGGTGATGGAATTTGGTATTATTTGCAATTTATTGAACCTGAGACTTGATACTGTGGTTCCGCTGTACGCGGAACCACTGAGGGCTCCAATGCGAGTGCGATGATCTATGGGAGGGGACTTCTCGTGTACTTGTGCCATGGTTGTGGTTAGGCGCCACAACCCCCGAATGCTCACAAACGGAGGCATTCTAAAGAGTGCCCGATAACTCAATGCATAATAACTTTGCAGCTCAACGTGAGTTAGCATACCGATAGTAGCTTTGTGGCTCAACATGAGCCACCTCCTCCGCCTCTAACACTACTTACATTACCGCTAATCATGCTATCAGCACTATTGCTTATACTTTCCAGTCAGTGGGTAGAGTGATGATATAGGGACTGAAGCACGGATTTAGACGGTGCTTGACTCCTTTTGTACACCCAACAGGAGAACCCCAGGAGCAGGTGTTCTATTTTCCTAGATATAAATACTTTTCAGTCAAGTTTTTATTTCAGTTTTTTTATTCACATCATATTAAACCCGTTATGTGATGCTTGGCTACAAAGAGTATTGAAACTTATTAAACACAAGTGTACCGATAGTGGTACTTTGAAGTTCACTTCAACTAAAAAGGTATTTTTTATTTTTTTTATTGTTTTGTTTTTCAAGTGCAACTAGGTCCAAATACAATAACTTGACTGGGTGTACCCGCTGTTCTGTCCTCCTAAACTCTTTCATATTCCCTTACTCTCAGAAAATAGATGGCACTGGATTTTTACTCGTGATTTTTTATCTATTCATTGGTGTAACGGCAAAATATCAAAGAGGAGGTATGTTCCCCCCGTCATCATCATCTTCAGGAACCGTACGGAAATCTATTATATGAGTGCACCTGCAATTGAGCTTGCGGGTAGTTGCATGGAAAAGACTCACATATCGTACCGTAAAAACCGGAATAATTAACCCTCACGCTAGTCATCCAGTATTCCCTCTCCGGATCAAGGGAGCAAAAACACAGCGAAAAAACTGTGCCTCAGCCCTCCGCTGAGACAAACAAAAGGAAATCTATGCCCTGCCTTACCAGGAGAGGCAGCTCCAACGTCTACCGTAAGACCTAGTTTTTACGGCAACTGTGCGGTACAAGGGTATACCATGAATTGATGGTACAGAGCAGGGTGGTCATTCCTCTGTCGTGACTGCAACTTTGGAACACTCAAAAAGTATGTGTTCCGAGCTGATGTGGCGGCGTCGATAAGCAATCAGGTTGCGAAACATCTTAAACCCAGGTTGTTGCACAAACCCGCCCTCTACCACCTAGCTATGTAGTACTTGTAAGTTTACCTGTAATGTAGCCCAGAGTGCATGGTATAGTGGAGCACTGGTACTCTCTTCCTCAAACCATCATCCGGCTTTCTAATGTCTACTAAGCCCCATTTCCCCCCCCCAAAGTGCTTGATTTGGACAAAATTATGGTACCCGCTTGCAAGCGCTGTACTACTGCTCTCTAACCACTGATCCCTGCTCTGTACCATCAATTCATGGTATACCCTAGTACTCTGTGTTCCTAGCGATAACTTCCAGGGTCACAGAATGGGGATTGTATGATGATGGCCAAGTCGCCTAAATCGGTTGGAGGCGCGAAGAAACGCCCTAAATACTTGTACCACCGGCAAATTCGTTGTGCTGCATTTCCAGGCTGCCCTCCGTGTCCGTATCTTTCAGACCTTACCAATTAGTATGTGACCTTAGCCACCAGGCTCTGTTAGTTGGCAGCGCGTTAGTCAGAAGCCTCAATTCAATTCACCAACCGTACACGATGATAGATTATCGGACACCATGAATTGAAGCGGTATTGTTGCAAGAATCGTGCTCGTATTATTGCTTGAGGAAGCTCATGGGGAGCAGGAGTGCCGCATCGCACGAGCAAGAGTACTTGGAGAGCTGAAAAAGGAACCCCTGGACGAGATCTGGCTGAGACACCCACTAACGGGAGTTGTGGAAAAATGAGGGGTGGGAAGAGGAGAAAAAGGGAAGGGGAAAAAGGAAAAAGGAATAACTTGATCTCCAAAATGCAGCCTCCTGCCCCCTCTCCCTTCTTCCCTCTTCTCCTCCAGCTGAAACAATCTTGCCCGGGGAACGGGGCGCTGGACCAGTTGCTGCCCCGCGCAAAGACGATGTGGTACGATGATTGGCAGCGAAACGAGAGACACGCCAGAGCTGATGCCATTCGAGGCTGAGGCAATTGCTGTTCCTTGAGTGTTCTAGTAAACTATTTCGTGCAGAATCGCACCATAATTTACAATTTACCAGCCCTAACTACGGTGCTGCTCGAGTACTTGAGTCCGGTAGTGCTAGTACGGTACGAGTACAGCGCGCCAGAACAGGGGCACTTGATCGGTATTTGGTGTGTATGCTATTCTACGCCCCTCATTCCATACGACACTCGAGCATGGCAAGGTATTATACGAGTACTCGTACTGTAACTAGAACAATCGGACGGAGAGGATCCAACTGGATTGGTGAGAAAGCCGAGTGGCATGAACCCACCAAGATACCGGCTCCTGCCAGGAGGGAAGGGGTTGTGTTGAGAAGCTCCACCAGGCCCGATTTGGAAGAGGACAGAAAATGAACCCATGCCCGCTGCACTCGAGTCCGGTGCCGTACCATATGATATAATCTAGCGTCAGGCACGCCCAAGCCTCATGGGAGCGTTCTCCAATACCGGTATCATACATGCTCACTCTGCTGCACTGAACAAGTAAAATTTTGGTGTGTGATGGTTTTCGTTGCGGAATCCCATGCTATTTTGCGGTGGCCTGTGTGGTGGGCAAGTCTCCTTCCTGCTGATGCCACCATCGGCAACTCAAGAGTCCAGGCGTCTATCCCACCAGATCTCACCATCTCGCTCGTCAGAGATGCAAAGGGAAAGGAGGAGTGGGGGTTGTCTATCATCCGCTCCAGTAAACTAGTGCTGTCTTACACGCTGTGCATTGACCAATGCCATTCTAATACAGCTCGCCGGCGTCCTGCTCTACATTGTGGGATAGCTTTAGAAAGTGTCTGATACATGCTGTATCTGTGTTCCAGCCCATCTGGCTGGCTGTATCTGTGGCTTTGTCTCGTTCGTTGTCACAATAAATCATCACTGCGAATCGTATTTTACGGAAAACAAGGGAGTTTAGTTTTAGGAATGTCAACACTCCGTATGAATGAATTGATTCAATTGACGTCTTCGGTGAACAGTGCTCGTAGCCTGTTGAGAGGTAACGCCCTTGGTGTTTATACCTACACTAAACTTTGTAGCCAACTACGATATTTCCCTTCCTCTGCCGTCATAGGCCCATCACCCAAGAACGAAATCTCGATCCGCGGGGCTCTAATTGTGCTTCCCTGTTCGGCTCCAACCCTTGCTGCGTCTGCGTCTGCGTCTGCGTCTGCCTTAGCATCGTCTTGTTGCGTTAGCCATAAGTATTACAGTAGTGTTTACAGCTTTTATGGGTCGAGGCTTGAGAGAGTGTGTGAAAGGCCTGAGAAATGACAGCAAGAAGGGAGAGAGAGGGGGAGAGAGAGAAGGCTTAACTGCTTGAAAGACACCATCATCGGGTCTATCCCCTCAATTGCATATCTTTACAAGCACTCTTCGCCTCAGCAATGACAGCCAACCTCTGTCCAACCCCGAGTTGCGTCTATAAACAAAACAAACACACCAGTGTTGCCTTAATCCTCCCAATTATCACCATCTTCCGAGACAATTATATATTCTACCGAGGGGCAACAATTGACTGAGAGATAGACCCACACAGCCGGACGAGGCGAGATACAAGCATTTACTTGTGTACCGTTCCATATCGATCTTCCACAGCTCGAGGCAAAGTACCGATATCGGCGTTGCTTGCAGCTTTCTTTCTCTTCCCTATTATTTTGCCTTCGGTTTATCACTCTTTCGTCTCTCACTTCCGGGACATTGCAGCGCTCGGGTAATAAAGTTCTTTCCTATCCCCGCCCACATTCTGCTGGAAAGAGATTGTTCGAAAACGGCAATGGAGGCCCAATACCTGACTGAGATATTAGGAAAAATCAGGAAAGATTGAAACGGTACTGTATCGTACACGAGGTCCTAGCCGCAGCAGGCTAGCCGACCGTGTTAGCCTGCCCACACAATACCGGTACTTTATTTTCCCCTACATACCGCACTGCCTTATATCGCATCATATCTGCTGTTTATCTTCCCTCATACCCCCACCTCCTTCCCTCCGAGAAACGGATCGAGGGCAGCAATCTATTCCTAAGATTGACTGACGTCGAGATCTCAATACTTCGCGACAGTGGAAGCACCCAAGAAGTTTTGACAACTACAGCGACAGCAGCAGCAACGGGAAAAAGCACCATTTCCGCATTGCAGGCAAGCAAGCAGGCATTCCCCAACCGAGGAGAGGAGAGGACTGGATTCAAATCCTGCTACCACTACGGTACTGGAAGCAATTATCTAATTTTTTGAATCTCGATTATTATCAGGTCGGCGCGCTACCGACACCCGCGTGGATATTAAAGTACTGTAGGAAGCAAGGGAGAAGCACGGAATATAAGGGAAAGAAACACATAAAAGTCAAATAAAGCAGAGGAGGCGAAGGTAAGCAACCTTACCCTTCACTCCTTCCCTCGATTTTCTGTTACATTTCTTTGCATTTGTGTGGAATAAGCATTAAGTTGGCCCAGAGATGGAGCGACTTTTTTTTCTTTTCTTACCGCCCACTCCATCTTCCCCTCTTTCTTTTTTTTTTCCCCCCAACATGTCACAAAGAACAAAGTTGAGGAGATATGAGTTAGATGTGAGGAGGGAGAGAAAGGGAAAAAACAAGCTGACATTTCAGGCTGTCGTTTCCGAAGTCTGCAGCGTTATCGTACCATCCAGCTTTCGAGTACTTGTACTGTGAAAAAGTCTCTTGCATCGAACAGGTAACACATTTCGCTATCACATCACAGCAAGGTACTTGCTTGGATAGTCAGACTCGGTTGATTCGTTTTTTGTTTTTTTTGCATAAGCCACTTATAGGGGATTCTATCAGCGCCCGTCCAGTCTTCAACTCTTATTTATCCAAACCCCCACACCCACGTTTTTTCCCTTTTCTTTTGTTTCCATTAAGCAAAACCAACCTATTCCAGTAATCGTCATGGTAGACTACCGTGCTCCTGCCTACCAATTCCCACATAGAAAACCAACAGAGCCTGGCGCACCCCCTCCGCTTCCAACAAAGAATAGTCTTAGGATTAACCCTAACCACTCCTCTCGAAACTCTTACGGTCCCCCATCCGCTAGCTCGTCGTCTTCGCACATTCGCCGTCGTACCTCCTCGTCAGGCACTTTACCAACCCAGGAAATACAAGGGATGCAGACCTATACGCAAAGCTACCACGGTAACTACAACTACCCCCAAAACCCGCACATGAGCCGCAGGCCTTCCGTCGCCAGCAACTCGAGGGGTGGAGCCATGGACCCCACCGTACCCATCACTATCAGGCGATCTGGGAGTACCCATACAACGAACTCCGCTTCGACATCGGCTCAGAGCGCCTACGTGGCTACCCTTAGAAGACAGAAGGCAACAGTTTGGTGCGATAGGTCACAGCATGAAGATCCCCATCTGCTAGCCGCTCACCAGAGGGCAAAGCTTCGCGCAGCCATGGAGGTTGTCGGTTCGTCAAACTCTGCATTCCTCAGTGCGGGGCATAATCATCACGGAATCGGCTCTGCAACTGGGTCAGCAGCATCCTCTATATCAGGTGGCCGAACTGGAAAATTGGGGAAGACTTGGGTCAGCTCAGCTAGTCCCGGTATTGGAGGTGGAAGTCTACCCAGTGGGGTGCCTACTCGATTGTCGGCTACGGAGGTCCTTGGTGACGATGATGAAGACGACCTCTACCCTGGAGGTGCAGGAATTCGCAAACGCTCCGGTTCTGGAAAGTCCTCGCTCAACTCGAACCACAGACGCACAAATCGCTCGTCTTCAATGATGTCTGACACAAACCGAAACTGCACAATCTACGGCGGCGTGACCGGCGGCTTACAGCATCGCAACTCAAGAGGAAGCACTCCAAGTTACTCGTCTAGGTCATCAATAGCAGAGGAAGGAACTCCTAACACCACAACGAAAACAAAGCCTAAGAGCGAAAAGCTGCCCGAAAGCCCTTCCGAGTCAGCTCCGCCAAGAGCCCATCACGTACCCACTCTCCAAAACCCTGCTATACTGAAGCGCGACAATACTCTGAAAAGGAGAGGTAGCTTGGACGAGGAGGAGTTTGTCAGGACTATGACCCTTAGCGGGAACCGGCTGTTTGTTGCGAATCCGGATGTCGAATAACCATTTTCTCTCCTAAACACGCGATTGGGGGTCATGGCAATTGATTTGCACATAGAATAAAGCTTGATGACTGTATACATTATTCTACCCTCTTCCTTCCTTTCTTTCGTTTTACACTCCCCTATATTTTTTCGAAGGGGTATCGTTCATTCGGGTTGGCTTTTATTATCGTTAAAAAGTTATTGGTTTCATCACGTATTCCTTGGGTCGCATTGGGCGTTTCTTTCAATCGTTTCTTTTCTCTTCCCCTAATCGGCCCTCTACCCTCCTACGGGCCTCCCTTTGTACTAAAAAATCACCACTCTTGTAATTATCCTGTCCCCTCCGTTTCATATTCCGTCTGTCGCTTGGGCTGTTTTTGTGTATTTGAAATTTGCATTCGTTCATAACGGGGTTTAGGTGTTTTCTTTTTTTTTTTGTATTTTTTTTCCTTTCGTAGGGGTGGATTGAGTACTACACAATATGCGTGGTGTATGGTAGCAAAATCCTGTAGCGGTCTCTTCTTTCTTCCTTTTCTCTTTCCTTTCTCTCTTCTTCCTTGGCCGAGTTCTTTCCCGTGTCCTGACACCATCTTCTCGTACTATTCGGGCATGTTGAAGATATTATACCCTTACTATTGTTATTATTAGATAGCTGTAGCGGGTCTTGAGGCTCATATAATAACAATGGTTTATTTTGTGGACTTGGGAAATGTATGCAATTCAGTGGTTATGGTGAGATGCATGGTAGGGCAGATTGGTTAGGGTAGCATCATAACACCAACCCAGCCTCAATCAGAACCGATAAGTTAGTGACCTCAGCCATGAGATTGATTGAGGCAGAAACCGATTAAACATTTAACCTCTTGGCGCGTACAAACGCGTTCCCTCGGGCATCAACACGTTTCCACCTCTCAATCCCTCCACCACATCCAAAACTTCTACCATCTAAAATTTCAACTTTAGGGAACAACCAAGTTTCAATTTGCTATGAGCGACCCAACTGCTACTGCCACTCCCCCAATGTCTAATCCCGCACTAGCTTCAACTCCCCCACCTCCACGGCATACTTCTACCAATCCAGATACCCCTGATACTGTTAAGAAGAGATCACTTTCAGATCAAGGCAGCGGTTCACCGGGAACCGAGGGTGGTGTTAAATTGTCAGTCGATCATGGTGCTGAGAATGCCGTAAGTGTTGGTACGAGCGCAGCTGGGCCAGCCAAAAAGCGGACAAAGTTGACCGAGGCTGAGAAGGAAGCTAGGGAGAAAGAGAAACTGGAGAGGGAGAAGGAGAAGATTTCTAGGGAAAAAGAGCGGCTTGCCAGGGTTTGTCCCATACCATACTTCACTCCTGGAGGATATTGGCTAATGGTTAATTGCCGTAGAAAGCTGAACGGGATGAGAAGAAGCGTATTAAGGATGAGGAAAAGAAGAAAAAAGATGATGAAATGGCTAAGAAAGAGAAGGTAGTTGTTTTCTAAAGAGATATTAGGCGCATGAATGGATATGCTCACCAATTTCCTGCAATAGGCACAAATGCGTCTCGGGTCGTTTTTCATTAAACCTCCTGCCGGGCCTACCTCTCAGTCGACTACTTCTTCAACTACCAACACTTTGGCAACTCGGATTATTGTTGGTAGCCCACCTCCACCTGATGTTAAACTGGAGAAACAAGAGCGGACGGATTATGAGCGTAGTTTCCAACCATTTTTTGTGAAGCCAAATGTTACCGTCGCCTCTGTACCCTTTGAGCGTGATGATAATTACAAACTCGTTATCAAAAATGCACTCGATAACGCTCTCTCCCTCCCTGAATGCCCAAATTCCACCGGAGATACTGGGCCTGGCTCCGGCTGGCCTGCTCCTGCGGAGATTGGTGAAGGGCTTACAGTCGAACGTGTGGAAGAGCTAATGCACATTCCCCAACACAAGCGTGGCCGCCGCGGAAAACTGCCTAAATATTCTACAAAGGATATTCTTGCTAGAATTAATGCACCTGACAGTTCGTCTTTACCACCTATTGTTGATCTCGAGGTCGTCAACCAAAGCGAAATCTATAGCGTTTATCTTGACTTGCTCAATTCACTACCTTACAAGTTCCTGCGATTCGCTGAGGATGTTCGGCCTCCTTACTCCGGTACTTATACTAGGAGACCTACCTCGTCCGGTTTGTTACGGGGCCGTAACCCCTTTCAAAAGTCACTCCCAAAAGTCGATTACGAATATGATTCTGAAGCAGAATGGGAGGAAGAGGGATTGGATGGTGATGGCGAAGAAATTTTGAGTGACGAGGAGGACGACGAAGATGGCGATAGTGGTGACGACGATCTCGAGGAATTCCTAGATGATGAGGATGAGGAGAGCGCTAGTAAGAATCGTCGCAGAGTAGTATCTGCACTTGTTCCCATATGTTCCGACCTGTGTTGGGAAGACCCCATGGGGAAACCCCCGAGAAAGGAGTTTGAAGAGATGAGGCTTGGTATTCTAATTGGTATGTATCTTGGTTTACAATTCTTCAGAGTTCACTTTCCTAGTTTAGTCGCTTATATATGGTTTCAGATGGGGTGCCAGGACCTATTGATCCACTCTCGACAAGCTATTGGAATCCTGTAGCACCATCACAGCTACCACCTACGCAGGCAGTTAATAATCCGCATAGCGCTATAACACAGTTCTTCCCAATGACAGGAAATGGGAAACCTCAATCAACAATGCCACCCCCAGGACCCCCTGTTAATATAGTTCAGGCAACTGCCGGAGAACATTCAAAGAAAAAAGCCAAACCCGTGCAGCTCGTCCCAGCCGAGGAGATGGCTGCCTTCAAACAAGCCATTGAAGGTAGCGACTTGACCAAAGCTGCTATGATCGAACATCTTAAAAAGAGATTCCCACAACTCCACAAGGAGGCAATCAAGAACTCGTTGAGCCAAGTTGCCCAGAGGAGAGGTAAAACCGAGAAGGATAAGAGATGGATTTTATGTTGATTCATCTCCCTTGCGCTCTTTCTTTCCATCTTCTTTTCTTTTGTGCTGGTTTGGGGAATGGATTAGGGTGTTCTTTCCATAGAGGATTTTAATTTCCTTCCTCCCTTCTATCTTTTGTTATCTTTACGATCGGGTGGCTGTATCTAGTGATTCACTACCGTCTTATGCATTGTTCGAGGTTCTTTTTCTTGTACCTTAAGTGGGGTGAGTTATACGTGGAATATAGTTATGCAAAATAACGGATGGGTGAATATTCCGGGCTTGTTTCCCTTTCTCTGTGGTATTCCTTTCGGCCATGCATATTTTTATCTTTCGTGTTGCATTTCAGCTTGAGCCAATAGGGTGGGTGTTTTGGTGAAGTTTATATATATACATGATTTTCAGGAGTTGGGCTCTGTGAGGATTCGCTATGCAAATTTTCATCTAGCAATTTGTGGAAAACTCGGCTCCTCTCTTGTAACTCCTATTTATTTCTGAGGTACTAACCTTACTACCAAAACACCGCCACATACTCTTACATACCCAAGCTGCTTCAGCCAACCAATATCTTCAAATCGTAATGACATGCAGTACCCCGTAGAGGAAATGATCGCGGCAGATAGATG
>Ga0307507_10005952_pt1 | contig 19365 bp, 25 predicted proteins | sample 7_EM_MG_FD_207223 | JGI IMG/M metagenome (GOLD analysis project Ga0307507, IMG submission 207223) | Populus trichocarpa ectomycorrhiza microbial communities from riparian zone in the Pacific Northwest, United States - 7_EM | ecosystem: Host-associated > Plants > Roots > Unclassified | place...
TCCGCACTTCTCAGTATGGCCGTGATGGAAACAAGAGGTTCCGCGTAGATTTACTCCCAATTACTCAAATAAGTTAGTGTTCCAAATTTTAAACAGGACCAGAATGTCTCGACAGGTTATGGGATAGCCTCGGGTCAATCCCTGCTCAGTGCTTACTCACCAGCCATTTCGCCCGCAGCCTCACCTCGGTTGTGCAACGAGCCACAGTTTACTAACTTATTCCAAACATGAGACGCACGCAAACACGACAGCCACCCCACCAACCGGCACACTGAGCCGCCGGTCACCACACCAAACACAATTGAACCAGACCGATAAAGAAGACAGGAGAGAGCAGCAAGCAAGCAAGCAATCAAAGATCGACGAAATGCTACAGGATGATATGATAGCAGAAAAGAAAAACCGCAAAAAAAAAAAACCAAAAAGCCAAAAGAAAGAAAGAAAAAGAACGGAATTATCCGCCCGAATACCCCCATACGTGAGACATTGGAAGAAGGAAAGAAATGAAAATGAAAAAAGTTACGGGATGCCAAAGCCTTGTTTCTTGCTCGCATGTTCACCATTCGAGCATAAGAACAGTTGAGAAGTGGGCCCTGCCGCGCTGGTACTGGACTGGTACAGTACAAGTACATAAGTTACAGGAGGAAGTGGCATGGTAGCGACAAATACAAGCATCTGCATTGGCGCTGAAACGCTCAGGCTAATCGTATCACGAGCACCACCGCACCACGTGAAATGACAAGTCAGGGAAGGAGAAAGCGCCGCACGTCTCGGACGCGATACGACATGACAACAGGCATAACCCTGAGCAGAGAGAAAGAGATCGACCATACCCTGGGATTTCAGCCAGCATCTTCCCACTTTTCCTCATACTGCTAGAGTAGCGGTACGGTACACGAGTTACCGTTACCATAGATACGGTAGGTGGGATGTCAAAATCAGTGCACCGCGAAAAGCGGACCGCAATAAAGTCCATGATAGCCGCACTTGACCATCATCGTGACAAGAACGCAGCGCACGGACATCCACGGTACTTGTAGACATTTATCATACTGATACCGGTACTGTACAAGCATTGTACCGTACTCGAGTAGACAAGGCGGAGAAAGCAAAGTAAAAGGAAAAAAAGGAAAGAAACTTTAAGAAAGGAAAAAAGTCTTGGCGCAGAGGATCCCCCTCTCCATCTACAGTATCCATCATCATCATGCCAAGCTCAATCGCAAGATGCGTCTATTAATAACTGTCACGTGATATTAATTAGAGTTTGATAATTATTATGATGATCGACTGCCAAGACTCCCCTTCCGAAAGCTCCAACATCAACTTCTTTGTCTCGATAATTTTGAGCCGCAACACACACGCACTCACCATTCACAAGACACGACATACCTCAAAACCCCGCCCTACTCGATAGTTAACCGGTAATTAATTCACAATGACAGACCAATCGGAGCCGGTAGTTTTCTTGGACTTGACTCTAGGCGGTATGTCTTCCTCCCCCCAATCTTTCCCCTACCCTCCTTCTTCGCAAGCAAGTAAGTACTGTACGATGGCTAACAAATGATGGGATGAATAAAAAAGGCGAACCCCTCGGCCGCATCAAAATCCAACTATTCTCGAAAACGGTGCCCAAAACCGCCGAGAACTTTCGTGTCTTTTGCACTGGTGAGACGAAAGGTCGTGGAGGTCGGCCGTTGGGATACAAAGGGTGTAAATTCCATCGCGTGGTGAGCTATGATTGCTTTATTATCTGCTTTGTTTTTTTTATTTTTACTTTTTACCTCTTCACAACAACACAGTTGTCTGTTTCTAATTTTTTACTTGGCACATGTTGTCTACGATAGATCAAAGACTTCATGTAAGTTCCACCACCCGCCTCGCACGATAACAAATAAAAGGTAAGGTAAGTAATAATAGCGGGAATAAAAAGGATCCAAGGCGGTGACTTCCTGAACAACGACGGCTCCGGCGCCCTAAGTATCTACTCCTCCGATAGTTTCCCCGACGAAGGCTTTTCCATAAAACATGATGCGCCGGGAATAGTTTCTATGGCAAAGTATACCTTTCCACCATCCCTCCTTCCCTTCCCTTCCCTTCCCTTCCCTTCCCTTCCCTTCCCTTCCCATCACTGGCTAAACCAAGCAACCCACAGCTCCGGCCCAAACACGAACGGCTGTCAATTCTTCATAACATCAAAGGTAGCCGGCTTTCTCGACGGGAAGTACGTCGCCTTCGGAAAGGTGATTGAGGGCATGGAAGTTGTTCGCAAGGTCGAGAATGTCAGGGTGATCTTGGACCGGCCGACAACAGATGTGGTCATTAGTCAATGTGGGGAGATGTGAATCTCATGCGCGCAAAAAGGAGATAGATAAACTACCCTAATTTACCATGGCTCATACATACATAACCACGATGATGAAACGAAAAACGAAACGAAACGAAACGAATAAATGAATATAATAAACTGGGAAATGAATAAAAAAAACAAGGGTGGGCAACTGTCACCGTACGGTACCGGTACCGGTTACTTCCCAACTGGCAACATGTACGAGACTGAGCAAAAAAAGTGCATTTCATCATACCATACCATACAATACCATACCATGGTACGGTACTGTACCGTACGCGCTCACGCAGCATATAGATACCGTAGGGCTACAAGTGCTAGACTACCGTATGCCGTACCGTAATCAAAAGCCTTAACTTCAACGATCTCAAATATTATCATCCACAAAAAAAAAAAAAAAAACAGGGCTCACCAGGCTACCATAACTGTAACATGGCATGGAATATATTATCATACAAATCACACAAAAAAAGTGTAACTCTCAACCAACCAACCAATCATCATTTTTTTTTTAATCACTCAGTGTATCATACCAATCTCCGACTTCCCCTTGATCCCGCCCACATACCGGTAAGGTGCCATACGGTATGCTGCTTTAGCCTCCCTTCCAGATGAGAAAGGCACAGGGTCAGGGTTTGTAGATAATGCCATCCCATATCTCATCTCCATCCATCCTCTGAAAAAAAAGGGCGCACAGGTTCGCACTCTCAATTATTGCATTGGTATTACTATTGTTGGTCTGGCTTATGAAGATGTGCCTATAACTCGTTTCAGAACCCAGATGTGAAGCCGATTATATATACACCGGAGGATACCATGTTTCCCACTCAACTTACTGACTGGCCTTTCTTTTTTATTCTTCCCACATAAGATCCGCCCCCCCCCCTAAACGCGCGATACGGTAGTTGTACAGTTACATTTCCTCAATCCAGTCCGATGCAATTCACAAAACGATATCCGACCCCCGCCGGGAGGCGGAGCAAATAAAATCCAGCAATGGGCGAATGATGTACCGGTATAAAAGAAGAAAAGAAGAAAAGGAAAAAAGGAAAAAAATACCAGCAAGCCAAAGAGAAGAAAAAAAAAGCAACAGGAGCACACGCAATACGGTGGTAATAGTAATAATTATAATAAATAATCCAAACTACCCTCTCTTCGCCGGAGCAACCCCCGCACTAAGAACACTAGGCAGTGGTTCATCGCCAATACTGTACAGCAACCCAACAGCCCAAACGGACACTAGGATGATGACGATGCCAAACACAAGGAACAAGTTGAAGGGGACACTAATGTCTTCCTTCTGACATGCGGCCCCGGCCCACTTATCCGTCTTCTTCCCATCGTCTCCCTTGCACGAGCAGGCCCAGCAGTCTGTCAGAGGGCTCGACTTCACACATTCGCCACGGCCAGAGCAAGCGTTCGTTGCGTTGGTGCAGCTATTTTTGGAAGCGTAGCAGCGGGGGATGGGACCGAGGATTCTTTTTGGGTTTTTGGAGGAAGATGTTGCCTCGGCGGATGGTGGGGAGTGAGCAGTGAGGGAGAGGGGCTCTTCTTCGGAGCGTTTGTATACCTTGTGGAGGTCTATCTTAAAAGCACTGACACCCATGTTGCTTTTGGTTACTGGAAGGAGGAGAATGGTAGACCTAATGTGTGCTGGGATGTCGTCAATTAGCGATAGGTATAGTTGTGCTGCGTTAAGTGCTTGTTTGGACTCTGGGCCATATCGTTTGACGTATTTCTGTTGAACATGAGTAATCTGTGAATTATCTGGAAGGGGAGATGTGCAAACCTCTACGCCTACAGCATGGCAGGAAGCAAGATACTGCCCAGGCAAGGACCTAATATCTCGCTCGGCAATCTTTTTGATGATGCCATATTCCCTGAAAAGGTCGGCTGCTTCCGAGGGTGTACCGTAATCGCCTCCAGAGACCTCAACGGTAGGTGTATATTCCTTGGGGTCAAGGCTAATTTCGTTCTATCCAAGAATCAGCAGCGGCCCGGCTGTTAGGATATTTTAGTTCTACCTCAGAAACACCCACGCACATTCCGCCCCACGGCGACATATCGACAACCCTTGGCACAGCGGCCTCCAAAAACTGACGGTTTTCCCGGACAAAGATATCCATTAACTCGCCGAACGCCGATGCCTTAGGCATATCCCTGAGACCAATCCGTGTACTTTCGGGTTGAGCAGCTGTTCACCAAGAATAATCTGTCAGAACCACCGCATGATACCCCACAGGGGCCGGGGAAAGAATGCAGGTAGAATGGGAACTTTGGAAGCATACCTCCAATACCATATGCTCCAGCGATTGAGAGCACAAAGTCCTCTTTAACCCGTTCTTGAAACATCTTCGACTTTCCCCCATCCAACTCCAACCGCAGTGGATTCCCCTGTGGCCCCAACTTATGATACCTCGAAACACCTAAATGCTCTGATAAAGAGAGAGCAAGCTCCTCGGGCGAGACCGACGTTGCATCACCGGAATGGTCGTGGTAAAGCTCGTAGACTGTGGATGACGCTGCGACGCCCGCGAAGCAGAAGGCGACGAGACCAGGGAGAATTCTCATGGCGGGAAACAGAAGGGAGAGAGAAATGGTTGGATTTCTATTCGTGATCGTAAGGAAAAGAGAGGGTAAAAGTTCGTTTAATGGTGTGTTCCGGTGGGAAGCAGTTTGGGAACTGGTGAGCCTCGGATTTGTTATTGTAGGGTTGGAAAGGATGCCGCGATTTTCAAAGCTGCCAGTTCGAGTTGCGTTGTTTGGTTGTTGATGCTGTGATGAGAATTACCCAATCAAACTGACGGCTAGTGCTGAAAGCTACCCTATTCGGCTAGCTGTGGAGGAGGATTATCGATAATTCTTTCTTTTCTTCCCCTTCGGTTTCCCTAGAAAATTCTTCAAATCTGCAACACCTTCTCTGGCCCCTTTCTCGCTTTTTCTACGTTTACTTTGTTTAGCTAACTAACTCGAATTCATTTGTTTGTCCCCTTTTAGAGGGGTTCCCTCTTTACACATAACATCTGACCTTCCGCGCGGCCCAGCTGCTGTATAATAGGATACTATCGTCTTCCACAGTCTTCCCGAAGACTCTGAAATCCGCCCGTCCGCCTATCCATCACGACTTGAGCGTTTACAATAATAGTTTTTTTTTTTGAAGAAAAGTAAAACGGCCACTCCCGCGGCACTTCGCCCAATGTTCAAATCCCTCCGAACACTCCTATCATGTTCCCGCTACCCTAGCCGCTTTATGAACGACGGTGGCGCAATATACCGCGTGCGGTTCGTCCCTAAAGAACGTCGATTCGGCACATTTACTCGAGCGTTGATATGGCTCAGCGGATTCCAGCTCGCGGCGAATGGGCTGTTACAGATATATGGGAACGGGTGGGAGAATCCAATTTTTATACCGCTAGGGTTCACGGAGTTTGTCCCTGAGAGGGAGTATGGCCCCGACGATCCAGAGTATGTTATGTATATGAAGTTTAGGAAGGACCCGCAGAGGGCGCTGGAAGGGAAACGTGAGCCTTTTCCCCCCACTTCGTCGGCCGAGGTTTGGAAATGGTGGGGTTAGAGCTAATAGCTTTATAGGAAGAGTCGTCGACGCACTTATCGACTATCTTGGGAAAAGATACGGAAAAAAGTTTGGCGGGAATATCGAACCTGAGATCGCGACTGTATACTATCACTATCCGTGAGCTACCCCTGCCAGAAGTGTATCTTTAGAGCTCCTCTAATGGCAACCGCAGGCTCCGACCTCGGGAATACAAACGCAGGGGGTGAGTTCACTCCTCCCCACCACCCTTCCCAACCCCACAAGCTAATTCTGCCCAGACTAAAGATATCCCCACCGCCACCACTCCCAGACGACACTCTCCCCCCTCTACGCATCTCAAACCTAACCTACGAATGGTCCACCCGGCCCATCCCCACCGCAACCATGCACCGCCTAATAACAGCCTTCTACCCAACCTGGATGTTCTCATCAGTAACCACCTCCCTCCAACACACCTACTCCTTCCTCCAAGCCAGTCAGTTCTCTACCCTAACATCCCCCACTTCCTCCCCAATTGACCTCGGCAAACGTGCAATCTCCCACGGCATCCAATCCGGAATCGTGCAGCTACGCCGCACTTATCGCCGCCCGCCCGCCCCTCAAGGGCATGTAGTCTTAGACGGTCTCGTACAAGTCGCCGGTGACAAGCTCCGCGTGGCGATGGACGTAACTGTCAGCTTCCATCCAGAGGACCTCAATTCCATCATCTTCCACAAGATAGACGTGCGCTACGTTGCCAGGAACAACAAGCGGCGGAAGGTCATCGCGCCCCCGGTGTCACCCCCAGGACAGGCACCCCCGCACCAAATCACGACGATTAGAGTCGTAGTGGTCAAATCCGCAACCGAGCAACCAAAAAACGAAATCATCGAGGCCGCCGCAGCACTGCAGCGGAGCAACGTAGATAAGGCGAGGAGCTTCATAGATAAGCAAGATAAGGAGCGGAAGAAGGTTCAGAAGGAAGCCGTCGAAGTCGGCGTCGAAAAGGAAGTCACGGCCGTGGCACCGGGCACAGATGGGGCAGCGGTAGAGGGACCGACGCCACCGGTGCCACCCGGGGAACAAGAGAAGGAAGGGCCGAAGAGGACCGGGGATGATGCTGCTTCCTCGAAGTCATGAGTCCGTTATTGTTGTCGGGATTGGTGATACCATGAACAGGCGGGGTTACTCAGATACTTCTCCTTTTCAACTTTTTTCATTTCATCTCATTCTGCATCCTAGGGTTTTCTTTTCTTTTCTTCCCTTCTTTGGCACTCATTGGTTGACTAGCCGGTCGATCGGTAGCAGGAAGCTATCTCGCATGAGATTTATATCCGGCGTTTTTTCCTTTCCCCCCCCCCCTTTTCCTCCTCCTCCACCTATCTTTTCACATCTTCACTTTGATCACCCCGCACCCCCTTCAGTCTCCGGTCTAGTCTCTGGCCCCTGTACGATTGTATACTATTTGTGTTCCCCCCGCTCTTTTTTCTTCCTTTCTTGTAGAATAGAATTCGCGGTTAGCCTTTCTTTTCTTTTCTCATTCCATATGTACACGGTCATGGGCTGTCACTCGGGTGGTTAATCTCATCCATGAATCAGGTTATGATATCAATCTAGTTACTGCCGAATATAGCATTAGCAAACGGTATGATGGTGCTTTCTATTGCAGTAAGAGGCAATTTCTCCTTGCCCCTCCCCTCATCACAGCTTTTTTTTTCTCTTTTAATAATAACCCGAAGTTGGGCAAACATCAACGCCAATTTTTATAGGGTCTATGCCTATCTCGCATTCCATTACTTCGTGACTGTCTGCTCCCACCTTTTTTTTTGCCACTCTTACTTCTCGACCCTCTCCACCTCCATACATCCACTATCCGTCCCTTGTTGAAATAAAGACAAGAACATTATAAGACATATGATATAAAATATTCATCTCCTTCGCCTTCACCACCTTTCTTTCTCTTTCGTCTATGAAACCCTAGCCTACTGTAACTTACTTACCTCGTCATCATTATCTCTCGCTCGCACCCAAAAAAAAAGAAGAAAAAAAGAAGAAAAAAAGAAGAAAAAAACGTAAGACCTAGTCAAAGAAATCTTGAAAAAGAGCACTAAATCATGTAAGAGTGATTTATAAACCTGAAGATCCAGATTGTTACGCTGCCCTCTCCTTCTTTGGACTTAGGGGGTGCGCCGCTCCGTTAAGGGCTCCCGGATGAGGGGTGGGAGTGTATGGGATACTAAGGCACCGGATACCGAGGTAGCCGCAGATGCCATCGATGACCAGCATTGCCCAACGGAAGTATACGATTACTGCAAAGACGAAGTACCCACGTAGGTACCAAAGCTCGGCGAACGAAGAAACAGGGGCGCTATAGCGTAGGTTAACATTTGCGCATAGCCAAATCATGTAAAGGGGGTGAACGTACAGCCCAAATGATGGCAAATTAGCCAACACGGCACCGCCAATGAGTGGCGCAAGAAGTACAGTCCAGTAGGGAAAAGGCTGATGGGTCAAGTGGGCCAAAATGATCTTTGTAGTCATCCGGCCGAAGACGAAACTCATGGTCAAGCAAAAGAGGACAAGTCTGTTCTCTTCCAACAAAGTAGTATGAGGAGAATACAACCAGAATCCGCAAGAGAGCGTAAAAATTACCATTGGCGTCCATTCCAAGAAAACTGGGAGAACCGGGAGCTTCTGACGACGGCGGGCAACAACGACATTATAAATGCTGGTGGGTATCAGAGTCTGTCTAAACTGTGCGTAATTGTTAAGGCCTTTGAACGTACCAGAATGGAAGATGTGCCAATAGAAAGGATCCAAGAATGACAGGGATCCAGATATCTCTAATAGAGTAATCTTCGAAAAGCCACTCATGACCGAAAACATCGCTAATTTTGTAGGTCCATATCTCAGGACCATAGTACCCAGACATGACCATCAAACTACATGCAATGATCAATCCCTCTTAGCACCACCGTTAGCCCGCATTCCATGCACATGAAGCGGAGTTATATATCTCACCAGTAGGGCCGTTAAAGTACCCGAGATAGAGAACATGGGAATGATATGTCTCCCAGGTAGAAAAGAACATTGGTAGGGTAGGAATCAAAGCAGTAAAGACACCAGCCTTGGTAGGACCGAGTCCCATGCAGGCCGTTTCGCACAAGCTAGCTGCACAACCATATCAGTCCAGTTCCCAATCATAGTAACCACGTGCCAAAAGTGCAATTACCCAGAGTGCAATTGAGAGAATCAATTCCATGACTACATTCCGGCGTCAGCAATCGTAAAGACTTAAAGATTAATGAGTTGCATACTCAAAAAGTTCTCCCAGAGGCGAACTGGAACCAGTCCTTCTAGCCTGCTTCCCGTCGATGTTGTCCATGGTCGAGTATCTGCATCCCTATAATCAGCCCGCTGAGCCCTGCAGCATCTCCCAAAGGGGTTTCCAACGCACGCCCAGAGACCGAAAGCGAAAGAATAATATAGCCAGCTAGGACCAGGCCCCACAAGATCCGGCAGCCAAATTTCCAAGCATATTACATTCGTCAAGATAAATCCAAACCCAATGAGCGTAACTGCATTGGGCGCCAACCACCGAGGCAGAAGCTCAACCATAAAATTCCACTTCACACTATCAGCAAGGCCCACCCTCAATAATTTGTGGTTCGGGTAAAGACGTACGTAGTGTTTTAGAATGTATCGTGAGATCAAGGACTTGTCAACACTCTGATAACGGTATGTCTTCAAGTGGACCAATTGATCCTCAGAAAGGAACTCAGAACTCCTTCTCTGATCTAAACCATCCCAAGAAGAAACAGAGTCAGCATCTCACAATAATTAACAGAATCTCTTGCAAGTATCCCGTTTATTATAAAAGGAGTTGAGCAATGACAGTACCTTCCGATCCTTTTGGCCGATTACCAGCCCAGTTGTTGGCCATGACCATAGATCCGTCAAAGAAATGGAACTCTAAAAGGAGTAGTCTAGAGAAAAGTATGGGTTTTTGGTGGTGTAAACGGACAAAGCAAGCAAGGGAAGAGAGAGGGAAGGAAGAAAGGAAAAAAAAGGAAAAAAGGAAAAAGGGAGAGACCAGCTTGCTCTTCGCGTGTATTGTCGGTGCCAAATTACGGTATGGCTGGGCTGGTGCAGATGCGATGGATAAGATTACCCGTGGTGTGAGCCCTGCCCTGCCCCTTCCAGGGAACCGTTAGGGGGAAGGACACCATAGAATGCGCGGCTCACCCCCGAGCCTGATTTAAAGCCAAGACTTCAGATCCTGCGAGAACCTGATCCCTTTTTCGCCTTCCCATCGAACCCTGAAGGAGGAGCTGTAGACTAATAAGGCGGTCTCCTTAATCAGAGAGCGAGAGGACAGCGATGAACCCCGATGCAACGCATCTCAGCATGAATGCACTGGACGTCTCCACTGATTGGCCCGGCAAAAATCGATCTTATTGCTTCTAGATCAAATACAGTTACGGTATGGAAGTCACAATGCCAAGGAATCACATTGTCATCCGGCGATACTCGATCAATGGAGTGATGCTTTCACGTGCGCGCAAAAAAAAACAAAGGTGCACCCTGCCTCGGCACACAAATTGTCACTCGTTTCTCAAGTCTCTCCACAAAATTTCGCACAAATCCACTGTTTGTGTCGAGGCGGGGTGTATTTAAGCTTTGTTAGGGTTGGTGGCTAACTCGGCTCTCGTGACGAGTTAAGCTTGTGTCGGCGAGGTATACGGGTATACCGGTAATATGCGTTGAATCAGAGTACAATAGGGGCACGGTGCCCCCTGGACTGGTGGCCTGGTTTGGTGCCGGTGACACTCGAGTGCGCACATGTGGTAGAAAAACATGCAATGCTCAAGAGCCATGTGTTTCGCAAAGTATCATATAAGGCGGAGAGGTAACGTGTTATAATGGTTACGAGAGAAACTAGTGGTTTTAGAGGTGTATTTATAAAAAATGATGTAATAGATTAAAGACTCTGGCTGAGTATCCCCGTACATTGTGGGCTGTGAGGCACGCATTGATCCTATATAACCAATTGGTCAAAGAAAACCCAGGCCACCTTCAAGTGTTGCGCTTCTCATGAATGTCATAAGAAGCCCTCCTCTTCTTGGAATTTCCGGCTTCGCCTTGCTTCTCCTTCTTCCCTAATTCAATTATATGCACGACGTTGCCAACCTTGACCTTGATAGCATCAATAACCAATTTCAATCTCTCAACTTCTCTTTTACCAAAAATTTTGTCCCAGCAAGCATGCTTTTTCAGCGCCTCAAACACCCTGGCTTTCGTGTTTTTGTCTGGCTCAGTTAGGCTCCAAGCAAGCGAGACATGAAAACCATCAAGTTTGTCACCGTTTTCTGCATATAGTGGCGGCTGTTCAAATGCCTCAAAGGTGTGATTAACCAATTGGAGTAGGCGAGTGAGCTGTAATGATAGTTAATTACTGACATAGTGTCTAGCTCTGCGCTCAGGCGAGATATTACCTGTGTATCCTCCCCCTTGGTAGCTCTCAAGACGAAAAACCAGCGTGTTCGGTCATTATTGCTCACAAATTCAGGGCCTGTAAACTCTACCGAGAATCTAGGTCCACATCCGTCAGACATCCTGCTCCATGAAAGTGCGTGGGAAGTGGTTGGGACGAACGGCTTGATCCTAGTCTTATCGAGTCTATCTGTCAAGAGTTCCAAGAAACCTTCCCTCTGCGCAGTAGTAAGAACATTGGGTTTGCTCAAGCTTAGGTGTAGCGGCAGCTCGCTGCCCAGATCGCTTTTGAGATGGCTCTCAAGCTTCACGCCAGTTTCAGCAGTAATGGTAGATGCGGTATGGTAGGCATCGTTAAGAACGTCGAATTCTGAACGCGACAGATGCCCTCCAATTCCCGTCAGTTTTGCTTTGGTCTCGGAGTTCTCGAATTGAAAGCGGAAAAAAGAAAGGGAGAAATAAAGAACATACACTCAATAAAAATATGAGTTGGCCAATTTCCCTGAACATGCGGAATGGACCTTTTTCTTCCACCGTGAAGCGAAGGATCATCTTGTTGGCCTAGCCTCGGAGCTACAGCGTAGAGGTCATGGAAGCGCGAGGGAAGTGGTGGTAGCGAATTAGACGAGGATGCTTTTGGACGCTTGGAAGTGGAAGTAGGCGATTGGTTAGTGACTGGAATTGGGTGAGTTGTTTTGGTCACTTTAGCTGGGGGAGGACTGTCGGAGTCCGAATCAGAGTATTCGACGAGAGAGTTGGCTAACGGGGCCATTCTTGTTTTGCTCTGTAAGTAAGCGGGCAAATTTGGGGTGACAGACAATGCGGGGTTGAATATGGGCGGCGGAGGACGTAGCCTTGGCCTCAATAATGATGATGATGATGATGATGATGACGACGATGAGATGAGGGAAAGCGTGCAGTCGAGCTATGGAACCGTGGTTTGCTGTGAGCTATGGTACTCGTAGCTACCCTCCCGCTGCGAGTTGGCGACAACGAAAAGTAACAAAGTTTGGTAGGGATAAATAGTCGGGCTTAACATGTGTATCATACTCGAGTACATGCGTAAATTTCGATAGATTCGCACGGTCAAAATCTACTATCGGTACTGTAAGAAACCCTTGGATCTACTATCGGCGGTCAGGTCCTAGCCTTCGCAATCCGGGACAAAAGACCTACGGTATGATAGAAGGAATAGTGTTTTCCGGACAGGGTTAGGCTGGGCTTGCTGGATCTCATTGACTGGCACGACATTCGTTATTTTGTTAGCCTACTCTTCTGGGCCTACCGGTGTCGTATTATGATTTGGCACGGTGGTTCCGTGGGGATCTCCGGTGGTGGATTTAAGGAGTTTTTACGGCACCTTGTCTGGCTAATGAGCATCAGAGGGTATCATCCGGTACCGTACTGAAAAGACGAACACCTGCTTAGGAGCCGATGAAAGGACCAGGTCCACACTCTAAAAGTAGTAAAGAGGTATTAACTTATACTATAACCTGACAATGGTTCTGTAGGCGGTCCAAACAGTACGGTAATTCATGTTTCCGTTTCAGCCCATCGTTCCTGGTCGGAATAGATGGGCACAAGTCGTAGAGGTTCACTCAGAGTTGCACGAGTAGGGAGAGGGCAAGGGGTGGGGGGGTGAAGGGAAATCGATCCTCGTTGTAAGTCGTGTTCGTCGGTCTTCTCACACAAAAGGGTCCCCATTGCCTTGAGAGACAGGTGGAGGAAAACAGTCCTGCGGAAACTTTTTCACCCACGAATGCTCCTACTATGGCGGGGTTTTTATGTGGCATCAGGGGGTTAAATGTTGGAACTTTGCGCCTGGGTCTGGTGTTAGTGTTTTTTCGTTCGGCTAGCTTAAGTTTTTAGTATGGCAGGTTCGAGTTCCCGCTGAGCCTGTTCATTATCGTAGTGGGGCGCGACCGCGGTTTATTTCTTAGCAGTAAAGTATTAGAGTTAGGTTAGTCTTATGAATTCGGTTGGCTCGGAAATGTTTCCAGCGAGCTATTAGAACAGAGGGATAGCGAGGAATGGTGCTCGGGTTATAGCAAAGAGACGGCATGACGTGAGAAACGGTAAAGCTGCAGTCAAGTCGATCCCTTGTTGCTCAAGAGAAGGGTCTACCGTGCTTGGCGTTTCCCGCCTCGCGATGGGCTTGCTCTGTAGGGCGGATTGGTTTGGTTCGAGATCTCAGCCAAACCTCTCAGAATACCGTATGATACTCGAGTATTTGTTCATGTCTCTCTTTGGCCCTCTCCAAATTTGGATGGGAGAACATCATAATCTGTCACTCACACAAGAAAAAACTACTTTCCCTTGCTAGGGAGCTGAGGGTTTTTCTCGTATTACCGTATTTCTATTCTTAATCACTGATATCATAGGGCCGATAAGGTACCGGTACAAGTACAGTACTGTATGATACGAGACTGTTGCGCAATGAACATTCTCACGTCACTTAAGCCACCTTTGATGGGGGTTGGATAGCTTTCTCTGGCTTCTGAGCTCAGCAGAGTACGGTATTGTATTCACCCTGGAGACCCTGATCTGGTCGGAGGGACCGGTATTGCAGCAGCCCCTGTACCTTTTATTGGTGCCGTCACAATTGGCCATTTTTCTTCCTTTCCATTGAACTTTCCACTGGACACATTCCCATGCTGTACTCGTACAGTAATTATGTGTTACCGGTATTGTCCCTGAATCGTTTTTTTCATCGCCGGGAACCAAAGCTCCGGATAGAAGTGTACGGTAACCTTCGGGGTGACAGGTACACTGGTTACTGCAAACGTTGTAATATTCATACCGCCGGCCAGGGTTGTCTCGATCTGTAATAAAATCACTATTTATCCCCTCCACACCCTCACGGGACATCCGCCGCTCTTCAATTTTCACTTTATCCCCCTTCTCCTGACCACCATTCCTCCTTGTTTGTCCTACGTGCAAAACTACTGGGCAGTGAGTTTTCTGAAACTCTGTCCTATTTCTAATCCAACTCTTCCCCTAAAGACAGAGGCTATCATACCGTGGGCTACTCAAAAGTCGTCGTCAGCTCTCTTGGAGCCACTTTGTCTAGAGAGCGCCCACACACACCTCCATATTTTCTCCTCTCACCTGCCCTTCGACAAAGCAGCTACAGTACTATACAAACTTCATTGGAACTCAAAGAACCCAAAGAAATCCAACCTTTATCTACCTATCGCTGCTATCTTTGATACTGCTCGAGTACGGAAATGACTTCTGTCACTACTATTAGCCGGCAAAATCCTTGGGTAAGTTGGTTACTTTGCTGTCTAGCACAGATCCTGTTCCCAATCATATCCCCGATCCATTCTGCAGGCTGCCCGTTTCCGTTCCTGGTTGGTGATGGTAGTTCGACCCCGCTCACAATCTCTAGTCGGATAGCCATATAGCCCAGCAGCCCCGCCTCAGCCCAGACGACGTCCACTGGCGGAGGCTAGGTTCCGGCTGTCGTGCCCCAGGATCTTTCAAACAACCACGACCAGAGCACACGATGGCTTCACCTAATATTTGCAAAGATAACAGGGATCGACCTTCTCCTCGTCCTAACCCTCATGCTCGGTCTCGCTCCCAGAATACTGGTACTCTCAAAACGGACAGGGCCAGACTTCAAGGCCCTCCTCCTCCTTACTCATCACATAGGTCTCGACGTCGAGCGAGCTCCATCCCTGGCCCGGATACTATCGATAGATTAGACAATGGAGTTTTTGGCGGCCATTACCATCATGAGGGACCTTACGACTCTACACTACTAGCCAGACAGAACGGACCTAGACCTCCTGTTGAAGCCCTGCGTGAGAGCAATGCTGCTGCGTTGGCTGCTACACCTATGGCCAACATACTTGATTCCTTGGAAAAGCATAAACCCTTGCAGGGAACTGCTATGGTGGCACCAGGAACAAAACTGCCCAGCGGCGAATTCATCGGTGACTACGAAGAGTACGACATGATGCGTCAAGGGCCTGGGGGTAACTACAGAAGATACCCTGGCTTTGTAAGCCCCTTGCCTTAGTTTCGTACATCTATATTTACTGATTATGTGACAGAGTTACCTCGAGGAAGATCTCAAGGGCAAAGGTGAGCCGGGATATACCCAAGACCTCTTAGACAAGCAGCGGAAGGCCGAGGGAAAAATGCGCCAATCCGAGGCTCAAGGCGTATACCAGATGGTGCCTCAATCGACTTCCAGCAAGCCCGTCAGAATTACCCGCGAGAGATCTAGTAGTGCCTCGCATCTGGTTACTTCTGACGGCCCTGCCTTCCTGTCGGATAGTGGGAACTTGGGAAGGAGTAAAAGCAGTGCTAGTCGGGGTGATGCTTCGAAGGGATCGCTAAGCTCAAGGTTAAAGAAGAAGTTCAGTTGGGTCCCAAAGAAGGATTAGTCTTGGCTGGGGGTTTCGATAATCACTCATTTGTCTCACATCCTGAGATGTCGGATCCCGGCCGGAGATGGGTTGCAGGTAGTAATGACCACACCACACACTTTCTCATTTTGGGACTGGGGTTGTGTGTCTGGGTTCAGTATTTTTTTTTCACGAGGACAGCGGGTTTTTACATGGACTATGTATCCGTCGCTTCCTTATTTCTTTCTTTCTTCAATAGTGGAATTTTGGGCATTATGACGATTAGTGTTCCCTCCCGACCCTATCGTGTCACTGCTTTCCCTTTCCTTCCCCGAATGTCTTGTATCATTTTGCATTAATCTTGCTCGGGCTGCGGGATTTTGGCTGTTTTCGTTCGTTTTTTTTCGGGGTTTTCATTCTCTTTTGTAAGATGTGTAACGGTAACGGTCTCACTTGGTTGTGCGATAGATTGGCTTGTTTTAGGGATTGATTTGGAATCGCAGGCTTGTGCATACTTTTGGCTTGGATAGCATACAGGATTGATATAAATTTGGTTCTAATGGGCTACCGGGGTGGGGTGGTGGGCTGGAGTAAGTGATTTAGAGTGACTGAGAATGCCAATTGATGCCTACGATTACGATTGCAAGGTCTCTATATCTCGACCGGTCTGTGAACCTCCCCTATCTACCCTCCCTCCCTAGAATACATATCGTACAACATACCTCTTCCGATTCCCTCCTCTGAATTACGCCCCACCCCCAAGTGCCTTAGCTTCCTCCCCCTCCTCAGACAAAAACTCGATATCCCCCTCAGCCGTGACAATCCCCTTCTTCAGCACCTCCCCATTCTCCCGTAAAATATCCTCCAACGACCTCGCCGTCTCGCCAAATATCTACCTCCCCCGTATTAAATCAATCCCTTGCGCGGAGCGACGGAGCGGGGGGGGGCATACCTTTAAGTGATCAGTAATAACATGTCGATTACTACACCCGGGACAGGTGATCAGCACGCTGCCGGAGTGGTATGCTTGCTTGGTGATGCGATGCGTGGAGCGGCGGGTGCAGGGGCGGCAGGTGAATGTTAGGTCGTAGGAGGGCTTGTCGGGCCGTGCAGGCTGTACAGGCTGTGCGGGGGGTTGGGAGGAGTTGTGGCGGGGGAAGGAGAAGGGGAAGTGGGTGGGCAGCGGTCGGAGGAGAAGGGGGAGGGGTTGTTGTCGGCGGAGGGGGGGCTGGCGGAGGAGGGTACGAGTTAGAGGGCGGAGGAAGTTCATTTTTGTTGTGTTTTTTTTTGTGCTGGGGTTGATCAAAGAAGTGGGTAGGTGTTGGTGTCAACTTGGTGACGATGATGGGGAGGTTTGGTGGGGTGGAGAAAAATCAAGATCACGTGAGATAGTGGGATACTTTGACGGATAATTTAACGTTTTCCTTTCAGTTTTAGCACGAGTATTTCATCATTCCCCTCCCACCTTTCCCCTCCGCACAAACATAATATAATAAACCAAACAGCAATGTTTGGCCGGAACATCCAAGCATCCGTTCCCCGTAGTCGGACCCTCATTCTCCAAAACCGTCAATTCTCGGTTTCCTCCGTCAGCAATGAGGGAAACAACAAGAACAATAATGATGATAAACCCAGTCCTTCCCCCTCATCCCCCACAACCTTCCCCGTACCTTACTAATTCGTGAGCTGCATAATAGAAGTCCTGAAAATACCCGTCGATATTTCTTCGCTCCTGCGCGTCAGCCGTACAAGCGCCTCACCGCCGGTCCAGCGCCGCGTGACTGCCTCTGCGGAAGACCTAGAACTTGATTCTCCGGCTCCCCCGACGGTGGCAGGGAGTGGGGCTTTTTTCCAGTCGCAGGGCCGTGATGGGCAGCAACAGCATCATCAGCAGCAGAGCATTACGAGTAGGTACTTTTCTGGACCGTCGTCCCGACAGGAACTGGTTTCGGATCGGGGTCCTAGGATCATCGCTCCGCGGGGGGGATTATTTCGCGCGGGCATGGGAGGGGGATTTGGTGGTGCTCAGGGTGGTGGTGGGTTCGGTATGAACCGTGGTGGCGGCAGAGGCGGGTTTGGAATGGGCATGGGAGTTAGAGGGGGTAGAGGTGGTAGAGGCACAAGAGGCAGAGGCCGGGGCCGCGGCCGTGGTCGCAGGGGCGGTGATGAGAATGGGTCGTCTTCCCGATTCGCTCGCGTCAAGAAGTCTCTCCCACCACCGCCGGAATTGTCCGAGAGCGTATACTCTCCGGCTGACTTTGCAGAGACGGACTTGATGGGGTATATTCCTGCTACGCAATTGACCGTCACCGGCGGTGTCTCTAGTGGGTTGCTGGATAGAGTGCCTATTACTGAGAATACCAAGAGGTGGTCGACGACCAGGTGGCAGGAGTATCAAGGCCAGCGGGAGAGAGCGGCGAAGGAGGTTGTCGCCGGGGAGTATGATGATCCCGCTAGCAATGTCGGGCCGTACAGGGAGGTACATAGGCTTATCACGGTTAATGGGTCGTATACAGACAAGGCGAAGGAGAAGTTATTTGCGGAGGTCAAGAGGAATGTGCCGATTGAGTTGATTCCTCCCCCGCCCGGCCAGGCGGGGGAGAAGATTTCGGCCGGGGAAGGAAATTGATCAAGGTGGATCGTGGTGCTCTGTTTGGGGGGAGTGGAGGGGGCAGTGCGGGTGTATATCTATCTAGATCAACAGCTACTCGAACAAAAAACCAAAAATTCATATTTGTATATATATCTTTTTCACACCCCCTCTTCCTAAAACTGTCACAGCTTTTTGTATCTTTTTAAATAGACATGTGCTGGTCCTGGGATATCTCCAGTTGCACCAGCCCCACTGCTTGATCAATTCTCCAAAGCCCCCTTCTTAGCATCGTCGATCACTTTTTTTGCTTCAGCAATAATCTTCTTCATGACAACCTCCAACTGCTTATCCGCCTTCCGAATGTCATCCGGCCGCTCCTTCTTGAGTCCCTTAATCAGCTTATGCGAATCCTGCCTCGCCAACCTCAACAAAGTCATCGTCTTCTCCCCCGCCTTGCCCACCGACTTAGCAACCTCTATCCTAGTCTCCTTCGTCGGCGGGGGCAACGGAACATTAATGGACTGCGCATTCTTCGGATCAGGCATCGGTTGAACGTTCAAATTCGCTTTCTGTATCGCTGATATGACATGCTTGACATTCTACCCACCCCTCCCCGTCCTCATCAGCATCCTCCCAATTCCGATCTCCGCTCGGGGGGTACTCACCGCGGCTTCATAAACGTTAACAACCAGTGACCGTCCCTTTGGCAGCACGTGCGCGATGTCCTGCAAAGAAGCGCTTGCGCCGGTGGACTTGTTTAGCACGACTTGAATACTCTCGAGTACGCTGGAATCGTTACGCACGCCCGCGCGCAGCTTCGTGATGTCGGTTTTTAGCTTATCGATGAGCACGCTGCATTGCGTCTCCAGGGATTCGAAGTGCGCAGTGTAGTCGAAGGGGGAGTCGTGCGTTTTGCTTTGCACATTGTCGCCGTAGGAGTGCACTTTTGAGGACTTTGCTGGGGATTTCTTTTGTGGGTGGGGGGTTGTGATGAAGGTTTTTTGGTGGGGGAGTTGGGGGAGGGAGCTGCTGGGGAGGG
>Ga0307507_10005953_pt1 | contig 19362 bp, 22 predicted proteins | sample 7_EM_MG_FD_207223 | JGI IMG/M metagenome (GOLD analysis project Ga0307507, IMG submission 207223) | Populus trichocarpa ectomycorrhiza microbial communities from riparian zone in the Pacific Northwest, United States - 7_EM | ecosystem: Host-associated > Plants > Roots > Unclassified | place...
CAGAAGAAAACCTGGAGGAGCGACATTTTCTGGGATGGTCGGACATCGCCTGGCTGTCAGCTTCGTCCCGCTTGTCCCGCCTTCTCACGGATATTTCCAGATCTCCCCAGAGCGCGTTCTCACTGGGATTGAACATTGAACTGCAAGAGAGGGGGAAATCTCCTCCGAAAGCTTCCATTCCATTCCAGGGGTTTTTTTTTCAATCCCCGTTACACAATGACGCTTGCAGGAACTTGTTGTCGTTTGGTTGTCCCGACTAGATCAAGACGACTCCATAGTGCCACACCAAGCCATTGCACATAGGTTGATAAGTCAACAAGTAGCACAGCACTACCGTGACACTAATGTACAAACGCATCGACTGAGCCGCTGTGCTTTCAAATTACTTTGCAAGTTTCGGGCTCGGTCCGCAAATCCGAGGTAAAATGACCAAAAGGGTTCTCATATGTCAGAATATTACTAAATATGGCATGTGGGCAAAATTTCGGCCTTGTCACATGTCACATTCGAAAGTACAGGTCGTTCCGGTTTGGCCATCCACTCATAACCTGGCAAATTAGAGTCTGCTCAGTGGGGCCTCAAACGAATGGCACCACAGCCACTGTTTGACCCCACTGGGATTCGGAAAGAGTTTAACGAACTGCTTCGCCGCCGCCGGATCACGCCTAATATTATCCGAAGATCAAGCATGTGACCACTTATTTTGCACGTCGCGTTCACCAGTTGATGCACGCGAAACACGATGGACAGTCTTCATTTACCTACACCGCCCAACTTTCCAGCATTCCCGTACAACTCTCCGTATCACATCCAGATTGACCTTATGCGCCATCTGTACGAGTCTGTCGAGAAGAAGAAAGTGATCATTATTGAAAGCCCGACAGGGACTGTGAGTTCGCGTCGCTACCTTTCTCATCTGTCCTGACGTGCACCCTCCCAGGGCAAGACACTGAGTTTACTATGCGCGTCGTTGACTTGGCTTTCCGATGACCGGGAACGAGCGAGGAAAGGAAAACTCAAAGAAGTAGCTATTAAAGGAGATATAGACAGTGAGGTCGATGTCGAGATGACATCTGAAATTTGCATTGAAACATGTCCCCATAGATAAGGACTGGGTGGTTCAGCAGACGTTGGCGCGTTTGAGACGTGAGTTGGAAGCGGATGACAGGGAATTTGAGGACAGATTGGCTGCGGCTAGGAAGCGGGAAGAAGCATGGAAACGAGCGAAAGTGGGAAGAGCCATCAAACGGCCTGTAAGAATACCTCTGGTCACTCACTTAAACTCACATTCAACCCTGAGCTTTAGAGAGTTGTGGTTGATGAATCGTTGAATGATGACGAAGCCCAATTTCTTCCTGACACTGATCAAGGTGGCGTGGATGAAGGGGGGGAGACGCACATCTCTCCAGCACTACGAGCACTGATGGCAAGGTGAATTGGGTTTGCAACTAGACTGTACACACTGCTCATTAACTTATAGGGTCGATAAGGGTCCAAAACCGGCTAGATACCTCGACGACGTGGATGAAGTCGCTTGTACAAAAATCTTCTATGCATCCCGGACGCATTCACAGCTCTCTCAAGTGCTCCCAGAATTGAGCAAATTAAAGCTAAATGACAAGCTCGTATCACTCACGAATTATCATCCACCAGAACCTCAGGCTGATTCTCTAAAGCACGCTTTGGAAGATGAAGTTGTGGACGGTGGAGTGCAAACAACGCGTGCTGTCTCTCTAGGATCCAGGAAACACCTTTGCGTTGATGATCGACTCCGACTCAAGGCAGGGGATCTTGATGAAGCTTGTCGAGAACGCTTGGGAGGTTAGTTTTGTGCAGTGATTCCGTTTTCTAAATGGAAGGCGCTATCAACTTGTCAGAGAAAGGGGATAAGCGTTGTTCATATCTCCCACCTCCTGAAGACCAAGAAAAGTTACTTAATTTTCGGGACCAGATTTTGGTATGAAATCCGTCTGATTACGATGTGCTCGAGTTATTGATCTCCGCCAATGTTAGGCCTTCCCGAAAGACATCGAAGATCTGGCATCAGCTGGTCGATATTTTAATACATGTCCTTACTTTGCATCAAGAAGTGCAATCCCGCAGGCTGAGGTATGCTATCATATCTGAGCGTCGACGAAATGACTAACAACCGACAAGCTCGTGACTTTACCTTACAACCTTCTACTTCAAAAGTCTGCTCGCGAGGCTTTGGGTATCAAGCTCGAAAACAACATTGTTATAATTGATGAAGCCCATAGTACGACCATATTCCATTGATCTTACATGGTGATCAAACGACCCCTCAGATCTCATTCCTACCCTCCTCTCCCTTTCCACTGTTTATCTCACTTTCCCGACTTTGTTGCTTTCTTTCCAACAAGTATGCACTTACGTCTCCCATTTCAAGACGCGCCTGTCGCCCACGAACATGCTCCATTTGAAGCGCCTGGTTATCTTCCTTGAGTCCTTAAAGGCTTACGCTGCCAAGTGGAAGGAGGAGAAAACAAATACCAAGGTCGCCCTACCTGAAGTTATGACAGTAGGCGAACTAATCGGGAGACTGGGCAAAAAGGTCGCTGGTATAAACTTGATGGAGGTAGAAGTGTATCTAAAGAAGAGTAAGGTAGGCGTTACAATTTTTTTCTCATGAACGTGATTGAAAGTTCCTAGATCGCAAGGAAAATAGCCTGTTATTTTGATAAACACGGGAATGGTAATTAAATTCATATCAAGCAATGCCGGGATAACTAAATCGAATATGTAGATCCATCAGTAAGAGACAAAATAAGAAAAGGAATGGTTCCACCTCTGCACTTTGTTGAAGATTTTATAATTGCATTGATGAATGCCAACGATGGTACGGCCCTGCTTCCATGAATCTACTTGATTGTGAAAGTTCAACAGATGGACGAGTGACATTCAAGCTCTCTAATCCTCCAGGTCAGGAAAGTGTTACTGAGATGACATACCATCTCCTAAATCCATCGCCGCCCTTCCAGGACATTGTCGATGAAGCACGGTCGGTGATTTTGGCTGGTGGGACCATGTCACCTGTGGGCTATTTCGCTACCTCATTGACCAGAGCTGATGCAAAGCTGATAGTTCTCCGATGTCATCAACCAACTATTTTCTTATTTACCTGAGGATAAAATTACTACGTTTTCGTGTGGTCATATCATCCCGGAAGAGAACCTTCGAGCGTTGGTGGTTGGGAGAGGTCCAAGTGGGGACAATCTAGAGTTCAAGTCGGAAAAACAGACGGATCCTGTAATTGTGAGCCCAACGCGATTTTATCGATATACAAACAATTCAACCAGGCAACAGGTATCGAAGATCGGTCAAGTTTTGCTTAACTTCGTGAAAGTGATTTCCGCTGGAATGATTGTATTTTTTCCTTCATACAAGTTTCTACGCTTTTCTCGAGAGGTTTGGGCAAAAGATGGGACTCTTGATAAATTTGCTGCTAAGAAACAGGTCAGTTAACTGCCTCTCCCGTCTCTGCGCGGCTCAGAATGCAACCGACTTGCACAAAGTTGTTCTTTGAACCAGTTGATGGCTCTGGTATTGAAAAGGTCCTCAACGAATATGCTATGGCAGCGACCAAGGTAGGAACCACTGTTCGAGATAACGATCCACTCACATGCTTCTCTAGCCTGTCGAGAACAAGAACGGAGCTCTATTGTTTGCGGTCATTGGTGCAAAGCTCTCGGAGGGTCTAAATTTCAGTGACGACTTGGCCCGAGGTGTTGTCGTCATTGGATTACCATTCGCAAACCTAGGATCGCCAGAACTGCAAGAGCGTCTGAAGTATGTCAAGCGACTCGAGGAAAAGCGAGGTAGGAAAGAACAGGGACGAAAGGATGCAGCCGCAGAGTTGTACGAAAATATGTGTATGAACGCCGTTAATCAGAGCATAGGTACGTGTTGGTGTTGGTTGTAGGTTATGTTTCTGAGGCACCCTCGCAGGACGTGCCATTCGACATAAGGGTGATTGGGCATCCTTGATCTTGCTGGACGCTAGATACTCGACACCGTCGATTAAGAATAAACTTCCTGGATGGATTGGTGAGAAACTGGTTATCACTGACAATTTCGGGCAGGCAATGAAGGAGCTGGGGGATTTTTTTCGACCTCGAAGACACCCTTAGAGGATCTATTTTTGTACACTTGCTGCTCTAATTAATAGTGCAGTGCAGGTCATATAAAATTGCATTGCTTGTCTTTCTTTCATCTCGTTAATATCGGCTCACGGGGCCTTGAGTACCAGCAAACCCTGTTCATCATTTCCGTCGCGCGAACGTACTTGTGGGTTTCCAAGCAGAATTCCTTCAAGTCGTGATTCACATAGTCTTGTAGAAATTTTTAAAAATGGCCTGTTCAAAGTCATCAGGAAGGAGGCCGGGTCGTTGGAGTGTTGACGTGGACGTTGACAAGAACGGGGAGTTATCATTGTCAGTACTCTCCGTATCCATGGGCGTATAAACCAACGTCGCACATACACGATGTTGGCGATGGGATTGTTGCACGGATTTAGGAGGAATTCCATGAAACAGATAGGAGTTGTAGTTCGGCCGCGTGCTAGTGACCCGCTCTCTTCAAGTCTTCCACAACAACACTGGTTCCTCATTGCTCAGCACACCACTTCCGATTCCTCTCTGTAAGCTTCGTCGATTCCCAGGACAAGATACGTTATGAGGACATGGGCCTCTTCTCGTCAAGGAAAGAAGACAGCGACACTTCCGTCACTTCTACACCTCGGAAGGAGGACAAGTCAGTTATCCAGGCCATTCGTTCACGTTTTGTGGGTCCCCACTAATGATGGGATTGGGTTACGTTGTTGCTAACCGCGCCTAATAGCACGGCAAGAAAGGCAAGGAGCGCGAAGATCCAAAAGTTCCCTTCCCCGCTTCCATCGCGTCCATTCCGTTGGCCAGCAACAAGCACTCCCCCAGGAGTATTATCTCGGTTCCCAGTTTCCGCCGTACAACCCTTGATCGTACAACTGCCTCTGTCCCTCTCCCGCACGAGCGAGTACCACCAGTTGAACCAATATCGATTCCTGAGGCGGCCCGAAGCAGCACGTCTTCCCCACTCGCACACCAGGCGAGCAGTCCCTCAACGTCTATTGTTTCTCGCAGAACCACAGATAGTGTCACGTAAGGACGTTTCATCACAGTCTGACGCACAACTGACTATTTCTAGGGTGACACTGGCTCAGCGCCTCAACGAACTAGCCTCCGCAAATTCTGAAGGCTTGCTAAAGTTTGTCTCTCCCCGTGTCACTACATTCTTGTAATTCTATCATTTTGCCATTAGTGACGACGAGTATAGAATACTCAGACAGAGTTTATTCGAAAGATTTGCTAGCAATGCAGCAGTTCCGAGCGAAGCCTCGCTTGTCCCGGTTACCTCCACGATTACTAACGGTCCAGAACTATGCGAGTTTTTTTATCTGTTCGAGCATGCACGGCACTGACGGTCGATTATTTCTAGTACCTTCACAACATATATCCAGCGTTCAAATCGATCGTCCACCTTCTATAATATCCAAGTCATCAGGAACATCTGGTTCTCACAACCTCCTTAGACGAGTTACGGATCGACGACCGGCCGCAAAAGATAAAAGCGATACCTCGAGCTTCGTGTCTACCAAATCTAACACCTCTCTGTTTAAAATGCCCCGTTTATTATCGAGGAAGGCGAGTGACAGTTCTGTTCGTACTACAGCCTCTCGCGGGCAGACGGATACGATTTCGGTATCATCGAGGCGTTTCAGTTTGGATAAAGGGCACGGGGATCAATCAATTTCTCCTTCGAAACCTCGTTCCGCTGCTGGGAGTATCAGACGAATGCCTGTCCCACCTTCTTCTTTCAATGCTCGTCTTATATCTCAAGGCCGACATTCATCCATATACAATGTATTCGACGAGGACCATCATCTCAGTACTGTCCAGGATATCCATCAACAAATCTCAAATGTGGAATCGGAACAGAAGAGACTTATGGATGCATTCAATGGGTTGGAACTCACTACACTGGCACGACGGCATCGAGCTCCGCCATACAAGAAGTCCACAGAATTCAGCAAGGCTAGCAAGACCGTTGATTCGATTTGGGACTCGGACGGACGCTCGCAACGTCGCGATTTAACAGACGACGGGATGTCTTTGCACTCTGGCACATCCGCAGGAACGTCTCCTTCCGTGTCGCGATCTACATATGCCTTGCGATCTAAGGTGTCTCTGTCATCGCCTTTGGCCAATCCCCCACCTGCCTTATCACTTTTTAGAAAGGGTTCATTATCAAGTGTTGATGATCGAAGGACCCCCTTGCCACTCCCCTCATCAAGTTCAGTTTCGCACCGTTATTTGCAAGCTGCCAGTAATTCAAACATCAGTCTCCACAGCCGCAGCAGCAGGGCTGGTATGAATACAATGCCAGATGACGAGAGCCCTATTTCCGCAGTTCACATAGATTTTGGTGATAGTTTGGAAGGAGAGGTGGAAGACGTCCGTAGAAAGCGGGAAGAAGTGAACAACAGATATGAGGCAAGATTGGAATACTTGCGGGCCAAACTGAAAGGAGCGCAGATGCATGAGAAACTTTTGCGTAGATAGGTTGAACCTTACGTTTATCCCCTCCTCTTTAGGCTCATTAATGTATGAATTAATGTTTTTGTAAAGTGCACTGGTGAAAAGCCGGCCCGGAAGATTCAAAGTAATTGCTGATGGTGGGGTAAAGTATGTCCTCTTTGACCAAAGCCGTATGCGTATTCCGAAATGTCAACGTCTGTCATCGGGGAAGCCTGCATCTCAGACATCATAACATATTGTTTAGCATTCGAAGTCGGACTGTGACTACTAATACGACGCCGGCACCCCTTCTGCGTCGATCATATCTTTATGTTCCCTGCTCCTCGGAACGGAAGCTTCAAAAGTCTCTGCAAACGGAATCAGATGTTCTAATATACGACTTGGAAGATAGCATTTCCCCAGTTCCTGAAGATAAAACAGTGGCCAGGATGCGTCTAAAGGAGTTCCTGTTGGTACGTTAACCCAGTACCATGTCTGCCACACTCATTTTCAAGTATCCTCCCTAAGGATAACGCAAAAAGCCTGGAATCATTGCACATTGCCGTTAGAGTGAACGACCTCACGACACATTTCTTTCAGGATGACATCTCCGAAATTGTGACACACGACTATTAATTTTGGTTGGACTTCTGACTGAGAACACTCTAGGTCGGGAATTTTGCAGTTCAGACACTCGTCATGCCCAAGATACATTCCGTTGATGACCTTGAAAGGGTTTCAAGATCAATACTCATTCATAGACCAGCTGATTTCTCTCCACTTCGACTTGTTTCCAGTATCGAAAGTGCTCGGGCAGTATTGAATTCAAATTCAATTGCGGCTTGGAAATCTGCCTTCGGACCTGCAGGAGGTGTGCTTACTGCCCTACTTGTGAGCTCCGATCCACCATTTCTATTATTATAATCACTCATCATTGGAAGTTTGCTGCCGAAGATTGTGAGCAATAATCAATCTCGCCGGGTGTATGTCTTGCCAACTGAGGATAGATTGTGCCAACACATCCGTCATTCGAACTCCCTCACGGAAGGAATTACTTTATGCTCGATCCCAAATTGTAATAGCTGCGAAGGCTTTCGGTCTTGACGCCATTGATATGGTATTATAAACTTCTATTTTCACGCATCCCCTGAGATTGACCTCACTTAATTTCAGGTTTGTGTTGACTACAAGGATGTCAACGTTCTAAACAACGAATGTCTTGATGGAAGACAGTTGGGTTTCAATGGAAAGGTATCTTGCATCCTCCCATGCAGCAGTCAAAATCATTCCCATCTTCGGCTCTCCTAGCAAGCCATACATCCGTCACAGATAGAGACCATAAATACTGCATTTGTGCCTACTGGTAACGGTTAGTTTTTTTCCCTCAGTATGTACAAAAAAAATACTAACAAAGGTGCCACCAGAAATTGTATTCGCTGTAAGAATCCTGAAGGCTATGAATGAGGCGCAATCCGTCTCAGAGGGTGCTGTCGGACTTGATGGCAAGATGATCGACGCCCCTATGGTTAAGCAGGTATTTTATGCAACCTAGTCTGAGATGTCTATTGATAATTTTTCTGCAGGCTCGAAAGATCGTTGCAATGGCGGAAGCTGCTAAACTGGACATACCCAACATCTAAGTATACTTGTTTAGTAGATTACATACCCTTCTATAAATGGCAGTTACCTCGGTTTTCCCCAATTGGAAAGCCCTGAGAAGAACGTATCGGTCAGCTTTGAGTTGCCTTAGACAACGAAGCACATCATGGGCAGTCACGGTTTCCCGTCGGGAGATGAGGACTTTGCCCCGTCTACAACCCCCACTCAGCTGCCTACCCTAACCCGCGCCCGCAGCCCGACCTGGTCACCAATGGAGGCACCACCACATCACAACCAAGGCACATCCTACTTCTCCCAACCAGCTTCTTCGCCCGGGGGGCAAACCTATCCATCCCCTATCCTTAGAAGAAATAACTCTTCTCATTCCTACACACGCAGACAGCCGAGGAGCAGGAGCGCAAGTGCCTCTCATTACCGTGACGAAGACATCCTTAGCGAAGAAGATGAGGGAGACAATGAGGAATTAGACGATGGACCAGAAGAAAGCGCACACCCCATCCGTAGAAGGGACAAAGCACCTGTTTCTTCAGAGGATGACACAGGAGCAGGAGATGAAGACACCGAGGACCCTATCACAACCCTGAAAGACCGCCAGTCGCTCATCAACGTCCAACATCCCTTCGGTCTTCCAATATGGAAACCTGCGTTGTACAAGAAATCCCGATCTGTTACTCGCCATGCCGATGAAGCTTTACATTCTATTCCATCTGCGCAGGCTGAGCGCCATCTCCTGCCTGGAAATCTGTTCTGGGCAACGATGTTCGGTTGGTGGTTGGGTGCTATCTGCATCATTCTGTCTGTTGTCCTCTGGCTAGTGCCACAAGGAGGAGAGAATTATTCCAGTTTGGTCTATGGATTGGGGTGGTATCTCTTCTGGCCTTTTGGAAAGTACGTTGAAGGTCCAGAGGAAGACGACATAGATAGTAAAGATGACGATGAAGGACCGCATCCACGTCGTTGGAGTGACCATGTCGTTCGTGGGCCTTCATCTTCCCACAACTCTTACGAGAGTGGAGACACCGTTCGAAACGTTCCACCCTCGATGAATTCGGTTACACCTGGAACTGGTCCCAACCCGATCTATGACGAATCAACGTCACTTATCGCTGTAGCTCAATTTCCTACTCCTTTAAAGTCTTATGGAACTGCCGGAACTTCAATATTGTCCAGGAACGCAAGGGATCCACCACAAAAGGGTAATTGGATTGCGAAACTCTGTTTTTGGCTCGCATTAGTTACAGTTATTGCTCCCCTCATGCTTTTCGTCTGTATGATTTGCTGGGGTCTCGTCGTGACTGTTCCGATGGCCAAACTCAACTGGGTTCTCCTCAAAAATTTATTCGGTCAGCCTACCAAGATTCGATTCTGTTCTGTTCCTCTGGTGGTTATGTCGTCCCCGACCAATCCAACGGACGTTTTACACGAACAATCAACCAGTAACGAGGAGCAACCGCCTTCGTTTTCTGTTAAGCAACCAAGATTAGCCGCTGGTCAACCAGCTCCTTTTGGCTCTCGGGTTCTCCTGTGTACATATCACGCTGTTGGGGCCAAGTATTACAAGTACACAGTAGGTGGGGTCAACATTATGTTTGTCAACCTATTACCTGCTGTGTTCTTTGTCATTTTCGATGGCTTCGTTCTCATGCCCCTGGCCGAGAAAATGGAGCATCATGATCAGCACGTCCCGGCTCTCCTAGCGTTTCTAACATCGCATGGCCTCATCTTCTTACTCAGCCTCATGAGTATCATCCCATTGTCATATTTCATAGGAATGGCTGTTGCTTCTATTTCAGCGCAGTCCTCGATCGGCATGGGAGCCGTCATCAACGCGACATTTGGTTCCATCATCGAAATTATCCTATACGCAATCGCCTTGAAACAATCAAAAGGGCATCTGGTTGAAGGTTCTATCGTCGGTAGTTTGCTTGCTGGGGTCCTTCTTATGCCAGGCATGAGCATGTGTAGTGGGGCTCTCAGACGGAAAGAGCAGACGTTCAACGCAAAAAGTGCTGGTGTAACCAGCATGATGCTGATCATGGCCATCATTGGCGCAATCGCACCAACACTCTTTTACCAAACTTATGGCAATGTAAGCAGTACAATCGTGCTATATTCCAGATCGTTGACACCTTTGCAAATAGTTCCAATTAGTGTGCAGTGGGTGCCCTTCGTCGCCTCATCTACCTGGGGATGCACCCTGGATCTGCGACCATTGTTATTACAAACACCCTGACCCAGCCGACGACCCTTTCTATCAATCGACTGTTAAGAAATTGATGTATTTTTGTGCTGCTGTTCTGCTTCTGGTATGTAGCATTTTTCTATTCGCTTGCTTTGCTCATAAATGTCAAAATAGTCATATCTCATAGGGCTGTGGTTTTCACTGCGAACCCACGCAACTCAAATTTGGCAAAACCCCCAACAACTCCTACATCCTGTCGATGGCAGAACGTCACTGTATACCAAAATTCTCCGACCTGGACAGCTCTTCCACCAAGGACAACATCCCGTAACAGCAGGCGGTCAGGATGCTCCTTCGTTGCATTATAGGACAAGCAATACTCTCTTAAGCGGCACCCCGTCGAGAACAGAGACTCCTCTGCCTCGGGATCGTGAGGCATCTGGGGTATCATCCCATCCTCCTTCCTCCACCATGATGGGGGGGAAAACCCAACCCACTGCCTCGCCTTCAACTCAGAGGAGAGTGTCATACGCTGTCACTGCTCAACCAAATTTTTTACCAGTCATGGAGAGTGTTTCTCATGTCGTCAAAAACTCTGACTTGGGCAATATGAAATTCTCTGAGCCAATGACTACGGATGACTTCACTCGAGCCGTGGCAGTCGCTACAGTTAGTGCTCTTCGACATCAGCAGGTTCACGGTCAGGGACGCCCGCGACATGCCGATCATGACTCTTCTGCTGGTCATGATGCACCTTCGTGGAGTAGATTTACAAGTGCAAGCGTCTTGCTCACTTGCACCTTCCTTTATGCATTGATTGCCGGTCTGTAAACTTGTGAAGTGATATCCCTCCCAAACTTATTATATTTTCAGAACTCCTTGTCGATGTCGTCGATGTTGTCCTTAAAGGTTCGCCCATTGACGAAAAATTCCTTGGGATCACTCTTTTTGCTCTCGTACCGAACACAACGGAGTTCATGAACGCCATATCCTTTGCTATCAATGGCAATATTGCATTAAGGTCGGGATCGAATCAGTTTGTCTGCATTCCATTTACTTAACATCTCTTAGTATGGAAATTGGGTCGGCATACGCATTACAGGTTTGCCTATTGCAAATACCAGCCATGGTTGCTTTCTCTGCCTGGTATGATCCTGACAACATGGGCGAAGTTGCCAAAACTTTTACGTACGTCCCTCATTTAGATGCGACCCGCGGTGTCCTCATGACGATCACAGGCTCATCTTCCCAAGATGGGATGTCATCGCATTGATTCTTTCAATGTTTTTGATGACCTACACTTACATCGAAGCAAAGAGCAATTATCATCGTGGTAGCATCCTTATTTTGAGGTCGGTCTTGTGATAAGTGATGCATTGTACTTTCTAATCCCCTTCCAGCTATCTCGTCCTTATTGCAGGCTTCTATTTCGCCCCGCCATCAGCAGTCGATATTATTCAAGGGCATAATCCAGCGTCGTCCGGACTACAAGAATACCCACCTCTTACCGTCTTCCAGACCCTTCGTTGGTATCTCTCAGCAAAGTTGTAAATATTTGCAAATACAACTCGAAGCACGACTCAGGCGCATGGTGACGCAAAGTCTTAAAATATTATCTCACATATCTTGATACTAGCTACTATCATACATCCAATTTTGATTTCTAGCACAGTTGCTGCAGGCATAGTTCTTGATACTGTGTGCATAGATGTAACGACAATCAATGCAATCTCTGTAGTTGCTCAAGGACATCTTGTATCTGATGTTGTGAGATCTTCAATTTTTCGAAGACAGAACTACCTTCCAAAACTTGCTTGAGCTTTTCTGGCGAGTCGAGAATGGTGAGATATTTCTCTAAGAAGTCCCCATCTAAGAAACCATAAGCACTTGCATCCACATCGCCAGGTCCAGGTAAACTCTTTGGAGCGCGGAATCTATAAGTGCGCTTGATTCAATTTCGAATTGTCAATAATGATCGCAACACACCGACTGTGGCTTGCGCCTATGCCTGAAACAACAGCTGCCAAGTTCCTCTCGAGTTCTGTCAAATGGAGAGACAGCTCTTCATCTTGTACATCAACCACGACACATATGCGTCCGGATGATGTAAAGAAGAACAATTTGGGCTCAAATAAGGATCCTTTCTCGATTGGAAGGAAAGATCCTGTGAATGTGATAAATAAAATGGCTACATAAGAAGTAGCAAACGAGTACCTCGCAGGAATTTTGAAATCATATCTGCAACATGGTAGGAGCCAACCACCTCCAAGGATTCTCCACGGGTGCTCTTGGTTAGCGAGTAAAGGGAAATGTTAAGGGTATCCTATTTGAAAGATGATATCCTTAGAATTACAAAAGAGCAAGCAAACGGACATTTGCACAGATGAGATTTTTGCTGTCCAAGGCTTCAACGGCAACTGGGTAGAGCGGTCCATAATCCCTTGCTTCTAAGACAACTTCGTTCTCTGTGATTTTGAGCTGAGAAATAGAGCTGATTTGGTCCCCAGCTACCACACGATCTCCGAAGGAGCCCAAGCTTGTCACCAGATAATTGTGGTTCCATTCTGCAAGCCTCTTCAGAGTATAAGCTGGAGCCAACCCCTCATTCGATATCTCCACATGGTAGAGCAGTATCTATGCACGGAGTCGATAGCATGCCAGAGGAAAAGAACAGATAACTCACAGCTGAGTTGACGGCAGCAACAATGTTGTGGCCAACAGCACTCAGGGCATAGACACACCCCTTCACCTCAGTAGAGGTTAACATAAGCAGATTCAGGCTCGACTTCTTCAGTAAGTCAGGGATGGCTATGAAAAGCAACAATCTGCCAGAAGATGGTTCCGTCTCCTCTGGTTTATAGATGAAAGTACCAAGGCAGAAGAATGACTCTTGATTATCCGCAGCGGACATTAAGGACACTAGCGAAGTAATTTCTTCATTAGGTTCGCACTTGTATCGACCGAGGACTAAAATTTTGGGTGTGAATACGTAGAATTTTTCAAAGGTTCAGGCATACCAGCAAAGGTCGTTTCATCAACCAGTTGAAAAGAGCTGCTGGAGATTTCTAACCCACCCACTCTCGCAGGCTCAACCTTGACAGATGACACGCCGTATACTTTAAGGGATGGGTTGAATACAATACGCCGAGGGTTATCAAGCCCGAACGACGTCTTATGTTGCCTAGATCAGCGACGAGCACCGAACGTGTTATTTTAACTTACAGTGCGAATGTGCATCTTGTTCAACTCCCCCAAGCGCCCAATATACAAGCCAGCAGGAGTTGCTAGAATCAAAGAAGAAGAAAATGTTTCCGTATTCAAAGGCGATATAGCGGCAATTCCCTGCACAAATGAAGTTGATCACCATAATACGCCAGTATGACACAGGGAATGCGTACCTTCAAAATGATAGGTGAGCTTAATAGCCTTCCTTTATCCACAAAGAATATGGTAGCACGATTTCCAGCAGCGAGAACAGCCTTCCTCCCATCAGCGATGCAAGGCATCAAGTGCACTGGAGACTGGCCCAAAGAGATGACCTTCAGGTCTGCTAATTGACCGCCTTTGAAAGACATAGATGCTATGGAGCCATCACCTAAGCCCGCAAGAAGATAAGGGTGATAGTCCGAGCCTTTTGAGCTAGCATCAGATCCAAAATTGTACAGAATCATGGAGCGGATAACGGATGGTAGGGCAGGGGAACGAGCGATCGAGTGGAGATTGGCGTTTACATCGAGAATTTCAACGACATTAGAGCCCCAGTACGCAACGGATAAATGCCTTGAGTATGCCTGCTGAGGGTTTAGAGGAGATAACGACATGGCTGAAATATCATTTTCAAGATGAATATTGCAGCTTTAAAGATCTTGAATATCAGTCAGTGCCACAACCACAACGTAGATGAAACTAACGATTGTTCTATCGCAGAGGCATCAATACGGAGGAGGACAACATTCCCATTGCCCAGAGCCAATGCAATCTGACTGCAATTGGAGGTGGCAACGACAATTCCATGACGATTTTCGGCTCGAGGTTCCCATTTTGCTCGTTCCACATATACATTGACAGACGAATCCCATTCAAGCAAGTGGACGCTTGTCGGGACGACTTGGACAACGAGTGAGGAGTTCACATACGAGCGGTCTTGTCGTCTGTAAAAGTTCGAGAATGCGAGAGTTGGTTGCTCGGTGATTAAGGCAGACAAAACAGTGTCTTTGTGCTTGAATCTAACAACAGAACCGTTCTCAATTTGCAATAAATGGCTACTATCCAGAGTCGAGACGAGGACGTGAGAGTCGTAGCTGACGTCTTCGATTAACTACAATTTTTAATAAGATATGCCAGAACTTACTGATCATTGATCATAGTCTTGACAGACCATAGTCTGGTTATATCCACCATGCCAGACGCGAATCCCAGTTCCGTAAAGTCAGTACCAGTTCTGACGACATTCAAGGATCCAGTATTGGCGCCTCCACTGCAGGTGACGAATTGGTATTGCCCGCTTTTGTCTGGGTCCACCAGGATAGCATCCATGATGGGGGCAATGTTTTTGTAAGTCTCCAGAACGGTGATAAAGGAACCATTCGGAGAAACAACCTGTCCATATGAAAAAACGCTGTCGATGCCGTCATCGTCCAAATCCATTTCGTTTCCACATGCCCTCGCTTTGCCTTTGTTCAAGCGCGTGGACAAAATGCTGTCCATGGAGACAGTCTTAATATCAGATGGAATGGCAAGACTTGGTACTTCTTCTTTCGATATCGGACTTGGAGAAATGTGGAGCAACTGGGAGTCCCCAAGGTGAGATCCCACGTATAGAATTTGGTTGGTCAGGTATGTCAATGTGGTTGGGGTGGAACACTAGAACAATATCGTCAGCATACACCTTCATACATATTGTTTGATACTACTTCTCCGAGTGGAATCAAGATCATAGCAGTTGAGGCATCATCCAATGAGAGCATCGCGAGCCTCCCGAATGAGTCACACAGCAGAAAACGAGCACTGTATTTATCAATGGCCGTCCAGCTGGAAAATACGTAAGAATGGTTTGGCAGTCAATGGAAAGAATACACACGCTCTCAGCTCGCTCCATGGCCATTCGATGGACCCTTTTGGCTTCCTGATCCTACTCATCCTTTCCTGATCCTTCTCCCTAGCTCTTGCGGCTTCCGCCATGTCGGTGCTCTTTTTCTTCGCTTCTAATCTCTTCAATTTACCCATCTGCTTTTCCTGACTCTGCAGGGAAGCCAGGTCAAACAGCAAGATCTCCCTTCCTCCAACGACCAGGATTCCTCCAAGAAATGTTCCACCTGGCAAATCATCTTCAAAGGATTCATTTGGTGGTACAGGTATCAATTGCGGAGAAAGCTCAGCAGGAAAGGGCATAACCTTGTCTGGAATAAGAGTCGGTTGAAGTAGGAAAGAGTAATGCGAGGATAGTTCTTGCTCATCAATGATAATGTCACGGGCACAGAGCTGCAGTCGCCCTTTCCAGTTAAGAAATAGTATGGCAATCGAATACTGATCCCCCTCTGCAGGCAGAAACGCAAGGGAGAAGACATTAGTCTCTGGAAGTCTGGCAAGAATTATTCGAAGGTTGGCTAATTCCAGGCGAGAAAGGCTTACGAAACGTCGAAATCCTCAACATATTGACCCCCTCTCAAACCGATTACCTTGAGTTTTCCGGCATAACAACTGACAATAGCCAACTTTCCAGACGGATGAATGATACAATCCGTGAAGAATTCTGACATTCGGCGAGGCTTTTCAAATAGTAGAATCTGCTTCTGGACAACTAGCCGTCCTTGCCGAGATTGGTCTTCTTCGTAGGAGAGAATAAGAATTTCGGGATCTGGATGGGTTAACATGGTAATTATGTTGAACCGACCATCGTAAGCCTGTAATTGACAATCAATAACTTTGGCACATTGCAGGGTTTCATAACTCACAGAAATCGGCAGTGCTTTGATGGAGCATATCTTTCCCGAAACATCCAGTCCACACTCGTGTTGTAATCCTTGAGGCTGGACTGAATATACATCTATTCTGCTAAGTTTTGAGATAACCAAATGCTCCAGATCCCGTGAAGTCAGTTGACACTTTATGCTTGAAAGAACGGAAGATGATGGGTGAAAGGTTGAGATAATCTTCATCACTTTCTGTACAGCGAATCGGTAAGACTGAGGGTAACATTACTTGGGAGCACAGGTGACAATAGAGTTAAATAACACTCTTCCCACACTTAGACTACTTACTTAAAATTTCAAATTCTCGCCTCCATAGTGCCGTCTGTGTTCACCACGATGTCCTCCTCATCATCGTCACTAAGTTTCAACGCAGTCTCTGATGGTTTGGGTTTCCGTCTCTTTGGAGGTTCAAATTTGGTGGATAACCAAAGCATAATTTCTGATGCTTTGTGTTAGAGTGACCTTTGAAAGTGACTTGAGCGAAGCCTACCCTCGAGGAATAAAAATTCATCTGCCCTCCGTACAACGGCAGCTATATAGTTATCAAAATACGTCCCAATTGTCGACAATTTTATGCAATCAAATCTCACCAATATCACGATGGTGAACGATTAATCTCTTGTCTTTCTGAGCCACATGGTGAGCTGCCTGGCAGAAGTGTTTGATGAACTCTTCCGTTGCAAAGGAGATTAAAAATGTCGCCTCCTTTGCGATGACAGGAAGTTCCTTATAATTACTTGTGGTCACAATTTACGAAGGTTGCATTTCCACTACTCACCTTATCGGCTTTAATAATCTTTTGAACTCTAGCAAACGGTAGCAAGGATTTGCCTGGTTCCCTGATCAACTCGTTGTCCACAGCCCGATGTTCTTTTCTCTCTTGCTTTTTGGGTCCAGGTTCCGCTTGGGTTGATTGTTCATCACCCTCCATTTCGATTGACTCTTCTCTATCATTAACGTCATCATCTACTTGAGCTTCGAAGTCTTGAACTTCCACCTGGGTTTCTTCTTTGTGATCGAACGACATGGCAGTCGCAGAGAACGTATATGTGACCATCGCGTGACTGTTCGCGTTTTGTGGGCACTGGGCAAAGTCGACCCTCACGCCATGTCAGAGATCTCAAATATGAATTAAAGCCTACTGAAGAATACGAAGCACCCTTGGCTTTGGAATGCCATGAATATGAATCCGATTCAATGGTGCCCAATTGCAATCCACAATCGTAGTGTTTCTGCGTCTTGTTCATCGACGCATGTACTGATTCGTGTTCATTCAACGCCCTTCCGATGCAGCGGTGCATCTGGCTTCAATCTCTCACGAAGAGTAATTGATTGGGGCTTGTGCCTTAACATTGGCAAGTAAGTCCTCAAACAATTTTGAGGGCTGGAGTCACACCGACTCGGAATCCGCCGCAACTGGCGCGGCACAGACTAAGCAGTGAGCACACTGCACGCGGTTATCTTTATGTCTCGTGGTCAAAAATCTTTTGTCAATGGAAATCTTTCCAATTCAATGAGAGAAAATTATCAGCATGGGGTTTCAGAAGTAGGTGGAAGGACCGCCTCTAAACGAGGGCCACTATGTTTTGTCTAATCTGGTATCTCGAGTCCAGTATTACACGAAAGTGAAATCAACATACCGTAATCCCCACTTTCCTGGAATCCGCCTGTGCCTTTTCTCCTGGCTGAATAGGTGCGTCAAAGTCCAATCCCTATTCAGCTTGTTTATGGAATCAATTTTGTAGGTGGTGGCAGGAAGAGCAGCATATCATCAAGAACAATCCCGAAGTCTTAGTATTCGACATGGCTTGTGGTATTGTTTATAATCTTGCGAAATCTGTATACTCAAATTGAAAAATTTAAGGCAGGTATCGCCTTTGCACCCCTTTTCAATATCGTATGATCATAACAAGTTCATAGCGGGGAGGCTTCCGTTATATTCGTGGAATGGTATAACATTGGGAGAGGACTCGACAAAGACACCTTACAAACCAACCCAGGATTTTTCTCTCGATCTCAGGCCATCGATATTCGACCGGTGTCTTTGAAAGCGGACTTCCCAAAGCCATATGTCATGGCAGCAGACCCCGTGGGTTTCGTTCTCTTTACTTATCCTACCTTCAACATAACTCAGACTTTGGCCTGATTCACTACAGTTCACATCAGATGCATACAACGACAGGACTTCGTATCCTTGCTCCGATCTCTCCTTTGCGGCGGTTGCTGAAGGCTCGTTGCCATCCTTCTCGATTGACGTAGTTGACAACAAGATTTGCAACCACATCATTCCAAAGACGAGTGATATTCAAGAAGTTCCAGGAGTTGAAGAATCTCAATGCTTGATTGAGATGGTGATCTGCTCCTTTGCCCTTCACTTGATCGAAACACCCTCAAACCTGTTTACTCTGCTGTGGCAACTAAGCCTAAAAGCACGGTGGCTTATCATACTTGCCCCTCATAAGAAACCCGAGGTATTGAACTTGCCATACAAAATCTTCGTTCACAAATTATTCCTCAGATCAAGGATGGTTGGGGTTGGTGTAAATGGGACGCAAATAAATGGACTGGCTGCAAAATGTTGGACATTTCTGGGGAGTTCCTGTATGAAAGGTAAGTTCCTTGTCCCTGGTTCTATCCGTCTTTTACTGTGAAGAAATGCAGAGTGCACTGTCGCATTTATAGGAGTGTTAATATCTGTTAATACGAGTTCGACGCCGTCTTCTGGATCCACATGAGTGAAAATTAGCATTCGACAGTGGACCAGCAAAATAGGGATTATTTGGTCATCAATGTACTGGTTAAAATACCTGCCACAAAGGCGCCAGTGGTCACTGCCGCGAGTTTTAAATGTCGTTTCGACAAATAGCCTCGAACGCTGCTCTGACCCTCGATCCCTTCGCCTCCATCATCTCCAGTAATCACAGCGGGGAAGGAAGCTAAAGTACCCCCCGCACTTTTAGATTTCTCCTCGTTCCATTCACGAAGTAATTCCTTTTGCTGTTCGATCTGGTCACCT
>Ga0307507_10005954_pt1 | contig 19362 bp, 12 predicted proteins | sample 7_EM_MG_FD_207223 | JGI IMG/M metagenome (GOLD analysis project Ga0307507, IMG submission 207223) | Populus trichocarpa ectomycorrhiza microbial communities from riparian zone in the Pacific Northwest, United States - 7_EM | ecosystem: Host-associated > Plants > Roots > Unclassified | place...
GCAGACATCAGAAAGCCGGATGATGGTTTGAGGAAGAGAGTACCGGGCTATGGTACAGGTGCTTGCAAGTACTGCCTAGCTAGCTGAGAGGTGCAACCTAGTGGGTGTGTGCAACAACCTGGATTTAAGATGTTTCGCAACCTGATCCCTTTTGGCCACCGCCACATCAGGTTGGAACACATACTTTTCGGGTGTTCCAAAGTGGCCGTCACAAAGGAGAATGACCACCCCTGCTCTGTACCATGAATTCATGGTATGGCCCTTGTATCTAACTTGGACGGGTGGGGATATGCAGCCGCATCCATAAAGTTCTCCCACTTTGATTGGTGCCAATACCTGACCTCGCTATAGCAGACGTATTATTATATAGCCACAAAATTATCTACGAGGCTGCAGCAAGTTCTCGTGTGAATCGAGGGGGGCAAGGGATCGCTAAGGAAAAGCCAAGGTGAATGAACCAACTGGGGGTCTCTGAGGAAACTGCGATTTTGTCACACTGTGTGAGGAAACGAAGAAAAATAGTTTAATAGAACTGTATGAACCTTCACCAGAGCCAATCCGACTCGTACGAGAACTTACGGTTTTCGCGTTGTCCAGAACTTTTAACCTCAGAAAGATTTTGTTACAGTACCCAATACCGCATTATCTGATTAAGCTCGGTTTCAAGCTAAAAGGTCTAAAGAAAGTGTGACGAAATACACGAGCTTCTTTGAGCAGAGAATAGTCTTTAGGGGCAAGATTTTCACAAATATTTGCCACAGGGTGTCATCTTTGAGACTTTTGTCATTTATTTAGAGGAAACAAATAACCAAGAAGGGAAAGATTCTGATTCACACCTTATTGTGACCTCTTAGCGCGAAAACGAGCTTAACCAGATAATGCGTTCATTTAGTATATAATAATTCATCTTCTATAGCTAAGCAAGGTATTAATGCGTGCTTCGACGGACTACACCCCCCCCCCCTCCCGAATCACGTATAGTAGTGCCCTGACTGAAGTATTTTCGGTCTGAGGACTGGAATAAAACGGCTTCATTTGGCATATTTACTAAAATACTGTATTACACTCTCTGCTCGCAATGTCGAAGCGTTTTTAGAAAAGAGTGCTATTCTATACGGCCAAAATTGACCACTTTTTCTCGAATTTGGGTGGTATGCAATAGCAGCCTTTTATAAAAACGCTTCGGCATTGCGAGTATCCTTTGTTAATATCAGCATTGCAAAACGCGAGTTTATACCGTGTGTGTCATGGTGATTATTAAGATGCACGAGAGTGGTTGATATTGGCAACTGTTTTGGTGATAAGCGGGTGAGGGGAATTGTTTAGTGATCGTTTTTTGGGGCGAACATTATTAAGGGTAATAGAACCAAAGATGAGTTGGAAGGTATCATACCGTATCCAATTGCTTCTAAGGCATTTCATGAAGTACCGGTATTATAGGGGCGTTTTTGTGTGCTCGGGGTTAACTTAATACTCGAAATATGGGGAGATGCATTTTATTCACTCTCTACTACCGTATTTTTTCGAAAATAACGAATGGGGCCGTGCTCGGCGTGCATGAGAACGACTTGATGCGACTAGGTTACACTAGAGGTGACCGATTGGGTTCTCTAGGGGCCAAGCTCCACTCATATCTCATAGTTCTCATGCACGTCGAACCCTGCCCAGTTCGTTATTTTTGAAAAAAAATACGGTAACATAATATGTCCCCCGACTCGCCGGAGCAGCGTCTCTACTACTACCGTAGACACCATGGAAATTAGCGATGTCATTGTGGTCGAGGTAAATGCGGAAGTCCAGTCCGTGAGATAATCGCGAGCGTCTCGAGAGCAAGTAGCCTAGTATGTAAAAATCCCTCATTTCCGTCATGGTGTAGCAATGGTCACTCCCCAAATAATTAATAACTGCATTTTTACTACGTATAATAGATTCCACCTCGCATCTGTAAGAGAAAAATCATCGTATCTATGAGACCTCTCGTCCCTTTTCAACACACCCAGGTTATACAAGATGTATCAATATCTTAATTAGCAAAGACAGCATCGGTATCTGCTAGCGTATTAAGGGACGGTACAGTATCCCCCACCCCGATTCCCTTTTCTGAGTAAGTTACATGGTATGAACCTGGTGATAAAAGAGGTCGGCCCCATCTAGGTTTACATACAAAATGCACAAGTATAGCCAACCACCACAAGAGAGTGCACAACAAATTCGGTTCATCAAAAAGTAACCAAGTGAAGCGGACTAGCGGAGAGTTTAACATATAAAATTGGCAATTCGCTTCTCATCTTGCCAACCACTGGAAGTGGGTGAGTAAAGCCAGCTGGCCAGTTGTGGTGCCATGCCGAAATTCCATACAAACAGACTCTCTTAGAAGTGATCTTGGCCTTTTCTCTCAGAACTCTAGTACAGTATTGTCCGTTAGCAAAATAAACTGTACACAAACTTTTGATCGCAACGCAACCCTCCTCATTGCCCCGCACTTTCAACCCTCCTAAAGATATTTTTCTAGATCAAATATTAATTTCTACTATGTATTCTACTATGTATTTCCATTTTATATCTTTTGTTTGATTTTCATGACAGTGGGGTTAGTGGGAGAGTGCTGTTGTCATAGCTGAAGTTTTTCCTGTTCGTTGATGTACGGTTAATTTTGTCAAGGAACAATACCGGTACTTAGAGTTCTAAGAAAGTTTCAAATGCGTAAATCTCTATGCTAAACTGTACCATCTAAAGAAATCTCTAAATTTTTGGATGCTGTTGTAGTCAATGGTAACAATGTGAGAATGGGTATTTTGAGTTGAGCATCAGACTATCCTCAGGAAAAAAATTATCATTGAGCATGAAATTATCGTTGAGGGTTTTTTTTTTTTGCTGAAAATTTCAAACTATGGAGAGGGAAAAAGAAATGTGAGAGGAGCGTAGCAAAAACTGGCTGCTCAGCCCCTCCTGGAAATATAAAGGACTAAAAATAAAAATGGAAATTACTTTAGTAGATATCATACCACCTGAGCTGGGAACTCCACGGCTTAGCACACGGGTGGATGTTCGAGGTTTTGAGGCACTGGGTGAAGCTAAGGCTACGGGTGTGGCTAACGGATGGAAGCGCAAGGGTGCGTGTGCATTTCAGGAGAGCCATGTATCGGAGGAAGTTAGAGGGTTTGGGAGGCTAGGTAGAGTATCATATAATATGATGTCTTAAAATCCTGGTGAGCGCTGTTTGGGGTTTGTGATACCTGTTTTGTAGAGATATTGGTATAGGAGGCAAAAGCCTAAAAAGTAGAAAGTAATGCTTTCTGCGGACTTAGCCAGCTCGAGCCAGTGCGGACTTTTACTTGAGTTTTCTTCGGAGAAGTTATTTTCTTATGATATGATACATTTTGGAGAGAGTTAGAGACATGAAAACCCGGGTATTATGTGAAGTTTCCCTTTCTCAGCCCTAGCAGATGCATGTCGTTGGATAGGTTGCGTTAATTATATTCCCTTGTGATAGAAGGGATTAAAAAATTAAGAGAGACACTATTACTCGGGAGAGGGTTCTTAACCTGGGCCTAAAAGATATGTGTGGCGGTAAGGTTGTCTATAATACCTAAAATTTCGGCCCACGCTGTTCGCCCGGTTATCCTAAAGCTGTTGTGATACGCCCATCCCTAACTTCACCCAGGATTAGTGTTGGAAATTGCAGTGTTATGGCCGCACTTGATGCGGGATGTGCCCGCACTACGAGGCCGCACTGGTACGCGTACGCACTAGTCAATGACGCGCAAGCTATGAAAATTGTTTTCACACCCCTGTCGGCTTCTCTTTGTTTCCTTTCTGTTCTTTCTCTCTCGTCTTCTTTTCTCTTTCTACTTCACTTCTTCCTCAAGTCTTTCCTTTCTTTAACTCAACACAGTCAATTATGATCTTCACCTCCACACAATACGAACTTTGTCTACTTAATCCTCTCCACTGCACTGCGTAAGACCTTCACCGTAAATCATTACCTCCGCATCAAATGTTTTCAACAATTGGTGATAGCTGGAGAACGAGTGATAAAGAATGATTGACAACCATGCGGGACTCAAGCCTATTCGGGGCCAACGCCAGCCCCCCTCTTGTCCCCGAGTCACTTGGTCACCTAACCTCCGCGGGCCCGGCCTACTTAAGCTAAGGTCAAACCTGTAGGAGATGCTGTTAGAAAGGTTTGATTCTTTGAGAGGACTAGATTTTACATCACTCGTATTGAGGGGTTGGAAGGAGTAGGCAAATTGTAAATAACGGGTTTTAGGGGGGAAACTTTCACAGAGTTGGGTGGTTTAGTAGATCTTCTCATATTACAATCGGTAGTCCTAGGAGAAGCAAAAGAAGCGAACCATAAGAAAGATTACGCATTAACTTAGCTACAAGTGCTTGATAAATTTGGCCCGCTTTAAATCTCTAGCGCTGGGGTTATTAGTGACCTTAGTAAAATATCAGTGCAGTAGCACACCGGGGGTGTTTAGCAATGACAGTGCCGACAAGAACTAGCGAATTAGTCGTGGGACTCGGAACAGCTCTGTGATATCTCCCCCTCAACTCAACCTGAACTGCTCCGTTTTCTCTACTTGTAGAGTACGTTTTTCATCAGCACCCTTCCCCATAAAAAATCCTAGAAGCGCACAAAAACCTTCGTCTTTCCTATTCCAATGACCCGTCTCTACAGTGCCATTTCAGCTTAGGTTATATACCCCCGCCCCCATTTCTGCGAAAACGACTTGCGGTAAACATGTGGTAGCTAGCGCTAGGATCTGATACAGAACCTATCAGTAGTATTTAGTAATCTTAAGCACAACAGAAACTATGACTTCTTACCTAGAATAGCAATTCCATCTAATCTCAGCACTTGCCGGTGATGTCTCGAATCAGAAAGTGTCACTCGAATAAACATGGGAGTCGGGGGGAAACATGATGGCGAATCCCCTCTTTACCATGGGCGGTTCAGATATATAGAAGGGAGGGGTAAAGGATCTAAGACAACCCATCCAGGGTAGTAGCGTCGACTGAGAGAAACATGAGCTGTCTATCTCTGAAGGAGAAGAGTAGGAGTAAGAAGTGGTAAATTTTAGGTGTTAGAAGCTATATAGAGGTAGAAAATGTCAGATATAAGAGGACGGAGCGCAGTAGAACGACAAAACGAGCGCTAGGGGAAAATAGGGCAGAAACATCCCGCATCTAGCCAAAACTTTACCTCTACAACTGGGGTGTCTGATATGTAACTAACAGACTACCCAGCCTGCCCCTTAGAAGTCTAGGATCTAACTGACCAGCAGCTACCCAAAGTTCAGAGGGAAATCACAATACAGGGTATGAGGAACTAATCGGGCAGGCTACATTCCGATTCTACCGCTGCGTCCCGGGTCTATCAGACCGTGTCTCTAGAGGGATCCGAAGCTTTTTTAAAAAATGTTTTTAACGAGAAGCAATTACTACATTTCATAGTGCAGTTTCCAGATTGCACGGAAGCGGCATCCGGCCAGAATAATCTCTGGAAGTACCAACGATACCTCTTCCGCTTAACGACGACCGAGTGATGGTTTCGTGATCTTGTACTGCAGCTCAACGGAGAAGTGTCCGTGCTGTTTGCCGAATTACGGCCTGCAGCTTTATGGTTGGGAATAGCATAAGAGGTACCTTCGATAGCTTCTCATGGCTCTTGTCTGAAACTTAGAAGACGGGTTCTGTTACGGTCTCGGGTGTGTGTTGGCCGAGGTATCAGTCCATCACCAGGAGGCAGTTCAACTAGCAGACAACTTAATCTCATGAAAGTAGGATTGGAGTTAGTGAGGATTCTCTTGAACAGCTTCCTAATAGTTTCTCTATATTTATTCGACCTGGAGCTTGTGGCTGTCTTAGGGGCCTGGGCAGCTAAGCGGAGAGACTACCAACAGAATCAGATAGGACTAGACATAGTGTTCCCCACGGTCCGCTCTCGTCCTGCAAACCTTAGGGCAGAGGCCATTACTAAGGACCGCAGGCCCCATAATGTAAGACAAATTGCTGTAGGGGACTTACGGGGACTGCCGGGTAAAGCTTTTGTGCCATTCAATAATTTCATCTAAATAGCAGAAGTGGAGATAGGTGTAAAAAGATAATAAAAGAAATGCTTATTCTATTCCAACTACTGGAGAGATAGACCCTTATATGAATAGTGTCCCTCTCAATATTCCATAATTGCCAGTAGTGGAATATACATCAGGAGTATGGTAAATCCTGGAAATAACCATGAAGCAAGAAATCCATCCTCATGATTCCTGATCACCTCTCGTGCACCAGAACCAGCTATTATATAAAGAAAGTCTTTCAGGCAATCAACCATTGTGATGCTACAACCCCAGCATCCGTGATAACTGCTAAGTTTCATTTCCGTCTCAGTCTTCGTCTCGGTTAATCCGAACCGAGGCACACGATAAAGTAAAAACAAAAGTGTGTGACGAAGAAGAATCAAACACAAAAGAAACGGTAGTAAGCATAATACCGATGCATAAAAAGAAAGAACATAAAAACAATAGGAAACGGGCGGGTGACCCCCCGTGACTTTCAACACCAAGGACTGTGGGGGGACTGTGGGGGAACTACGGGGATTGTGGGAACTGTGGGGGACCGTGGACGGCAGGGGCGGCTAGTATGAGACATTCCTCTCAGAGGACGGTGGGCCTTAGTACTTGGCGGTGAGCTCCAGGGCAAGTTTGGGCAAGGACCGGACAGGACAACACAACACCCTCCCCCGCCGTCCGCTTTCAGGACAGGCGGACTGCCCCATTGAGAACACTGATCAGACCGCAGTTCAAAATTGGTCTAGCTCTACGATTCCTCAGGAACGGCCACTTTCAGCAAGGAGGAGCGCCCGACAATGTGAGGCATCGACAGAGAATCACGCGTTAGACCCTAGGTAACCGTAGGTAACCGTAGGGGTCTACTAGTTTCGTCTAAAGGCTGTACAGGATTGTGGGGAACTGCGGTAGGCTATGGGGGGCAGTGAGGGGGGGGCAAGTATTATGAGCTAGAGGTAATTATTTGGACTCTCTTGATATATAGGTTACCATGAATGGGGAATACTTGTGCACAAAGGTAGTGTTTGCGGTCCTCCCCCCTGCTAGTATTTCCTTTCCAAAGATTTCTCTCTACGATTGGTAGTGCGTTTGCTTAGGCTAGATCGGTAATGTATCGTGTGTCTTCTAACATGATCTAGGAGGTACTGGTACGTCAGGGGACAAAAATACTCCAGTAAGCCCCAGCGGACAAAGAATATGAACATATTCGTGCCCCTGGTCCCTCTCTCACTAAAGCCAGAGGGGTTTAGCAGAGTTTGTGTCAGCGGGAGCAGAGCTAACATCGCACTAGTTTAATAATGCATTTGCAGACTCCTCTCATCCTTTGGCAGCACCCCAATGGAGCACCCGTTATTATCGATATACCGTATTATCTCGTCAAATTCGCTATCTCCGTACAGGGTTCTAATCTCCATGCTACGAGGATATGCCCCTAATAAAGCTTAGTTCTCAACGAAAAAGGACTGGCCCAACAGTGACTAACTAGGCTTTATTAGGGGCATATCCTCATGGCGTGGAGATTAGAACCCTGTACGGAGATAGCGAATTTGACGAGATAATACGGTATTCGGGATCGGCATGTTGGTGACGCACGGTAGTCATACAAGTATAGATTGTCGGACAAGAGGTGTTGGCTTGGGTGTCTTTGCCAAGAAAAAGCGCTCCGGTACAGCCCCCTGTACAGTACTCGAGGAGACAAAACTGAGCTTCATCCTAAATTCCGCCCCCGGTGTTTTCCTTAGGGCTCCCGAGCTATGTCTTTCCTTAGTTACCGCTGGAGTATCATACCGTAAAAACTCGAATAATCGGACCATGTGCCATGTAGTTCGAAATTTCCTCCTTTGGAAAAGGGGCGAAAAACACCAAAAATCCGCCCCCTGAGACAAATAAAAAAGAAACAAACGCTAGACCTTACTAAGAGAGGCAACCCTAACGTCCTAGTACAAGGTCCGATTATTCGAGTTCTTTCGGTATGTGAGGAAATGGGGGACATGCGTGGAGGTAAAGAGATATGCGCGGCGGGTCCATAGATAATTTCACCATATTTTATATAATAATATTATAATAATATTATACTACCGCCGGTATCTTTGCCGTTGGGTCAGTGAGAGAGGCATGAAAACAGTGCTTACCACACCTCCCCTTCCCCCTCCTACCCAAACGCCAAACAAATCCACTCACTCCACCACTGCGCCATTTTTATCCACATCAAGGAATACTAGATCCCTCCATAACTCACTGTAAAGATAGTCACGAGGTCGACAGACCGGCCCCCTTACGAGGCTAAAGACTCCTGACAGTGGCCTATTAAACCCTAGAATGCTCATTTGTTTGTACCTTCCGGGTTGTCTGGGCTAATTTTGGCTATGCCGGACCTGGCTACGACTCTAGCACCTCCCGAGTTATTGTCTTTTATAGGTGTTTCAACGACATGGAGCGAGGAAAAAAGCATCTTTGTACGTGTACAAGAATTTTGAAAGTCGCGGGGAGGTGGTTGTAGCACATAATAAATTTTGCAAAACCCCTTTTAGTTTAAGCACGATAGTTGGTTAAGTAATCAAACAGCTCTCCTTCAGCCTTCATCGTATGGATCACAGAGAATCACTCGTGGAATATGGACACGCTAATTGCGCCAGACTACCCCTTTTAGGCTATATCCTTGTTCGCACTCTCCTATAAAGCCCAACTCTGTAAAATGAAATGACCACCGGTGAAAGGGAGGTCCAGAAAGACAACGACGCTGTGATAGGGCACGCATCAGTCCGACAGGAGCAAACAAGTATTTCCTCATATGCCTCTTTGATTTGTTAATCCTTTGGAACTAGCGATTGATGTGCTTCTCTTCCCTGGAAAATAGCCTCCCGGAAGGGTCAAAAGATTGCAAAACGCTTAATTCCATCCAAAAAACTTGTCACATGAACTTAATACCACAACCGGACAATGTAATATTGGTGGCCAAACCAAATCAATTTTAAGAACAAGACAAAATAACTACCAAGTACACAACAACCCCTCGCCTCCGCCAGACAAACTAAAAAGGGTCCACACTAACACCAGCATCAAAGATATGCTGCCAACATGTGCGCAAATGCTGGCATATGCCTTCTTAACTAGTTACTAAAAATTGCGTTCTCTAATTACCACCAGCAGCGGAAAGATCCCATATTGTCGTTCCACCCTCCGAGAGCTCCATACCCGGGGTATCCAAAAGCAACGGAAGCGCTGCCGCCACAGTTTGCATCAGTGTAGATTTGGCAGGTAGTACCTTGTGAGAGAGGATATCAGTTGAGTTCATCAGAGTGAATCTTGGATAAGGGGGTAATACCTGGGTCAGGGCCGAAAGAGCTAATAGTATATCTCCAGGTATTGCTCCAGTTGGTGCAACCACCGTTGGTGGCAATGGGGCAAATGTATGCAGAAGTACCAGTGAAGCCACTAGAGTGGTCCCATTAGCTTTGAGGGGAAAGGAGAATACAGAGCAAGGCATTGCTTACCCATCCGAAGTCACGTAAAGACATCCAGCGGTTCTCTTTTCAAGGCTCTCCTATTGTAGAAGTTAGTCTCTGTCTGCAGGCCCAATTGGTGGAAGATAGCTTGCTACTCACGAGGTCTCTGGCATCCACACCGGTGGAAACAACTGGAAGATCATTGTCTTTGGGAGTGATGATTTGTCCCTTGGGGTGGGGCTTCACAGATCCTACGGATGTGGCGACCTTTGAGAAGTCAACGATATGGTCGGCCCTGACATCTCGGGCCTTAACGCCAGCCGGAGTAGCAGTGGCGCCGACCGCGAGGAAAGTCGCCAACAAGGAAGTGAGGAAGATCTTAGTCTGCATTTTGAATAAAAAAAGGGAGTTGAAGATCTAAATGGGTCGAAGCTGGATGTCAAAGCTGTTGATGGATTGTCAGGGAAGCTGAGGGTGGTGAGGAAGCAAGATGGGGGAGGGAGAGAGGGGGTTTTATACCTGAAATCTGAGCTGCGAGCAGGAAGAATTTGATACTGCTAGTGCAACCATAACTATTCACTTCATCTAGCGGGAGAATTGACATTGCGAAGCCCCTCTGTAATCTGAGCGCTCCTCTGCATTGTGAGCCAATAAGATAACAGCATGCAAGGTGGTCTCTGGCAAATAATCAGCTTCAATTAGTCTGCAGGCGCTACCAACATCCCGTGAGACCCGAAATGAGATTCATAGCCTACAATTCCCAACCGGATATAACTACCTTTGTGTATCGTGAGATTCTACAGCTTCCTAAATTAGAGTTTCAGAGCAGCCCCGGGATAAAGACGATGACAATCTGACTATCATTCGAAACCCTACTTTCCTGGCAGAGAAGAGAAGATGAATTGGATGAATTACCGGTTGTCCCCATGGCTGATAGAGCACTCGGGCAAGCCTTGTCATCTATCCGGCTGGGGTAACTAAGTCCATCTTTGTTATTTTTTCCCTGAAGAGATCAAACTTCTTATGGTTAGCTAGACTTTCTAGGGCTCATGTCTGACTGTGAAATGAAAGTCTGCAAGCACGCGGCAGGTACTAGTACTGTTGGCCCTACAAGCACAGCAAGTGTAGCTATTCCTGCAGGAAACTATAAGTCTCCAAATACACCAAATTTTTGCTTCCCTCAACCTAGTGAGAGTAAATCTCGAGTGGAAGAAAAAAGGGCAGTAAACAACCAATCTGCGATAACCTCACTCAATTAGCCCCCCACTATTATATCCCACAATCCGTATCGCCGGTGTTTACTCACTATAGCATTCCACCAACAGCACCCTAAACACGGCAATCCCCTAGACACTAAGCCCCCCACCAACAGTTACTGCACAATCACCTTCGCTGGACTAAGTCCGAAGGCAAGACATAGCCCAACCCCCCTGCGGTTACTAGAATATCCCCAATTTATAAATCACTCCCATAGACCGCACACAGAAAGTATTCAGAAAGCGCACGCGTGTTGTAAGCACGATGAGTATTCCCCCTTCACTCGATGGCTAGAAATACTACCGATAATTACCCTTTCCCACCAGCATGGGTACGATGTACTAATGCGAGAATTGTGTGTGACAAAGACCCTTGGGTGCCCCCCCTTTAGGTCTATAGTATAGTTCTGAGGAGATGAGGTTGGAAGCAACTGTGCTTAGAAGTGCTTATTAGAGAAGCCGGCCTCTGCTACTGTACAGTTGACGTGCTGGATGCATCATATCATAAGAATTCTCGAGAGTCAAGCCATGGCTTATGATACGAAGCTAGGCAGACACCTGTGCAGTACCTGCACCTTGTCTTCAAACTTAAACCTAGCAACACCGTGTTACCATACAATGCACAACCTTTTGGGAGGAGGGTTCGGACAAGCAACCTACCGTAGGAGCAGCTTCCAGTCTCATATATCTTTGACTATCCCTATTACAGAGCTATATTTGAATTATTTGGTTCCCAACCTTGACAAATTAGCATGGTTGTAAATTTAGGGTAATCCAAGCCCAATTGCTCACCGGCTGAAGTGGCAACACATACTAATAGAAACACTGAAATAGACTATCATCACATCACACAATTTCCGGATTCAAAGTGGGATCTACAATCTACCAACCAGCCACTACCGAAAGCCAAGCTTCTGACAATGCCCTTTTAAAGAGGTCTCACATAATTCCGCCCTACCAACCTCGTACTACGAGAAGTCAGAAAAGGTAGAGGAACCAACTTGCCCATAGCTGATCATAATCGCTACATTCGCCACCAAGCAAGAACTCTCCTGACTCATTCTTTAAGCTTTTAAGGCCTCGTTTCTCAGTGAGTAGCCACACTGTGAGCTCTGCAAGGAGGGGTTTCTTGTCTGCATGCAGTCTATCGACGGGCTATCAATAAGGGATCGAAGCATCAGGTGAAAAAAATAACTAATCAATCTCACATACCTGCCGTCCCCATAGATCCGAATTCCCACAAACCTCTCTGCTGAAGCAATACATTAGGGTATCGTGCGTGTATACAATGCTAGATGCCTTAATGGTCGGTGAAAGTTAAATCTTCCACAGGAGCCTCCTTAAGTCTATTTGCCCTCTACTAGTATACTGTAAAAGCTCGCCAAATCCGCCATCAGGAATCACTGTAATCCGCAGTAGGCTTAAGGGAGCAGGTTAACAAAATTACGATAGGGGTTTGAAAAAAGGCAGCTAATAGGATACTGTTCCACCCAATGCTTACGACCAATGAACCGATTAATATGCCAAGATTTTAATATAACATCTTATTGGTTGGGCCTTTGGACAGTTAATCTAAATTAGCCTGCTCTTGGTAGGCCAAGGTGGATGTCACCATGGTCCAGTCGGTCTACGTGCTTGAGTACCAGTAGTCCCCCGCCATTACACTAAACAAGCAGGGCGCCAAAGTGCGAGCACTAACACAGGCACCAAGGAAATGCACAGGGCTCAATGAGCTCGCCCACGGTCCTCCAGCTACCCCTGATACGGAACGTCAGGAAGGTTAGAAATGTACCTTTCAGGGCTTATGTTGCACAAAGATGAAGGAAAAAAGGTTGCCGTTGACCGGAAGCAATGCGGTGTAACACCCGGTTGAATAGGAACATGGTTTGTCCGCTGTCCTTGGACGAACCCCTCCAAACCCCTGGCAATTGTGCTCGCACTTGTATCGTACTGTAGGACAAGAACAATCGAGAATTCGGGAACCCTGAGACCATGATAGAGGGACATGACAGCGGAAACTTATGTAAAGCTTACTATCACCAACTGTTTTCACCAACCAGTACCGGCCAACCTAGACGTGCTGCCAATATTTTAAGAGAAGGGAGAGAGCAAAGCACTGATTGGCAACCTAAAGTCAATATAGGTTAGCCTAGTTGCAAAGAGCTGACTGGTACTCGTTGGGGCGCGCTGTAGTTGTAACTGGGGAAGATGGAATGAGAGCTCGGTTATGTTTAGCTATGGATAAGCTACCATGTGACTATTAAGATTGTGAGTCTGGACAAACGTGTTGTCTCGCTGGATAGTTCGGCATTGAGCTCTCATTTGTCATTTAGTAATTTATGGTTGTGTGGTAACACATTGAGCGTTTCCATAACATTATCTTTCAATGGGCTAGGTTGCTACCACTATTGATATCGTGAAGCATCAACTCATGCCTCGCTAGTAACTGCTGAGGGACTTCCCCCGTGCCGGGCAAGCGCAAGGCAGATGAGAGCAGATAATCAACCCGATTCTTTAGTATCGCACCCATCCAAGTTGGCTATAGCCTCTGGGTACAATAAACTCACAAAATATCACTCATAATATTGTTAACCTAACTATGATACCCTAATTGTAGTACAGTAGGCACTGGTGTAAATTTCTATTAATAGCTTAGGTCTCCCGAACTTGATCCAGCTAGATGCCATATTTCTCCCAGGTTTAGAGCAAACAGTGATTATGAGTAATTGATACCCGCGGACACCGATCGCCCTGAGAAACGTTTCCTGAGGGAAATTTCTACCATCTAGCCTGGGGCTGACAGAGAACTTCACCGGCTCCTGTAGTACAATGTTTTATGAGCTAGGTTCATTCAGCAAGTGATCTCATAGATATCCATGTCCAGCGAAAGGGCAGCCCTCGCCATGCTTTAGCGTTAGCAGACGGAATGACTAGGGGCTTTCATATATCCTCTATCACCTGAAAGAGCTCTCGAGGCACCGGTAGTGCCACTCCCGTAATGTTAGAAGGAGGAGGGCTGAGTCCAGCTACGGCTACTCGGGTATCCAGGAAACTAATGAGAAGGGCAGGGGGTTTGAGTCCGCGCACCCATTCCCGCCGAGGTATGATAAAAAAAGTTACTGTTTTGGTAGGAATGATGCCAAGAAGGGTAAGAAGCTTTGACCCTTTGAGTCCCTGTCCGTCTCATCACCCTCCCGGATACCCGAGTCCTAACTCATGTTAAACTCTAAAAGATAACTTTCCATCCACGGCTCGCCCTCTGCGCCCCGACTTAGCCCTCCCCTCAGGCAATGGAGCTGTGCACCAGGGCAAAACCACGGGCAAAACCACGAGCAAACCGACAACTCTCCAGCCCCAGACCACTTTCTGGGTGAGCGGTAGCAACCGCTACCATATTGGGGAATCTACAAACGTGCAAGCACTCTCGTCGCACCAAAAAGCACGAGGTCAACTTAAAATAGCTTGGCGTGCTGTCGGCGTCCGTCTGAGACATCCGATACCCGCAGTCAGACACGAGCCAACCTCAAAGAAAGATATTGGCCCAATCGTAAAGTCTGCATCCACCCTAAACTTCATATGGGTAAACCGCTGTTGCAACAAACTGACCCAACTCAACGAATTTCCAAAGCAAATAAATAATAGAAAAAAATATATTTTACTTCCCATGACAGACTTACCACTGGCGTTACTCAGAGATCCCATAATAGCAGAAGTTCAAAATGTACCGTACCGTACGACACCAACTAATCGAACCAAGTGCTATGTACCGATCGTTGATAATTACCTACTTTAGAAAAGGGGCGAGACCCACCGCAGAAAAAGAGTTGCTCTGACTCCCCGCGAGCCAGAAAAAAAACAAAAAAACACAAGACCATACCAGAGGAGGCAACTCCAACGACATAGCACACGGTTCCATTACTTAGGATCATACGGTATACGGTAAGTGGTGTTGGCGGATATTGTCATGGAGGTTTGCTAGGTTTAGGGTGGATGTAGACTTTACGATCGGATGTGCGAGTAAGCACTAGGGTACAATCACGTAAGGAAATAATTTACCATGTGGGATGGGCGAAGAGTCGTTGGGTATGTTAGGCAGCCTACAGGGCGGCTGAATATTGGAAACCGTAAAGTTGCCGTTGAGCCGTCCACGACCTCATGAAGCGTTTTTTCTTTTTCTTTCGGCTTTAGGCACAATCAGGAGAGTAGCTGAAGGGAATTTACAGTCACTTGGGCCATCATGATATCATAGATAATTTTACTTGATAATATGTGAAGGGAAAGCTAAAGCTAAGTATAGTTGAGTACCGTATCACACTCTGCTTGGCATGGTTACCAGTCCTACCGAAATCTCATTTAAGAAGCAGTGATCAAATAGTAACCTGTCCTGGTAGGGCTGACTACCGGTACTAAACCGATGGTCCTAGATACCGGATTATTTGGGCCAACCCGACATGCCGCTAGAGCGGTCAAATAAGGTGTGGCTCAGTAAGCGAGTAAGATCTGGAAGAGAGTTTCCCCCTATGGTTAGATTCAGGCAATAATTTGCCACAGGATGCTTTTTCTGCTAAAGGGCTTACATTTTCGGGGGAAAGAGTTTCCCAAAGAGGTTTACTCTCTCTCGCCGGAAGGGCTAAGCTTTATTTGACTGCTCTAGCGGCCTTTCGGGTTGGCCCAAATAAAATGCGGTACCTTACCCATTGCGTGTTGCAACCCCCGAACACAATCAGAAATCTCACCACCGACGCACGCGCCCTTGGTTGGGCAAGAGAAAATGCGTGGGGCCACCTCGTATTCTTCAAAGTGTAATTGTCCTGAGTATTGCCGTCTGGGCCCTGCAGTCCCATCTCGCTCATCTCCAATAAAGCTTTCCTGAGTGCCTTCAATACACTACCGGTACAGTACTGATACGCTGCCCCGTTGCCGCACAGCCCCCACTCATAATCGACAGCACACTGGGCATGTAAGGGGACCGATACCGCAGCCCGTCCTAGGTACCTAACGTGGAGGAGTGGGGATATGCAGCTGCGTCCATGAAGTTCTCCCGCCTTGATTGGTGCCAATACCTGGCTTCGCTATAGCAGACGTATTATTATATGGCCACAAAACTATCTACGAGGCTGCCGCAAGTTCTCGTATGAATCGAGGGGGGCAAAGGATCGCTAAGGGAAAGCTAAGGCGAATGAGTCAACCAGAGGCCACTGAGGAAACTGCGATTTTGTCACTGTGTGAAGAAACGAAGAAAAATTGTTTGATAGAACTGTATGAGCCTTCACCAGAGCCAATCCGACCCGTACGAGAACTTGCGGTTTTCGCGTTGTCCAGAACTTTTAGCCTCCAGAAGGGTTTTATTACAGTACCTAATAATTTAGTATATAAGTTAGTAATTCATCTGCTATAGCTAAGCAAGGCACACACTCCGCCGACGCGGCATGCCCCCCGCCCCGAGTCACGTAGTAGCGCTCTGACTGAGGTATCTCCGGTCCGAGGACCGGAATAAGACACTTCACCTGGCATATCTGCTGAGGTACTGTACTGTACTCTCTATCCTTTGTTAATGTCAGCATCGTACAGCACGAGTTGTATGTTGCGTTTATCATGGCGGGGGCACTACTGTGCTGCGGTCTAGCAATGATGATGAGAACCCGCAGGAATTATAATCTTGCCGATAGGTTGAGAATGGTAGGCCTGGAAGGTTTGGCTCTCTTTCTGGATTTGCAGAGTGTTATGGTGATTATTAACGTGCACGAGAGCGATTGGGATTGGCAGCTACGGTATTTTGTGCGGTGAGAGGGTGAGGGGAATTGTTTAGTGATCGTTTTTAGGGGGTAAATATTATTAACGATAGAACCAAAGATGAATTAGAAGGTATCATACGATATCCAATTGCTTGTTTCCGAGGCATTTCATGAAGTCTCATAGGGGCAGTTTTGTGTGCTCGGCGTTAACTTAATACTGGAAATATGGGGAGATGCATTTTATTCACTCTCTACTAGCATAGTATTCCCCGACTCGCCAGGAGCAGTGTTTCCACTACCGTACAGAGGCCATGGAAATTAGCGATGTCATGGTGGTCAAGATACATGCGGAGATCTAGTCTGTGAAAGATAATCGCGAGTGTCTTGAGAGCAAGTAGCCTAAGTTAGTATGTAAAAATCCCTCATACCCAAATAACTAATAGCAGCATGTTTGCTATTATAGATTCAACCTCACATCAGTAAGAGAAAATCATCGTATCTATTAAACCTCTCGTCTCTTTTTAACACACCCAAGTTATACAAGCTGTTAATATCTTAATTAGCAAAGACAGCATCGGTATCTGCTAGCGCATTAAGGGACGGCACAGTACCCCCCACTCCGATTCCCGTTTCTGAGTTCGTAGTACGAACCTGGCGACAAAAGAGGTCGACCCCCATCTAGGTTTACATACAAAATGCACAAATAGCCAACCACCGCATAGGTGTACAACAAATTCTATTCCTCTAAAAGTAATCAAATCAAAGGGACTCGCAGAGAATTTAATACTTAAAATTGCTAGTTTTCTTCTCATCCTGCTAACTACTGGCAGTAGGTGAGTAAAGCTAGCTAGCCAGTTGTGGTGCCCTGCCGAAATCCCATACAAGTACAAACAGACTTTCTTGGCAGTGTTTTTGGCCTATTCTATCAGAACTCTAGTACTAGGGGTAGGGGTGAAGTATTGGGACAAGCAGGGGTAGAAGAGGCCAGTGCTTCTGCCTTGGAAGGAGTATCAAAGAACCAAAAAAGTAAGATGACTACTAATTCGAGCAATTCCACCACTCCCCTGCTGTCCCAATATTTTCCCCCTCACCCGAGTACTTAGAATTCCGAGGATGTTTCAATTACGTAAATCTCTGTCAAACTGTACCATCTAAAAAAATCCCTAAATTTTTCTGATGTTGCGGCGGTTAGTAGTCGTCTTTTGAGAATTGGCATTATGTGTGGAAAACCTGGTGGGGGTCCATATATTTTGTCAACAAGATCGCACAAAACTACCATTAAGGGATTCCTGGGCAAGCAATATGCCGCCGCACAATATCACCGATTCACCAACACGTTCGGATTTCACCGCCCACGCGATGCTCTCCCCCACCGATCACAAATATCCAAATTTCCCTGGGACTAATTCTCCATGTGTTACCAACCTCAATCAGGTGAATCCGGGTAGTTTCACCTTTTAAGGTCTTTTGTATGTTATGACCACGACAAAAAAAAAAAGTAGCTTTGGCCTGGTGACCCGAGTGCCGACAGAGTGTAGAGCTGCTACATCTCCGGCACGTACTGTACATGAAGAAATGATACAAAGACGGGTCTCAGTGCCAGAGGGGAGCGTCTTGAGATAGCCTGGGTTAACTTAATTAAGCAGAGTATGCACGATCGATAGACTAAATGCGCTTGCGCCATTGCATGATTAAGGGGCTGAATCACCCTGTCGCTACCGAGGTTCGGTAATTCCTCCAGGAGTGTCAAGATCTCGGGCACAACGGGGCTTCGGACCCACGGGGTGAGAAAGCAGTGTGTGATGCGAAGTTGACGACGGCAAGATCGCCGGTGGCGGCGGCGTGCGGGTGGCTGATGGTTAGAGCGAGCGGGTACGGCAGTTAGTGCGGGAAAAGTCGGTGAAGACACAGAATTCTTCAGTGAGCACTCGTACATTCAATCCCGAAATGGAAAAAAAGCACGGCTAAATCAGTTCCCGCAGTGGGCCCTTGTGATATCTAGACATAACTGAAGTTAGGGCTTATTCAGGTTTTGGCCCTTCTAGCGAAAACCTCGGGGTAATAGGCTGCGTATTTCTAACCCACTGCACCAGGTGTGTCAGCGTGAGCCATACCAGGGCAACTGCTTTGCCCTGTAATAGGATACCGGTACCGGGAAAAAAAAACTGTTGGTTAGACCAAGTTTTCACGCTAAAACTCCGCGGGAGTTGATTGACACTCAGTCACTGTACTACCTAGTTTACGAACCCCCCGCGCAGGCCAGACCCATCACGGAGCACAAAATCTCCTCACCAGTTCAATGTCACTACCGCTTGCCGTTCTTGCTGCTAGAGAAGAGGGTGCAAGGCTTCGGGGTACGGGGGAGGTAACGGAAAATAGGCCTAAGGGTGCCGCAATGGAGCCGTGGTGCATATCATAAGTTAGATATACTAATAATGCGCTGAGATTACGGCAGCTCTAAAAGGGAGTGGATACGAAACTTATAGGAGAGTTTTTGTTTTCCCAAGAAAAAAAAACATCAGAAATGTATGAAAGCCCCAAGGGATTGTCATAAAGAATTGTAGCAATTACAGTAAGTTAATTTCTCAACAGGTTAACTAGTTGACCCACGAATCCCAATCTGTGCTGGCGTTCCTACTTAAGTACTCTTACGCATGCTGGTCGGACTTAGCCCATGGGATCAAATACAAAATTGCATCCATACAGAAGCATTCCCCCCTCTCCAGATAGGAACCATGCCCACCAAGTTATACGTATCAAAGTGGAGAAATAGCAGGGCCGCGGTAGACGACAGAGTGAGAGGATTCCCTTGGAACTTGGGCACTGTGCAGGAAAGGTAGGGGGGGGGGGGTGG
>Ga0307507_10005955_pt1 | contig 19359 bp, 4 predicted proteins | sample 7_EM_MG_FD_207223 | JGI IMG/M metagenome (GOLD analysis project Ga0307507, IMG submission 207223) | Populus trichocarpa ectomycorrhiza microbial communities from riparian zone in the Pacific Northwest, United States - 7_EM | ecosystem: Host-associated > Plants > Roots > Unclassified | place...
TTACCGCTAGCGCCTTGGCGGCTGCCCCTTCATATATGTTTACTATGGTCCTTGCGACCCCCTTCTTTTCTTCTCCTTAGCTTAGTATCTTTATTAGATAGCAATCCACAAGCTTCGGTTTAGGGGCATTTGTGCGAGCCGTTACAAGTCCCTAGTTTATATCAGATTTCTAAAATAAATTCTACTATATCCTTAGGATTAAGATTAAGCTCTCTACTATATTCCACCCCTAGACTAATAGTTAAACTAAGATTATAAACCAGTACCTTAACCAATGGCTACGTTCCTTTATAGACTACTATTAGGACAACTGGTTGGAATTACTACCTATAATAGACTACGCACAGCTTACACTCCCCTATAATAGCATAGGGATGTCCCTATTTAAACTGCTCTATGGGTATACACCACAAACATCCTTTAATTAGGATAGGTCTACTAAACCTACTACGGCCCACAAACGCCTTAGTTATAAAGAGGCCTAGGCATTTGCTAAGAGAATATATAGAGCCTAGGAGACTACTTAAATAATTATAAAAAAGGCGTAAGAGAAGAAGGAGTTAGATATAAACGGATATTGTCGCGAGGCAGACTTCTAAGTAGGAGATAAGGTATAGGTGTTAATAAAGAACTGGAAAACCTAGAGGTTAAGCCGCAAGCTAGACCACTAAATGGCTAGCCTATATAAGACTCTTTAAAAGGTAGGACATTCTTTTAAGGTTAAGCTACTAGAGTTAATAAAGATCCACCCCGTCTTCGCTCCGGACCGGCTATAAAAGGATATAGGTAATCTACTACCTAGATAGTATAATAACCCCCTACCGCCAATCTAGATTGCAGAGGACGAAGAATAGAAAGTTAAAGAAATCCTAGCAGTAAAAAAGGTCCGTAATGTCTTAAAATACCGCGCAAGCTAGGTAGGCCATAATGACGACCTAGAGTAGTACCCCGTATCTAATTTTAAGTACTCCCCCTATAAGCTACGGGACTTCTACCTAGCCTACCCTAACCTCCCTAGACCACCACGTAAATTAGACAGCTAGATTAAATGCTAGGAAGAAGGGTTAGATAATTATAATAATCTAGACAATAATAGGGAGCTTGGACAACGCCTAAGGGTAGGCTTTTTTCGGGGGGGGGGGGGTGATGTGACGGTGCTAGAGCGCGTTACCTGCCAAATTCTGCCATATTCTGCCATATTCTGCCACCTGGCCTACTGTCCGATACTGTCTGATACTGTCTCGTACTGTTTCTTACTGTTTGCTTGCCTACTATTAGCTCGTCTACTGTTAGCGCCTTGGCGGCCCGCGCTACCTATTTGTTTACACAAGCCCTCGCGGCCACCTTTCCTCCTCCTTAGCTTAGTATCTTCATCAGATAGCAATCCACAAGCTTCGGTTCAGAGGCATTTGTGCGAGCCGTCACAACGCGTTAAATTTTTTTTTTTTTACGCGTTAAATTCATTTATTTACACATCGCTATAGGTAAAGACTATTTAGGCATTTAACGCCTTAAGAACGACGGTTTAAATTAGCACCAATATCGGACGTAGCTCTACGCATACCTACATAGTAAGGGCCTTCTATATATTATTTAAGAAGATGCAGGCCTACCCCTCTACCTAAAGCTCTAGGAAGAAAAACCTATAATATCTATTAATTAAGTACCAGAAGACGCCGACAAGGAGAAGTAAGATAAGATCCTTAAGAGGTCCTAAGTTATTACGGACACTAATAATTTAATTCACTTAACTAACAAGGTGCTCTATAATGAGTATAATAAGGAGCTTAAATAGTATAATAAGGAGCTTAAATAGTATAACAAGGAGCTTAAATAGTATAACAAGGATAACAGCAAAGTCTATTTAGTTATCCTTAGTATAATTAATAAAGAGATTATTACTGCCCTAAAGCATAAGCAGATGGCAAAGGACTACATTAAATACCTTAAGCAATTATTTAAGGCCCGTGGCTTAATCTATAAGGCTAATATATAGGAGACTTTTATTAACCTCTGTTTTTAATTAAACTAAGCAATTACTACTTTCTTAAGCCGTTACTAAGAAGCGGTTTAAGGAGTTAAGTAGGTAAGGCTTACCCTAGATAACAAGATTATTATCTACTAATTTATTAACGCCGTTAATAAACACTTCCCTATATAGGCTTAGATCCAACATAATAAGATCCACAACGGATATTTAATTTTACTACTTTAATTAATCGCTAACCTTACTAATAAGGCCTAGTAGAAAGACCTAGCTAGGAGCTTCACCTTATATAATAGGACATTAGGTAACTTATATTAAGGATGCGGTAATAGACGCGGCCGCCCTAATAACCATAGTGCCTTATTAGGCAATTAGAGCCCTGCTAAGGATACTCTGGATGGGTGTGGATAGTGTAAGAGAAGTTATCCTAGTGGTAAAGACCACTACTAGATAAAGCACACCCACCTAAGGCCTAAATAGTAGAGGCCTAGAGAGAAGTACTCTGGTAGTAGAGGTAATTAAAATACCTTAACGACTACTAATAAGGCCTCTAAGGCGACGTCCAATTAGGCCACTAATTTAGTAATTACGTCAATCTTTACTACGCAGGCCATTAAGCTAGCTTTTATAGCTTTAGGAACAAATATTAAGGACTCCTAAATAGCCAACAGTTGCTTAAATATTTATATAGGGAACGATATTAAGAAGTTTATACAGTATAAGAAAATTCAGCCTTTCCAGATCTGGACGGGAGGCTTAATATAGGCCATTAGCGTTAAATTAGTTAAGCTTATAGTCACCCGAACTAACCACTTAGCCTATATAATTACATTTACCAAAGTATATTACTGTCCTAACTTCTTTATAAATATTATCTCGCTTAGTATTCTACGGGGGAAGGGCGCCTTCTTCAACGGTCTCCATAATATAATTAACTTTGTTAAAGATAGGACAGAAATAGCCTATATCCCATGCATCAACGGTCTTAATTCATTTATCCTATTTAATAACTCCGCACAACCGCGCCTCTACAAGGAACTTCCTATCAAGGACACTACACTAGAGGTCTCCCAGTCACTGCAGAAAGAGGCTTCTCAGTCACTGCAGGAAGAGGCTTCTCAGGCCTTGCAGGAAGACAAGGCTTCTCGGTCACTGCAGGAACAAGACGAGGCCTCTCGGGCCTCGCAGGAGGCAGATAAGGTCTCGAGGGCCTCGCCGTCGGGGGGTGACTCTCAGTCGGGGGGTGCTTCAGGCGATCACGGTATTGCACCACAGCCCAATCAACCTCCACTTACTAACGACGAACTGAGCAGTGAGCCAGTCATAGACATTACCAGAAGATTTTAAGAGGCAGACGAGGTCTCTAGGGCCTCGCTATCGGGGGGTGACTCCTAGTCGGGGGTGCTTCTAGCAATTACGATATCGCACCACAGCCTAATTGACCTCCACTTACTAATGACGAACTAAGCAGTGAGCCAGTTATAGACATTACCAGAAGATTTCAAGAGGTAGATAAGGTCTCTAGGGCCTCGCTGTCGGGGGGTGACTCCCAGTCGGGGGGTGCTTCTGGCGATTATAATATCGCACCGCAACCCAATTAACCTCCCCTCGCTGACAACGAACTAGAAGGCCTTAACTAGTAAGAGTTTCCTAATCTAGGTTAGGAAGGGACTTCGCCAAGGGATATCTACCAGGAAGACCTGGAGCAGACTCTAGCTAAGTGCGAGGAGGAGAAGGCTAAGCCTAGAGCAACCCAAACCTCTCGCGATATAAGCAGAAGAGTTAATACACGTGATATGGTAAACACGCGCACGCGATTAAAGCTACGGCTTAATTATACCATACTCTATAGGATGGGAAGGAGGGAGCTAGCCGCAAAAGCCATCTACCTTACCCCTACGTTCGCACACGTATTTATAAATACTCTATTGAAGCATTAGTGGACAAGGACGATTAAGGGACTACCTCCTAAGCCACGCAATTGGACTTAATTTAATATAATACAGACACTACGCCCAAGTAGGAAATCGTACACAGGCTGGCAAATCCTCAGAGGGCACGCCATTCGACGATTCTGACTAATGCTAATAACTTTCAAAGGGGGGAAACAAACGACGTAGAGAGCTTATGACGGACAATTGATTATAGCTTAGGGAGAGGTTAAATAGGACCCATAGTACACTTAAAGGATTACGAGGTGTTTCTTTTATATATTAACAAGTTCAACACTAATTTAGAAAGGATCTGCTTCTGTTTTAGTGGAGTACTAGGGGGTATAATAAGGGTCCCGGAAGAGTCCTCCACACACGTTTCCTGCTTACATAAGCAGACTTCCTTTATTCCGATTTTAGTCGGTCTCCGTAGCAGACACTTCGGTTTCCGTACGATATAGGCCTATATTATGGCCTATATTCCTCGTAGTTAGATTCCATAGATTCATTCATTCTTTCCAATATCATTCAGTTCATCAGAGTGTAGAGCTTCGAGCAGAGCCTCGCGTATAGCTTTTGAGCAGAGCTTTTGAGAAGAGCTTGAGTAGAGCTCCGTGCAGAGCCTTAATAGAGCTTTGAGCAGAGCTTTGAGCAGAGCTTTGAGCAGAGCTTTGAGCAGAGCTTTAAGTGGAGCTTAATAAGGCTTTAGTAGAGCTTCGGGCAGAGCTTCGAGTGAGCTCCGAGCAGAGCTTCGAGCAGAGCTCCGAGCAGAGCCTCGCGTACAGCTTTTGAGCAGAGCTTCTGAGCAGAGCTTGAGTAGAGCTTGAGTAGAGCTCCGTGTAGAGCCTTAATAGAGCTTCGAGCAGAGCTTCGAGCAGAGCTTTAAGTGGAGCTTAATAAGGCTTTGAGTAGAGCCTCGTGCAGAGCTTTAAGCAGAGCTTCGATAGGGCTTCGAGTAGAGTTTTAATAGAGCCTCGAGCAGAGTTTTAATAGAGCTTCGAGCAAAGCTTCGAGCAGAGCTTCGAGCAGAGCTTCAAGCAGAGCTTTGAGCAGAGCTTCGAGTAGAGCTCCGAGTAGAGCTTTAAGTAGAGCTCCGAGTAGAGCTTCGAGTAGAGCTTCGTGCAGAGCTTTTGTAGAGCTTTGGTAGGACGCATACGGTCGCAAAAAATCTAACCACCATTCTACTGCGCCACCATAAAGCCATTATATAACTACTTATAGATGACCTAGATAGCAGAGTAAAGAGGCTATATTAGAGATATAGAGCTTTAATTGCGTATAGTTGTGGTGCAGTTAGGGGTAGTTAATATTTAAATTAATTAATTTTGGTGAGGAAGCGCGTGCCAAGACATTTTATAGTATGCAAATACTTCTACACGCAAGAATATATTATAAAACTGCCAATCTATGCCAATAATTTTATCCAAATTATTGCCAATATTCCAATATTGACACTACAAATATTGACAAATGCCAATATTTTATTGGCTGGATTTTCGCTTATTGAAAACCACGCTGGATCATAACAGCATCGCCAATGGAAACCTTGACTTTGCCTACGATGTCCTGGATAATGCGAGGGAGGTACTCGTGTTAGATAATCTGTATTCTCTAAAGGCGTGGGTCACGTGCACGAGTCACGTGCACGAAGACACGTCACTGAAGACACGTCAGATTAAGGTTAAAAAGACACGATACAAGATCATCAATCAATTAACCCATTTCATCAATGAACCCCTCCATCTGAATTTTGTGACAGTTATAAGCCCAGTCCGCCGACTTAAGAAGCTAGTCAGCTATTACTTAATTATTTAAAGAAATTCTACCTTATTGTTAGACTCTGACACCTCATTGTTAAGGATGTAGACTCTGACAGAAATCCTACCTTAAGTGTCACAGGATGATTCTGACACGAACCTTCCACGAGATTCCATGAGATTCTATAAGATTCCATATTAATCGTTATAGGACGACCCTAATGATAAGGACGATCCTAACGACAAAATACTATTATAATTCCTCCTTTGCCTATTAGTAAAATGACTCTATTGACGTCGAGTTTGTTAACTATGATTATTCTTAATAAACCAGAAGACTGGGAGTAATGGATCTAGCAACTATAAGCCCTTATAGATAAATGAATTTGGGCCCATGTTGACCCAAATAATATAGCACCTTAATAAGCTCTACTATAAGAACTAGCCTATTTAGAAGTTACTAATTTCAATAAGAATGTAACCTTATATACACAGCTCTCGACGAATCAACAGAAAGCGTATAAGAATAGTAGATAATACTATAATTAGGACATAAAGTACTTCCTAAAACAGGAAGAGTATCTATAATAGATACGCACCTAGATTATGTCCATAGTATTAATTTAGAAGAAGCTACTGCTTAACCCTTCCCTTATAGTTAAGGAATAGCTGATTTGGTTAAAAGAAGACACTAAGCCTTTAAAGAACTTTATAATAAGGAAGGTACAACTATAGTATATAGAGTCACTTAAAGGGCTTAAGCAGATAAAGGTTACCTAGTAGCTTAACTAATGGGAGCATGTAATAAAGATGGTAGAGAAGTATAATCTTCTATAGATAATTAATGGGATCTGGCTAATAGACCTTGTAAATATAATATAACCTATAAGCGAAACCTATTTTGTTCTGTATATAAAGCAGGTAAATAATACTAAAAAGGCTCTCTTATTAGAATACTGTAAAGTAGTAATAGAGCTATAAGAAGTATTCCAAACCCTTTTTAAAGCCATACCTATAATGGCGAGAGGGAGTGTATTTAATGTAGACTTTGTAGGAGAGCCTAAAGAGGGTATCTCTATTGCTGCTAAAGTTTAAAAAGGAAAAGGGAACAGCTTATCTCGTAGCTGAAAAAGGGCAGGTATAAATTTAACTAAAGAGATGTTTTCTAAAAGGTTGAAGAACCTTAAATGCCTGGTATATAATATAAGGGGACATACCCTTCCTGACTATTAGTATCTATTTAAGAGTAAAAGGCCTGAGGGATTTAAAGCCGTAGGTATATGTATAAAAAGGGTACTTATAAAGGTAGAGCAAGATAAGGATCTAGCTGCCTAAGTGGAATAACTTAAGCTTAAGGAATTAAAGGTTGATAAAGCTTAACAACAATAGGAGACAGTTAAGATTAAGGGGGAAGCCAATGCGATATTCCTAGAATTGTATTATACTAGTTAACTCCATCTATTAAAGCTATTAACTATTCTTGACTTAGGAACTACTTTCTATATCTTTAATAACCTCTCTTGTTTTTATAATTTTAGGAAAGCTCTAAGATATAAATATATTATCGCCGGCAGCTTAGAAGTGCCTATACTAGGTTACGGCAATATTACTATCTAGGTCACAAAACTAGACAAGAGTAAGGGAATCCTATGTCTTAAGGACGTTGCCTTTTATATGGACTTTAATATAAATCTAGTGTTGTTTTGTCTACTTTAAAAACAAGGGTTCTACTAGGACAATAAAGGAGATAATAATCTGCTAGTTTAAAAGGATGACACAATCCTATATTAAATGGAAGAACGTTATGGATAATAGACTATTGAATATATCCGACCAGGAAGTCTATTAGCGTTTAATATAAGCTGACTGCTACGCCGCTAATGGAAGCGTAGAGCATTGTTAAGAGACGCTTGTTTAGATTTAAAAGGTAATGTATATTTATAGTATTTACGTCTAGGTTATCTAGGACCTATAAGCCTTTACTATCTAGGTCTTAATACCTTAGAAGTTAAGCTTTAAGGCCTAAAGACGACGGAATGTTAACATTACAGTCTCGCCAAAATTAAGCGTTAGGTCTTAAGAAGGTTCTTAAAATAGAATATTAATAAACCTTATCTTGACCTCTATATTGACTGGACTGACCTTAAGGAAGCGCATACTAGATTTATACGAGTTATATTTATCCACAACACCTTCTTAGGAAAAACCTTCCTGTATTTTATAATGATGTATAGCAAGGAGAAGGAGACACTATGAGTGCTTAAAGATTTTATCTAATGGATTTGTCTGAGGTATAACCTTAAAGTTAATACTATTAGATCAGACAATGAGCTAGGGAGAAAGAAAACTCTTAAATGGCTATAGACTTAAGGGATTATATTTAAGCCTTTAGTGCTATATACCTAAGCTTAAAACGGTACCGCCGAATGCTTAGGGGGTGTGATTATTAAGAGAATATAAGTAATGAGAATTACTGCTAAGCTACCGCATAATCTATAGAACGAGATTGTTAACTATGTAGTCTACCTTCGAGATTAAACGCCACGAGAAAGCAATAGATGGAAATTACTATATAAGAGGTTCTATACCTACCTAGCTAATAGGTTAAGAAAGCCGTAACTAGCGCACCTAAGGGCCTACGGCTGTAGGGTGTACGTGATGATGTTAGATGCCCAGCTAAAGAAGAAAAGGCTAAGTAAGCTAGATCCGCGAGCCTATATTAGCTACCTTGTTGGCTATAACTCTACTAATATCTATAGGATTTAGATTCTATATAAAGGTATCGTTATCTCTACTAGGGATATTATCTTTAATGAGAAGACGTTCTTTAATGGAAAGTGAATAGATATCTTAAAGGATCTACACGCCGAATTAGATACGCTAATTAAAAAGATTTAACTCCCTAATACCCTAACTAAGAACGAGGTTCTCCTAGAAGATAATAATAAAGTGTTTGAACTGTTAATTTAAGAGAAAGACGTCGATAATAAGCTAGTTTAAGCCTTTGATAAGTTAGCAGATTTTAACCTTGTAAGAGCTCTTGAAGATGCGTATTATACGCCACCTCTAATAGAAGAAGACGAAGAATCTCTATGTGCCTTTTACATCGAGTATCCTATGAAGTTAGATGTATAAGGTACTGATTAGGATATCGTTAGCTGAGTAGGAGATGGGTTTTATACTTAGGGGGTGTTTAATAACTTGGTTAAAGACTTGTTTAAGGAAGCCTGTGATAATAGGTTTAAAGACTTTGTTACTAAAAGGATTATGTTAGCCTATTAAGGCGCCTTTTTAGCAGGAAGAAAGTTTAACCTTAATAGTTGACTTAACGATAGTAAGCTAAAATTAGGCAGAATATATGATGTTAGATTATATAGGAAGAACTTACCTCTGTTACTTTAGTTAATCCGCGACCTTAATACGTATCCTCTTTAAGATTAGTTCTAAGAAGCTTAATGAGCCTACCTCTAATCCTATTATTAAATGAGGTCGTTTTAAGAAACAGATAAGAAGTATATAAAGGGATAGTAGGTTCTTAGCTTAATGTAGGTGTTTGTCTACAAGATGGATAAGTACGGATTTTTCTAGAAATGCAAGGTATGCTTAGTAGTATGCGGAAATTAATAGGCCCTAGGAGACCTACCTATAAGAGCTACTATATTAGCTAGTACGACCTTCCGAACCCTTATGGCAATTACTGCAAAATTCGACCTGGAGACGATATAGATAGATGCAGTTAATGTATTTGTCTATTATGATCTTGACGAGGTCGTCTATATAAAGCTACCGCTAGGGTTTAACAAAGGAAAGACAGATAAAGTACTGCGCTTAAGAAAAGCCTTATACGGACTACGACGATCACTATTGTTATAGTAGAAGAATCTTACGAGCTTATTAAACGAATTGGGCTTTAAAGAGGTACCTTAGGAGCCATGTGTTATGCTAAAAGGTGGAATAGTCATCTTCTTCTATGTTAATGATATTGTCTTCTGCTACTAAAAGATAGATGAGAAGAAAGCTTAAGAAGCAATTAAGGAGCTATATAAGGAATACTAGATAAGTATCCTTAGCAAGCTAAAATGGTTCCTAGAAATCCACGTGCTATGCAATTATAGCTAGAGGCTCCTATGGCTATCCTAGGAAGCCTATATTAAGAAGATAGCTAATTAGTATAAGATAGATCTTATAGGGCGTTTTCTGGACACTTCTATGGCAGAATCTAAACTCCTCCCTATTAATTACTGATTGATCTGTCCGATGCTTCTATCCCCTAATATAGACCTACTAGTCCGTCCTATGTCCCTACTAAGAGAAGTAGCTTCTACAATACTATATTAGAGAAAAATGGGTTTAATACTTTATATAGCCACTATAACGCGTCCGGATATTGCTTTTGCAGTATTATGGCTGGCAAGGTTTAATCAGAACCTAAGCCAAGAGTACTATTAAGTGGTAGACAGAGTAATCCAGTACCTATATGGCACGAGGAGCAGAGCAATCTACTATAGAGGAGATAAGGAAGGAATAAAGGGTAGAGGGAGAGATAAAGGAATACGCAACAAAGGACGAGACGATGGAAGAGACGGTAGAGGTAAAGCGCAATTATTTATTTGTGCTAGTAATGCATTATTTACGGACAACTCCGTCGACAGAAAGAGCTTGTAAGGATATATTATAAAGCTATTTAGGGGGCTAATTACCTAGAGAGCAAACAAGCAGGGTATAGTAACAACGTTAAGCATAGAAGCCGAGTTATTAGCCCTATTACAGATAGTAAAGGAAGCTATCTTTATCAGCAGGCTATTTAAAGTAATAACGTTACGCCTAAACAAGCCCTTGATTATTAAATGCAATAATATACAGACGCTCTAACTAATTATGGAAGACACGGTAAAGCTAATTATAAAGCTCTAATACGTTAACATCTATTAACACTGGCTATGTTAGGAATACGCAATGAGATGAGTATAATTTTAATAGACAGCGACAAAGGAGATGATTGCTAATGGACTTATAAAGGCCCTGCCTAAGCAGAGGTTTTAAAGCTTTGTTAATATAATTAGGATAGTGGATATTAAGGAGCAGCTAGATAAGGAGAAGCAACTAGAGGACCTAAGGGATAGTATTAGAGCAAGATGGAAGGATTTAGATAAGATTACGGTTTAATTGACTTATTGACGGATATGAGAAGATGGCTAGCTTTGACCTCAAAGAGCTTAAAGCTAAGGGGGTGTGTTAGATAATCTGTATTCTCTAAAGGCGTGGGTCACGTGCACGAGTCACGTGTATAAAGACACGTTACTAAAGACACGTTAGATTAAGGTCAAAAAGACACGATATAAGATCATCAATCAATCAACCTATTTTATCAATGAACCCCTCTATCTGAATTTCGTGACAACTTGGGCCCCGTTGGGTTACTTATGTAATACACCTACGGTGTAGCCCGCACGTAGTGCGGGCCTACACCCTTAACGATAATACACCCTCAACGATAAATTATATACAATTGGTATTATAATTAAATAACTACGCCCTAACGTAATGGATTATGATTTGCTATCTAATTTCTCACTAATATTAATATCCTCCTTAATATCTAATTCCTCTGAGTCCTCTTTTCTTGGCTTATAGGCACGTGCGTAGCGCATAATCCGGGCTATCCTTTTTCTACTCTCTGCATTCCAGGGGCCTATAACCCTCTTTACAAAGCCTACTTGATAGGCTGGGGGGTCCTCCGGCGTGTAATAAGCAAGTCTATTTACCCCTAATATAGGTAGAGAAGTAGGATCGGCGATAGGTGGAATTTGAAGCGCCAGCTAAGGGGGCCCTTGGAGGCCTTCAAATATACCCGTAAGTGGCCTAATAGGACCTAGGGGTGCCTTGTAGACGTATCCAACGTTACTCTAGACCTTGATTTGATGTCTAAGATTAGGCCCCAGTTTCTTTACCTTTTTGGTCTTCGTTCTTTGAACTTAAAGCTTACACTTCCGTAGATAGGCCTGTATCTTGGCATCTTCTTTATCACTAATACGCTGTCGCTTCATATGTCGAGCGTCCTTAACGTATACTGGCCCGCCGACCTATAGAGCCTTAGAGCGGCCTGATTTGCGACTATTATATGCCTTCTAAGCGGCCTAGGTCTTTAAAAGTTCCAATTTAAATATAGCCCCGCTAAAGGCCTGGATTCTGGCCCCCTTAAGCATACTATTAAGCGCTTGGAAGATAGGCTGGGGTAACTCTTCTTATAGTAACTAATCTGATTGGCGCTTAAGCGTTTGAATAGTTATTGGAGTATGCCAATCTGGGCCTGGTTGAAGAGGTGGCGTACAGGCTAATTTACGTGCCTGGCGGTTCCAATCGCGTACTTCTTAAGGGACTTGATAGCCACCCTCTGATTCGTCGTCGCTTGATAGAGTCTTAGGGCCTTCCAAGAGGCGTGGATCTAGGTACGGATCTTAAGGCTCTTTAACCTGAATTTGCTCCTGCTGCCAAAGGTACGTAAGAACAACCTCTGGTTTAAAAGGGATAATGCCAGTCTTCTGCCAAGCCCCTATAATAGTACGCTGCGTAAACGTACTATAACGGATTTGGGCTAGAGCTGCTAGGAACTTAGTTCTTGTAAATTCCTTTCCAGTATATTAAGCTGATGTATTAAGAGCCTGGCCATGGTGGTGTTTAAGGGGCTGGAAACAGCCAATATCTAGGGGTAGAGGAAGTGCGTTGTATAAGGGGGCAAGGTATATGGGTGGATATTATGTTTCTTTACGTACGTAATAACCTTAAAGGTATTATAAGAGCCGTAGCCGTCTATTAAAAGGAGACGATTTCTGCCTCGAATTAAGCCCTTTGTTATTTTATAGAAGTGACGGATAAAATTAAGGGCTAATTTATTGTTACTATAGCCTATTTCTGATCGAGCTAATAGATAGCTAGGGGGTAAGTCGTTAAACTAATCCTCCATCAAATTCTGGCCAGAAATAATTACCATTGGAGGTATTACTTTACCAGTTAATTGTATAGTCTCCACCAAAGTAACCAGCTCCCTACTATTTAAATAGGGCACGTATATATCGCGCCCACTTCCTGTCTAAACCAGTGCTTTTATCCATATTCAGTATTGATTAACGATTATTGAATATTAAATATTGACGCTCAATATGCAATATCAATACGATATGTTCAATACTAAAAGTTATTGAATATTGACAATTTTTGGGGTTGAGGTAGCAAAAATTAGGCATAGATGCCTTGGTAGATAACTCTTGCCCCTAAGCAATACGTGCATATTTCAAATTTATTAGGTAAACCTATACAAAATTAAAATGCACAAACATTAAACGTGGTTTTACAGAATATTGTATACTATATTGTTAGTTTTTACGCGCCCTACATATCCCAATCTTTAACTACTTTGTCTTTAACCAACGCTATATCTTCCTCATCTGCCAATATAACAGACGACGATAATATATCTACCAGACCGTATGTCACTCGGAAGTACAAATATTAAGCATATGGAGTGCTTGAAGAGTTGGTTGCTTAGTAATATTACAGCTGGGAGAGGGTTTGTAATGGAAGAAGCTTTAACATCTTGGCAATTTGGGGGGGAGCTTAAGGAGATACTGCCAACTACACCAAGCCAAGGATCGTGAAGTTAATAATAGTGGTAAGAGTAGAGGTGAGAGGGCAGCTGTATTTTAGAGCTCTACTAAGGCCTAAAGCCGTATAGAACTTGACTACAACTACATTACTGTGCCAGGACATTATATATAAGTAATTTGGATTTAATATTCAGTAAAAGTTTCAATATAAAATTTGGTTTCAATATCAATTCCAATACGGCCTTATATTGATATTGAATATTGATAAAAGGCCTGGTCTAAACTAGCTGGTTCCTTGCAACACCAAGGCGTACTCCAGATTTATTAAAGTTCCAGAAATCATCTGGATTAATATTGTTTTCTGTATAGTAGGCCCAAAGACCTTTAAACCAGTTGTGAATATAGCCCGGATCCTAAGCCTTTTTCCGGGCAGTCTCAATCGGCTTCGCTTTTGTACGATTGTATACTAATTGCTCAAGATATCGAGCCGGCCAATGTAGGCCTACGGTAGGTGGTTCTTCGTCGTAAAGAGGGGTATAATTTTGGGCCAAGATGGCGTCAGCTGCGCCCCGCACCATAGATTTGCGTATACCAAATCCAATACTGTCAATATGGTCTAGAAACTGCTTTAGGGCTGCCTCCTAGGCAGTATCGAGCTTGCCATTAGGCTGGCGACGTGTGCATCGATTTGCGCCTCCGTTATAGGCCCTTCGAAGCCGCTGGTACGGCAGATTGTGGGTGACAGAGAGGTCCACAAGGTTCGGTTTTTTGGACAATTTCCACAGCTCTTGGCACAGCTTAGTAATTCTTAAACATTCTTGCAAATATTTAGAATCCTTTGGCTTAGTCATAATTTAAAGGCTGCAGCGTTGTGGTTAAAATATAGAGCTTCAAAGTAGGTGTATAGATTTCGAATTATCGTTGAGGGTGTAGGCCCGCACTACGTGCGGGCTACACCGTAGGTGTATTACATAAGTAACCCGACGGGGCCCGAGTAGTATTGCTCGACGTGTCATTCTCGGGACCATGGCGTGAAGTACCGCATCTCTCTTGACGAATATTAGCCTTGCAGCGATTTGCTGTTACATATGAGAAGGAATGTAACCGACTACGGTACCTTGCCAAACCACCACTGTGTCACCAGTGTATCACCCTGACTCGCTCACCGACTCGCTCACCGACTCGGTCAATTACCCCTTTATTGTCTACACCTTTCATGTATATATACCACCTGATTTCCATAGATTTACAATAAAGTTGCTCATTCAATTCCCACACTGCAAAGCTTACAAGGAAAACCACCTATAGTTCCCGTCATTTGCTAGCCAGAGCTTGGGTCTGATCAATAATATCTGTCCGTTGAAGCAAACGATTCTTTTGTTGTGAATCAGTGGTTCAGCTTGTTACCGAGAAAGCCTGAAGTAGCAGGACACACCTAGCGTTATACTACATCTGACCAGCTTTACCCTTGCGATATCTGAGAGTGCGATTCTTCCACAACGTACTCTAACATTGCGATGCATGACCGGTGCACCTAGAACATATTTTAATGAGAGAGTTTAGTGGGGAAGTCAATGTTATGAAAGGGAAGCGGAAGCGGGACTCACCTATGTCAAGGATGATGTCTCGACATGACGGATCCTTTAGTATCCGAGCAATCATTTCCCATGAGTGCAAGAAGGTGTCTGATTTCAGAAAGTGGTCAAGGCAGCCATAGCTGGTGATTTCTAATTCTGGGCCTACACGTAGGGTAGCCTTTGCTTCTTTTGCTTTCTTGATGCTCAGGAGGATCTTTCCAGGTTGTCCTCGAAGTCCAAGGCCCACTGGTTGACCTGACATGTTGCGAGTGTGCTTACTGCGAGAATTGGTTTTAGACTCGTACGCTTGTGTAGCCAGACTACTTTAAGGATAAGCTTACAGTGGCCCATTGTTATCAGGAGAATTCAATACGAGAAGTTTGGAGCCGTACTGGTGCTGCCTCTAAAAGACGAAGGTAAAGGGTGGGATGAGTTGGGGCAATGCGTCAACCGAAGGATTTCAATGGGGTATGAAATGCGGCTGGGCAACTATAGCCGATTTCGGAGGATCCACATGCTTGCTGGGTGGGCCCAGGACCCTCTCATAACTTCGTCGTGTATCTGTCGACAGACCTTCATGGAGGCAGAGTAGTATAGATTATTTCCTGATCTTGAATACAGGGAATAAATCAAATAACAAATAAAGAGATTTTGATCCTGATGTGGCTGGCAGCTAGGCTGTAATAATGGCTTACCGACATCTGCGGACTACAAGAATTAGTTGAAACTCTTTGCTGTAGTTGAAACTCCTTACTGTAGTGGGGCTGGAAATTTGCTAATATGAAAGCATCGGGCAGGAAGTCTCAACTCTTCAAATTCGTCCGTAGAAGCTTAGGCAATTATATAGTGCAATAGAGAACTCAGGATTATTCCGTGTCTTTTTATAGCTTTGTAAATTCAAAATTATATTTTAAGAAGATAAAATGAACGTATTTTACTCTGGTGTATCTTGTGAAGATTTGGCCAAGGTTTGGGCGCCAGAACTGAGCGATGACGGGAGGACAGACCTGCGGAGGATAGGCCGGATAGGCCTCTCGGATAATAGACCTATCAGCTGATAGTATCCGGAGACTATCCGGATAGTCTCCGGATAGTCTTGGCAAAATCCCCTAATATACTTACACTTGTAATGCACCCCCCAATAATAAATAAATAATTTTTCTATTAGTATGGATTTATAGAGCTTATAAAGCGCTTTAAAATGGTACCATTTTTATCTAAATATCCTAAGGATAAGTAATATTATATAGATATAAAGCTTATAAGAGCTCTGCGGAATAAGGCTTAGGGGAAGCCCCGCACGGAGCTCAGCAAAAGCTCTGCACGAAGCTCTGCGTACGGAGGCTCTACACCAAGCGCTGCACTAAGCTCTACGTACGGAGGCTCTGCGCGAAGCTCTGCGGAGGCTCCGCATAAAGCTCTATACGAAGCTCTACACAAAGCTCTAGTAAATACCTTTAGCTTTCCTACTAATTAGATATCTCCTTTCTACCTTTTTATTTATACTTCTCTTTATATAAAATACTATAAAATAAAATAAAAATAAGAAAAAAGAGAGGAGACCCAGTAGTTTAAATTTAGTAACTTTTATCTACTCCTTATTATCCTCCAATTCCACAATCCAATCCTTACCCTCTAGTGCTCCCGCTGCCGCCACTATAGGCTAAGAATTTATATCGTACGACGAACATTAAGCCCTATAATCCCGCCACTTATAATTTCCATAGCACCCATAATAGAACCCTAGAAGACTCTAATATTTGGTAAAGGGGCGAGGGCCTACTAGATGACATAGAGTTGCTCTATAAGCCTCGCAAGGCTAGTATTAATTAGCTCTCTGCCTTGTACGAGTAATATAGGTTACTTATAGTGGTATTTAGAGATCCACGGCTCTAAATTAGAATTGTATTTATATATAAGGGCCTCCCTATCTGCACCTGCCTCTCTAATACACCTCCTACCTAAGTGTTACGGAACGGGGGCAATGGCTACAAAGCGTATGTATTTGGGGAGTCTACAAGACGTTACGCAATCGATCGTAAGGGTCGAGGGCGTAAGGAGGTGATATACCCTCGCGTAGCTGACATAAGCTGTACGCGAGGTGTACGCGAGAGCACGGGGTTCTCCTATGGAGGCCCCTACGGTCGGGTTCCGTGATACTACCCCCCCTTCTATTAAGGCGGAGCTCCGGCGACGCTGTGGTTGCTATATATATGTAGGGGGGAATGCTTGGGGTATCTAGAAGAAGAAATATTGTTATAGGTGTGACGGGCTTATATAGGTGCTTCTGACTTAAAGCTTGTAGGTTGCTACTATGCGAAGGTACTGGGCTATGGAGGGGAAGGAGGCTATTAGGGACTTGGTAAGGTATAAAGGTGTTGCTAAGGCGCTAGTAGCAAGTAAGCTAATAGCGATTTTCCATCTTGGGGATGAAAAATCCTAATTGGCTAGCTTCTCCTTAGCGTCTAGAATCTAACCAATTAGACAACTTTAACCGCTAGTTAAAGTTCCTTAATATCTCATTAGAGTAGTTACGTGACGGTAATATATAATAATTTAGCTGTAATGGCTTCTATAGGGGATTAGGTATAAAATCTCTACTTAGGCCTAGTTTCTGTGGGTTTGCGTAGTGGAAATTACTAATTAGATCTTTTGTATTTTTAAAATCTTCCTATAGTTGCTATTCCGGCTGATCTATATTAAATCCTATATAGGTAGCTTTATAGTAGAGCCGCCATCCTCTACCTTTACTAAAGTATTTAGAGTTAATAATTTATTTAATGGTCCACTCCTTATAGTTCTTGTCTTTGTTCTTATCTTAGATTAATACTAGTAGGGGTTTAGGCTATGTTTGTCCTAGTAAAGGGTTAGGCTGGTAAAGGTGTAATAACTATAGGTGAAACACGGGCCATATCCTATAGGTGGCTAAGATAGGTAGGAGCTCTAGTTTATATACAGCTCCTCTATTAATAACTTATTTAATCTAGTAGGGGCTAAGGTTCTTATAATTAAGTGACTTTATAGGTCTCTATATAGAGATATTGCGTGCATCTAACTATACCTAGTCGCTAACATATATCTTAGGTGGTGGTATTCTATAATAGTTAGCAAAGTAAGCTTGTTTTACTTAGGCCTAGGCTATCTCTCCTTTGCAGTAGTTAAATAGGTCTTTTATACAGTCTATATATTAATTAGCAAGTAGCATCTTAAGGCGTTTTTTATATAACAGTTTCTTATTAATAGGCTCTAATAGTTCTATACTAGATTGTAGGTGATATCCTTTATTTGCGAAGAATGGGGTAAGTCCTATAGTGGCTAAAATGTAGTTGTTTACTATAAATTTACCTAGTAGAAGGTGGTCTGCCTAGTTATCCTAACTATAGGCAACTACCTATTGTAAGTACGCCTTTATACTAGCGTTAGCGTTTTCTGGTTATCTTATAGTTTTATAGTAAAAGGATATAGATATCTTGATAGAGATACTAAGGCGTTAGCAGATCCGCCTCTATACGTTAGAGTTAAATTGCGTGCCTTAGTTAGACGTAATAGAGTTAGGTAACCTATGTAGTTAGTAGACTTTATGGAGGAAGGTGTTAGTAATATTACTTATAGCTACGCCTTTAGTTAGGATATAGTAGTGTTCTTTTATAAGTCAGCATATTATTATAAGGATGTTCTTATAGGTTTGGCTATATTATTTATAAGGTAGTAGGTTGATAATAAAATCTATAGCAATATCTGCCTATTGGCGTATAGGTACTGGTAGAGGGTATAGCAGTCCTTAGTACTTTATATAAAATGCTTTAGCATATTTATAGCTATAGCAGGCGCTTATAAAGTATTTAACTAAGTCTATTATTTTGGGCTAGAAGTAGTATTAGCTAAGGAGCTTATAGGTTCCTTTTTTACCTAGGTGGCTACTTACATCGGCAAAATATGGTACCCTTTTAATGGCCTTAATGGTTGGTGGTTGACGCAATTGGCGCGCAGTTGAGGTTATTTGGCAACTCGACCGACTAGCCTATGTCGTGTTTTTTTGACACGCAGCCTGTGCGCAACCTGCCAGTAATCTGCGCATTTGGTAACTATAATTATATTTACCTCTTTTATACTAATAACATATTTTAAATAAATAAAAGCTACTTTAAAGCTATTTATAAGGCTAGCAAAATAAATAATATTATTTTAGATAATTTAATATAATATAGCGATAGTTCTCTTCTACCTATCTACCTATTAACTTACCTACCTGCCTATATCGCCTACCTGTCTGCATTGCCTACCTGTCTGCATCTCCTACCTGTCTGTATCGCCTACCTGTTTATATCTGCCTACCTGTCTATATCTGCCTACCCGTTAGCATCTGCCTACCTGTCTGCATCTGCTTGCCTGTCTGTATCTGCTTACCTGTCTGCATTGCCTACCTGTCTGCATTGCCTACCTGTTTGCATCTGCCTACCTATCTATATCTGCCTACCCGTTAGCATCTGCCTACCTGTCTGC
>Ga0307507_10005956_pt1 | contig 19354 bp, 5 predicted proteins | sample 7_EM_MG_FD_207223 | JGI IMG/M metagenome (GOLD analysis project Ga0307507, IMG submission 207223) | Populus trichocarpa ectomycorrhiza microbial communities from riparian zone in the Pacific Northwest, United States - 7_EM | ecosystem: Host-associated > Plants > Roots > Unclassified | place...
TTATATATTAAAGCCGCTGTAATATAAAGGGTGTAAAGGGAGCGCAACTCTAATATTATAAAGTATATTAAGACACGCCTAAATAAACTATAGAGTAACCCTAGGGTGCCCTATAGGAGAATAAACTAATAACCCTAAAGTAGGGAAGATATATTAGAGAAATAGGTAAAGAAAGTAGAAAAAAAATGGTGCTATATTAGGGCCTAGGCCCATATAGAGGAGGAAGGGAGACGCGTAAAAGATTAGTAAAGATAATAGCAAGAGAGAGAAAGGAGCCAAAGTAGAGCATAAAAGAGTATTAGAAAACCATCTACCATAATACAACACTGGTTAGACTAACACTAGAGAGGCGTATAGGAGTTAAAGGTACAGAGGCTATCTTAGGCAAGAGGAACCTAAGCCGTAGTATAGTTAATGCTATAGGGGGTAAACACCTAAGGGCTCTAAGAAGGCCTAATAAAGGCGGAAAATATAATAGCAACACTCTTAAGAATAGGAATAATAGGACTAAAAGATTAGCTCTACTGGGTGGGTGTCCTAGTAGGTAGCCTAAGATATAAATATGGCTGGCTAAGATAGACACCAAAATACGTAATACTATTATGCCCCCTACGCACTAACCAAGAAGTAATACTCTTAGTAGCTGGTATAGAGAACTATAATACACTACTCTTAACATAAAAAGGTCTTAAGGTGGTTACCCAGTAGCTTATTAGCTAAAATATACTAGACCAGTTCCGGGTTATAAAGGAAATAGTAATAGAAGGCAAAGGGGCAAATACTAGGCGCCCCTTAATAACTCTACAGTAGTAGAGTTAAGTTTGCGATACTAGCGCGTCCGTAGGCTTATTATGGTAGTAGTAGTTCCTAAGGAGGTTATAAAGTAAGGTAGTAGAGCACTATAGGTAACTTATAGGCGCCCCATATACGAGTCCTAAAAGGCGGGGAGATGGATTATGGGGTTTTCTCATTTTCTCAAATAGAGTTTTCTCCCTATATGTAAATAAGGAGTAGTCCGCGTGGGCCCAATAGGGATCCGAATCGGACGTTAAGTAATGAATAATTATTATTAATATAAGTGCCTTAATATTGCGAAGTTCTTTATAGAGTGCTTCTATTAATTGCTAAGGCTAGGCTTTTAGTGCAGCCTGCTACTAAGCTAAGGTGTCTATAAAGAACTATTATATTATAGTTAACTGTTCCCTAACTAGGGTTATAATACTTATAGTTATTAAAGAGAATTTAGGTTTGTTTACTATTCTAATAATAGTTATTTTAACGTAATATAATATAAGAGCGTAAAGAAGCTTTGGGGAAGATTTAAAGGAACAATATAAATTTTATCTAAATCTAAGGATATATAGCTCTTGTAGAGTATAAGATATTATATATAAAAAAAAAGGAATAATAAGAGAATTATATAATTAAATAGTTATTCGACTTATAGTCGACTTACAGTCGACCTATAGTCAACTTACAGGCGACTTATAGGATGGTCTTAATAGGCGTGGTGCTCGCAACCTAATACATATATATGGGGGAGGCTATAGGGGAAACACAGGCCAGTCGAATAAGGACTTAACAGTTAGAGACATAGGCCAGCTTATAAAAGGGGGGGACATAAGCTTAGTTAGTAGAAGAGGGGAGAGCAGGTTGTCTAGTATAGGACCTAGTATCTCTACGGCCCCTCTCCTGCAAGACATGGTCGGCCTGTTATAAGGAGACTCTTATAGGCAACGCGAAACGGGAACTGGTAGTAGTATAGGGTATTACGCCCTATATTACTACTAGCCTCCTATAGGGCGTAGTGCGTAGTAGCCACTGCTAGCTCTAAGGACCTTACCCCTTAGCTAGGCCCTAACCCTTAGTGCACCTAGTAGGTAGGCAGGATTATGTCCTAGCCAGAGAGACTACTATATAGCTTAAGAGAACGGATGCGTGTGTTGGTATACTGTAACGGAACCTTGTAGTAGGAACTACGGTAGGTTCTGTTATTAGGCTAGGTATATAGGTAAGAACAAATCAATAACGTAATAATAACTGGTAGAGTGGTTGCCTAACAGATTAACTCCAATTATATTCTGAGATTCACTATAAGGAGAGAACTATCTACAGTAGGGACTGAGGTCCTTTAAATACATAACTATACTCCTAAGAAATCCTCTCTTATATATAAGGTACGTGTTATACGTGTTATATATAGACATATACTGCGTATACTCTATACACCGTATATAACGTTATATAACTCGCTTACTATTCCTTATTATATAGTTCCACCGGATCTATCTTGGACTGTACCTATATTAACTAACTAGCTTCCTATAACTCTTCCCTAAGTAGTTATAATATTGTACTTAAAGCGTCTGTAATACTATCTCCCTTCTCTTTATCTTCGTCCTTAAAGATTCCTAATATCTCTAAGTCGTCCACTAGAGGTGTAATGTCCGTTTAATTAGTCTAGTTAATATCTATACTTATTATACCTAAAGCTTCTTCTTCCTCGCAAGCGCAATGTTATACTCACACCGTGGCTGCCATACTATTACTTAGTAAGATAATGTCGTCTCTATATTCTTATTATACAAAAGCAGGGTTAGTGTATATTATGATAGTAAGTCCCTTATCTTAACAACCCTTATCTTGCTTAGAGTGCACTAAAGCAAATGTTTAATCATCCTATGATGTTCGCTCTGTTTCTAACGCTAAGTATACGCGTCCTATAACTCTTAATAGTCTTCAAGTTCCCTAAGTAACTTATTATAGGGTCTTATGTTTAATCTACCGCTACAAAGCTTAAGTCTAAGTTGGCCGCTATATACGCCAAACTCTACTGTTCTGCTAAAGAGACCGCCTAGGCCCTTAAGGCTTAACGTCGCTCCTTTAAATCTTAGTAGGTTGCGTTTGCTTAGTTAACCCATCTTAAAAAGGTTCGCAAGAAGGTTTATTCTAAGGAGTAAAAACTTATTCAATAGGGTCTTAATAAGTTAGGTAATAAAAGGGCTGGCTCTCCTCCTATAAGGAAAACAACTCTAAGTAGCTTAGCAATTGCTCCTCTTAGGTCCCCCTTAGGTAACTTATTCTTTAGTAATCCTTTTTTAACACTCCCTAACCTACTTTCTTTTAATACTTCTTTACCTTTCCTATAGCGTTCTCTAGGTTGCTTAGTAGTTCCTAGGTAGTCTTACTATAGCCTATCTATTTTACTTTATACTACGTTTTATTATCTACATCCTTATAACTAATAATCTTCAAAACTTACTATTTATCTTTCTCTTATCCTCTATATATATCTGCCTTGTAAACTGGTGGCTTAATATTCCCGTATGCTGGCTCTAGCATTGCAATATATTATATAGGGTAGATCTTCATTTTGGCTAGTAGGTTTAACTTATATATAATTAATAAAATTCTTTACTTAATTTCGAAAGGTCCTAGTCTAATATAGTCTAACTTTTTACTTGGTTGTTAACTCTTAAAATTTTTATATAGTAGCTATACTTTATCTCCCTCCTTAAGATCTGGTCCCTTAGATCTTTTAGCATTATAGTACCTTTTTATTTATTTTTATACTAGTTTAGCTGTTTCTTTAAGGTCTATATAAAGATTTATTAACATCTCTATTCTTTACTTAGCTGTGCTACTTATCTTTTTTGCTTAACGTGGCGATAACGATATTCTTAGCTTATATCCGTAATTTGCCTTAAATAGTAATATCCCTATTCCTTCTTATAGTGTTGCATTATATACAAACTATATAACTGGTAATAATAATACCCAATTATTCTATATGTAATTAATATAATGTCTTAAATACTATTTTAGTGTCTAGTTTAGTTTTTCTGTTTGTCTATCTATCTGCGGATAATATACTATAGATATTACTGCGTGAACTCCTTATTCTGCTAGAAATACTTTTTAGAATACTACTATAAATCTTAGATCTCTATCTAATATAATCTTGTTTAGTGCTCTATATCTTGCAAATACTTCCTTTATATAGATTTTAGCGACATCTTCTACTAATATCTCTTTAGTGCATGCTATAAAGTATCCCTACTTTGTTAGTTTGTCTACTATTACTAAGATTATATTATAATCTTGTCCTATAATAGGATCTCTTAACTTTGGTAACTTAATAATAAAGTTCTATAATATAACCTCCTATGGTCTTCCTAGTGTTTTGATAGGTTATAGCCCTTTATACGGCTTGTGCCTTGTTGGTTTGTTTCTTTGATAATCTAGATATTCCTTTATAACTTATCTTACTAGTCCCTAGATTTCTTAAATAATGTATTCCTTTTAAAGTCTTAACACTAAGCCTATAGCTCTATTATGTTCTTATGTTATTTCCTTATGGAATTCCTTAACAAATTCTTCTGTAATAGACTTAAGCATATATATTACTTCTCTGTTTTTATATTGCTCTAAGTCTAGATTCTCTACCTATGCTTTTTAGATCTTCTATATCCAATCACTTTCTAGTAATTTATAGATCTGACTTTCCTTAGTTGCTATAATCTTTAGATAATTATACCTAATTAATCCGTCTTAATCCTTTTATAATAAAGCTCCTAATAGCTTTTCGTTATTTTATAGTTTAGCTCTTCTACTTAGAGTATCTACTTATATATTATCTATACCCTTGGTATGTTAAATTTTGAAATAGTATTTTATAAGCATTTCCGCCTATCTAACCTATCTTTAGTTGAGTTCCTTTATTATTAGGAATCTTGTAAGGTTCTTATAGTCTGTCTTAACTATAAATGGTTTTTCTATGCCTTGTAAGAATGCTCTCTATTTTTTAAGTACTGTAACTATACCTAACAACTCCTTGTTATAGATATTATAGTTTAACTCTAGTGGTGTTATCTTTTAACTGTAGTATGCCACTAGGTGCTATCCATCTTAATATTTCTATATAAAGTATACCCCTAGTGCAAAGTCTAATGCATTTGTTTCTATAACCATCTCTAGACCTAGTTAATAGATTTTAAGAACTGGCTCCTAGGTAAACAACTCTTTAATTCTCTTAAACAGTTCTTATTACTCCTTTCCCTATACCCATGGTTCTTGTTTCTTGGTTAATTGCGTAAGTAGCTTAATATCCTTTAACTATTGCGCTATAAACCTTCTATAATAATTGCAAAACCCTAGAAACGATTTTAACTATATAACGTTCTCTAGTTCCTACCAATTCACTATAGCCTTAATCTTTTTTGGATCTATACTAAGTTGGCCTAGTTTAATAATAAATCTAATAAAATTGGTCTTCCTAGTAAAGAACTTATATTTCTTAATTGCTACTAGCATCTGTTCTTTTTATAGTCTTTTTAAGACCCATTTAACGTGTTCTTTATGCTCTTCCTTACTCTCTAAGTAGATAATAATGTTGTTAAGGTATGCTATAACAAATTTATCTAGGTGTTCTCCTAACACACTATTGATTTACTTCTAGAACGTTGCTAGTATATTTATAAGTCTAAATTGCATAACTAATAGCTTATATAGTCCTTCCTTTAACCTAAAGGCTGCCTTCTATTTGTTGCCTTCCTTGATTCTAATTTAATGGTATGCCTACCTTAGATCTATCTTTGTAAAGATCTTTATATTGCCTATTTTATCTTAAATTTCGCTAATTAAGGGTAAAGAATACCTATCCTTCCTAGTAATGCTGTTTAACTATCTATAATCTATACACATCCTAAGTTTTCCATTTTTCTTTGGGATGAATAGTACTGGATATTCTGCTAATAACTATAATAGTCTGATGTATCCCTTGCGTAAGTTCTCCTAGATAAACTCCTTAAGCACTACTAACTCTGTTTTAGTAAGCTTATAGATTAAAAAGAACTTTAGACTTATTCCCTCTTCTAATTCTATCTTATAGTCCTATGCTGTATGCTCTAATAGCTTTTTACTTTCTAGTAACTATAACTTTTTACTATACTTGTGGTATCTTTTTGGTATATAACTTAAGCCTTACTTAGTCTCTTTATACGTCGCTCTAACTTGGTACTATACCAACTTGGTTTACTGTTATACTTTACGCTATTAAGTATTTTTAATATCAACTTAACCTATAACCTAATTAATCTTTAGATTATACTTTTGTAACTAAGGTATTCCTAGTATCACCTCATCCTGTCCTAATAGTAGGATATTAAAAGATATTCTAACTAGTCTCCCTTTAATAGTTATCTAAATAGGTCCTATTTTGAGATTAATAATACCTCCTTTATAGGCTATCTAATCTCCTAAAATTATTATAAGTGGATATAGGTGTTTTTTCTATCTATATAGTAACCCTATTCTTTTTACTACCTTTAGTGATATATGGTTCCTAATTGCTCTACTATCTACTAATACTTTAAACTGCTAATCTTGCTATTTAACTTATAAATTTAGGTATTATTTTTAAATTCCTTTAAGGGTCTAAGGCTCTAATACTAGTTTCCTCTAGTTCTATGCGCCTCCCCTTTTCCTAACTATTAGCTGCTAGATCCTGCCTATACTTAGTTTAACTTTAGCCAATACTTAGTTTATTTCTTTTCCTCTATATACTATAGACAAGTGTTCTTTAGGCACTCCCACCACTATTATCTATCTAGGTATTCTTCTGTAAGAAATCTTTTTAGTTAAAGTATTAAGTCCCCTTAACCTTATACTTCTACTAGGTGCTAACTATATATATACTTAGCGTTCCTAAATCGCTTTTTCTTTGGTGCCTAATATATCCTTACTAAGTACTTCTGGTTCTTGTCTTTAGGTGCCCTATATATGTTATATATATTATCCATACAAGCTATCCACAATAGTGTATAATACGCTGTATATTTTAGGTTAACTCTTAGTTTATCTTTATCCTTAAGTTTAAACCTATACCTAGTCGACCTAACTACTGGTATCTCTATTATGGGTACTAAGATTTGTCGCTTACTTCTCTAGTCCCTAAATCCTTCTTTTAGGTTCCTTAACATTATAATTAATGCTCCTTTGATATAACTTATGCGTTTTTTAGTAATAGGTTAGTCTTAGACAACTTTTTTATTTAGCTATATATAAAAGTCTTCCTATTTATCGCTGTGTTGTTACCTATACCACTTTCCATATAACTGGTTTAGTGTGTATAGTCTATCTATTAGAAAGTACCTTGTTATCGCTATATTATAATATCCTTTAGTATGTCTTTCTTTGAACCTAGTTAGAATATCTAGATCCTCTTCTTATTCTAGTTTATCTAATTATTTTACCCTAGGTATCCCTGCACTTGGCCTATTAGTAATTCTTTATATAGGTGCTCTGTCCTTTATATAACCTGGCGTAGCTAACCTCTTATCTAGCTTTTGCTCTTGCTATGCAATAATTCTTATTCTAAACTTATCTATAGTTTTTTGTTTTTTGTGTCTTATAGCTAGATCTTTATAGTTATCTTACTTTTTAATCCTGGTATTAATTGTTTAATCTTTAGGCTAAACACTGCGTTTACCTAGGATTGCTAATATTCTTATTTATTCTCTAAACTTATAGTTCTTAAACTTACGTCCTATACTTATTCGTTTGTTACTAAATTAAGTTACTGCCCTTTCCTATCAGTTTTTATCTGTTATAGGTCCTTAGGTGTGTCTTATCTTGTCTTAAGAATCTTAAGCTTTTTATATCTCTTCTTAAGAATCTTAAGCCTATGGCTTTTTGCCTTTATTAAGTAATAAGCTAGCACTAGCAGTTGTCTACTTACTTAGTTTCTTTTAAATATTACTCCTATTATTTTGTAAAGCGATGGAAATTATATCTAATAGTGTTATGATATCCGTTACTAAACCCTATTCTATAATGGTCTTAGTTTCTACTTCTATTTCGACTTCTCTAAGGTCTATATGCTCCTAGTAAGCTACCTTTGTTGCCTTATTATTAGTAAATACTTCGCCTATGTTAAATTTATTGTCTTTAATATCTAATCTATAAGCTAGTTTGTTGGTTTCTCTAAACTTAGATAATAATAGCTCCTATAGCCAATAGCTTGCGCTATACTTAGCGTCCTTATGAATTTGGTATGCGTTATTGTAATAATACGCAAAACTGTTAATTAAATACTCTTTTGTTCCTTATAGTGCACTATTGTTCCTCTATATATACGTGTTTCCTACTAGTCTGGTTCCCTTTACTATGTAGTTACTCTAACCACCTCTATAGTCTCTGGCAAAATAACCTTATTTTCCACAATTTATATAAGCCCTATCTTTAAACCATCTTTCTTGCTATAGAGTCTGCCTAAATGTCTTCTACTACTAAGATCCCTAGTTTGGCCTCTACTCCTAAGTCCTTTAATTACTTAATCCTTAACCTCTAGATTTCTATAGTTTCTTTTCCCACCTTTAAGTTTCTTTAGTACCACTTAGGTCTATTAACTCTACGCTATTCTATAGTTTTTAACTTTATATCTGTCGTTGCGTACTCTGCGCCTTATATAACTATGGAACTCTATCTTACCCTCTCTTAGCTTATTCCCTTTAATAGATCCTATTATTGATCTTTATTAACTAATTTATTAACTCTCTTAGAGTATCCGCATCTTCTATTAGAATAATTGCGTTCTAGACTTTAGCCTTAAGTCCCTGTTTATACTATGCTATAAGCGCCCTATTATTCTACTTAACCTATATGGCTGGTGTTTGAAACTGTGTTGTATACTTAATTACTAAAGTGTATTGTACTAAGTTCTAAAGCTTTCGTTCCGCTATAGTTGTGGCCTCTAGGTCTTTAAATATCTGCGTTAGTTATTCTACGAACCTATTCTAACTGATAAATATATATCGTACGTCCTGGTTAGTAGTTGTTATGCTATTAGCCTATATTTCCGTAAGATACAGCTTAAACCACTTAAGTACCCTCCCCGTTAGGAATAATTCTGTATAGGCTACTTAATCTAACAATATTGCTAACTTCGCTCCTTCCTATACTACCTTAAAGTATATCTGTGTAAGAAATCCTTTAAGCTTTAACTTCTCCTCTAAGAATCGTTTAATTGAAGGTAGCTTAATTTTTACTACTCTAATTCCATTAATATGTTCTTTAAGTATCCTATTATTGTCTTATAAGTAATTAACCATTTCTTATAACTGACCTTGCGTAACCACTTGAGAATCCCTATCGTCTATACTAGTATTACCTGGCCCTAAGGTTGTGGCTGTTGCCGACGTTATTGTGACTAGTACTTTAGGTGGCATATTGTTTAATCTTATTTAATACCGTAACCTTGGTAGTGAATGTGTAACAGAACCTTATAGCAGGAACTACGGTAGGTTTTATTATTAGGCTAGGTATATAGGTAAGAACAAATCAATAACATAATAATAACTGGTGGAGTAGTTGCCTAATAGATTAACTCTAATTATATTCTAAGATTCACTATAAGGAGAGAACTATCTATGGTAGGGACTAAGGTCCTTTAAATACACAACCATACTCCTAAGAAATCCTCTCTTGTACGTAAGGTACGTGTTATACGTGTTATATATAGACGTATACTGCGTATACTCCGTATACCGCGTATAATGTCATGTAACTCGCTTACTATTCCTCGTTATATAGTTCCACCGGATCCATCCTAAACCGTACCTATATTAACCAACTAGCTTCCTACGACTCTTCCCCAAGTAGTCGCAACATCGTACTTAAAGCGTCCGTAATATATACTAATAGATGGAACCGTTCGCCTCTAGGGCGGTACGCTAGTAAGGTATACTTAAGGAGCAAACAGGAGTTACTTAGGTAGGGGAGGCTTTTAGTCCGGGCTTTAACTATAGAAGGTACCCAAGGCTTCTATATTACAGGATGCAGCCACGACACCCTCGTAGGATTACGCCAGTAGGCATATAAGAAGGGAGTTACGACCTCTAGAAGCGGCAGCTTATGCCCATACCGGCGGAAATAATAAAGAAAGGCGTAAAACCAGAGGCTATAGAAGGCTCCTAAGCCGTGCAAAAGCATACTAACTCTAGAAGGAGATTTTTATATAGACCGCTAGGGGGCGGTCTAGTACTTGGGTTAACCCTATTATAAGATATCTAAAAGAATGGTAAAACCCCCTATTAATTAGTAGTGGTAGCTAACTGCTTATAGAAAGCCCCCTAGGCCTTTAGGCCTAGGTAACTAGGACTAAATACTAGAAAACTAGGGTAGAGGCCTAGATAAGCAGGTATATCAAACTCTACAATATAACTACCTGCATAAGCGGCCCGTAAGGGCTAAGCATAGTATATCGCAATATCTAGGATTATTAATTCTATATGGGGTCCATGCTTCTAGAGGTCAGGCCTACTATATATAGTAGTTATCCGGCCAACCACAACGTATAGATCCAGTATTTGGGCTATAGAAGAATCCGAGAAAGGCCCCCCTAAATCACTCCTTAAACCACTCTAAAAGGTCCAAATAGCTTGTCTCTAGAGCATAATAGGTAGGTATAAGCGAACGGCCACAGCACTACTTAAGAAGGAAGCTAATATCCCCCCCCTATAATTATATATTAAAGCCGCTGCAATATAAAGGGTATAAAGGGAGCGCAACTCTAATATTATAAAGTATATTAAGATACGCCTAAATAAACTATAGAGTAACTCTAGGGTACCCTATAGGAGAACAAACCAATAATCCCAAAGTAGGGAAGATATATTAGAGAAATAGGTAAAGAAAGTAGAAGAAGAATAGTGCCATATTAGGGCCTAGGCCTATATAGAGAAGAAAGGGAGACACGTAAAAGATTAGTAAAGATAATAGTAAGAGAGAGAAAGGAGCTAAAGTAGAGTATAAAAGAGTACTGGAAAACCATCTACCGTAATATAATACTAGTTAGACTAACACTGGAGAGATATATAGGAGTTAAAGGCATAGAGGCTATCTTAGGCAAGAGGAACCTAAGCCGTAGCATAGTTAATACTATAGGGGGTAAACACCTAAGGGCTCCAAGAAAGCCTAATAAAGGTGAAAAACACAATAGCAACACTCTTAAGAACAGGAATAATAGGACTAAAATATTGGCTCTACTAGGTAGGTATCCTAGTAGATAGCCTAAGATGTAAATGTGGCTGGCCAAGACAGACACTAAAACACGTAATACTGTTATACCCCCTACGCACTAACCAAGAAGTAATACTCTTAGTAGCTAGCACAGAGAACTATAATATACTACTCTTAATATAAAAAGGTCTCAAGGCGGTTACCTAGTGGCTTATTAGCTAAAATATACTAGACCAGTTCCGGGTTATAAAGGAAATAGTAATAGAAGGCAAAGGGGCAAGTACTAGGCGCCCCTTAATAACTCTACAGTAGTAGAGTTAAGTTTGCGATACTAGCGCGTCCGTAGGCTTATTACAGCAGCAGTGGTTCCCAAGGAGGTTATAAAGTAAGGTAGTAGAGCACTATAGGTAACTTATAGGCGCCCTGTATACAAGTCCCAAAAGGCGGGGAGATAGATTATAGGGTTTTCTCATTTTCTCAAATAGAGTTTTCTCCCTATATGTAAATAAGAAGTAGTCTGTATGGGCCTAATAGGGATCCAAATCGGACGTTAAGCAATGAATAATTAATTAATTAAATAGTTAGGGGATTTAGTGGTTAATGCGTGCGTATATACGCACGCGGTCTTTAACGGATTTTAATAGACTTTGGTGTTATAGCGCTAGTAAAAAACAGTAAATTATGGCAGATAATCGCAGATAGTTATAGATAGTTGCAGATAGTTGCAAATAGTCGCAGATAGTTGTAGATAGTTATAGACAGTTTTTAATAGTTATTTGTCGAGTGTTTCACTAAGACATTCCTACTATAACTAGGCTAGTCCTGTTACAATCCTGTTCTCTTTAAGTAAGGGCATTAGCTTTAGAATTTTGCCTACTAGAGTGGTATATAATTGTAAAGAAAAATTGGGAGAGTATTTTAGCCTACCTAGCCTATTAACTAGTAAGCTGCTTTATTGTTATAAAATACTTAAGGGCTTTATAATTAGTATAGACTTTAATTTAGGAGTTTGTGCTTCTAAGCTCTGCGCGCTACTAGGATAATAATTATATAATAGCTAGCATTTCCTTATTATATACCTTATAGTTATACTTAGCTAAGGCTATTATCTTAAAAAAAAAACATAATAGGGTACTACTTGCCATTTAAGTATAACTATAAGAGAACCCCTACTACTACTTTATTAGAGGCGTCCGTTTCTAGCATTAATCTAAGGTCTGGGTTATAGTAACAGAGAATTAGGAAGGAGGTAAGTTGGTTCTTTAACTCCTTAAAAGCTTCTATATAATTATTATTAAAAATAAAAGGTATATTGTTCTTAGTTAGTTATATAAGAGGCTTAGCTATAACCCTATAGTTATAGATAAATTAATAGTAGAAGTTGTCACAGTGCTATAATGCTAATAGGCTGAATAACTACATTGTGGTATGAAGAGGAGAAGGAGGTAAAAGGGGGTATTGTATATAAATAGTAGGGGCAGCCGCTAAGGCGCTAGTGGTGGGCTAGCTAACAGTAGGAAACAGTACGAGACAGTACGCGTTAGGACTGTGCCGTGACAGTACTCCCCTCCCTAGAAGGTTTGGTCCCTAAACCGAATAAGTAACCTATTTTTGCTGCAAAGATGTTACTTCTGCTTACCGCCCTTAACCGAGCCAATAGCGATTTTCTATACTAGGTATAAAAAATCTTAATTGGTTAGCTTAATAAATAAAATTGGTAGAACTTTATACCGCTACTATATGGCGCTTCTTGGCAAAAAACTAACCAACCAGATAACTTTAACCGGTGGTTGAAGTTCTATAAGATCTTAACCACTACAAATTACCTTTGTAGTTGGCTATGGCCTTAGCGTGGCTCTCCCTTATCTCATGCCTAGTCTAGGGGTCCTGGCTTCTTAGGGTGTTGTTTATAGAACCTTAGTAGTGCGCGCTCGCACCCTTTTAGGGATTTCTCGGGTTCCCAGGTTTTTTTGTTATAGTATTTCCATTTAATATAGTATGTTAAGCCATGCTTATCTATTTGTTTATTATATATATTAAGGATCTTTTTAAATTCTCACTTATTTGTAATATTGCCGTTATTATCCCTTTTGGCTATCCTACCTATAACATTATAACGTTCCTCTTTATTAATACGTACTTAACTAGAGATCTCTTTAGGGAACCAGAGGCGGACTTTTAAAGTATAGAAAGACTTATTAACATAGATATGGTCTAGAAGGTTAACTATAACTACTCCTCTATAGGCAGCTAGAATGGGCTAGAGTCCGTCCTAGTTATTATCCCACTTCCTCTTAGGCTAGTTAGTCTTTATATTTTTAAGGCTAACTATAACCATATTATTCTTTTTAAATATTATACCTTCATCTTGTTTTATATTAGCGTTGTCTTTATATCGTCGCTAGGAGATACAAGCTAGGGCTTTAAGCTGGGTTAAGATACGCTTAAAGCGGTTAGCAATAGTATTAGCTTATAGGTACTCCTTCTTTATATATATAGATAGGGCTAATGGCCAGGGGCCTACTGGTTTAACGCCTAGACGTGGGTTATAGCTATAGTTAGTAAAGAATAGTAAGATTCCCGTAGTCTTATTAACCTAGTTATTTATAGTAAACTTGGTAAGGGGGAGCCAATCTACCTAGTTGTCTTAGGTAAAGCTTACAAAGGCGCGTAGGTACTTATTTATTGCTATATTAACAATCTTGGTTTAACTATCTATTTTAGGGTACTATATAGAGCTAGGGCTTAGGGTTACTTTTAGGCGCTAGTTTAGGCGATGCCAGAAGTTAAAAACGAATAAAGAGCCTCTGTTAGAAATAATGGTATTTGGAGCGCTATATAACTTATAGATAGTATAGATAAATGCTTTAACAAGCTCCTTAGTATATAGGCTAGTAATAGGAATAAAGTGTCTTATCTTTATTAGGCGGTTAATAACAATAAAGATATATCTATATATTTTGCCGTTATAAAGGCACTTAGGCAGGTTAATGACGTAGTTAATAGAGATATTGGTTTATAAGCGGACTAGTAGTTCTAGTGGTTTTAGGAAACTAGGCGGTGTTAAGTATAGGGTCTTTATGCGGAAGTAGAGAGCGCAGTCTTTTATAAAGGTAGCCATAAACTGTAAAATACCTAGCCACTAATATATTTAATTAAGGAGGTCTAGTGTCTTAACGCGGCTTAGGTAACCCATAGGGCCCAAACTATACGTGTGGTGTATAACTTCTAGTTAGAGTTTATATAAATTAGGGACAAATACTTAATTCCTATAGTAGATTAGGCCGTTAATAATTAAATATTTGGATTTATTATAGCGGAGCAGCTTCCTAATCTGCTTAGGCTAATGGCGTGCTTTACAGTCTTCTTATTTGCGTAGTATAGCTAATATATTCCTAGCGAGTTTGTTCTCTTTATAGGCATTATTAATAAGCTCCTTAAGGGTTTTTTTCTTAGGCTTTAGGTCTATTACTACAATAAAGTCTTTAATGCTCTAGTCTTGGGATTTGCTTAGTAGTTCTTCTAGGATAGTAGGGTTAACTTTCTTTAATAGTAAGATAACACGGTCTTGGTGTTATAGACGTTTATTATTAGCATTAGCAGGTATAACGCCTAGGAGGCGGCTAAGAGCGTCTAAGATTGTGGCTTTAGTGCTAGGCCTATAGGTAATAATAAAGTTAAATTAGGAAAGGAACTTAGCCTAGCAGACTTGGCGCTAGTTTAGTTGTTTTGTTATTATAAAGGTCTAGAGGTTCTTATAGTCCGTAATAATTTTAAATGGCTGCTTAGTTCCTTATAGTTTAGGATATTATTTTTTTAGTGCCTTAACAATTGCTAGGAGCTCCTTATTATATATTTTATAGTTATATTTAGGGGCTAAGTGCTTAGCAGAGAAGAATGCGACTGGCTTAAGCTTGTTACTTTTATTAGCTTAATAGAGCACTCCACCTAAAGCCTAGTTTAAGGCGTCTATCTCTACCACAGTCTTCTTTGTGTAGTTATAATACGCTAGGACTGGTGCTCTAGTAAACGCTATTTTTAGGGTCTAGAATGCCTGTGTTTAATTAGGGCCCTATAACTAGCTAATGCTCTTTTTTAGTAGCCTGGTTATAGGCTTAACTACCTTAGAATAGCCTTAAATAAATTATTAGTAGAAGTTCGCAAAGCTAAGAAATTGCTATAATTCCTTAACTAACGTTAGGTCCTTCTATTTCTATAAGGCCTGCACCTTCTTAAGGTCTATAGTTATGCCGTTAGTTAAGATAATTAAGCTAAGGTATTTTATTTTGGTAGCATAAAACTTAGACTTATTAATATTAATCTGGAGTCTAGCATTACTAAGTCTCTAGATAATTTCATTTACACATTTTATATGCTTAGCGCGTGTTTTTAAGAAGATAAGGATATTATTAAAATATGCAGTGCAGTAGTTGTTAAGGGCGTTATATAAAATATAGTTAATATAGTTTTGGAACATAGCGGGCGTGTTATAGAGACTAAATAGTGTAACTAGCATCTTATAGAGTCTAAACTGGGTGATAAATGCTGTAAGCTATTTATGGCCTTCCGCGATCTGGATCTGGTTAAACACAGCAATTATATTAAGCTTAGTAAAGTACTTAGTATTATAGAGTGCGTCAAGTGTTTTGCGGACTAGTGGCAGTAGGTATCAGTTCTTAATAGTAACTATATTTAGGCCTTAGTAGTTATAGCAGATTTGTATACTACCGCTAGGTTTCACTGCAAGGAGGAGTGGTATAGCGGCTAGTAAGGTTAATTTGCGGATAAAACCCTTATCTAGCATCTTATTAATCCACTTCTTTATATAGCTAAGTTTAGCGGGTAAGAGTGGTCTGTTTTTATAGTATAGGGCCTACTTTCCTAGTATAATCTTAATTTTATAGTCCTATAGTTAGTAAGGGGGCAGCTTATCTACGTTCTTAGGGAGGAAGTGTTTAATATATTTATAAAACTCTTTTAGTAAGCGTTATAAAATATCCTTATAAGTTAATCCTGGTTTACCTTTTAGGAATTTTTTAATATTAGTGTTAACTATCTTCCGGCGTAGAAACTCAGACTTAGTTTTTAGGTTTATTTTAAAGAAGTTATAGAAATAAGGGGGTAGCGCTTTATAGGCTTCCTCTATTATATAGTTGCCTTCTATTAGCCGGCGGAAAGACCTTTTTAATAGGTTTAGTACTTCTATTAGGCCTATAGGTGGCTCCTTAAGTAGCTATTAGTGTTTTTCTTATTTAACCAGTTCTACTAGCTCCGCTATATAGATCCTTATTACCTTTACGCCTTTTTATTTACAGAACTAGGTAAAATTAACGGCATAAGTGCATTTAATATTGTCTAGGTTAGGGCGTGTCTAGTTCTCTAGTGCTACGGCTAGGCTAGCATAGCTTGGTTAGCCTAAGGGGGTAAAAATAAGGCGGCGGCTTTATACGGTACGCGTGGGAGACGGGTATAAGGTTGGGCGTTATAGGGGGGAGGTTTTAATTGCTCTGGTTTTGGTCTTAGCTATAACGCCCTTAGCTATTATACGTGCGGTTATATATGCGTACGGTAAATAACTTAAAGTTAGGTGTCTTATTGGCTAACCTAGGTTGAGTAGGTATATATAGGGGACTTATAGTTCTGGTAGTGTTTGTTTTTTTAGGAATAGGGCGGTAGTCTAGTCTTTTAGAATCTCTATTTTACTTACTGTATATATTAGCTTACTAGTATTAGGCACCTCTTTTACTATTAGCTAATGGTATCTAAGCGTTGGCTATATAATGCGTCCGCGTGGTACTACTTAGTTACAGTTAGGAATATACCATAGGAGATAGTTGTAGGCATAGTAATTGGAGTTGAACTTAAGCTCTAGAGTAGGGAAGTCTGGTTTTAGGTTATGCTTTTTAAGCTAGGGCATTCTAAGAATTACTAGTATTAAGGGTAATAACTTTATAACGTAGAAGAGTATGGATTTTATATAGTGGCCAATTATTATTCTTGCTATAAAGTAATGGGTAATAAAGCTAGATAGGAGTCTATTAGCAAGGCGGAGTGGTTTTAGGACTAGGAGTTTTTTTATTATAATATTATGCTTTTTTACAAGTAAGTCTTTATCTGCAAACGCTAGTGCTGTACTACTACTATTAATAAGGCTTACTGTTTTAATAAAAACTTATAGGAGTGGGTTATATAGTAAGGAGAGGTAGGTCTAAATAAGGATAGTATTTCTATTATTGTTTGCTATTCTAAGGTTAAGTAGTAGCTAACTTAGAATAAGATATAACTAATCTAGTAGTATAGATCTAATCCTTTTGTTCTCCTCCCTATATAGTTTTAACCCTTAGAGGTGACTTAGTCTAAGGGTTAGTCTTTTAATAACTAGATTATAGGGCTTGGCTAGTAACTATAGTCTTAGCTAGTGTATTCTGATATATTGGTCTCCAACGGTGTATATATACTAGGGGGTACTTTACTAAGGATATAGCCGGTCTTATAGTTAGTAGCGGCATAGAGTACTTGTCCGTAGTTTATATACGGGACCATTAGCTAGGGCTGTATTAGGGAAGGGAATTATAGGGGTAGGTCTCTATGTCTAAACCTACGTCCCTGTCTATAGTTGTCGTTTTGGTTACTAATCCCTTTACTAAAGAATCCGTCGCGGCTAGGAAGGGTTAGCGCGGTAGTATTAGAAGGGGATTTAGGTTTGTTTTAGGGTTATAAGTATCTTTCTAGTGGCTAGGTTGACTATATGCTAGGTAGAGTCTATTATCTATATAATATCTTTAGACGTTATTGGGGAGGCTACTACTACTGCCGCCAAATTTAACGGCGTTAAGGTCTATTAGGTTATTCTATAGTGCTAGTGCTAAGGTGTTATTATTAGGTAGTGTAGGTTAATAGCCGCTAGCGGTACTTAGCTTAGCGGTATTTAGCTTAGTGTAGTAGGTATAGTTCTATAGGTTATAAGCGAACACGTCTATTTGCTTACTCTAGCCCTTGTAGTCAGCATCGTTAATTTTACGGCTAAGGGTAAGGGCTAAGTCCTTTATCTTAGATAAAATATTCTTTTTAAGTAGATCCACCTTTTGTTCCTTAGTCTTATTTGCTTTTATTATTAACTTATTAAGCTCTGCTTTCTAGGACTAGTAATTGTGCTTGCCTTAGCTTAAGGTGTTTAATTTGTTCTTAGCCGCTTGGGTTATATCTATGGTCTTATAGTGCTTCTTTATATACGCAAACATAGACTCTTAGTTAGAGAAGGCCCATTTACTTAGGTTATTTAGGTATATGCGTAGCATATTAAGGCCATGCTTAATATAGTTATAAGCCTTATCTATTAGCATGTCTGATATATAGAGGACTTCGTCTATTAGGGTTTTAAAGTACTTTGCATCTCTATAGAAAACGCCTTAGATCTTTATTTCCTATATTTTAAAATTTTCTTACTTTTTAGTTGGCAATCCCTTGCCATTAAATGGGGTAGGGTCTTTTACTTCACGCTTTTTTCTATAGGGCTTAGCTAGGGGAGGAGAGCTAGTAGCGGTGTTCTTATTGGTAATGGTTTGGGTAAGTGTAGTAATCTAAGAGCTTAGGCTTTATATAGTCTTAGTATATACCAAAGCTTGCTATTTGTATTGCTTTACACGTAGTTTAAGTGTCTTAAGGGAGTTAATTCTATGTTAAGCTTCTTTAAGTTAGGACTTTACAGTCCGGCCTTTATTATAGACTGTTTGGAGACCGCTCTTAACGCTAGTTAAAAGGGTTGTATATATGGAGAGGTGCTAAAATATTCCTACCACATTAAGGTCCTTGGGGTACTCTAGACCACTCCTGATTGCCTAGGTAATGTTAGTATAGGAGGTATTAAAGAGGCGGGCGAGCGCTTTACGTATGTTTACTAATGGGGTATTCTAGTTACCTATTTTAGGGGATCTAGGCAGGGTAATTGAAATCTGTAAGGCTGGCTATAATGCTAAGATTGTTTAGGACAATACTAAGATTGTTTAGGACTGTACTAAGATTGTCTAGGACTATGGTACGGTGTTGTTGGTCGCGCTAGGTCGCGATTATACTGGGAAAATAGAGACAGTAGATTAGGGAGAATAAAGATCGTAATAGGGCGCAAGAGGAGATACCATAAACTGTTATAGTGCTATAATGCTAATAGGCTAAATAACTACATTGTGGTATAAAGAGGAGAAGGAGGTAAAAGGGGGTATTGTATATAAATAGTAGGGGCAGCCGCTAAGGCGCTAGTAGTGGGCTAGCTAACAGTAGGAAACAGTATAAGACAGTACGAGACAGTATATATTAGGACAGTGCCGTAATACTAGCT
>Ga0307507_10005957_pt1 | contig 19351 bp, 32 predicted proteins | sample 7_EM_MG_FD_207223 | JGI IMG/M metagenome (GOLD analysis project Ga0307507, IMG submission 207223) | Populus trichocarpa ectomycorrhiza microbial communities from riparian zone in the Pacific Northwest, United States - 7_EM | ecosystem: Host-associated > Plants > Roots > Unclassified | place...
GATATCAGTGAGGCTGTACGGCATAATCAACGCGAGGGAATTTACCGAGAACGGGATTTTGGTGCAGGTCAAAATAAGGCTTTTCAAGTTTCAAGTCTACTCGACAGCCTGTGGCAAGCGCGGCTGCTCTGTAATCAATTTCTATTATTTGGTAGTAGGCTCCCAGTATGAAATTCACACTTACAAGAGACAGTTCTTTACCCGTTCGACAAATACTGTCAATTCAGCAGATGTCGGTGCACGGACTTGCCATGACATTTTTGCGTAATCTGGAATGACTTTAGAGCCATCAGCGAATTGTTCACCGGAAGTAAGTTTTACCTACCATTGGGTTGCCAATTTTTTCCCTCAACTACGCCATGAACACGGTGATCTGGTTTGATTTGTTGTCTAAGGGCCGAAATACCCGAATATGCGAGGAAAGCAGCATCCAGAGCATTAGTCCCTTCCCTATTGGTGATTTAGATGAAAGATGATTTGTAAAGAGAAAATTACATGCCAAGGGGCTGCTCCAGCATGAGCGCTGCATCGGGTTGATTAAGCCGGATGTATTGAGTAAGGTAGATGATTACGGACCTATGGCCATAATAATCCACATTAACTTGCTGCAAGGCATTCGTCGAACCGATGTTTACTGAGTGGCGGGGCCCAGCACTAGGATGACACCTGTATCCTTGTCAGCACTGGACGAATATAAAGGAATCAAAGACCTACATGATACAAGCATCCATATCGTCGTATGCACCGCGTTCAAGGAGTATCACCTTACCGCCCCCACCTTCTTCCGCTATCAACTCGTCATCAGAGTAGTTGGTGTACACACAAGGGGTTAATTACCTGGAGTACCAAGAAGCACTATCCTCGCAGGGATGTGAGGATTGGCTTGAAGAGCGGCCTTCAGAGCAAGTGCAACGCCCACTCCGCTGATAGCAATAAGATTGTGCCCACAGGCGTGACCCAATCCTGGTAGAGCGTCCATTTCTGAATTGATTCCGATGACCCTCCCGTTTCTTCCTTGCGAATACTCCGCTCGCCACGCAGTATCCAGCTGGAGGTAGTGTTGCGTGACCTTGAATCCATGGTTCGTCATAAATTTCGTTAGAAGGTCGTGAGCATATCTAATAGACATGCAGTCAGATTTCTGTCGGGAGAAAAAAAGATTCCCGACTTCTCATGAAACTTGAGCTCCGGATGAGCTGAACTGGGTGTTAGATAAGGCTGGACAAGAAGGCTGGACATACCGTGAATCTTCAAGCTCAAATCTCGCAGAGTGGGTGTAAGGGTATCTACAGTGTTGTCAATTACTGCTGCGGCATCGTTTGGTCCTGATGAGACAGGTTCTGGAGAATAAGCAGGAAGATCTCCAAGAACAGTTTGCAGAGTATCTTGTCGTCCATAAGAGAAGCTGCAACAGGGACCGAAGTGATACCCCTCCTGCGATAGTCTTAGGGCCCGTTGAATACCTCAGTCATGTACAGAAAGAACCTTGCCTTTTTTTCTTTTTCGCTTTCCTGAGAGGATGAGGGATTGCTGGATAAATCTACTTGGATACTAGATTCTGCGCGCTGATGAGTTGAAATGCGTTTTTGCCTTGAACCCCTGCGCGTAGAAAAGATGCCAAAGCAACGGTTCAGAGGGGAATCAGAATCGCTCATGGGTGTCCGGAAAGAGATGCAAAAATATGCCCGACTTCAATGAAGTCTCCATAATACCATGGAATCAAAGGAGATATTTATTGGCGTGAAACCTGAGTTACTCTTTATATAACTATGTCCATGCCTCGTGGTAAAGCGGCCATTTTCCGGGAACTGTTATAGATAATATGCATAATATTGAAGTACAGGAAGCAATTACAAACTAAAACACATTCAGACGTACAAGGAAGCAGTTACAAGTTTTAGACATGCAGAAGTACAAGGAAGCAATTACAAGTTAAGCATATGCAGCGCAAAATCGAAGAGTCACGAAGATAAAGCGCAAACCCTCCCCACTATCCATTGCCAGATGCCGGGTTTGGGGATGTAGGGAGCGTCACCACTAGTCAGGCCTAGTATCACATCCCCCTTATTCGTCTTCAGATGACAAAAGGAAGTTTCTTGGCAATGATTTATCATTGCTTCGCCAGTGCCGACCATCAGGGTCACATCCCGATTAGATTGGTTTGCTATCTTCACTCGGCGTCGAAGCATTGGGAGAACTTTTATGGTACCACGCATCGCCTCCATATGGATTACTCCCTGAAAATCATCTGGCAAGTATACCACAACGTTTCCTGGTTTAAGATGATGAGTGGACAACATTACATTGAGTCGGACATCAAATTACCCTTCCTGGAGGAGGCTTCTAAGCCAATCCTAGGTTGTGAGGTGTGCATGGGTAGCTGAAATCACATCAGCATGATACTGACTGAACACTTTAACCACATACAAGATTGATACTTATGTCCTTTGATCTGTTGGAAACCAAAACATTGGCCTTTGGTGTATTCACGACATTACCGGCAGTGCCGAGGTTAAGAAAGATTGACTTATGACGAGTGAAAAAAGAGGCATGAATAGGTTGGTTCAACTTCAATTTCTTTGCCTTGCAACCTTCTCTGTGGATCCGGCTGGGATCTAGTGAGGGGATAGCCGGGTCGATATAAAATGTCCCTGATCAAAATACTAATAAGGGTGCAGTTGAGAAGAGACGTAATTATGCTTGCCACTGATTTCATGCTTTTTGTCGAGAATATGGACTTGGTCAGAGGAGGGCTCCTGTCTTCTCTTTGGAGCGCCCACTGTGCTATAGCCGTTAAGTGATGTTTCACCGCTCGGGAGTAGCGAGCTGTAATCGCTGTATGCAGGAGGGTTATCCACAGTCTTGTTCACCTGCACTAATGGGGTCAGTACTCAGTTCTCTGATCCGTAATTGGAACTGAGGATACCAACCTGACCGTCCACCTGTAGCATGGTCACGGAAGAAAGCTGGGATGTGCAGGTTGTAATTGAAGTGGTAGATATACTTTCCGAATGTGGGCTGTGGCTGCGGAAACCAAAACTGCGCAGTTGCCCAGCCTTCTGGTTACTGTAACTCATTGGGTCTCCGTTAGCAACATCAGATTTTAGTCTAGGAAAATGGTGAATTATTCTTGGCTGTCCTGAAGTGAGGCAGATACGTAGGATAGATAGTAAATGACAACGAGTCAAAAAATTTCAGTAATAAGCACGGACAGCGACGTGGAAAAAAAAACCCCAGTCAACGTCATGCCTGTGCGGTTTCATTGACTACCCTCTCTCCCATTTCCTCCTGAAGTGGCATGGCTCTGAACTTGTTTTTGTACGTCCGCTTGTACTGACCCAGAATCTCCTCCATCCGTCTCCTAGATTCACCGTTCAATAAGGGCAATAAATTTTCTCTCTGGCTCGGCATCTCCAAGAACAGATATCGTATCAAGTTGCTCGCATCCGTACCTGGTCCCTTTACGCGCCATGCATGGCGCTCATTTTCTTTCAACCATTGGCATGTGCATCCAGGTAACCGCAAAATCGTAGGAATGTACACCTTGGATTTCGGCTGGCGGCTCACTGTTTGACAACGAATGTGGGGCAGGAAAGGAATGTTAGGAGTAGTCAGCAAATTTGGTTTGTAATGGAGAATTTTCGAGGTCAGGGTGCATGTCTGATTCGAGGAGAACAGGGTTGAGCGTCTCACAGCATGGAGCCTCGATTAAAAACGGCCGAGCATGGATGCGCCCATCAGCAGGGGGGTCGACAGAGAGAAAAAACAGCGTCTTCACACCATATCTTGACGGAGAAGATGGTGCCATCCAAATCCGATCGCTCGAAGACGCTGGGTGGTGGCTGAAGAAAGCCCTCCCCATATCTATAAACAAGAGGAACCTCTGCTCAGCTTCCTGTTGCTTGTATGTCCGCAGAAATTGCAGCGACTTGACTGTTAAGGTAGGGCTCATTCACAAGCCACAAACGTCACATGACATTTGGGTATTTGAAGAAAAAGCTAATGCCGTTTGGAAATTCAAAAAATAAAAAAATCTGGCCCCACAAGGTTGTAGAAATGCTAAAATTCTACAATTCTGTGCAGCCATATTTTTTTATTTTTCCGTGTGTCGAGTGGCATTAGAGATGCAAGATGATGTGGTAACACAATCTGCCAGCCAAATCAGGCACGTGACATTTGTGGCTTGTGAATGAGCCCTAATACCTTACGGATTGCGAGCTCGAGGCACTTGATTCCAACTTGATTCTATCTGAGCAGTCGAACCTGAGACTGTGTGGACACTCACAGATTCTTGGGACACAGCTACACCTATCCATAGTAAAGCAAAGCGACCCAACATGATGCACGGATGGCCGTGCGAGGCCAAAACATCGAAAATGTCGTCGAGATAGACGAGGCTCACCACTTTTATTTGAACTCCGATCAAAAGCGACGCTGAGGATTGAAAGAGGACAATAAAGACGATATTAAGGTCGCACATTACATACTTTGATAACGGCCTTATGGTCTAGTAGCATGATTCCTCCTTTGGGTTAACACTTGAATGGAGGAGGTCCTGGGTTCAATTCCCAGTGAGGCCCTTTTTTTACTTCTTCTTTATGTAAAGTCCAAGACACTTTATTAGCCATCGTCTGTTCCGTCCCTTTTCTTACATTTGTCTCAAAAATTGCATGTAGAAAGTTGTAATTTGACCCGGACACTTGCCGGACACCACTTGTCACAAAATGTGTGACTGAATGAGATAAGTATACGATCGGGCCGGCACTCTGGCTGCTACTACCCGACTGCTCGCTCAGTACTCAATAATTCATCCTTGAACCACTGGAACATGGCTTCCGTGGTACAGTCCAATCAGCCGGACAGGCTGACTCAGATATTTAATGGCCTGAAGAATAGGAATCCCGACATCAGAGCCCAGGCAGCCGAGGACCTTGCACGCTTCGTAGGTCAAATAATTTAAAATCAAAACCTTTTCTTCAATGACTTTTGCTTAGGTGTCCATGAATATCGCAGAAATGTCTTCTGATGCTGCTACGAAATTATGGGATGATAACATCAACCGAAAACTCTTTGACCTCACTCACAGTCAGAACTCTGTCGAAGCGTTTGGTGGTTTGTTGGCTATTGGTGCGTCACCTCTTCATAAATCTGCGGACAACGTCCTAATAGATATTACAGAAAGTTTGCTGAAACTTAATGAACAAGAAGAAACCATAGAATCCAAGAGAAACCTCTTCCGATTCTACAACTATGTTAAACATCTTCTCCCAAACCATGACGTGAACCTCATGCTCGCAGCCTCGAAAACATTGGGATGTATTGCGAAAATAGGTGGCTCCGCCTTTGGTGAACGATTTATGGACTACGAGGTACCTGCAGCTATCGAATTAATGCAGCCGGACAAACAAGAATCGCCGCGATACGCTGGTGTTCTTATCCTGAAGGAACTGGCCAAGAACAGCCCTACATACTTTCATTCCCATATCAGCATCGTTTTTGACAATATTCTTGGTCCTCTTCGAGACCAGCGCGTCATTGTACGAGAAGGAGCAGCGGAGTTACTGGCGGCTTGCTTGGAGATCGTCACTCAAAGAGAACGTCAAGCAAGGTCACCGTACCTTGCTAAGATCCTTCAAGATTCTCAAGCTGGACTGAAGCAACCACAACCAGAAGTCATTCATGGATCTTTGTTAACTTACCGGGAATTATTGCTGCATGCAGGCATGGTAAGACTAAATCGTGCTTTACATCTCATTTGGTTCTCATAAGAAAACTTTAGTTTATGAAGGAGAATTTTCTCGATACTGCCGACCAAATTCTCCGTTTCAGGTCTCACCGCGATCCGATTGTTCGTAAGATGGTGATTGTCATGATCCCATCTCTCGCAGCCTACGACACGCAAACCTTTACCGAACACTTCCTTCACAAAGCCATGGCGCATCTTCTGACTCAGCTCGAGAAACCTAACGAGCGCTCATTTGGTACGTACAGCTGATTTGTTTAATTTTTCTTGGCTGATCAATATAGCCTTCGTTGCTATCGGCCACACCGCGACGGCTGTCGGGAGCGATATGAAACCGTTCCTTGATTCTATCATGTTACAGATCAAGTTAGGTCTGCAAGGGCGAGGGTTCGTGTTCAATATATTCAACGTTTGGCACCCAGTGTTTTCTGATCAAAAACAGGCGTAAGAATGCGCCGTCCGAAGAACCAATATTCCAGTGCATTGGCATGTTAGCTTCAGCTGTTGGGCCAAATCTAACAAAGCTACTCCATGACCAACTGGACCCTATGCTTGCCTGTGGTCTAAGTGAACCCCTCGTACAAGCTCTGGCTGCCATTGCAAAGTACATTGGTCCACTTTTGAAAACTATTCAAGGTATGAATATGTACGTTTCAGAGGGGAGAAAATCTAAGCGTTTCCAGATCGCCTTCTGGACTTCCTTTCGAATATCTTGAGTGGACAGCCTTATAAGGCCCTTGGGGCACCTTCGTCTCTCGCGCGGAATGCCATGTTTGCGGTCAAGGACCTGAATTCTGTACAAGTCAGTTGTTTTTCATTCCGCATCATGAATTTTTTAACGGTTCATCTAGATGAATGGAGTTGATCAAAACCCTGAAATAATCAGGCTAGCCCTAGTCACACTGGGAAATTTTGATTTCAGTGGTAAGTTCATTTGCTTTGTCTGGTTCTGACGTTATGCAACTAATTTCACAGGTCACATCTTAAACGAGTTTGTCAGACAATGTGCTTTGCCTTACCTGGAGGACGACAATACAGAAGTCCGCAAGGCTGCTGCTTTAACGTGTTGCGAACTCTTCATTAAGGATCCCATATGTTACCAATCCAGCAGTCACGCCATCGAAGTTATCAGCGACGTGCTCGACAAATTGCTCACAGTTGGCATTGCCGACCCTGGTGAATTATACTTTAATCTGGCCAATCGAAATCTTCTAATCGTTCTTTAGATGCAAAAATTCGGAAAGTAGTTCTGGGATCACTTCACGACCGGTTCGACAAACACCTTGCTCAAGCAGAAAACGTCAGGTCGTTATTCATAGCATTGAATGATGAAGTATTCGAGAATCGAGTTCAAGCTGTTGGCTTAATTGGGCGGCTCGCGAAACATAACCCAGCTTATGTTATGCCTTCATTGCGCAAAGCACTTATACAACTTTTGACGGAATTGGAATACTCGACTGTGATGTGAGAAACCAATTTTTTCTCCTTTGCAAACGGTGTTTCTGATAGGGTTCCAGGCGCAACCGAGAGGAATGCACTAGGCTGTTGACATTGCTAGTTGGTGCAACGCAAAGTCTGATCAAACCTTATGCTATGCCTATGTTGAAGAATCTACTTCACAAAGCGAGTGATCCCAACCCAACGGTCGCAGCCAATATCTTAATGTGCTTGGGGGAACTGACTTGTGTGGGAGGAGAAGATGCCATAGACGATGTCTCAAGCTTGATGCAAGTCATCATTACTCGATTGTCTGACCCGTCACTGCTTAAACGGGATGCTGCGTTACATACCCTGGGCCAGGTCTGTTCAAGCACAGGATATGTTATTGCTCCGCTTATCGACTATCCACGACTCTTGCCAATTCTCGGCCGCATCTTAAGAACTGATTCCAACCAGGCTGTTCGGCGTGAGGTTGTGAAGGTATTGGGTATTCTTGGTGCACTAGACCCGTACAGACGCAAAGTGAGCTTTCAGGCTGCTCTTGGTAATCGGGTCGCTCATGGATACTTCTAAGACACGACCCGATGAGGATACGTCCAGCGAGACTTCTGTTGCAGCCGTGAACCAAGTTCCTGTGGCGCAAGTCACTACATCATCAGGATCAGATGACTACTACCAAACTGTGGTCATCACCTCCCTTCTTGCCATTTTGAAGGATCAGGGACTTAGTAGTCACCACCACACTGTTATCGAAGCGATCATGTCAATTTTCAAGACGCAGGGCTTGAAGTGTGTTACCTTTCTACCTCAGGTGTGCTGCTTCCAATATTTGGTTCATGGTATTTCCCTGACGCAATAAAGATCATACCCGCATTTGCAGCTGTTACGCGAAGTTCTGCTGCAAGACTTCAAGAGTTCCATTTGCAGCAACTTGCTATCTTGGTCGGCATTATAAAACAACACATCCGGAATTTTGTCCCCGCGATTTTCAGTATGATAAAGGAGTTGTGGGAGAGCACCACGCTACAACTCCCGATTGTCTCCTTAATCGAGGCACTTGGCAAAGCCTTGGATGCAGAATTAAAGCAATATCTTCCTTCAATATTCCCTCTCATCTTGAAAGTTTTCGAAGGAGAGCTCACCGAGAAACGCATCAGCACTCAGATCAAGGTCTTCGATGCTTTTCTGACCTTCGGTGTGAATATCGAAGAATATCTGCACCTCGTTATTCCAATTATTGTTAAATCATACGAACGACATGACTTCCCCGATCGCCCAGAATCACTGACCGCACTGCGTAAGCGGGCTATCCAAACTATCGATGGGCTCTCGCGAAGAATAAACTTTTCCGATCATGCGTCGCGTATTATTCATCCCCTGGTCCGAGTATTAGAGGATGGAAATAACGAATTACGTATGGCAGTCATGGATACTCTATGTTCTTTGGTCATTCAGCTAGGTTCCGACTTTGCGATTTTCGTTCCTACCGTCAACAAGGTACACGTTCGGCCCTTTCTTTTGTCGATCTTTTCTCATCGTATATTGAAAGTGTTTACTTCGGAATCGCATTCCACATCCCAAGTACGAGACCCTTATCGGCAAACTTCTGAATGGTGAACGTCTTCCACAAGATGCGGGCGTTCTGGAACTGTTGTAAGTTGTGCTCATCGTTTTGAGAATCTCTTACTGGTTTTGTTGTAGGATGACTGAAAGCGCCAAGGCACCCGAATTCTCAGCGCCTGCGGAAGCAGCAAAAATGACAGTAAACCAACAACATCTGAAACAAGCCTGGGACATCTCTCAAGTTTCCACAAAAGATGACTGGTTGGAATGGATGCACAGGCTAAGCGTCGAATTCATGAAAGAATCGCCTTCACACGCGTTACGTGCTTGCATGACTCTTGTTGATATTCACCCACCTTTAGCGAAGGAGTTGTTCAATGCTGCATTTTTGTCCTGTTGGAGCGAACTCTATGACCAATACCAGGTTTGACAGACATTGCCACCTTTCTATTGCAACTATTGACTTGTTACATAGGAAGACCTTGTTAGATCTCTTGAACATGCCTTAACGTCCATAACAGCCCCATCGGATCTCATCCATCGGCTTCTTAATCTTGCTGAATTCATGGAACACGAAGAAAAACCCCTGCCAATTGAAAATCGTACTTTAGGAGAGTATGCTATGAAATACTTGGCATATGCAAAAGCACTGCATTATAAAGAATTGGAGTACTTCTCGGAATCATCACCGGCAGTGATCGAGTCATTGATCGCAATCAATACGCGACTACAACAACACGACGCTGCCTGGGGTACTTTGCTTACTGCACGTGAGCAATACGACGTTACGAAACACGAAGAATGGTACGAAAGACTTGGTCGATGGCAGGAAGCTCTTTCTGCTTACGAACGAAAGGCTGAAGTGGATCCATCTGCCCCAGGTGTGCTAATTGGCCGCATGAAATGCTTGCATGCTCTTGGAGAATGGGATCAATTGGCTCTGCAAGTTGAGGAAAGCTGGGCGAATGCTAGTCACGATGACCGTCGGGAGATAGCGCCTATGGCGGCTGCTGCAGCTTGGTCACTAAATGAGTGGGATTCCATGGACGATTTTATCGCCACTATGAAACCAGATTCCCCTGACCGTGCATTCTACCGTGCCATCCTCTCCGTACACCAGAATCAGTTTCCTAAGGCTCTGGCTCATATCGCCAAAGCTCGCGACTTGCTCGATCCCGAATTGACAACCTCTTTCGTTGGGGAAGGTTATGGTCGGTCCTACAAGTGAAATCAAAAATATTTGTTAGCCTTCGCTGAACTGACTCTATTTGTTTAGTGTCATGGTCCGTGCTCAAATGTTGTCAGAGTTGGAAGAGATAATTGCGTATAAGCAATTTGCTGACCAGCCTGAACGTCAAAGTACAATACGGAAGACTTGGATGAAGAGGTGAGGTCGTCCAGTCGTCCAAAAGAACTTTGATAACCATTAGCAGGCTTATAGGTTGTCAACCAGACGTGGAGGTCTGGCAGCGAATTCTCCAGGTCCGAACATTGGTACTCAGCCCAGAGGATGACCCCGCAATGTGGATCAAGTTCGCCAATCTTTGCCGAAAAAGCGAACGCATGGCTCTGGCGGAGAAGACGATAAATTCTTTGCTCTCCCCCGACCGGGTAAGTTAGTCTTGTTAATTACTCATTCTGCTAAGTGACCTCGCAGCATCGTCTTCACGATCATCATCATTCAAAGGCTCCACCAAACGTTGTTTATGCACAGTTAAAATACTTGTGGGCAAAGGGCTCAACGGAAGACAGCCTGAATTTCTTGCGACAGTTTTCTGCTAGTCTCTCTGCGGATATCGCACGCGAGACGGGCCAGACACAGCGGCCGGGCGTTTCCAAGGAAAAAATCACGGAGCTTTCAAAGTTGGTCTCCCGCTGTTATTTGAAACAAGGTGAATGGCAGGTAAAACTCAAAGATGACTGGAGTGAGGTAAGTCCCGCCATTTTGCGGTAAACAACCTACACAAACATCGCTCGCAGAGAAATGTCCCGGATATTCTTCGCGCTTATCTATTAGCTACCCACTATGACCCGACGTGGTATAAAGCATGGCACACATGGGCACTCGCTAATTTCGATGTTATTGCACACATGGAAGGGCAGACGGAGGGCAAGATAACTGACGTTGCTGGTGACCAATTAGCTGTGCATGTGGTTCAAGCTGTTGAAGGTATGTACAATTTATCAGACTTGTTGTGAATGTCCCAATCCGTCACATCAGGATTCTTCCGCTCTATATCTCTGAGAAACAATGATGCTCTTCAAGACACACTGCGTCTTTTGACACTTTGGTTCAAGTATGGAGCACACGAAAATATTAGTCATGCAATGGCTGCTGGTTTTTCGACTGTAGATGTTGACACTTGGCTAGATGTCATTCCTCAGGTATGTTTATTCAATTGGGTTTACGTCCATACTTCGTCTAATCATATCAGATCATCGCACGAATTCAAACCCCTCATGCTAACATTCGGAGGAACATCAACAATCTCTTGACTGATGTTGGAAAGAATCATCCCCAAGCTCTTCTATATCCTCTAACCGTTGCTTCCGAATCTTCGAGTGTAGCAAGACGAAATGCTGCTCGTGCCATCATGGAACGCATGCGAGAGCATAGTCCGACGGTTGTATCACAGGTATGGATTATATAAATCCAGTTTGCGCCACATTGACACATTCTTATCAAGGCATTGGTAGTGAGTCGCGAGCTCATTCGTGTTGCCATTTTGTGGCAGGAGCTTTGGCACGAAGGTTTAGAGGAGGCATCCCGGTTGTTCTTCTCCGAAAAGAATCCGGCTGGGATGATTGCAGTTTTGGATCCATTGCACGATACATTAGAGGCTGTAAGGTTTCCGAATCTCGTGTTTCTTACGATCTCATCGTCTTCAGGGACCGACCACAGCCAGAGAGACCTCATTTGTGCAACTTTTCGGCAAAGAATTACACGAAGCTCGCGAAGCTTGTCGGCGTTATCGTGCATATGGTGATGCTGGTGAACTGGACAAAGCCTGGGATATTTACTATGGGGTATGTGAGAATCAATGGTTGGTTAGAAACACTAACAGGTTTCATCAGGTCTTTAAACGAATTGATAAACAACTATTTTCACTTACCACTCTGGATCTTCAATACGTCTCGCCAAGTCTGCTTAAGGCCCAAAATCTTGAGCTCGCCGTTCCTGGTTTGTTCTTTCTGTCTTGGTGGAACACTTCCTATAACAATTATCAGGTAGTTATCAAGCGAATCGCCCCATCATCAAGATTGCAAGTTTTGCTCCAAAGTTAACTGTTATTACATCGAAGCAACGACCAAGACGCCTTTCGCTCAAGGGTAGCGATGGTAGAGATTACCAATATGTACTCAAAGGTAAATCTATTTCGTAGTCAGCTGTGGCCGAGTTTAATCCCTTCCGTTAGGTCATGAGGATCTCCGTCAAGACGAACGAGTTATGCAGCTCTTCAGTCTCGTCAATACACTGCTCTCTGTTGATAGCAAAAGCTTCAAACGTCGTCTTCATATACAGCGGTACCCCGTGATACCCCTTGCGCCAAACGCGGGTCTGCTGGGATGGGTACAGGATAGCGATACCCTTCACGTCCTTATTCGTGATTACCGAGAATCCAGGAAGGTGTTGTTGAATATTGAATACCGATTGATGCTCCAGGTATGTTTCTCTTCGACTTTCATATTGAAAATCTGACAAGCCGTAAAGATGGCCCCGGACTACGAAAATCTCTGCTTGCTGCAGAAAATCGAGGTCTTTGAATATGCACTTGAAAACACGACCGGACAAGATTTATATCGCGTATTATGGCTTAAAAGCTCCAATTCTGAACATTGGTTAGAGCGCAGAGCGAGCTATACTCGCTCGCTCGCCGTGAATAGCATGGTCGGCCATATTCTGGGCCTTGGAGACCGACATCCATCAAATGTCCTCCTCGAACGAAGTACTGGTAAGGTTGTACACATTGACTTCGGTGATTGTTTCGAAGTAGCCATGCATCGCGAGAAGTTCCCAGAGAAAGTACCATTCCGGCTGACTCGCATGTTGACACATGCAATGGAAGTAAGTCCAAAAAAAAACTTCAAGTAATTGCTAATTCATTTTTTGTCGACTCAAGGTCAGTGGAATTGAGGGCAGTTTCCGAAAAACCTGTGAAATTACGATGCATGTGCTTCGGGACAACAAGGAGTCCTTGATGGCAGTGCTAGAAGCATTTGTCTATGACCCTCTCATCAACTGGAGACTTATGCAAACCGACGTGGAAGTGCGACGGCCAGAGGGTGAGTTGTTTCTCTTGGCTAAGCGACACCTCTCTTACCAAAAGAAAATATAGAAACAACCCTCAACCCTGTGCGTGTGGCCGAATTATCAAGGGTTGGTCACCCACAAGGGCCGATGCGCAAACTCAAGGCTGATGAAAATGACATCTTCAATGGTGAGTGTTGGCCCAGCCGTGGTCCAACAGAGGTTAATGTGACCGAATATCTGTAGATGAAGGTCAGCCAGGAGGAGCACAGGAAGTTCGCAATGATCGTGCTCTTGCCGTCTATAATCGCGTTCAGAACAAGATTACGGGTCTGTAGCAGTGACTCCCATTTTCTACATTGATCTGACGAGATACCAGGGCGAGACTTTAACCCCGATGTCGTGCTGAGCGTTACGGAACAGGTAGACAAACTAATTGAACAGGCCACAGCTCTAGAGAATTTATGTCAGTGCTTTTCTGGGTGGTGTGCATTCTGGTAACTGCAGTATTTTTGCTTGTAAGGCACAAAATTTGTATTTTATAGCTCCCACCATTTACTATAGAATTATTGGGTGTTCATATTTTTATTCGGCCCGAAAACACCGTTCTTCAGTATCTTCAACATTCAACATTCAAGCAGGATGTCGTTTGATACCATCCCTGCGCATGATATCCCAATGGATGTTATCTGCACGATCTTCAAGGTGCTCAGAGATACCAATCGTCCAGATACCCCAAACTCAATATACGAATCCTCTCTTCGCTGGATCCCAGAGGCAACCCATGTCTGCCGTTCTTGGAGAAAGGCAGCTCTTTCGGCCAGGTATTTGTGGACAAATATCAGGATTGCGACTTCAATACCCTGGGCTATCGAGTTTGCACGTCGGTCTGGAAATGCCCCCATCTGCATTATCACCCAACCAACACATCACCCAAGGCTCTACGAATGCACAAAAACATTGCTCCGTGAAAATATGCAACGTATTCGGGTGATAGCCCGCGTTTTATGAGTGTCATTTGAGAGTGCACTCGTCACGGTCTCTCCGCAATCTTCGTCGATGTATTCGACGGCTGGAGCAGCATTTTACGATATCCTCGAAGATCTCCAGATCCTTTTCAATTCCAAGTCCCCGTTCCTCCTCACAAACGACGTGCTGCATGCGCCCGAACTGAAGAGATTAACCCTCGTATCATGTTCTGTTGAAGTGGAATTCGGGTCTTTTCATAATCTTTCCCACTTAAACATCTCAAACACCTCCGCCATTACTTCAGCAAGTTACTTGCACAAAGTGCTATTACAAACTCCCAAACTTGAAGGCCTTTTGATAAAACCAAGCTTCGGATCCACACTTGTTTCTTCATCAGCAGTTGATTCCGACAGGTTGCAACCCGTTATTCTTCCTAAACTCACTCGCCTCGAGGCCCGGGCATGGGATATTGAGTGGGTTTTTGCCATTTTTCCTATGGACCACAGAGAAATTTATATTTATTTGTCTCTCATTCTTATTGTCATTTAGAACAGATTCTTTCGCTTTTTACCCGCATCGTGTCTCATGCGGGAGAAAGTTCCAGTATTTATCGGTTGGCCTTCGCAGTTTCTTCGTTTGGAGGATTACGGCTGACTGCCTGGCGAGGGGAATGGGCTTCTTATTTTAATCCAGACATCCCTCTTCGTTTCGAGTTGCAACTTGGACTTCCCATCTGCCTGTTGGTTGGGACGGTAGTCCGCAAGCTGAACTGCCAGAATCTCCAAGTTCTTCAGTTAGAGTCTGCAGAACCCTTAACTACTTCGTTATGGGTGAGGCTCTTTGGAACTCTTCCCTTGTTAACCTCAATAGGGATACTTCAGGGTGAGCGAGAACTGTTTGGCGCACTTGTTGAACCTGGGGGTATACCTGTTCATCCTGAGCACACAAACACGCTGTGCAACACCAGGACGACACTACCATTCCGGGCGTTACGGATAATAAACGTTGGCAGGCGATCAAAATTGTATTCTGAAGAAGATCTGGAGTTCATGTTGAAGTGTCTTCGAAAACGCTTGGATCTTAGAATGGGATTAACGATACTCTCTTTCTGCTTGGATGGTGGGGAAGGTCTGAAATTGCAGGCCAATGCATTCAAGGAAGTGGTGAAAGTGGTGAAGATATACGCGAAGTAAATTTCTTACATACTTACCACGTTTTGAGATCGAGAGGTGTAGTGTACCCAGATATCTCTATCGCATAAGAAACTATGTGACTTGTCCACATAATTAACAAGGAGCAAAACGAAGTTGCATTGCTTAGTGAGATGCAATGATCAATCGGAATCTTGAATCGGTGAGGAATTTAATATTAGGCAAACAGAGGCAAAGAAACAGTTGCCTTCAACGATCACAATGCCTCGAGGAATACCAAATGCAAAACGAGACGACACTGGAATGAAGTTCACTTCGTTCCATGTACCGTTGCCGTGAGTGTACATAAGTGTTTCTTGACTTCCTCCCTCATGCCCCCAGTTTCAATCCGAAGCATGTCAGCTCCACATACTTGAAGACCGAATCACAGAGCCTATGGTCCAGGAATGCAATTAAACGGGGGAAAGCTCCTGTGGTTGAGGAATCCCCCTCTGACCAAAGGTATGCTGTCCTCACTCCTCTGCAATCGTCCTCTGAGGTATCAAAGACGAGGTTCTCAGGTCATTGTAATCCATCCTGGGTCACGCTATATACGATTAGGCAGAGCATCCGAAGTTAATCCGATCCAGGTCCCTTGCGTTGTTGCAAGGAAGTGGAACTTACCTATTCAGAGAACTGGTCGCGTAAACCTTGTCTCTCGACCAAAGAAGAAGGGTGAGGAAAACATCAATGTCACTAATGAACAGGAAACAGGTCAAGTCCCCGAAAAAGATCCTGTACGTATTTCATCCATCCTGTTGCGCAGCGTCCTGCTGAAATTCCATGTTAGTTTGACGCAAAACTATCCGTTATAACAAACTCTCTTCGAGATCGCATGAGATTCTATAAGTTGCGTGTTACACCGAATGCAACGAAGATAGCATCAACGTTTAATGAACAATTCAAACCAGAGAAGATCGCAGAGCACAATGATTATCAGACAGAATGGATTGACGGGAAAGAAACCGACCAAATCTACTTTGGCGATGATGTTTGTGCTGCTCTCGGTATCTAGGCTAAATTGCTGACGTCCGAGCTGCGAGAAGGCACTTCGAATTATCGATCCAGTGGCGACGAACTACATGGTTCGATGGCCTATCTTTGCGTCCAATTTCAATTCTCGGGATTACACCTCCGTACAAGAAACCCTTAGTGATCTCGAATTGCTGATTAGAGACACTCTCCAAATTAAGTTGAGCATATCTGATGCCCATATCAAAGTGGGTCTCCATGTTCGTTTGCCTGGTTGGCAATCTAAAGTTTCAAAAGAATTACTCTGCTGTTCTGGTCATTCCAGACCTTTATGATAGGGCCTATGTCCGTGAGATGATCAACATGCTCATTTATTCACTGGGCTTCAAACAAGTATGCGCACAACAGGTATTTTGAATCTCTGTTCATTTTATTCGTCTCTAATCGTGCCAGGAATCCTTGGCAGCCACATTTGGAGCTGGGATATCTAATGCATGCGTAGTTGACATTGGAGCTGTCAAGACGAGTATCGCTTGTGTTGATGAAGGTCTTGTGCTATCCGAAACTAGGTATGTCACCTCAGATGAGATGCTTCGATGACTGAGATTTCATCTACGAAGGATGTCTTTGAGCATTGGAGGCAATGATGTAACCGAATTCTTCAATGTGTTGCTGGAACGCATCAAATTTCCATACAGAGAATTAGACCTCAACCGGTCTTACGATTGGAACATTATGGAAGACCTCAAAATTCGACTTTGTACGTTAGCGGACGTAAGTTATCGGCCACTTTTGATTGTATTCGACGTCTTACACGACTCAGACTGACGTGGCCTTGAATCTTTACGACTTCAACGTTCGAAGACCCAATAAGCTGACGGAAAAATATGGCCTGCGTGCGTATGATGAAATTATTCTGGCTCCTATGGTAATCCGCCTTTGCCTTTCCTGGTACCCAAGCATTGACTGCGCACCTTGAAAGTGTCTGTTCGAACCACGAGTAATCGAGTTCGAGGAGAAACGAAAGAATTTTCGTCCCATAGTTTACAACGTTACCGAAGACATCTTGGGTGGACAAACAGAATACATCGTAAGATCACGTCCTGCCGTTATTCATGATACATGCCTGTTGATTCACGAGTCAGACCAACGCTATGGTTATCTCGACGCAGCATTTGATGCCGGCCCCAGAATCCACCGAACCAGCACAACAGACCGAAGCAGCAGAGCAAGTACATGGTAAACCAATTGAATAATCTCGTCTGGCTGAGATTCAAATTCTTGCAGGATCTTCGAAGAGCGAATCTGACGTGCAGCCTACAGGTGGCGCCAACGATGCTGATTCAGCCTCAAACCATCCTGAACCCTCAGGTATGCCTGTCGATTTGGTTGATGTCGACGAGGAAAGTAAGCCCGAAATGCAACCTTCGCAAGCTCAGAGCGCCCCAATTCAACCTGCCCCTTCCGCACCGTCGTATCCTGGCGGTTACCCCATTGATGTTTCTTTCGAGGCTAGCAAACTGCCACTGGATGTGGCTATCTTCAACAGCGCTAGAGCAGCTGGGGGAGATGAAAAGATCCGAAAATACTTGCAAGCAGTCCTTGTTATCGGTGGTACTGCTTTGATACCGGGCACCGCCTACGCATTGGAAAGCAGGTAAGATTACTCTTTCTGTCCAATTTACATGCATCTCTTCATTCCAACTTAGGCTGCAAGCAATTGCCACTCCGTTAGTAGCGAACATGGAGAAGGTCACAATAATTCCACCACCAAAAGAGGTAGACCCACGGGTCCTTGCCTGGAAAGGTGCGGCTGTTCTTGCGAAAATGGACGGCGTATCGGAGCTATGGGTTACGGCAAACGACTGGGTAAGGCACCACCCTCCCGCTGTTCTATTTTCTGAACTCGTGTGCAGGGTGTCTTCGGAATGAGGGCTCTCAAAGAGCGTTGCTTCTATCTGTAAGAATAACAATTCTACTAGGAAGTAACAATACTGTCGGTCCAATCCTGCCCCTCCATGTGTGGTAGCGAACAATGGTGGCGGCTCGCGACGCTGATTGAGAGCAAGGTGCCTTGTTAGGTTGGAATGGGGTCGTCGGTTAAGGGCATAGTCGGTTTTGTGGAATCTGAGCGAGTGAGTTGGAATGCGCAGCGTTGGAGCCAGATTGTGGGGAAGACTTAAGACTTCATTTTTTTCGTTACTGGTCACTGTTAGAAGAAAATACATTTATCAAAGAGATGAAAAGGGAGACAACAATAAGGTGCTTACAACCGGACTTCTTGAAACCCTCCTCCAAACCTTCCGTGATGTTGGCAGCCATCACATTGATGCGGACAGTGACAGAAAAAAGCGACAAGAGGAGTTACCAAAACCTTCAGACCGCGAGTTTCCAATTATTGGTGTGCATGATTTCCTCAATCATGACACAGAAGAACTTCAGTCGATGAAAGGGCTATATGAGTGAATTCATGTGCTACCTACGAAATATTTGGACCCAAATGAGGTCTTCGATCCCTTTCCTTCCGTGAACAAAAATTCCATCACGTATTTCTCTCTTGAACGAAGGCAGATTTTCCTACATGGGGCAAGTGTTTCTCCCATGTCTTTGAGGCGTTCAGCCTCAGTGTCCTGGGCAACTCGCTTCAACGTTGAGAAACAGGACGGTAAAGATCAACCCTGATTTTCTGGGTGTCTATCGAACAGATTTTGACAGGACTCTTAGGAGAATGCGGCAGATGTTGTAGAAAGATTACCCTCTGTGCATAAAGTTCGGTACATTAAAAGTGGACTAAGTACTTGCGCCATTGGCACTAGACTGTGACAGCAAAGTCAACTGGACTGGGACACAGGGCCTTGGCAAGCGATCGAAGTTGGACGGATTGCGCGCCGACGGACTGCCAGAGCGGGCTGTAAGCAATTGAAGAGAACTGCGGGAGTTTAACGGGTATTCAATAAATGGAACCCATCAGACACCGAGTTTTTCTTTCATTGTGATGAAGTCTTGCGGTTTCATCATGGACCACGCGTCCAGCAAATAAGTCATCTCTTCTTTTCCTTTCCTGCAGATTGAAGGTCAGATCGTGAAGTCCGTCGCAATGTGCATACATTACCTAACTCTTTCAAGCCAATCCGTTCTCATGCAACCATCTTCCAGCCAGTCAGCCAGGACAAGCTTTCCCGATGTCACTTCGACGTCTTTGTCTTCCAATTTCATTTCTTTCCG
>Ga0307507_10005958_pt1 | contig 19349 bp, 19 predicted proteins | sample 7_EM_MG_FD_207223 | JGI IMG/M metagenome (GOLD analysis project Ga0307507, IMG submission 207223) | Populus trichocarpa ectomycorrhiza microbial communities from riparian zone in the Pacific Northwest, United States - 7_EM | ecosystem: Host-associated > Plants > Roots > Unclassified | place...
CAATGCGCGAGAGTTCGTTACTGTCTGTGCATCAGGTTTCCGAACTGACCTGTGGCAGCAATTGCTCGAATAGCAATTTGCGCTCACTATCTTATGTTCGTACTGACTGGTTCTGAGCGGGCCCGGGGGTCTCCGCTATGTGTCTTCTGGTTTCGCCATATGATATTTTACTTAAGTGTTTATTCTGATTCCGTCCGTCATCTTAGAGAACTCTCGTTCCTACCCTATGGGCATCCTAAAACGGGAACACACACTTAATTCTCTCAGACGCCTTTGCGCTATTATCGCCGTCATTTATGACTTATCGCATAATTATATTTTGCCTAATAATAACTATGACGCGGCTGTGAATCGAATACGTGACCTTATAGTCGGAGGCACGTGACTATCATCTTAAGCTAGACCGAGATGTATCTTTTTGTACTTCGTACTTTTAACTGATTGGTATGCAGGGGTCTGTGCGTGAGCCTTATGGGTCGGCATTCTTGGTATGCCTAACAGCGGGCCCGGAGGTCTCCGCTATGTGTTTTCTGGTACCGCCATACCATATTTCACTTAAGTGTTTATTCTGATTCCGTCTGTCATCTTAGGGAACTCTCGTTCCTACGCTATGGGCATTCTAAAACGGGAACGCACACTTAAATCTCTCGGACGTCTTTTGCGCTTATTATTGCGGTCATTTATGACTTGTTGTATAATTATATTTTAACTAATAATAACTATGATGCGGCTGTGAATCGAACACGTCACCTTATAGTCGGAGGCACGTGACTATTATCTTAAGCTAGACCCAGAAGTATCTTTTCTAGTTGTACTTGACTGATTGGTATATAGGGGTCCGTCAGTGAGCCTTATGGGTTTCCATTCTTAGTATGCCTAACAGTATCAGCATAGCATCAGCAAAATGTAAGACCCAGTCCTGGTCCACCAATGAGGGTTATGGTCCCCCTGGTCCTTCTGGTCCACCCTGATCCACTCTGGTCCCCATTTTCGGTAAAATTTGAAAAAGTGTGGATCAGAATGGATTGAAGTGGACTAGGTGGACCACGGGGACCACAACCCCCCTTGGTAGACCAGGAGCATTCAGGACCACCTTGGACCACGCTCCGACATTTTCCTAATGCAGAGGGCAATGTCTTTGTCTTGTCAGTAGTTGGTCGCAGTCTCAGGCTATCAGTGAAGTAGTAGCCCCGGTAGCTCTCCTTCCTAGTATTGTACTATCATCTGGGATAGCTGTCGGGTATGGTCAGCATAGTCGAAAAGTATGATCTCACTTCTGGCGGCCCGCCCCGTACTTCTTTGTTGACTTATCTTTCTGTCTTTCTCTCTCGGTCGGATCCTGTGGCTCGGATACAGTTATTCTCTATTCTTTCTGCCTCTTTGACCACCTGGCTCTGGTGTCTCTGGTGGCAGCGTGCCCTGCGGGGAGCTTACCTTTCGTGTAGGGGTCCCTCACTACGTGCTTTTTCCTTTTCGTGGACAACTCCACGTTTTCGCTGTCATTTCCGACGGACTTGGGGTTTCTCTCCTGTCAGCCACATACTCCTGTCGTGCTGGTTTGGTTTCCGATTTCTATGTGGGGTTCCCCCATCTCCCGTTACGCGGCCTTTGTGCTAGGTATATTTACCCTCACGTGTGATTTTCACATTTTTGACTTTGTCCTGCTGGTGCCTTGTTGTCTCCCCTGCTTCAGAAGACTAGTGTCTACCCGGTACTAAGTGTGAGTTGTCTATGGGTTTTGGGTTAGGGTGTTCTCTTTTAGTTGGTTTTGAGGTTTTGTTACTTGTGCGTTGGTTGTTCCCTGTCAGATTGGGGTTTTTCTTTATTTTGCAGCCAGGGAGGTTTTTTGATTCGTGGTATTCAGGCCTCTGGTTTCCTTTGTAGTTTCTACCCATTGTACGGGGCAAATGATGTTGGGCAGGGTCAGAGGGTTTTAACATTGAGGGATCTGGGATGGACTGTAGTTGAAGGTTTTTGTCTACATACCAAGCGGGGAGTACCTTTGTACCTAACGACTCGGCCTTTGGCCATCAGCACTAAACAACAATAAACGGAAGTCAAACAAAACAGCGAAAAAAGAATCGTATGAAAACCTATGAAGTCACTCTCTTCTATTAAGCTATCAAGCTGGGGGAACCTTACCTGATTGCAAATTACTCCACAACCACTCAACAGATCCCTATACTGTTTCTCACAGGTTGTTGGGCTCAATACCAGCTACGCCATGGTATAACGTACATCCCTGTTGCATGAAAACTCATGAAGTCACTGTATTCTGTGAAAGTACCAAGCTGGTAGAACTTTACTCCATGGGAGATTACTCAACAACTGCTTGACGGATTCTGATTCTCTTCATGGGAGGTTTTTGGGCTTGACGCCAGCTATGCAACGGTATGAGGGACGTCCCCGTTGCATCAAACCCCATGAGGTTACTGTCTTCTGTGGAGATACCAAGCTGGCAGAACCTTACTCGATTGCAGATTACTCCACAACCGCTTGATGAATTCCAATTCTCTTTGCGGGAGGTTGTTGGGCTTGATACCAGCTACATGCCGGTATAAGGCCCATTCCTACGCGGTCAATAACCATGAAGTTACCACTCTCACTGAGAGAGATAGCTGGAGGGATACCTGGAGAGATACCCTGAGGGATACCCGAAGGAGCCATGGGCAGGCCATGTATGAGGTGCCGCCTGTATTTTGTAGAATTAGAAATTCAATAGAAGACTATTTACATGGACTATTTGAGTGTAAAATATATTGTAACCTAGGTTAGAAAGCAAAGGGGGGACCGTTACCCTGATTCCAGAGTGAATCCTGAAGATTAGGTTGTGTGTCAGGATGTTCCCGGCAAAAATGGTGGTACCCCAGTGACGCCTAGAAGATATAGTGTTGCGCCCAGTGACGCACTGAAGATATGGTGTTGTGCAAATTGCACCTAGTGATAGTTAGTGTAAGTGGCTGCGTCCTGATTCACGGTTGACCTTATGTGCGCTAGGTGCGCCAAGGATTATTTTTGCTGATGAATGCTGAGTTATGAGAAGGTTCATTGACTGTTATGTGCAAAGCGGCATTTGCAACCTTTTGGCTAATCTGCATTAATATATTAGGGGTTAATGGTAGACAGTTGGCCAAATGATTTTATTGCAACATTAGACCGGTAAAGTTGCTGACTGTATTAGCTAGAGAGTTTTACAATGCTGCTACAACCTCTTTTTTTCATATGCCATTTCTGAGTGTAGAATCAGCTTTGTCAAAATCACAGATTTGGGTTACTGAACCCGGCTCTCATTCTTGATATATTATTTTTAGTAAAAATGGCATTTCATCCTCAGAAATCATGATATTTGGTTGCAACCCAACAGACCCTTATTCTTAGAATCAACTACAATTAATATTCACTCTGAACTTTTCCAGACAATTTCCGTCTACAATTACGAAACTCATAAGCCTAGATCAATTCACTTGTCTTTAGAATCAGCTACTCTTAGCAGTACTATACTAACATTCTTTTTCTCAATATATTCATTTTGTAGTTACCCGCCAAATGCCTATATTTCTGAAATATACCAAAAATTTATTTTAGAATATATGCCATTTACAACTTTCATTACTCGAGTACAATATATTTATATTGTGACGGGCCAAAAAGGGCCTTAGTTTCCGATGATTGATTCCTACTTGATAATATTATATACTTGGTTCTAAGTTTGAATTCCTCCTATGAAGCTTTTTCCCTCTTTTCCTTCTCTATGTCTTTTAAATGATTGTGTCAGAAGCGTCCCAAAGTCCTCACTCTTGCCTGATATCAACCAGTAGCACCTTGATCAAATTTATTTAAAACCGCTTGGATGCCCTTTCTACTAAAGCGACTATTCTGTGATGATAATTTCTCATTCCCCGCCCTCTTCCACCTAACATGTGCTACCCTTTCCCAGCTTTTCTCATCCTTAATAACTCCCTTACAGGGTGCTTCTCGTGCAGATCTCATGCACTTAGCCTTGGGAGCACAATCGGACCCGGTCGTTTTTACAAACGTCAGGCATATCCCTACTCGACCCGCCGCGACCTGCACTCGGCTGTTAAGGTACCGTGCGAACCAGAATCCACGGGCCATGTGCCAGGTGGTTCAAAATTTCCTCCTTTGAAAAAGGGGGCGAAATACACACCAAACAAAACCTGCCTTTTAGGTCCAGACTTTACTAGAGAGGGAACTCCAATGTCCCAGGACAGGCTCATAATTTTCCAGTTCTTGCAGCACTAGACCAAGGTACTAGAGCACCATGTTGCCACTCAATTATATTCGGATACTCGAGAATACTGGACAGGACTGAAGGACGGTTGGATGGATGTGTGTAGGGAGGATGGTATCGCCATTATTTGTTCAACCCACCCCTTGTAGGGAGGCCTCGTATCTCCGCGATCGGAGACAAAACCACCCCAAAAAGGAATTGATTTTTCCGGACATGGTATAGACTAGATCCGATTAACCTGTATTCGTAATTTGTTAACCTACCCTGCTAAGTTTATTGCGGGTTAGTACTCCGATTTCCGCTCCGCATTCCGATGGTGGATTTACCTGTAACGTGTTTCCTAGGCACTCAAATACCGGTAGATCCTTCTTTTTTCTTTTTTTCTTTTTTTCGCCGGGAGATATGGATTGCGCTTTGCAATCGCCATGTGTGGATGGTGCGCTGAACGGAAACCCCACGCTTGATATAGACCGATTGTGCCTGTGGCGAGATTGGCCCCCTCAGCGAGATTTGCCTTAATAAGCCCATGCCAAAACCAACTGTGATATGCTGATTGGTGGTTGCGAAACTATCTCGCCAAGGGGGTCAATCTCGCCACAGGCACGGTCGGTCTACCAAGCTCCGGCAGGCTTTCGCAGTCCAAGTTGCTATTGCAGTACCGGCAGGGCAAGATTTTAGAGCCAGGCATTGTCATGCCATGCCGAAGAATGCCTTTAAGATTGTGGCTGAAGCGTAATTTCTATGCGGAAGTGCTTAGCTATGTGCCACCACTGCCAGTTTGGCATCGATGAGAAAGTAAGGACCACAATAAGGCACAAGCAATGTACCGGCCTCAAACAATGTCCGTTCAAGGAGTGCCGTGACATGACCGAATAAAGAACGTTAATTTTGAAAACAGGTTTTTGTGTGAGGTGGTAGGTAATAGTACTGCCGGTATGAGACTGTGCCAGTACTCGAGTACCGGTGCCATAACCCAAGTTCTCAGTGCGAACTCGGAAACCTTGCTTTTTTCTTGTCCCCTTTTTATTGTCGGAAAAATTATTTGTCTCGGGCGGTATTGTGGCGTTGGGCTTACAAGCACCAGTACTGGACTCGAGTAGAATGAATGATTGAATCAGTGGATGACTCTGCTGCCATGCATGCCATGCCATGTTAGGCGTTAACGGGGCCACCGCACTGAACCGAGAGGGAGCGGCTGTGTGATAAGGTGAGGTTTTTTTATTTTTTATTTTTCCAGTGCGCTGGGGCCTGAGGCGTACTACCGGTACCGCCAGTGGATTGGGGCCACACAGCATGGGAACGTTTTATTGTATCGATTCCTGCTTTCATGAGAATTTGTCTTATATCATGGCTTAGGGAGAGGAAGAGAGTATCGTACAGGTATTGTATCTTGCTCCGTCGGTCGGTGGATTCATGTTGGCTTCAGCGCGTGGAGGGTTGTTCGCAACCGCCCGAGTCGGATGTGAAGCGAAGGTTTGGTGCTCGTGGAATTTTTTTCATTTTTTTTTCATTTTTTTTTCATTTTTTCATGGGGAGGGGGTAAAAAAAGAAACAACAATAAACCTTAGATCTGGTGCTACACACGATTTAAGGGTTGCTCCAGCAGGTCCATTCCGTCCAGTCACTGATTAACAGCGAGGGTTTGGGGATTGGAAGCGCCCACTTTATTAATTTTGCCACAAATCCGGTTTGGCTGAATTTGGGTTTTGAGGTCGGAGTTTGTCTGCATCCTTCTTTTTTCTCTCTTCCTTTCCACCTGCCGGCGTTTTGGCTATTTTGAAGGGCGGACGGAGGTCTCTCTCTGTCTTCTTCTGTCTTCTCTCACTCTTTCTCCTTCCTTGGGTTCGGTGCTGTCTTGCTTGCTTGGTGGTGATTTGCAATCATGGTGGTTGACGGGTTTCTTGTTTGTTTTATTAATTCAAACAGATTCTTAGTAATGTAAAGTTCTGGTGATTGTGTTTGGTTTGGGGAATTCCCGATATTATATCCTTCTCTCTCTCTCTCCCTCAATTTTGTGCTGTGAAAGTGGTTCGTTCGATCCTCTCCGCTTCCTTTTTTCATTAAGGTGCCAGGTAACTTGGTGTGGATATCGTTTTTCTTTTCCTCCTTCACTTTCTGTTTTCTATTTCCCTTTCCTCTGATTCAGCGGGGGCAGCGGGGGCAGCAGGGCGTCAATCACTGGCTTCTGAGAGATTTAATTTCCTTGGCATTTCGATTTCGGGAATCATTCTATCCTTTTATCAATTATTACTTGCCCCTTTCCACCCGAAATCTCGAGTTATTCCTTGCACCCCATCATCCTATGCCTCCACAGGCGCAAACAACACAAGCACATCCTGCTCGCCACTGACCAATCACGCCGCCTCACCCACTGCTCGGCCCCCCTGCCTCCTTCCTTCTCTGCCTCTTTTCCCTCTCTCTCTTTTTGCAGCGAAAGGGTGAAGCCGCCTCTTGTTATTATTATCATTATTATTATTCGCTTTTTTTTTTTAATTTTTTTTTTTTAATTCTTTCAAACACTCTCCTCTTTCAACTCTTATTTTTCTCCTCCTCTCTCCTCTTGATATTTCTCGCTGCTTTAGTTTGGTTGCTTGGTGCTTGCCCCCCCCAAACTCTTTTTCGCTAAAACACTCACACATTTCCTGGTCGTCAGTCGTCTCACCAAACCTAACCTACTCCTCTCCCACCTACCGTACCCTACCCTACTCACTCACTTCTTGCTCTTTCACTCCTACATCCCCAAGCACACCTCACCTCACCTAAACCTCGAACTCTTCTCCCTTCCCACGCCTCAAATCCGGGCAGCAGCTTTTCTATTTCCCTCAGTCCCTCGGCCACGGTATTTTCCCTTCCCTTCCCTTCCCTTCCCTTCCCTTTTCTCCACTTCCTTACACACTTTCCTTGGGCACTGCCTGCAGTATTACACACACGCACATAAGCACACATACGCTCCCTTCCTACTCATTCCTTCACCCTTTCCCTATACTCTCTTCACTTGGTGTTGAGGCGATTAAATCACCTGTTACTACCCGTGGAACTGGAACGTACTACGCTTTCTGCTGCATCCCCGTCTGTCTCGTGCTGTGTTGTCCGTGCTTTTCTTGGAAATATCATTCCAGTCACCTCCACCCCAGTTGGCTAATCTCGTTTATTCCCTCTCCTGTTTCGTAGGACGACCATCATTTTCGATACCGCACTGCCCACACCCATTCATCCACGACAGCAGCTGAAGGAACCGCAACACCCTCCCCCTACCCTTATCTCCTTCGGCACCTTAGGCATCTTAGGTTCACCTTTTAATTTGTTTTAGCCGCCTTATTTCTTCCTCTGGCCTAGTGCACTAAGAACAAATTTCAATTTTTGTTTCTTTTCCTTTCACACCTTGCTCTCATCCATTCACCTTAAAGCTCGGTTGGCTCACTTCTTGGATTGAAGCTTCCTACTTATCACTTCTATAACTCTCTGCGGGTAGTTTACCTTCTCCCTCTGGGCTTGTTCTCTTAGGTCGGTGATTGCAATGATGCTGCTGGCCCTATGCTTTTTTTCATTCTTTTTTTCATTTTCACAGTTGCAGTTATCAGCTAACCGGATGCTCTAGTTCACTTGCTACACGCTAGTCATGCGAGAAGTAAATTTTAGTATTCCAAATGTCAACAAGGCTTCTGTCAGCATCACCACTGCTCTATACGACCGACGCGCATTAGACTGCACATCGACACTGCCTCTTATAAATTCCCTAAACCATCTAGCGTATCTCACTACCTCTTCAGCACGCATCAGAGATATCCTTACGGTTGATGGCGGTGTGGAGCGGCTTGTTTGTATCCTGAAGGCGGGCAGGAGTAAGGATTTGATGAGCATGTGGAAATGGAATCTGGCCTTCCAATGTGTAGTGAATATTGGTGTCCGGGGCTCTGAGAATGTACGGACAAGGGTGGTGGAGGCCGATATGGTTCCAGTGATTGCGACAATATTAGACAACTACATTCAGGTTATCGATAAATTGCAGTCAAAGGCAGAGGCCGCAAGTGCCAAAAAGTCAACTTCAGGCAGCAGCACCCGATCGAGGGATAACAAGATGCACTCTTCTTTTTACGACAGGAATGATAGGTCCGGTGGTGGTGAACGAACTTTCCGTAGACAGGCACCTCCACCTTCAATCGAAATTCCGACTCCTATATCTCAACACCGTGTAGAAGCCCGAGGGGAGTCGGTCGCCAATAATCCACGCCACACTTTGACGGTTCCTGGTCCTTCTGAGAGAGTTGCTTATGTCCGCCAGTCGCACAATCACGGTCGAACACATGACACTCGTCATCATTTCAATACTTACCATTCCGGCGCTCAGGCACGTGATCAAGGTGGATTGCAGCCTTTGGCTGCTGCGCTTCCAGCTATGGATATGGGAGTTGGTGCTTTTGGTCTGAGGCCTGTTCGGGATGTCGATCGACTACCCTCTATGCTACAGGCTAGTGGGCCTTTGCAACCGGACTCACCGACCACGCCTAACCCTCCCCCTCCTGCATCTTCTAACAGAGCGTCACGTCGTAGTAGCAGGCCATCTATTCGTCATCAACGCTCTATCTCGGGGGAATCCGATGATGCTGGTTCGGATGAAAACTCGGCCCCTTCGGGGGGCATGGATAGTGGGAATGAGCCCATTGTTGGTATCCAGACTGGAGAAGACGGGCGTGAACCGATTATTGGTTCTGTGGATGCCCCTATGGCAATTACAGGTCCCCATGGCACAGACGGTCAGGACGCTGAAACTTTCAATATTACACACCGATCTCCCATAGATGGCAGCCTTATCAACCCAACCGCCAATACCAGTCCGGCAATTGGTTTCTCGCCTAACCCCCCAACCGTCAACCCAGCTTTGACTATTCCCTCCTCCTTTCAGGTTCCCACTCGGTACCTCACTGATAACTCGTCTATTGTTCTACCTTCAATGCCTCAACCGGAGGATGTCTTGATGTCACTGCAGCTATTAGCATATGTTTCAAAGTACTGCAATTTACGCTCATACTTCCAGAAATCCCACTTGGTACCAAAACTTTCTATAAGTCGCGAAATTCACCTACTGGACGACGATCCAAATAACTTGAGCGCTAAACCTCAACCAATTCCACTTACCGAGGAGGAGGAAGAGGAGTATCTGTTGCCAGATGACTATAACATTTTTCCGCTTGTCGAGAAATTCACCGTTCGTCACCACGCCCCCGACATGCAATACTGGGCCGGAGTTGTTATGAGGAATCTTTGCCGAAAGGACGACTCTCGAGGAGGGATCCGACAGTGCGCATATTACGAGTGTGGAAAGTGGGAGGAATTCACTCGACAATTTGCAAAGTGCCGGAGGTGCAGACGCACAAAGTACTGCAGCAAAGAGTGTCAAAAAAGTGCCTGGGTTTACCACAGGCACTGGTGTGTCGCGGCGCAGCAATAGCAGGACTACGGTTGGTAATCAAAAAAGTTACTTCTTCGTTTATGCATGCAGGATGACCTGTTAGGATCGGCTTTTCCTTTTTCGTCCCCTTTGCTTCCCTTTCCTCATCATATTTTGCTTTCCCGGCGGTCATGGAGTTCTTTATTCTGGTCCTTAGTTCTGGATCGTGTTTTCCTAACTTTTTCATTTTCCTTTCTCGTGATTAGTTTTAAAATTATTCCTGGGCTTGGAGAAGGGGTGTAAATTGCACGTTGTGTTTATTTTTTTTCCTTCTAGCTTTATATCGTGGTTGCATAGGCTTGAGATTTTTCCTTTCTCCTTTCTCTTTTCTTTATTATTCATTCGGATTATTTAGGATGCTAAGCTTTAGTTTGTGCTGTTTAAAGCTTATGTTAATTGATTAGCACAATACCGAAACCAAGAGCAAGGAGGGGAGGAAGATAGAAAAGAGAATCGGTCTCTTCCAATGCCTTTTGTTTCTCTTTCTTTTATTTATCCTTCCTTTCTTAGCATTTATGTCATCATCTACATTGTCATCATTATCACTCATACCCACTCACTCACTTCTCCTTTGTAACTACCCACCCTCGGATAAGAAAATATCAAAGTTAGCACGGTAGCATAGTTTTATAAAAAAAAGTTTGGAAGGGTCCACATTCTTTGCATTTTATTTCTTTTCAACTTTTTTTCAAGAAGTCTTTGAATCTGTTTTCTACTTTATTTTTTTGCTCTTTCCGACCCGGCATGGATTGACGAATGGATGGAGGTGGCGGTTTTTTCTAAACCCTGGTTGTTATATAATTTTACAAAAGGGGGAGGGAGGAAAGAACAAGGGGGAGTGAGATAGTGGGAGAATCAATAGAGGTGCCTTTTCCTTTTAGCTATGCTTCTATTGTGAAGTGGGCGTTGTCGTGTGATACTGGTGCTCGTAGATTTGTGAGCGCTTTGGCTGTATGGTTGTGGGCTGGTATGGCTTAAGTCAGTGCCTTGCAGTTGTTGTTCCACTGGGCGGCTATGGAAGTGCCATTGTACTAATACCCGTGCCTCGCACCAGTTGCGCGGTCGCGGTGCGGCGGGTTGTAAGTTGTATCATATTAGCCACACTCCGGAGTGGGGGATAACGACGACGAGTGACTACCTGTGCAGTGTAGGGGAACCATCGTCTACCACCAAGGTTAACCTACTACATCTGCCGTTTTGTAATCTGAAGCTGGGCATTGCATGTTGGGCTATAAAATAGTTAGTATACTTCGCCGGCTCTCTATAGTAGGCTTCTTACGGTCTAGTTGAGTGAATGGTAACTAGGAGCTGGGAAGTTATATTTTAAAAACAGCGTTCGGGGTACCCCCTCGAGAGGGAGAAATTTGCCCTAGAAAGAGTGTGAAAAAGATCAGAAATGGTGCAGGAGACCAGGCAGGTGCGAAAGCGGAGAAGGCAGATTTTAATAGAAATAGTGCTGAAGTGTTTCAACGGAGCCTGAGGGTATATACACTCAATAGGTAGAATCAGGTCTTAAGGAATAAGAGGTTCGGAAAGGCAACTAGGTGTAAAAATGTAGAAAGGAAACATTAATACTGATATTAATAGCATGTCCAAGATGGGATTAGGACAGAATATGATAGTAGAATCTCTGAATATTGCTTCTGATACTAGTAGAAGGTTAGGCCTGCCTAGTGTATATTTTATAAGGAATGGAACAAAGAGGACGTAAGATCATAAAGGCATTATTATGTAGAGCAAAAAATTCAGAGGGGAGAATTCTAAAAAAATAAAGTCTGAACCAATCTTGTCATAAAAAATGTGACAATTTTGACACTAACACTAAGGCTCTGTTCAGTGGGTCACAATAAACATATATTGGAATAAAAGTTGTAAATAGTATATATTGTAATATAAATATATAGCATATTTCTGAAATGTAGGTGTTCGCTTCTGTTACCTCAATATAAATATATTGAGAAAAGTAATCTCTAAGCCTAGGGTTTTAGAAATGATATTTGGGAAAGACTGTATGAAAGTCGGATTTTCAGCCAATTTTAAATAAGTATTATGTTTATTGTTTATAATAATATTATATAGATGGTCAATTATGTATTATAGTTATTAAAATTTACATTGTAAAAGGTTCTTACATTCAAGCCCTTAGTCTACGTACTATATTCTCATATTTTTGCTATAAAAAATATTGTGAAAATAAAAATAGACTGCAATATTTTTTGAAGTAAGATGTGAATCATGTAGCTCAAAATAGATTTGGAAAGGACAATAGAGTGCGAGAAATCAATCATTGTTTTGCTTAATCCTCCAATCTTAACAGAAGTTACCAGACTATTATATACAAGGAGAATACATTCTTGTTGACATTCCAGGATCCACTTGATCCATTTCATACCACGCATTCCCATTGTATAGTCCATTCCATACCAAGCATTCCGGTCATTGGCATGTGGTTATCAAGAAGTCGTAACAATCCTCCGCCACATTACAACACTCCCACCTTTCTAGATAACCCAGTACATATTTTTGAAGAAAAAATGAAAAGACAAAGATAAGATTGGCAATCTCATTAAAAAACCTGCTAAAGACTGTAGCTAGGAAAAAGAGTGTTCCATACATGAACTGAAAGGATGCCGTCAGACAAAGGAAATTAGTGGACACTATGGTCAACTGGACAGATGTGGCAGTTTTTGGTTTTCCTGAAACCGAAGAATCTGTTTGAAAGGTATATGTGCGTTCAAACCTGAGTAGGGTCAAGTAAAAAATAAAAAAATAAAAAAAAATAAGTGAGGAATCTAATTTCCTGATGAAAAGACGAGTGAGGAACCCTCCCACTCATCAACTAATCCCTTGTAGGCCCATATTGAGTACATGACGTTGGTGTGTATCGCGTGGTAAGGCTTTCGTCATAATGTCGGCTGTCATTTGTGTAGTTGGTATATATTCCTGGTGTATGCTACCAGTAGGACAGGAATCGCGCACGAAGTGGTACTTTACCGCGATATGCTTTGTCCTATTATGGAATCGTGGAGTATCAGCAAGACTGATGGCGCCTGGACTGTCAGAGAGAAGTAACTGAATTGCTGGCTTGTCGATATTGGAATTCTTGGTAGTGATTTCGTGATAAAGACGGCGGAGCCATGTTGCTTCCCGTGCTGCTTCTGAGCACCAACATATTCAGCTTCGGTTGATGATAGTGATACTAGGGTTTGCTTTTTAGACCTTCATGAGACAGCCGCATTAGTGAGGGTGAAGACATAGCCTGATGTTGATTTTCGGTCTCCAGTGTCTCCAGCAAAATCAGAATTGGTATAGCCAACAAGACTATCTGCTGGTGAATATATGAGAGCTAAACTAGCTGTTTGTTTGAGATACCGAAGAAGATGCTTTGCTGCTTGGAAAAGGTTGTTTGTTGGTTGTGCATTAAACTTGCGTAATACAGCAACAGAATATGCAATGTCGGGCTGAGTTCCAACAGCTAAATACATTAGACTACTGACCAAAGATTGATACTCACGTGGATCAACAAGTGTATCAGATGGCTGAGCAGGGAGGAGCTTCTGGCCAGTTTCCATCGGAGTATAAGTGCCATTACATTGCTCTATGTTGAAGCGGTGTAAAACCTTTGGTAAAAACTGTCTTTGATGAAGATGAAGGTGTCTGTTGGGCAGATTTCAATTTCTCAACCAAGGAATCGCCTAGCTGGTCCCAGATCTTTCATGCACTAACGTCTGTGTAGCTGTTATTTGGCTTGATCGATACGTGAGCGACTCTTGGCAGCAAGAAGTAAGTCATCAACATAAAGGAGTAACAGCAGCTCCCCATCGGTTGAGATATAGAGGTTCGAGTCATTAGTGGACTTTCGAAAGTTGATCGATTGTAGGAATTCGTCTATATGATGATACCAGAGTCATGGTACCTTCTTAAGCCCATAGAGGGCTTTATTTAATTTGCAAAGGGTTGTATTAACTGGTTTTGCTGAGTCGAGCCAGTCAATGCCTTCAGGCAGAAACATATAAATATCGTGGTTGACAGGCGGGTTTAGAAATGCAGTCACAACATCCATGTGGTCAATCTCCCACCCGTGTATGGTCGATAAAGCTAAAACTATGCGCAAGGTTACCAGTTTCGCTACAGGGGCAAAGGTTTCACCAAATTTGGTTTGTTTGTATCTTTTGATTACCAAGCGAGCCTTAAAGCAGTGGCTTCCATCTGGGTTTGTTTTCAGTAAATAAACTCATTTACAGCCAATTGGCTAGATACCATCAGGCGTCTCAGAGCAGTATGTCCATGTTTCATCCTTTTTTAGTGAACAGAATGCTGTTCTCATGGCTTCTTTCCAATTGATAGCTCGATATTGGGCAAGTGCTTCCGAGTAGCTAAGTGGATCCATTTCCACTTCTTCACCAACTCCAACTTGAAGCGTAGCTTGATTGGCTTGCGTAAAGTGTCCAAGTCTGGTGGAATGACGTAGTACTGGTACCGGTGGGTCTGCCGGCCTTTGCTCATTCTCAGCAGATGTCATATTCGGGGTATCTTGAGAAGTAATCGAATCGACAGGGCTTATCTGACTAGAATCGTTGGTTGCTTGATCATCTGTATTCATAGCTCGAACAGCAGGTACAATGCGTATAGCGGAAGTTGCTTCAGCTTCTTCTAGAGGCATATTGTCAGGAATACAGGGTTTGAGTAGATTGAGTTCCTCATCATCAATCTTCCGATTTTCAATAATTTCTGTTTCCACAAAACGTACATCAGAGGCCTGTACTACACGCTTGCTTTGGGGATCCCACAAGCGCCAGATCTTGGTTGTCTCATGAACATATCCTAAAAGCCCACATTTCTTTGCCCTTTCTGCAAATTTGCCTTTTCTTTGCGCTTCTGGGATCAGCTTATAGGCTACACAATCAAAGCTGCGAAGGCGCCCAAGTTCCGGCTTCTGGCTAAAAAGCATTTCATAGGGTGTAAGACCACCAACTGAGCGGGAAGGTGAGCGGGCGTGAAGGTATACTGTGGTATTTACCGCCTCTCGCCAGAACTGATCACTTAAACGTGAGTCCAAAATCATCGCTCGGGCTTTGGTGACGATAGTACGAATCATTCTCTCACTAACACCATTCTTGTGCTGAGTGTACGGAGGCGAGGGCTCGAACGAGATGCCCGACACTCTAAGTATACCACGGAATAGACTATTGGCTTATTCCCCTTTGCCATTATCGCAGTGACATCTAGTTATTGGAAAATTTGGAAACAGCTTTCCAATAAGAGCCGGGAATTCCTGGAAAACTAAGATGACTTCCACGGAGGCTTTGCTGTGAAGAAAGTACACCCAGGTTGTACAGGAGAAGTCATCGATATATAAGATAAAATATCGAAGACCTGATGCTGATTGGGGAGAGATAGAACCATACAAATCGGAATGGAGTAGCTGAAAAGAATGCGGTGTCCTTGGAGCAGCTTGTCGTGTAATTCTTCGCTGGTGCTTAGATTTAACACATATCTCGCAGGTAGACAGTGTTGAGATTGGACCCCCGCTATATGAGATATCAGGGAGTAGGGTACCTAACGTTTGATGATTGAGATGACCGAGCCGCTAATGCCATAGCTCCACTGAAGGCAATACAGCGGAGTTGGCAATGGCTGGCGTGTAGATTATTGTGGTACTAGACTGAATGGGAGTCACTTTGGCTTATCGATTGGTCAGAGCACTCAGGCGATAAATGTCTTCATGAAGTGAACCCAAAGAAGTGTTTTCTAGAGAGCAAGTTGAGTTTCGAAAGGCAATTTGGTGTTTTATGGAAAGCTGGCTAACAGAAAGTAGGGATACTTGTAATCGGGGAACGAATGGGGCCTCAATCGATACTATTCTGGATGATTGGGATAGGGTAAGGTATATCGTACCAGCTGCAATAGCAGGAATGGTAGAACTATCTCCTAAGCGAACCATTACGGGTTTGGCAAGAGGTTTGAGATTGCGGAAGGAGTGTCGATTTCGGCAAAGATGGTGTGTTGCACCTGAATCGATAACCCAGTTCTCGTTTGTTGGGGTAATGCTAATCTCTGCTACGAGGGCTTGGACAGAGGCATAAGCAGCCGCTCCCGCTGTCTCAGACTCCCGCATATCCGCTGTTCTTTTCCACTTTCCTAATCTCTCCGTACGCGCTTCCTCAGCCTTCTGCTTAGTACGGCAGCTATCTTGTCTGTATCCTTTCTTGTTGCAGTACCAGCACACTAAGTTGTCATCTCTTCGAGTGCTAGTAGTATGCCGTCTTTCACCCTTTCCACGAAAATAGCCAGAGGGCCTTGGAACTCTTGCAGTAAGCGCATTGGCATTAACCACTGTACTGCTGGTATTGGTGCTGCGATAATCAGCTTGGCGTGTTCTCAGCGTATCTTCCGTTTCTTTTATTTTGCTATTAATTCGTCAACTGTTCTCTGACCGAGGAGAATATCACTAAAGGTATCGAAAGAAGCAGGAAGAGTCATGAGAAGATGGAATATGAAAGCAGAGTCGGTAATAGGTTCCTCAGTCCCCGATAGTTGGTCTCTGAAGTAGAGAAAGGTTGATATGTAATCAATAATAGGTTTTCCCTCAACCGGTCGGGCTTTGGAGAACTGGTGGAGGGTTGCCCGAAGCCCTGCTCGTGAGGCAGCCGTATTTAATTTCTCACTCAGGAGATTCCACATCTCCCTGGGATTGGTAAAGCCTTCGAGATACTGTTGTACGCTTGTGGTAAATGACTCAAAACTCAAGGCTATTGCTTTCTTCAGGAAAATCTCGGAGCATGGTCCACGGTGGTCCTGAACACTCCTGGTCCACCAAGGGGGGTTGTGGTCCCTGTGGTCCACCTGGCCCACTCCAATCCAGTCTGATCCACAGTTTTTGAAATTTTTCCGAAAATGTGGACCAGGGTGGATCAGGGTAAACCAGGAGGACCAGGGGGACCATAACCCCCCTTGGTGGACCAGGACTGGTTTCTACATTTTGCTGATGTTACCCTTCCGGTGCCAGAAATCAGCAAGCTGTATGTGTTGATTATCCGGTGGTGGGTTCTCATCGCCTTGGATGAGTTCGAAGGCATCATACTTTGACCGATACAACGAATTGTTTGGAGTAGCGAGACTGGCTGCTGAGAAAGCAGTGGTGGTATTAGCTGCAGGAAATACTGCGGTAGTAATTTCGGAAGATAGTCTAAGATTCTGGTCAGAGTTGGCTGACTGGTCTCATAACCTGATGTAAGATGTGAATCGTGTAGCTCACACTAGATTTGGAAAGGACAATAGAGTGCGAGAAATCAATCGTTGTTTTGCTTAATCCTCCAATCTTACCAGAAGTTACCAGACTATTATATACAAGGAGAACACATTCTTGTTGACATTCCAGGATCCACTTGAGCCAATCCATACTACGCATTCCCATTGTATAGTCCATTCCATACCAAGCATTCTAGTCATTGGCATGTGGTTATCAAGAAGTCGTAACAATCCTCCGCCACATTAAAACATTTTTTATACCAGTCTGTCAGAAACGGTGACTAAGCAAAGGCAGACTGTCACATGAGTAATAGTTATTGGTCATTGGTTTGTTATCTTTCACGCTATGAGATCAGTTGACTGATAGATTTTAACATGTGGACGCAATAGTGCGGCATTGGTTGTTTGTTATTGGTTGTTTAGTGACATGACTCACAATTGTGGTCATGTGGTTTATGTATCTCACACACGACTCATAGTTATGAGTCATGGGTTTCACGCATGGGACCCCATTAGGGCACATGACTTGTTTTATGGGTTTTGAGTGGGTGCGATATATGGCGCAGCTGACTCGGACGAGCCAGCTGATGGATTTCACACCATGAGTCACGCAGGGTTAGGGTTGAGGGAAGAACCCCTATATAAGGACACCCTCGGGGCTTGGGATTTGGGGGTTGTCGACTTCTCGATCACGGTGGCCTCCCCCTCCTATAGGGGCAACATACGCCGCCTACAAGGACTCTTCTCCACCATAGCAGCAAAGGGCCGAGACATAGAAGTGTCCTTCTCAGTCCCCAAAACCGAGCTAATCCACTGGCGAACCCCAAGCCAGAGAACACCTCCCTCAACAACCCCCATCGGACTTGAACGCCACCTCTTTGAACCTTCTAAAGTTGTCAGGTGGCTAGGATACTGGTTCACCCCCGCCCTCACCCCCATCCACCACTTCAGGCACAGGTTGTCCCTGGCCCAAGCTATCTTCTCTTTCGTCAAGCGCCTTTCCTCGCAAGGGGCTGGTGTCAGACCCTTCCTCCGCCACCGGATCGCCAGTGGCCTCCTCCTCCCCATACTCACATACGGAGCCGACCTTGTCACCCCCAATTACGCTGCGCTCAGGGGCATGAACAGCTTAAGGCACGGAGTACAGAGATGGACGACGAATAACTTCTTCTCCACCCCCACCCCTAGCCTCTCCCGGGAAGCATGCCTCCCACCCATTGTCTCCTAATGCAGATACAGAAGGTGACTTGCCCCCCTCGGGATCGCCTGCCCCACCCTAAACGCCAACCTGGCCTCAGCCAGACTCCCGCAGTCTTTCCCCTCCCTCTCCTCCTTCAAGGCCCAGGACTCGTCCAGGCACCTTACGAAAGGCCTCTCCTCTGTTTACCTCCCCCTTGATTGGCAGACGAAGATTCCCTCTCCGCCAATAAGAAAACACCTCCCCATCGACGCCATGGCACACCTCACCCTACCCCTACAGGAAGGCCTCACACGCCTCCCTCTCATCCTTCATGCCCCCCCTCCTCCCGGGACGAACATTCCCCCCCCAGAACTCATGAAAAGGACCTACCAGGCCCTCCTAGCCCGCGCTAGGAACATGCTCCTCCAAGACTGGGCCACTGACGCCCCCACACCCCCGTACTACGAATACCCCCCCTCCCTTTCCCCACACCCCTTCATGGGGCTGGGGAAGTTCGTGGCAGGTAGAATCCATCAAATGCGAGCGGCGAAGAGTTACCTGGCCGCCCACCCCTCATGGGGCGACGAGAACCCAGACCTGACCTGCCCCCACTGTGGAACCGGACCAGACACCTTCCAGCACGCCATCCTCACCTGCCCCGCTCGCGCAAGGGTCCGGCACCTCGTACTCCAAGAGGTCTCCTCCCTCGGGCATGACGCCACAATATGGACCGAACCCTAGCCTATACAAGCCTTACGCGAGTACATCACAGACACAAAGACCGGCTTCCCGCCGGACATGATCCCCGAACACTGCTTTCCCCCCTCTCCCCCCAACCCGAGACTAAACCAGGTATCCCCCGGGAAAGTGTTTTTTTTCTTTCTTCTGTTGAAGGGCAATTGGTGGTTTAATTTGCCTTACATATATCTCTCCTTGCAAGAAACGTGTAAACGAGAAGTAGTTTTTAGCGTTGTAATTTCCTTATATTTTGTTTCCACGATGAACGAGAGGCAAACGGTTTTGGCCTAAGTACATTGAGTCGCCGCGGAGGAATACAAAGTTGGTTTCTTTTGTTGTTTGTTTTGATTTATAGGTTTTGTTCTTTCCATAGCTAGCGCTGCACAAAGCTTCTTGTACCTAAAAACAATGAACGCATAATAAAAAACAAAAAAGAAAAAAAAAAAGGCTTGCGATTTGGGGCAAGCTTCTCGCCCTCT